>Ga0180215_1000217_pt1 | contig 83006 bp, 75 predicted proteins | sample eDN3rd37CBELigBY_FD_128871 | JGI IMG/M metagenome (GOLD analysis project Ga0180215, IMG submission 128871) | Enriched backyard soil microbial communities from Emeryville, California, USA - eDNA 3rd pass 37_C BE-Lig BY (version 2) (version 2) | ecosystem: Environmental > Terrestrial > Soil >...
AGTGGTGCCAGCAACTCGAATCCGCCAGCCTTGCGTCATGCCGACGCAGACCGGCTGAGTCGTCCACCGCACCGTGGTGAAGCCTCGGAAGTATAGCCACCACATCCCACCACGTCAAGGTGATTTTCTGTGGTCTCGGCCGGACTTCCGCCTTCTCAAATGAGCGGCTCATCACCGTTCATCGGAAGGAAACGAAAGTATAAGCCCCCCTGACCGAAAGTCAAGGGGGCTGAAGCGTCCAGACAGGACTGAATTGCTAGGCAGACAGCTTCTTGATGATGGCATCCGCCATGTCTGACGTACCGGCGGCCTTGGTGCGATCGCGATCCGGCCGCAGGTCGTAGGTGACGTTTTCGCCGGATGCGATGACGGCGGCGACGGCGGACTCAACGGCTCTCGCTGCGGCAAGCTCGCCAAGGTGGCGGAGCATCATTGCGCCAGACAGGATCATCGCCGACGGGTTCGCCTCGTTCTTACCAGCGTGGGTCGGCGCGCTGCCGTGGATCGGCTCGAAGATCGCCGCGTTCTCGCCGATGTTGCCGCTTGGCGCGACACCGAGGCCGCCTACCATGCCGGCCGTCAGGTCACTCAGCACGTCGCCGTACAGATTCGGCATCACCAGGACATCGTAATCCTCGGGGCGCTGCACCAACTGCATGCACATGTTATCGACGATGCGATCGTTGAACTCGATCTGCGGATACTCCTTGGCGACCTCCTGCGATACCTTCAGGAACAGGCCGTCACTGAACTTCATAATGTTCGCCTTGTGGACGGATGTGACCAGCTTGCGCTCGTTCTTCGTCGCGTAATCGAATGCGAAGCGCACGATCCGCTCGGAATTCTGCGGCGTGATCGACTTGATCGAGATCGCGGCCGATTCGGGCACCTTGCGCGGGCTCAGACGATTGATGGTCTCGATCAGCTCCCTGGTGTCCTCCTGGCCGGTATCGAACTCGACGCCAGCATAGAGATCTTCCATGTTCTCGCGGACGACAACGAGATCGATATTGGTGAACATCGAGCGTACGCCCTCATACGTCCGCGCCGGACGCAGATTGGCATACAGCTGCAGGGCGTGGCGCAGGCCAACGTTCACGCTGCGGAAGCCGCCGCCGAGAGGCGTAGTCAGCGGGCCCTTGATAGCAATGGAGTTCTTGCGAATGGAATCGAGGACAGTCTCAGGCAGGACATCGCCGACCTTTTCGAGCGCTGTCATGCCCGCTTCCTGGACATCCCACTCGAACGCGATGCCAGTCGCTTCGAGAACACGCCGCGTGGCGGTCGAAACCTCCGGCCCGATACCGTCACCGGGGATGAGCGTCACCTGATAGGCCATAGCGGTCGATTCTCCTCGCGTACTTCAAACGATCGGCCGGCCAAGCAGCGGCGCGGCCCGTTCTCCCTGTCCTGATGGGATTCTAGGCTTGCACAAATTGGAGTGTCAAACCTCTGCCAGCCGCCTACAATGTCTTCCATGACGATGGACGAGACAATCGGATGAGCGAGAGGTCGTTCCGCGAACGATTCGGAGCGCTGCAACGAGATGCCGCGCCACCGAAGCGCGCGCTGCCGGACGAATGGCCGCTGCCATCCGGCGCGCGCCTGCTCTCGACGACGGCCGGACCGTGCGCGGTCATCGAGCGCGTTGTTGGCGGGCAGCCGATTGTGGCTGCGCACGAGCGGTTCGTTGCAGCAGCCGAAGCGAACGATCGGCGCTACCACGATCCGCGACGGCTGATCTTCCTTGACACCGAAACGACTGGCCTGTCTGGCGGCACCGGCACCTACGTCTTTCTCGTTGGTATCGGTCAGTTTGTCGGACGCGACTTCCTGCTCCGTCAGTTCTTCATGCGCCATCCAGGTGACGAGCGCTCGCTGCTCGCCGGACTGGCTGAAGCGCTCTCTGGCGCAGGCGGGCTGGTGACCTACAACGGGCGCACATTCGACGTGCCGCTGCTCGACACACGCTTCCGGATGCACGCTCAATCGTTCCCGGCTCCGGATGCGCATTTCGATCTGCTCTCGCCGGCCCGTGCAATCTGGAAGCATCGTCTGCCGAATTGTTCGCTCGGCACCATCGAGCGCATGGTTCTCGGCGTGTCGCGCGGTCTGGATGCGCCGGGCTGGATGATCCCGCAGATGTATTTCGATTACTTGCAATCGAGGGACGTGTCATCGCTGGACGCAGTCTTCGAGCACAACCGCACCGACATCCTGACGCTGGCCCGGCTCATGTCGGTCGTGCAGTCCTACGAGGCCGGGCTGGATCAGCCGGCGGACGCAGTTGACCGTGTGGCGGTCGCTCTGCATCGCTGGCGAGCGCTCGGGTCGCCCGAGGCGCTGGATGAGTTGAGCGAGAGCTGGAGCACGTTGTCGGTGCCGACGACGCTGCGGTTGCGAGCGATGCGGGAGGTTTCGGCTGCGTATAAGCGTCGGCGCAACTACGCAGCTGCCTGCGCGACCTGGGAGAAGGCACTCTCCGATCCGGCCCGCGATATCCGTCTGCTGGCGGCCGAAGAGCTATCGAAACATCTGGAGCATCGCGAGCGCGATCATGAGCGAGCAATGGCGATGGCTCAGCGTGGCGCGGACGGTGCGGCGTTGGCTGGTGACCTGGATATGGTCGCCGCCTTCGAGCACCGGCTACGGCGACTGGAGATGAAGGTCCGACGAGGGCAGACAGTGCGCGCCGTCGGCGAAGGGACAATGGATTCCGAATGACAGACGGACAGATCCGGCAGCCTGTGGTGCTTGTGATTCTCGACGGCTGGGGTCTTGCTCCGCCGGGGCCGGGGAACGCCATCGCTCAAGCGCGGACACCCGTCTTTGACCGGCTCTGGGATTCATATCCCCACACGACGCTCCATACATCCGGCCGCGATGTTGGTCTCCCGGACGGTCAGATGGGCAACTCCGAAGTGGGGCATCTCAACCTCGGTGCCGGGTTCATCGTCTACCAGTCAATCACTCGCATCGATCTCGCGATTGAGGATGGCTCGTTCTTTGAAAATCCTGCGCTGACTACGGCGATCGATCGCACAGTCGATAATTCTCACACGCTGCATCTGCTAGGCCTTGTGTCAGACGGCGGTGTTCATTCCCACATTCGCCATCTGGATGCGTTGCTGCGCATGGCTGCCAAACGCGGTGCGTCCCGCGTGGCAATCCATGCGATCCTCGATGGCCGGGACACATCGCCGACTGGCGGAGCAGACTATCTCCGTAACGTGCAGGAGATGATTACCGTCCACGGCGTCGGCACAATCGCGTCAGTCATTGGGCGCTATTACGCCATGGATCGTGACCGGCGCTGGGATCGCACCCGCAAGGCGTTCAACCTCCTCGTTCATGGCGACGGACGGGTGAGCGACGATCCAGTCGAAGCTGTCGCTAACAGTTACACGAACGACATCACCGACGAGTTCATGGAGCCAATATCGATCCGCGACGACGGGGACGATCCGATTGTCATCCACGATGCGGACTCCGTCATCTTCTTTAACTTCCGGGCCGACCGGGCGCGTCAACTCACTCAGGCGCTCATCGGTCCGCCGATCGACGGCGCCAGCTTCGATGACCGACCGACGAATCTCGACTTCGTTTCGATGACCGAATACGCGGACTACCTGGATACCGCAGTCGCCTTCCCGGCGATTGAAGTGAAGTCTCCAATCGCTCGCGTTGTATCCGAGGCAGGTGTGCAGCAGTTGCACGTCGCCGAGACAGAGAAGTACGCGCACGTCACCTACTTCTTCAATGGCGGTCGCGAAGAGCCATTCGACGGCGAGGACCGTAAGCTCGTGCAATCGCCGAAGGTCGCGACCTACGATCTCCAGCCGGAGATGAGCGCGCCAGGTGTCGGCGATGCAGTCGTCGACGGCATTTCGTCGGGCAAGTACGGGTTCATCGTCGTCAACTTCGCCAATTGCGACATGGTCGGCCACACCGGCGTGATCAAGGCGGCAATTGCCGCGACTGAGGCTGTCGATACCCAGCTTGGCCGCATCGTCGATGAAGCAGACAAGGCCGGAACGGTCTTGCTGATCACCGCCGACCACGGCAATGCGGAAGAAGAGCTGGTGGATGACACCGGCGAACCGATGACAGCACACACGACAAACCCGGTGCCATTCATTGTCGTTGCGCCCGATACCTCAGCGCTCCGGAATACAACGCTCCGCGATGGCGGTCGCTTAGCGGATGTCGCGCCAACAGCGCTGAACGTTCTCGGTATCCCGCCGGCAAATGACATGACGGGCCAGTCGCTCATCGCGCAGGATGGAGACAGCTGATGGCGCGCGTGACGGCTGATCTCCTCATAGAGAATGCGTCAGAGCTCCTCACCTGCCCGACAACCACTGACCTTGGCGTTGTGCACGGCGGGAGCGTCGCTATTTCCGCCGGCAAGATCGTCGCGGTTGGGACAAACGATGAGGTTCGTGCGCGCATCGACACCGCTGGTGCGACGATACTCGACGCCGGCGGCCACGTCGTCATGCCCGGTTTCGTCGATTGCCACACGCACGTTGTCTTTGGCGGCAGCCGCGTCGACGAGTACGTCGCGAAGATCATCGGCGGGGATCTGGATGTGCTGCGTGCGTCGGGCGCGCCGGTCGGCATCGTTGGCTCGGTGGCGGCGGTGCACGAGCTCGGCGTCGATGGCCTGCTCGCCGAGACATTGCCTCGCGTTGAGGACATGCTGCTGGCGGGAACGACAACGATCGAGAGCAAGAGCGGGTACGGGCTCACCACCGACAGCGAGCTGGCAATGCTGCGCGTCAACCGCGAGCTGGCCTCGCGCGTCCCGGTCGACATTGTCAGTACTTTCCTCGGTGCACACGCCGTGCCCGATGGCGTGTGCCGCGCTGCCTACGTCGATACGGTCGTGAACGAGATGATCCCGCAGGTGGCTGATGGCGGCCTTGCCGAGTTTTGCGATGTCTATTGCGAGCCGGGCTACTTCGATCCTGCTGATACCGAACGCATTCTTGAAGCAGGGATGGCAGCAGGACTTCGTCCCAAGATCCATGTCGACCAGTACTCGCATACCGGAGCAATCGAGACGGTTGCGCGCCTCAGGTGCGTGTCCGCCGACCACCTGAACTACACAACAGATGCCGAGATGCGGCTGCTGGCCGACGCGGGTGTCGTTGGCGTGCTGATGCCGTCGATCGACTTCGCGGTCGATCACCTACGTCTGGCAAATGGACGAGCGATGCTGGAGGCGGGAATGACGATTGCACTCGCGACCGACATCTGCCCGGGCGGCTGGATGCCGAGCATGCAGTTGGCGATCGCTCTTGGTTGCCGCTACTATCGGCTCTCACCGGCCGAGGCGATTCTGGCAGCGACTATTGGGGCGGCTGGCGCAGTCACCCGCGCTGAGGTCGCGGGCAGCCTGACCGTCGGAAAGCAGGCAGATGTCCTGATCCTCGATATCGATCGGCACGAAGACCTGGCCTACCGCTTTGGACGGAATGCGGTCCGGACGGTCCTGAAAGATGGTGCGATCGTTGTTGACGATGGTCGGCGCGTTACGACGGGACTGGCGGACGAAAGCCGAAGAACACGATCAAGCGCTTGAGGCGACCGTCCTCATCGACATCGGCGACGTTCACGCCCTCGGTCATCACCTCGCCGAGCGGCGTCAGGATGCGCCATTCGAAGCGCAGATACGGACCGGTTGCGTCGTGGGAGCCGATGAGCGTCGGGGTTGCGATTCCATAATACTCGCGCTGAATTCGACTGATATGCCTGTTAATTTCGTCGCGGCCCTGTAGACACATCTCTGGCAATATGACGATGCAGTCGTCAGTCCAGACGCGTTCCAGGATCGCGATCCGTCGCGACTCGTCTGGCTCGATGAGACTGCTGGCGTAATCGTCAATGACGTCCTGGTGCGCACGCATACCTGACTCCTCGGGACATCGCAGTGCCGGCGAGTTCATTCATTGTTTCGAGGGCCTGATTCTACGTGGTTTTGGGCGCGTGCGCAGCAGATTGGGCGGCAGAATGCGGTTGCGTGTCGTGGATTCGTCGTTTCGGCTGGCGGAGGAGAGTGCGCGATGCTGAGTCGAGGTGAGCGCTGCTTTCGTGCGACGCACTTGCATCAGCCCGGTGGATGGCTGTCGCCGGGATATCTTGCGGTCGACGGCTCGGGTGTCATCACGGCTGTGAGCGGCGAGCCGATTGAGGGCCGTGATGCTGGTGACGTCGAGAAGCTGGATGGCTTTGTCGTGCCGGGGATGCCGAACCTGCATTCACACGCGCACCAGCGTGGGCTGAGCGGGCGATCCGAGCCGCCGACGGACTCGACAGCCGAGGAGAGCTTCTGGACGTGGCGCGAGCGAATGTACGCATTCGCTAACCGCATCTCGCCGGAAGACTTCGAGGCGATTGCCGCGCAAGCGTTCCTGGAGATGGCCAGAGCCGGGTACACGACGATTGGCGAGTTCCACTACTTGCACAACGCGCCGGACGGGTCGCTATACGACGATCCGGCTGAGATGGCGCGACGGGTGCTTGCGGCCGCAGAGCAGGTCGGGATGGGACTGACGCTGCTGCCGGTACTCTACACGCGCGCTGGCATCGGCCGTCCGCCGGATGCGGAGCAGCGCCGTTTCATCCTCGATGCCGACAGGTATGCCGGCATGATTGTGTCGTTGAGCGCCGACGTGGCCGGTTCGTCGCTGACATCACTCGGCATCGCGCCGCACTCGATCCGGGCCGTGGATGGTGCTGAGCTTACCGGAGTCGTCGCCGACCTTGCGCAGGCGTACCCCGACGCGCCGATGCATTTACACGTGTCCGAGCAGATGCGCGAGGTGAACGAGTGTCTGGCGACGCTCGGCGCTCGACCCGGGGAGTGGCTGCTGGCAAATCTGGATATCAACGAGCGCTGGACATTCATTCACTCGACCTATTGCGATAGCGACGAGCGACGCGGAATGCAGCGCCGAGGAGTCGTTGCTGGGCTCTGCCCGACGACTGAGGCAGGGCTCGGGGACGGCATCTTTCCGCTCGGCGACTTCGTGGCCGGCGGTGGGCTGTGGGGAATCGGGACGGACAGCGATTACGTGCTGAGCGTCGCTGAGGAGCTGCGATTGATGGCGTTTGTCCAACGGCTCACAAGCCTGAATCTCAACATCCTGCCGCGGCGTTCGCCGGGCGGCGCACAGCCCGGTCGACAGCTGTTCGATCAGGCACTGAGCGGTGGCGCGCGATCACTACGCCAGCCGATCGGCGCGTTGACGCCGGGCAAGCGGGCCGATTTCTTTGTACTCGATCCCGATGACCCGAAGCTGGTTGGGCATGGGCCGCAGACGGTGCTGGACGGCTGGATCTTCAGCAGCCCATCGACGGCGGTGCGTGACGTGGTGATTGGCGGGCGCGATGTTGTTCGTGACCGTCACCACCCGCACGAGAATGCGATCTTCGAGCGCTACCGCGCAGTCATGACCCGTCTGGCCGAAGGTTGAGTGACCGGCGCGCCAACCGCGCGCCGGTCCAAAAGGCCTAGCTTTCGAGTCGACGCCCGAAAGCCGAGCGACCGGCGAACTTGCCGGCATCGCCGAGGTCTTCCTCAATGCGCAAGAGCTGGTTGAATTTCTCGACGCGGTCCATGCGCGACGGCGCACCGGTCTTGATCTGCCCGGCATTCGTCGCGACGACGAGGTCGGCGACAAACGAGTCGGATGTCTCGCCGGAGCGGTGCGAAATGACGGCAGTGAAGCCGTTGCGGTGGGCCAGGTCGATGGCGTCGAACGTCTCGGTCAGCGTGCCGATCTGATTCAGCTTGATCAGGATCGAGTTGCCGGCCGCTTCGCGGATTCCGCGGGCCAGTCGCTCGGTGTTGGTAACAAACAGGTCATCGCCGACAAGCTGCACCTGATCGCCGAGCCGGGCAGTCAGCGCCTTCCAACCGTCCCAGTCATCCTCAGCCAGGCCGTCTTCGATCGAGATGATTGGATACTCGGCCCGGGCGTTGGCGTACCAGTCGATCATCTCTTCGGCGGTGAGCGTGCGACCCTCGCCGCGCAGGTTGTAGACGCCGTCCTCGAACAGCTCGGTCGAGGCAGGATCCATCGCGATGATGACGTCGTCGCCGAGCTTGTAGCCGGCGCGCTGAATTGCGTCCGCGATCAGGACGAGCGCTTCAGCGTTCGAGCCGAGGCTTGGCGCGTAGCCGCCTTCGTCACCGACCGAGGTCGAGTAGCCTTGCTCGCTGAGGACGCCGCGCAGGCTGTGGAAGATCTCCGTCGCCCAGCGCAGGCACTCACCGTAGCTCGGCGCGCCGACCGGCATGACCATGAACTCCTGAAAGTCGACGCTGGATCCCAGGGCGTGCTTGCCGCCGTTCAGGATGTTGAACATCGGGACCGGCAGGGTCGCGGCGTTGGGGCCGCCGAGGTAGCGATAGAGTGGCAATTGCGCTGATTCAGCAGCGGCGCGAGCGACGGCCAGCGAGACGCCGAGGATCGCGTTTGCGCCGAGGTTGCCCTTATTGGGCGTACCATCGATGTCGATCATGATCTGATCGATGTTGCGCTGATCGACGGCAGAAAGACCCTGAAGAGCAGGCGCGATGATGGAGTTGACGTTGTTGACCGCGTTCAGGACGCCCTTGCCGCCGTAACGCGACTTGTCGCCATCGCGCAACTCGACGGCTTCGAACTGGCCCGTCGACGCGCCCGAGGGCACGGCAGCGCGCCCGAATGAACCGTCGAGGAGCGTGACATCTACCTCAACGGTCGGGTTTCCTCGCGAATCGAGGATTTCCCTGGCCCAGACCGACTCAATTGCCGTGTCTCCCCAAATTGACACTATCGAGCTCCTCCCGCTACCAACGACGCGACGAACCAGCGCACCACATGCGTGCGCCCTATCGTACTTGTTTTGTGAATCGCCGTTATCCCCGGCCGCAGATGGATGCCGTTGAGCCCTGGGGCCGCGAGACCAGACCGACAGCATGGAACAGACACATTGACGAATGACGGGGGACCACGATGCATTCGACAAAAGAACTGACGAGCGACATGTTCAGCTTGCGAGTCGACGATCGCGAAGTTGGTATTCCGGAGCTGTTTCCGGGTTTCGATGATCGGGATCGACTGGGGATTGTCGTGCGTGAACCGGGCGGCTCTTTCGGGGCAAGCGTGCTGACGCTGGCAGCGATCACGGCGTTCTATGACATTCAGCGGCAACGCGCCGAATCGTTCTTCATCTATGCCGACTACTTCGTCTTTCACGTCGGTCGGCAGCATGGCAACCATTCGATGATCGATATCTGGCCGGACCACAAGGAAGTGGTTGCGGACGACGATGCCGAAACGCTGCTGAGGGCGATCAACGACCGCGCGATCACCCGGCTGCTGGTTCCCGATGGGCAACCTGGCCATCCCTCGTTTGGACGCTCGACAGTGACCGGCGGCTGCCTCCGTTCGGCGCTAGCCTATGACGCGAGCGGACGAGCGCGTGACGCGGACGTCGTGGCTTTTGGCAACGCCGTCAGTGAGAAATATGTCGCGGCGGCCGTCGGCGAGACGATGCAGTTGGATGACGCAACGAGGACATCGATTCTGGCAGGTCGGATGCATCTGCTCGACCGAGGACGTCCGGTCGAGCATTACCGGCGCATTGACCTGGAGACGGCACGGAGGCTGCTGGCGTCGTCGTGATGACGTGGGTGGCACAGAGCGAACTCCAGATTGGAGAGGTGTCTCTCCTGCGTTCGTGCGCTATCAGCGAGGGAGAGATTTCGAGCGCGTCCGCGAGAAATCTCCCCTGCGTTTGAACGAGTCGAACGGGTGGGAGATCTTTCGGCTGTCGGGTGCCCTCCGGGCGCTAGATGACAGGGGTTGATGGTGGCAGCTGCGTCCACCAATTCGACCATTTGGTGCTGACGAGCCGGTGTGAGCATGTAGCTTATCGCCCGTTGATATCCAGGTGTTGGAGGGGCTCAGCCGCTATTTTGGGACGCAGACCAATAGGACATGTACCCAGTCGCAATATGCTGCTGAACTCGTCGTCGTTGCTGAAGGCGCTGCAGTCAGTGCTGGATGCAGACGCCGTACCGGTAAGCGGGCTATATGACTGGACGCAGCAGGCGTCGATGCTCGATCAGTGGCAGAGCGTGCCGCAGAACCACTGGAAGATCACGGCGATCAAGGACGTAGTGCAGCGGGCCGGACTGGTCGGCAAGATCTCGACGCCCTACAGTCCAACGACACCGCACGACTTCATGCACGCCAAGGTGCTGATCGTCGATCAAACGGTCATCACCGGCTCATATAACTTCAGTCGCAGTGCGATGCGGAACGCCGAGAACATCCTGATTATTGACTCCGCGCCGCTTGCGGATACCTACATTGATTTCGTTGCGCATCTCACTGAGAAGTATCGCGGTGAATCGCGGCCACTGTAGGCACCGGCAGAACAGTCGCGGCTGACCATAACAGGGCGTGATTGCTATACTGGATGCTGATAATTGACGTAGCGTCGATGGAGACGGGTCGCGGAGTTGGACTCCGACAGGGATGCCAGGCCGAATCGACTGAGAGCCGGCTCGGAAGCCCGCCGCGACATTCACTCCGGAGCTGGACGGTGAACACCCTGACAGGGGCAAAGTAGTCGTCCGCGGTTGCTCACCGTTAGCTGAGCATGCATTGGGTGCGGTCTGTCCGTACCGGTGCAACTGAGACTGGTTGGCGAGAGCCGCTGGTGAATCAGGGTGGTATCGCGAGATCGCTCTTCGCCCCTGGCGGAGAGCGATCTTTTTTTGACTGAGTTTGCCGCAGAACGCGGTACCGCTTTGAGGGTTGAGATGCAAACAGGTACGGGAGGGTTTCATTCGTGAGCGGGACATTGACGACCTTGCAGAATGACGCACTGGCGACGCTTGAAGGCGTGCGGGACGAGGCGGGGCTGGCTGACTGGCACCGTGATGTGCTGGGACGCAAGGGGACGCTGAGCGCCGCGATGCGGGAGCTTGGCAGTCTCGACGAAGACGCACGGCGCGAGCGTGGTCGCGAGCTCAATGCGCTCAAGCAGCAGCTGGAGGCGGCGTTCGAGGCGCGGCAGGACGCGATCAAGGCGGCGGCGCTGAATGAGCGCCTGCGGGCTGAGTCGATCGACGTCACGCTGCCCGGGCGTGAGCCGTTCGTCGGCAACCTGCACCCGCTGACAGCGATGATCCGCGAGGTGTCAGATGTCTTCGCACACCTCGGATTCCAGACGGTCGAGGGCCCGGAAGTTGAGCTGGCTGAATATTCGTTCGATATGCTGAATATCCCCAAGGACCATCCGGCGCGCGATGTCTGGGACACGATCTTCATTGAGTCGGACAACGTCGAGATTACGCTGCGCCCGCATACCTCGCCGATGCAGATTCGGACAATGATGCAGCAGGAGCCGCCGGTGCGCGTGGTCGTGCCGGGACGCACCTATCGCTACGAGGCGCAGGATGCGACGCACGAGTGGCATTTCCATCAGGTCGAGGGGCTGGCGGTCGATCGCGGCATCACAATGGCGGACCTGAAGGGCACGCTGGCCGAGTTCGCGCGGCAGATGTTCGGGGCGGGCCGCAAGGTGCGCTTCCGCTGCGACTTCTTCCCGTTCGTCGAGCCGGGCGTTGACATGTCGATCGACTGCCCGTTCTGCGGCGGCCGTGGCTGCCGCACCTGCAAGAACAGCGGCTGGATCGAGCTGCTGGGCGCGGGCATGGTCCACCCGAACGTTCTGAGTAATGTTGGCTACGATCCGAAGGTGTACTCGGGCTGGGCATTCGGCATGGGCGTCGAGCGGCTGGTGATGCTCAAGTACAACGTGCAGGACATTCGCCTCTTTGCGGCGAACGACCTGCGCTTCCTGGGCCAGTTTGCACGGGCGCGCCTGTAGCGCTGTCGTTGTTGACGAGGGTGATGGAACGGCGCAGTGCTTGAGCGCGCCTGGAGGGAAACACGATGCAGGTTCCAGTTCGCTGGCTCCGTGAATACATTAACGTAGATCTACCGACCGCCGAGATCGCGCGGCGGATGACGATGGCCGGGCTTGAGGCCGAGAGCGTCAGGCAGATTGGCGCTGAATGGGAGAACGTCTTCGTCGCTGAGGTCGTCGCGGTCGAGCGCCACCCTGACGCGGATCGTCTGGTGCTGGCGACAGTCCACGCCGGGCCGCACCAGCTCACCGTCGTAACCGGCGCGCCGAACATTGCAGCCGGTCAGCGCGTCGCGCTGGCGCTGGCCGGCGCGCGGCTGATCGACCCGTACGCTGATACGTTGCAGTACAAGACGCTGAAGCCGAGCAAGATTCGGGGAATCAAGTCAGAAGGCATGGTCTGCTCGGAGAAAGAGCTGGGCATGTCTGAGGAACATGAGGGCATCCTCGTGCTGCCGGACGACGCTCCGGTTGGCGTGCCGCTGCAGGAGTATCTGGGTGATGACGTGATCGAGTTCGAGATCACGCCGAACCTGGTGCATGCGTTCTCGATTGTCGGCATCGCGCGCGAGCTGGCTGCGATTGTCGATTCGACGATCACGCCACCCACGCTGGCGGATCTCAGTGCTGTCCCACGTGATGACTCGCGGGTCACGATTGACGCGCCCGACCTGTGCGGCCGCTATGCATTTGCGATTATCGAGAACGTGACGATCAGACCCTCGCCGCAGTGGATGCAGCAGCGGCTTACCCATGCTGGCATGCGACCGGTGAACAACATCGTCGATCTCACGAACTACATCATGATCGAGCTGGGTCAGCCGATGCACGGGTTCGACGCCGACAAGGTCACGGATCAGCGCATCATCGTCCGGCGTGCGCAGCAGGGCGAGCAGCTTGAGACGCTTGATCACATCAAGCGCGAGCTGGACGACGAGATGCTGGTCATTGCCGATCCGCGGGGCGCGGTTGCGCTGGCCGGGGTGATGGGCGGTGTCGAGAGCGAAGTGTCGGATGCCACGACCCGAGTGCTGCTGGAATCGGCTTCGTTCAGTGACAAGCCGGTGCGGCGTGAAGTTCGCATCCTCAAGCTGCCGTCCGAAGCCGCCTCGCGATTCCAGCGCGGCGTCGATCCGAACCTTGCCTGGACGGCGTTGGAGCGCTTTGCAGCGCTGCTCAGCGAGATCGATCCCGACGCGAAGCTGACACTCGTGGCGGATGCGTATCCGGTCCCACGGGAACGCTCGGTGGTGCGGATGCCGTATTCCGAGGTCGAGCGGCTGCTGGGTATGCAAATCCCGCTCGATACGGTCGTGCAGATTCTTGGCCGCCTCGACCTTCAGCCGGTGGTTGAAGAGGGTGAGGACGGGCCGGTCGTGGTTGTGTCTGCACCGACCTACCGGCGTGACATCAACATCCCGGCGGATGTTGTTGAGGAAGTCATCCGCATCTACGGCTACGAGTCGCTTCCGGAGACGCTTCCAACCGGTGGAGCCGTGTCGATCGTGCGCGATCCAGCGCGCCTGACCGACCGCGTTGCGCAGGATGCGCTCGTTGCGGCCGGTCTGACGCAGGTCATCACCTACTCGATGGTTTCGGACACTGATTTGGTGCATATCTCAGCGGCCGGTGGCGATCTGCCCGAGGTTCTCGGCGCGTATCCACGACCGGAGTTGGACTTCGTCCGGGCGACGAATCCTCTGCGGGCCGACTGGGAGATCATGCGACCGACATTGCTCCCATCCTTGCTGCACATCGTTGCGGAAAACCGCAAGTACGTCGAGCGGGTGGCGATCTTTGAGACGGCGCGCACGTATCAGCCACGGGGACGCGATGAGCTGCCGGAAGAGCCGCGTTCGGTCGCAATTGCGATGAGCGGTGCCCGCGAGCCGGAATCGTGGTATCGCACGGACGAGTCCGATCTGGACTTCTTCGACCTGAAGGGTGTGGTCGAGTCGCTGGGACGTCGTCTCGGCGCGGGTCAGCTGAAGTGGGTGGCGGTTGACCATCCGTCGATGCAGCCCGGCAGGTCGGCAGCGATCGAGCTGAACGGCATCCAGATCGGTATTGCCGGTGAGGTGCATCCACTGGTTGCGGAGCGATTCGGAGTGTCGGGTCGGGTCGCGTTCGCTGAAATGGATCTGACGCCGTTTGCGGATTCACTGTTGGAAACGTGGAGCGTCGCGACGGTCTCGCGGTTCCAGCCCATTCGCCAGGATTTCGCGGTCGTGGTCGATGAAGAGACGGCGGCGGCGTGCGTGCAGCAGGCGATCCTGGATGGCGCGCGGCCGCTGGCGACCGATGCGACGCTGTTCGACATCTACCGTGGCGAGGGCATCGAGGACGGCAAGAAGAGCCTGGCATATCGGGTTACTTTCTCTGCGCCGGATCGCCAGCTTGCCGAGCATGAGGTCGAGCGCATCCGCACCCGGATCACGCAGAGCGTGTCGAAGCGCGTCGGTGGAGTGCTACGCGGGTGAGTGACAAGACGACATCTGCAGCAGATCGTGAGAGCGGCGGACGAGCGAACCGCGGCGCACGGCCGATCGAGCGCGTGCGGGGCACGCACGACCTGCTGCCCGACGATCGAGCGGTCATCGAGTCGTTGCGCGGCTCGCTCGTGGCCAATGCGAGGCACCACGGATACCGAGAGGTTGAGACACCGGTCGTGGAGGCGACCGAGTTGTTCCTGCGGAAGTCAGGCGGCGAGCGGGTAGCACAGCTTTACGCGTTCAAGCATCGTGGGCGCGATCTGGCGCTGCGGCCCGAGTTCACCGCGTCAGTCGTTCGGCTGTATGTCGATCGGCTGCAGGCCGAGCCGCTGCCGGTGCGCCTCGCCTACTCCGGTCCGGTCTTTCGATACGAGAAGCCGCAGGCCGGTCGATCGCGGCAATTCACCGAGTTTGGCTGCGAGCTGATCGGTGCAGCCGGGCCATTGGCTGATACCGAAATCATCAATCTGGCATTAGACGGTCTGCGTCGCGCCGGCGTCGAGAAGATGCACCTTGTGCTTGGCCATATCGGCGTCGTTGTTGGCTACTTAAGCGCGCTGCAGATCGATCAGCGCGCGCAGGACTGGCTGACATGGAGCATGGAGCGACTCCGCAAGGGGGACGATTCAGCCCACGAGCTGCCGCCACACCTGGCCCGCTACGAGCGTGTTGAGGAAGATGCCGCCCTGGTCGATGACGGTCTCAATGGGCTGAGCGAGCAGGCGTTGGTCAGCGTGTTACGTCAAGCCGGTATCAGCTTTGACGGCGGCATCCGCGATCCAGAGGACATCGCGCGCGGTCTCATGCGCAAGCGTCGGCGGCATCACGATGTCGCAGTGTTGCGCGAGGCGGCTGAGTTCGTCACGGCACTAACGCGGTTGTCGGGCCCGCCGGCCGAGGTGCTGGAACCGTTGCGGGAGCTTGTTCGCGGCCACGGGCTCTCGGCCGAGCCTCTTGCTGAGCTCGAACAGATCATCTCGCTGCTGGAGGCCAACGGGTTCAGCCGCGATGACATCACCATCGATCTGGGCATGGGTCGGGGGCTGCACTACTACACCGGCATGCTGTTCGAGATTTACGGCGCAGACGGACGCGGCCCGCAACTCTGCGGTGGTGGTCGGTATGACGACCTCGCTCAGGTGCTCGGCGCGCGCAATGCTGTGCCGGCATGCGGCTTCTCGTACGGTCTGGAGCGCGTGCTGACGTCGGCCGGCGGAGTCAATACAAGGAGCCGGGAACCGGTTGTCGTCGTTCTGCCCGGCGATGATCCCGGGGCGGGGATGCGGCTAGCGGATGCGTTCCGCGAAGCCGGCTGGATCGCGAAGCTCGACCTGCGCGGCCGGAATATCGCAGCGACGCGCCGGGCCGCCGAGCGTCAGGGCGCGTCCGTACTGGCCCGGGCGATTGATGGTCGTATCGAAATGACGACACTCGCGGATGGATCGACGCAGATTGCTGACGCTGTCCCAGCGCCGACCAAGGAGGGTGCCCGATGACGAGCGATACGCTGCGCATCGCGCTCGCCAGTAAGGGCGCGTACGAGACATCGACGGCCGACTTCCTGGCGAAAGCCGGTCTTGGGTATTGGCGACCAAACCCGCGCCAGTACGTCGGTCGGATGCCGGTCGTGCCGGATGCCGAGGTGCTGTTCCAACGGCCGGAGGACATTGTCCATAAGGTGGCTGACGGCAGCGCCGATATTGGCATCACCGGCTACGATCTCGTTGCCGAGCATGCGGCGGAGCACCCGGACGTTCACGTCGTCGTACCGGACTTGGGCTTTCGGCGCTGCCAGGTCGTGCTGGCGGTGCCAGAGTCGTGGCTCGACATCACGACAATTGACGATCTTGCCGAGCTGTCGATTGACCTGAAGCGACAGGGGCAGCCACTACGGGTGGCGACGAAGTTCACCAACCTGGTCAGCGATCACCTCTATCGAAACGGCGTGAACTACTTCAGCCTGATCGACGCGCACGGAGCGTTGGAGGCGGCACCAGCGCTCGGCTATGCCGACCTTATCGCCGATCTGACCGAGACCGGTGTGACTTTGCGCGACAACCACCTGCGTGTGCTCGAGGGTGGCATCGTCCTGCGCGCACAGGCGTGCATGATCGCCAACGCACGGACGCTCGGCACCGGTCGTCGCATGCATCAGGCGCGAACAGTCATTGAGTTGATCGAGGCGAAGCTGCGGTCGCGGACGTTCCGAGTCGTGACTGCCAACATCGTTGGAGCGTCGCCGGAAGAGGTGGCAGCGCAGGTCATCAGCAACGTTGATCTGGCCGGTGAGACTGGCCCGACGGTGTCGCCGGTCTTCCCGAAGGTCGTGCAGGCTGGTGCAGAACGCTGGTTCTCGGTGAGCGTGATCGTCCCTGACGACTGCATGCTGGCAACGGTCGATCACCTGCGCTTTTCCGGCGCGCGCGGGATTACAGTGACGACGCCGGACTACATGTTTGATACCGACTCGAACGCATTCGTCGAGCTGGCGGAGGCGGTCGAGCAGCGTGGGAATGAGGCGTACCGCCCATGGTAGTGCGGACCTACACCGGCATCGAGGCCGGACGGCAGTCGATCCTGTCGCGCCGGGAGCTGCGCGATGCGTCGCTCTCGCCGCGAATGCGCGAGGGCGTACGGCGTGTCTTCGGCGAGGACCTGCCGGCAGACGAGGTCGTGCGCCGCATCCTCGACGACGTGCGCCGGCAGGGCGACCAGGCGCTGCGCAACTACACCGAACAGATCGACGGTGTTGCGCTCGAGACTGTTGAGGTGTCGGACGCCGAGCTGGACGCTGCCTTCGATCAGGTGCCGGACGACGTTGTCGATGCGTTGAAGACGGCGGCCGACCGCATTCGGCGCTTTCACGAGCGCCAGCACATAGACCCCTGGATTGACGCGCAGCCGGAAGGGATTCTCGGACAGCTCGTCGTGCCGCTCGAGCGCGTGGGCGTCTATGCGCCGGGTGGCAGCGCTCCGTATCCCTCCTCGCTGCTGATGACCGCGATTCCGGCAGCAGTAGCGGGAGTATCCGAAGTCGTCGTCTGTGCGCCGCCGGAGAAGAACGGCCAGATCGCGCCGGTGACGGCGGTCGCCGCGCGCATCGCCGGTGTATCGCGTGTCTTTCGCGTCGGCGGTGCGCAGGCGATCGCGGCGATGGCATATGGCACGGCAACCGTGCCGCGCGTCGACAAGATCCTTGGGCCGGGCAATATCTTCGTCGTGCTGGCCAAGCGCCAGGTCTATGGCGAGGTGGCGATTGATGCGCTGCCGGGGCCGACCGAGACGGTGTTGGTCGCCGACGCATCAGCCTCGGCAGCCCTCTGCGCGGCAGACATGCTGGCGCAGGCCGAACACGATCCGATGGCGAGCGCGATCCTGCTGACAACATCGTGCGACCTGGCGGCGTCGGTGCGGACCGAGCTGGAGAAGCAGTTGCGGACGCTGGAGCGTGCCGCGGTCGCGCGGGAGTCACTCGGTGAGAATGGCGCGATCGTCGTGCTCAACACGCTGGAGGAAGCGATCGCGCTGGCGAACGACTATGCGCCCGAGCATCTCTGCCTGCTGGTCGAGGATCCGTGGCGCTGGGTGCCCGCTGTTCGCCACGCCGGCGGAATCTTCCTGGGCGAGAGCTCACCGGAGGTTCTCGGCGATTACACCGCCGGACCGAGTCACGTCATGCCAACCGGCCGCACAGCGCGCTTCTCATCGCCGGTGAATGTGTCGGACTTCGTGAAGTACATCTCGCTGATCGGGCTGAATGAGCGCGGACTTGAGGCGTATGGCCCAGCAGCAGCACGCATCGCGCGCGCAGAGGGGCTTACAGCGCATGCTGCGGCAGTCGAGCGGCGGCTGGAGATGATGCGACCGGAATAGGCGCAGGTTGATTTGAATGAACTCGCCAGTGTTCGATTGTGGCCGAGAGGGCGTATGCAATACGCCCCTACAGTCGAATATCTTCTTCAATCGGCCAATGTCCATCGGAATGGGCTATTCGGCGCAATGCACATTACGTTTGTAGGGGCGTATTGCATACGACCGGCCAGATGCCGGGGGCGGCACGAATAGCCATTGATTCTTGCCGCCGAGATGCGCCGCGTCTACTATCCCGGATTGCCAAGCCGCTGCAATGCCTGGAAAACGCGCTCTTCAATGGTGAGCCCTTCGCGCTCCTGGACGACGTTGAGGGCACCACGGGCTTCAGTGAGCGAGTATCCGAGGGCTTCGAGCGCGGCGAGCGCTTCGCGGTCGGCGGTGTCGAGCGGGCCGCCACCGGTTGTCGGGAGCACGTCGGGCAGGCGGCGCTTCAGATGGAAGACGATCTGCTCGGCGGTCTTCTTGCCGATGCCAGGTACGCGCGAGAGCAGCTTGACGTCCTCGGCGGAAATGGCGGCGTAGATGGCGGCCGGCTCGTCGAATGTCAACAGGTTCAGCGCGACGCGAGGGCCAATGCCGGATACGGTCAGCAGCAGCTGGAATAGCTCCAGCTCCTCCTGCTCGGTGAAGCCGTAGAGCGTAAGCGCATCCTCGCGAACGACGAGGTGCGTGACGAGCGAGACACGATCGCCAACGCCGCCAGCGGACGCGGCTGAGCGGCCGGAGGTGAGTACGCGCACGAGAAAGCCGTGGAGATCCACCACCAGCGCCGATGGCTCGACTGCCGCGATGACTCCACGAACGCCTGCGATCATGCCGACACCTCCTCGATCTCACTCAACCGATAGACACGTTCGGCGTTGTTGCCGAGGATGGCTGGCGCGTCGTCCGAATCCAGGATTGAGCGGACCTTCCGCAGCAGGCGGTCCTGACGCAGGACGGCGTAGTCACTGGCAAACAGCACGCGGTCCGCGCCAACGATGTTGACGACGGACTGGAAGACATCGTCACGATACAGGTATGTCGTGGCGGCGGAGTCGTAGACGACATTGCGCGTGACTTGATGGACAGCGCGGTTCAGCTCGTAGAACGGCAGACCGCCGCCCCAGTGGGCCAGCACAACAGGTTGGTCCGGATAGGCGGTCAACAGATTGATCATGCGCGCTGGAGTTGCAGTGCCTTTGCCCGGGTACAGGTGGCCGACCGGCTCCGATGTATGAATCATGATCGGCCGGTTGCGCTCGCGACAGACCCCCATCAGACCGGATATGGAGGCGGTGTCGAGCAAGTCGAGCCCCTGCGCGTCCGCGTTGAGCTCGCCGATGCCGGCTGCGCCGAGATCGAAGGCACGCTCGGCGTCACGTGCGGCGGATGGATCGTGCGGAACGACGATACCGAGGAACTCGATCCGGCCGGGATAGTTGCGACGCGCCTCGGCCATCCACTCCGTGTGTGCCCGGCAGATGCCCGGATCGGCCCACGGGAAGCCGCAGGCGATCGATGTATCGACACCTGCGGCGTCCATGCTGGCGATCAGATCTTCGGGCGACGCAAGCAAATAGTCAGGACGTTCGTAGAGCGAGCCGAACCAGGCGTCGCGCTGGCGATATTGCTCACGGTCGGCGACGACTTCCGGCAGGAAGATGTGGACGTGCGCGTCGATGACTCGGTCTGCCATGGCGGATTACGTCACAAAGACGACGTAGCCGACGATGCCAACGAAGATCAGCAGGCCGAGAACGACCAGAATCGTCAGGACGATGTTCATGCGCGAATCGGCGACTGGCTCTTCAACCGGCGCTTCCAGGATGCTGATCGGCGCAGCCCAGACGCAGAGCGCGGTGACGTTATCGGTCGAACCGGCGCGAATGGCGCGATCGACCATCTCCTTGGCCGCGTCCTCGGGCTGCATCGTGAGCAGGATCGACGTCATCTCGTCGTCGGAGAGATGGTCGTGCAGACCGTCAGTCGAGAGCAGCAGGCGGTCGTCGGGCAGCAGCGTCAGCTCGAAGATATCGACGTCGACGCGCTGGCGATGGCCAAGCGCGCGCGTGATGATGTTCTTGTGCTGGCTGCCACGCGCCTCGTCCTGCGTCATTGCGCCCATCGCGACCTGCTCGGCGACGAGTGAATGATCGTGAGTGATCTGGTTGAGATTTCTGGCGCGGACGAGGTATGCGCGGCTGTCGCCGATGTTGCCAATGGCGATGTCCATGCCCTTGACGATGCCGGCGACGAGCGTCGTGCCCATCATGTTGTGCTCACCCTCGGCAGAGCCACCGGCGTAGATCTGTTCGTTCGCCTGGCGGAATGCCTGCTTGAGAAGCACGACGATGTCGTCAGAATCGGCCGTGGTGAACCGCTCGCGGAGGGCTTCGATCGCCATGCTGGAGGCGACCTCGCCGCGCTGGTAGCCGCCCATGCCGTCGGCAACGGCGAGAACCAGCAGCTCGTCGGCTGCCGGCGTCGTGACGATATCGTGGTAAACCGCATCCTCGTTGTCTTCGCGGACCGGTCCGGGGTCGGTCGCTGCACCGACAATGAGTCGACTGTCCTCCACGCGCGAGACTCTCCTCGGTTCGGTGTCAGGTAGGCCAATTGGCACGTCGGGCGCGATATTTGCGACCGACCCATATGATACTGTACCGACCCGCCCACGATTCGACGACGATTGCTGAGGCGGGCTTAAGGGGAAGAGGACGCGACAGATGCGAGTATCACGGCTGATCTTCGTTACATTGATGGGGTTTGCGCTCATCGCTGCTGCCTGTGGTGGGGGCAACGATGACGACAAAGCTGACGATAGTGACGTGACTGCGGCGACGGTTCTCAGTAGCGCCAGCGACCGCTGGTCGGAGACGGAGACTGTCCACTTCAAGTTGGCCGTTGATGGCGATGCGTACATCGATTCCGGTAAGACGATCAAGCTGCTCAGCGCCGAAGGCGATATGAAGCGGCCGGACTCGGTGAAGGCTGACGCCAAGATCGATGTGCAGATCTCGCAGGTCAACATCTCCCTGATTGCGATCGGCACAGACGCATGGATGACGAACTTCATCACCGGCGCGTGGGAGAAAGCGCCGTCCGACTTCACCTACAACCCAGCCGTGCTGTTCGATAAGGACAATGGCATTGGCCCGATTCTCGCCAATCTGCAGAACGCAGAGCTGGATGGGACCGAGAAGGTGAACGACCGCGACGCGTATAAGGTCAATGGCAGCGTCGATGAGGCGACGGTTGCGCTGGTGACCGCCGGATCGATCCAGGGTCAGCAGATCGATGTCCAGTTGTGGGTCGATAAGGAAACGAGCGACCTGCTGCGTGTGAAGCTGGAAGAGCCGGAAGGCGTGCGGGACAACCCCGTCACCTGGACGCTTGATCTCACGAAGCAGGGCGAAGACGTCACCATCGAAGCTCCGGCGTCCTGAGCGAATCTGAACCAGTGCAAGACGCTTCCGTCCCGCGAAGGCTGCTGCTGCCGGTTCTGTCGGTTGTGTTCCTGGCCGCACTGGACCTAACGGTCGTCGCGCCGATCCTGCCGCGCGTCATCGACGACCTCGGCATCAGCGCGGTTGATGCGGACCGCTACTCCTGGATCGTGCTGGCCTACCTCGTTGCCTACACGGTGACGGTTCCGCTGTCCGGCAAACTGTCGGACGGACTGGGACGCTATCCGGTATTCGGGGCGGCACTGGCGCTGTTTCTCTTCGGCTCGGCCGTGGCCGCGCTGTCAAATAGCCTCGGTCTGATGATCGCCGGTCGGACGCTGCAGGGGCTTGGCGGTGGCGCGATGCTGCCAGTGTCGATGGCGCTGGTTGCGGATGTCGTGCCGCCACGGCGGCGGGCAGTTGTGCTAGGGCTTGTCGCCGCCGTCGATACGTTTGGCTGGGTGCTCGGGCCGGTCTGGGGTTCGGTGATCTTCGAGCTGCTGGACTCATGGCGCGCAATCTTCTGGCTCAACTTGCCGATCGGCCTGATTGCGGGCGGCGTGCTGGTAACAACGGCACGGAAGGCACCACGCGTAGCGTCGAAGGCGCTGCCGCCGCTGAATGCGGCGTTGCTCGGCGCGGTGGGGCTCGTTGCATTCTGCCTGGCGTTGTCATCGGGGGGCGAAGCAGGGCTCGGGGCAGGGCAGGGTGCGGCGCGGCTCGGCGCGGAGACGAATCCGCTGGCTGCATGGCGCTGGCCCCTGCTGGCGCTGGCGCTGGTGTTGCTGCTCGGCTTTGTGCTGGTCGAACGCTGCTCTTCGCGACCGATCCTGCCAAGAACGCTGATTCGGCGGCGGCTGTTTCAGGCAGCCGGGGTGGCGAATGTGCTGGTCGGCGTCGCGCTGATTACCGGCATGGTGAACGCACCGCTGGCTGTCGCACTACTGTCAGATGAGAATGTCGTGGCGACCCGGACGGCGATGCTGCTGGGGAGCTTCACGCTGGCGATGACAGTCGGCGCCCTGGTCGGGGGCCGAGCGGTGAACTCGCTGGGCGTGCGATCGACGGCAATCACCGGTCTCGTGGTGAGTGCCGCCGGTTTCGTGTCGATGTGGTGGTGGCCGAACGAGCTGCACATGGGCTGGATGGCGGCGACGATGGTCGTCGCCGGACTGGGCCTCGGGATCGTGATCGCGCCAATTGGAGAGGTCGCGATTCGTGCTGCGCGGCTGGATGACTACGGCGCGGCGTCCGGGCTGGTGCTGCTGGCGCGGCTGCTGGGCATGACGGTCGGGCTCTCGGCGATTACGGCCTATGGATTGGCACGGCTCGATCAGCGCATTGCTGATCTTCCGCCGGTGTCGCCGTTGCCGGGAGAGACGACCTCCGCGTACTTCGCCCGGCAGCAGCAGATGGTTGACGATCACATCATCCCGCTGACGCTCGATGTCATCCGCGAGAGCTTCGTCATTGCCGGCATCATTTGCATCGCCGCGATTGTGGCCGCGGCGATGCTTCGCGAGACTGACAAACCCTCAACTGACCGTTAGTCGCCCATCCGGTTGAAGCTGGCGACTTCTGAGAGCGGGTGGCGACCACCCTGCGCCGGGTTCGGCCGCGGGTCCTTCGATGTCGTGGCGTAGCCGAACGCAACGAGCGAGCGAGCCGTGTTCTTCTCGGGGATGTTGAGAATGCGCTTCGCTTCGGCTTGCAGCGCGTCGTCGCCATACCAGGCGACGCCGCTGTGCAGGCCCAGTGCCTGCGCAGCGATCATCAGGCGCTCAGTGACGCGACCCTCGTCGTAGGCTTCAGAGAGGTCGGCATCCCCGTCGAGGACGATGGCGATGCCGAGCGATGCCTCAGAGACCCAGTTGATCGGCGTGCGCAGCTTGCTGAGTTGCGTCAGGATGTCCTTATCGGTGACGGCGATGAAGTGCCAGGGTTGGGTATTGCGCGAGCTGCCGGTCCAGCGCGCGACTTCCAGCAGCTCGTTTACGATCTCGTCAGAGACATCGCCGCCGGTGTATTGACGGGTCTGGCGAACATTGCGCAGTGCTTTGGTGATCTCATTGCTGCTTTGCTGAGCCATATGGTGTGACATCCTCTCGCTGATCTTCCAACGGCGCTCCGGGACGGAACGCTGCTGTTTCCAACCGTAAACTGTCAGCCAGTATTTCGCCTGCTTGCTGCTTCGCGAAGCTCGTGGACAGCCGCGACGACGCCACGATCAGAACCGAATATCGCCGTCCCGGCGACGAGCATCGTTGCGCCGGCCTCAACGGCACGCTGCGCCGTGCGGACCGAGATGCCGCCATCAACTTCCAGGATCGTCGGGTAGCCGTTGGCTGCGATGGCATCGCGTGCCTCGCTGAGGCGACGGAGCGAGGTGGGAATGAAGCTCTGGCCGCCGAATCCAGGGTTGACGCTCATGACCAGCACCAGGTCACACAGCGGCAATAGCTCGATCGCGTGACTGATCGGTGTGCCGGGATTGAGCGCTATACCGGCTCGCGCTCCGCGTTCGCGGATCGTCTGGAGCACGCGGTGCGGATGGACCGTCGCCTCGACCTGAATCGTGACGATGTCCGCGCCGGCATCGATGAAGTCCTCGACGTAGCGCTCCGGCTCGACGATCATCAGATGCACGTCAAGTGGCAGGCTCGTTGCCTCGCGAACCGACGCGACGACCGGGATGCCGATCGAGATGTTCGGCACGAAGCGGCCATCCATCACATCAAGATGAACGTAATCAGCGCCCGCCTCTTCGAGCTGACTGAGCGATTCTCCGATGCGGGTCAGGTCGCTGTTCAGGATCGATGGCGCGATCCTGATCGTCGCGTCAGTCGGGGTGTTCAACGCTGATGCCTCCAGCCTGATACCGACGAGTCTCCGGCGTTTCTGCCACTCCACTATACCGATTCCCGCGCCTGCCCTACGCCACTGGTTTGACCGACCTGAAACGTGGCACCTATAATCCGGTTGCGGCACCTGTGTGCCGTTCTGTCTATCGTCTCCAGCATTCGGAGTCTCGCCGGGATGACCGCCCTCGACAAGTTCGAAAATTTCTTCGAGCATGTCGTCGAGGGCACGGTTGGGCGTATCTTCCGTCCGGCGATTCAGCCGGCCGAGATTGGCCGTCGCCTGGAGCGCGCGATGGAGAGCCGCAAGATCGCCTCAGTCGACGGGATGATCGTCCCGAACGACTACCACGTCAGCATGAACCCGCTCGATATGGTCATGTTCGCCGACTTCGTGCCGGCGCTCTGCCATCAGATGGAGGAGTGGCTGATCGATCTCGCCGATCAGCGCGACTATCGCTTCATCGATCTGGTGCGGGTGCAGATCTTCGGCGAGGATGCCGTCTCGCGCCGCCAGATTCAGGTGGAAGCAAGCATCGCCCAGCTCCCCGGCCTCGACCGGTTCGAACAGGATGAGGTCCAGCGGACCGAGGTCTACCGCGTCATTCAGGCCTCGGGCGATGTGCCGCCGAAGCTCCTGCGCTTCGTCAGCGGTGAGCATCAGGGCGAGACGGTGATCCTGCGACGCCCGACAATCGCGGTCGGAAGGGCGCTCGACAACGACGTTGTCATCGATGCTGCGGAAGTCTCGCGTCACCACGCGAAGATCGAGTACCGCAACGGGGTGTACGAGCTGACCGATCTGGAAAGCACCAACGGCACGATGGTCAATGGTCGACGGGTGGCAACGGCGCGCCTGAACGACGGGGATATGATTACCTTCGGGACAGTGGTGATGGAGTTGCTGCCCTACGCCGCCCCTGCTGGTGGCGTGCACCACCGTTGATGCCGTCGTGCCGGTAAGGTCGTCAATCGTTGGTATCTGAGCTGCCATTTGAATGGTTCGTCCTGCTCCTGCGGGTCGTCTTCATTTTCCTCCTGTACTTCTTCGTCTATCAGGTCATCCGTGTCGTCCTGCGTGAGCTCCGCGTCCTGGCGTCGCGGGGCGAGGTCGCGGCCGGCGCTCCGATGCCGACCGGCGCGCTGCTGGTCGCTGATGCAGGCGAGTCGAATCTGCACCGAGGGCAGGTCTTCGACCTGGAGCCGGTGACGGTCATTGGACGACATCCCCGGGCGACGATTCGCGTCGATAGCTCGTTTATCTCGTCCGAGCACGCCCAGATGAGCTGGGAGCAGGATCGCTGGTGGGTGACCGACTTGCGCTCGACCAACGGGACCTTCGTCAACGGAACGCAGATCCGGGTGCCGACCGGCATTCGCGCCGGCGACTTCGTCGAGCTGGGCGGCGTCAGGTTCCAGCTCGTTCCATGACACGCAGACAGATACCATCGTCACCGATTTGCGTCTCGTATACTTGGAATTGCCTGAATCACCCCGCGACACGAGCACTGTTGTCGCGGGGTACCCACGTCCGGAGCCTGGAGGGCTGATGCTCGATCGGAAGCTGTCGCTCATTTTGCCGGCGCACAACGAAGCCGAGAACATTGAGGCTGTCGTCGGCCGAGCGTTGGAAGTCCTCCCCCAGGTCGTAGCTGATTTTGAGGTCATTGTCGTTGATGACGGCAGTGGCGACGGCACCAGCGACATCGCCGACCGGCTTGTAGCCGCGCATCCGCAGGTGCGAGTCGTGCATCACGAAGTGAATCGCGGCTATGGTGCCGCGCTCACCTCCGGTTTTCAGGCTGCGACCGGCGCTGCCGTGATGTTCATGGATTCCGACCGGCAGTTCGACATTTCCGATATCCGCGCGCTGCTGCCGTACGTTCCGCATTACGACGTCGTTGCGGGGTATCGCATCAAGCGTCGCGATCCGTTCTATCGGATCGTCTTCGCGCGCGTGTTCGGGCTGTCGGTCTGGGTGTTGTTTGGTCTGCGTATGCGCGATATCGACTGTGCGTTCAAGATATTCCGGGGTGATCTGCTCGAAGGGATTGAGCTGACAACGCCCGGAGCCCTGATCAACACGGAATTGCTGATTCGACTGAAGCAGCGCGGCGCAACGATTACGCAGGTCGGCGTCAACCATTATCCGCGTCCAGCCGGTGAGTCCTCCGGCGGCAGCCCGAAGGTCGTCTTCCGGGCGATGGGTGAGACGATCCGGCTCTGGCTGCGCTTGCGTCGCGAGGCGTCCGATGAAGGCCGTTCGCAGAATCGCTTTATCGCGCAGGTCGTTGCCGGCGCTTCCGGCCTGCTAGCGTTCCTGTTCACCTGGCGTCGTATTCGGCGCTAGGCGTCGGGCACCAACACCGCGAGGCGCGCCGCAACCGCGGCCTGGCTCAGCCCGCTGATACGGACTCGCTTGCGCTTGCTGGTCTGCCCCCCGACGATCTCCACCTGACTCTTCGAGACACCGAGCGTCGTTGCGATCAGCTTCTCGATTGCCGCGTTTGCCGCGCCGTCAACTGGCGGCGCTGTCACACGCACCTTCAACGCGCCATCGTGAAAGCCAACAATCTCGGCACGCGAGGCTCGAGGTTGGACCAGGATGTCCAGCGTGGCGGAGGTTACTGATGGCGATTGAGAGCGTCGATCACTCACGCGGCGCTCTCCTTTCGCTGTTTTACTGCGGCGCGTGTCAGGCGGCGACAGACGCCGACGTGCGCAGATCGGCGAGGACGTCAGAGAGATGCTCAGCTGGGACAACCCGTCGACCGAGCGCCGTCTGCAAATCCTCGATCGTCATGTCATCCAGAAGCGTGCCGGTTCGGCGCGAGATCATCGTCGTTGAGATGTAGACTGGCGAATCGCCGGGACGATCGGCCAGCGTTGAGACGAGATCCTGGCCGGTCAGCAGGCCCGAGACGTTGATCTCGGGTCCAAAGAACTTATTCTCGACGACAGCGACATCCAGCTTGCTTCCGGTTGCCGCATTGACTCCAGCGACCTCGCGCTCCATCGTCGGGCCAATGAGCGTCGCGCAGGCGATCAGACCGGGGAGACCATTGACTGGGATCCTGCTGCCCTTACGGACGATCTTGCGCGCGTCATCCAGGAACATGCGGGTAATGCCGATGCCATCCTCCACCTGCGGGAAGCCGTCGTAATGCCGGGTCGATGGCACCTTGCTCTCGCTCATCAGGTAGAACTCGTCGCCAAGATGGAAGAACGTCTCGCCGCGCGTCTTGCGGAAGTGCTTCTGCCAGCGTTCGGCCTGCGCGATGACTCCGCGCGCCTCTTCCGCTGTGTAGCGCCGCATCTCCAGCATTGCGCCGGGCATCGTGCGGTTGCAGGGCCGTGAGACGCGGACGCGCATCTTCTGGCGCTCGAAGCCGAACTTCGTCAGGCCAACCGGCACGCCGGCAATCGACTTCAGATGCTCGCCGCAGTTCGACAGGTCGGTCAGCGACCGCTCCAGTTCCGGCCCATCGTTCACGCCCGGGCAGAGGACGAACTGGACGTGATAGTCGATGCGGGCGCGTTCCAGGCGGGCGAGATGCTCCATAATGAGCGCACCCTTCGGGTTGCCGACAAGCTGGGCGCGTAGCTCGGGGTTCGTCGCGTGAACCGAGACGTGCATTGGGCCGAGGCGCTGCTCTTCAATCCGCTGCCAGTCGTCTTCGGTCAGGTTGGTCAACGTGACGAAGCTGCCGTGCAGCATGGACTGGCGGTAGTCGTCGTCCATCACGTAGAGGCTACGACGCATACCCTTCGGGATCTGCTTGATGAAGCAGAACGGGCAAGCATTCTCGCAGACGTGGATGCCGTCCATCGTCGGGTCGGAGAAGGTAATACCCCAGACCTCTTCGACATCGCGTTCGACCTCGCACTGATGGATCTCGCCATCGCGCTCGATCTCGAGGATGACCTCTTCCTCGGCGGCGTAGTACTGGAAGTCGAGGATGTCGCGCAACGGACGGCCGTTGACCTTCAGAATGCGGTCGCCTGGCTCGATACCGATCTCTTCCGCGAGGGATCCGGCTGCGACGTGCTGTACTTCGCCGGGACGCTCCGGCGCGAGCGCGGTCCGTCGGCGAAAACCCGGCCGCGTAATATCCTGAACTCGTACAACCACGCTCGCTAGCCTTCTTCCTCGTATGTTCGTGCTGACCAGGCTCGCTGCATCAGGGTTCCGGCCGCGACGATTGCTGCTGTTTCAGACCGCAAAATGAATGGGCCAAGTGTCACAGATTTGGTGTGTTCGCGAAGGAGCCCGCGCTCAGCTTCGCTCCAGCCACCTTCGGGTCCGATCAGAATTGTTGCGCTCTCGAACGGTTCGACATCAGCGAGCGACAGCGGTTCGTCGTCTGAGCGCTCGATTAACGCGAATAGCGGCTCGTCATTGCTGTTGCGAAGGATGTCTGCAATGCTGGCCGGCTGTTCGATGAGCGGCACTGTCGTTCGCTCGGACTGCTCGGTTGCTTCGATCGCGATGCGCCGAAGCCGCGTGGCTCGTCGCTCCCACTCGCGATCAACAGCGTAGGATACCACGCAATGTTGGGCGGCAAGCGGGATGATGCTGCTCACGCCGATCTCAGTCAGCTTCTGAACCGCAAGATCGAACCGCTCGCCCCTGAGGAGCGCGAGGCCGACCGTCAACCGGATCGGCAGGCGAGCGCTATCCTCGTGGACCGACTCAATGTCAACTGCGACCTCATTGCGTTCAACAGATGCGATGCGTGCATCGGCTACCCGACCCAGTCCATCAGCGATCTCTAACGGGTCGCCAACGCGCAGTCGGAGCACGCTGCGCACCTGTCGCCCCTGTTCCCGCGACAGGAGGACGCGCGATTCCGCGACAAGCGGCTGTTCGACAATGAAGCGATGGCGACGCATTGGCGATTCAGTGTCGCTCGAGGAGCAGCGCCACCCAGTCGCCGGCCTGCTTGCGCGCCTTGACGCTGATGCCAAGTGGCTGGAACGCGTCAACTACCAGCTGCTCACGCTCCTCGATGATGCCGCTGGCAATCAGGATGCCGCCTGGCGCAATGTGGCGAGCGATCGCCTCGGCGTTGTCGGCCAGAATCCGGGCAATGAGGTTGCCGAAGACGACCGGATAGGTCGCATCGCCAAGCCCTGCCTGATCAATCGGCGCGGCGATAACGGTGATGCGATCGTCCATGGCGTTCAGCTTGACGTTCTCAGCGAGCGCACGGGCTGCGACCGGATCGATCTCAACCGCGACGGCACTGGATGCGCCAGCGCGCAGCGCGCCAATAGCGAGGATGCCAGAGCCGGCCCCGATGTCGAGTACGTCCCGGCCGTCGAGATCGACCTCTTCGGCAAACAGCATGCACATCTCGGTCGATGGGTGCAGGCCAGTGCCGAAGGCCATTCCCGGATCGAGGTGAATGACGCGATCTCCTTCGCGCGGTTCGTACTCGCGCCAGGTGGGGCGCACAACGAACGACTTTCCGATCCTCAGGATCTGGAAATGCTCTTTCCAGGCGTTGGCCCAGTCCTCTTCCTCGCGCTCGGCGAAGGTCGGCTCGCCGACGCCGCCAATCTGCTGGAAGTGCCAGACCGCGCGCGCGAGATCGTCCTTGCGCTGCTCAATCTGGTCGTCGACCGGCAGCCAGGTGCGCACGAGGACAGGGCGAGTCGGGTCGATCTCCAGGTTATCGCCGTCATCGTCCTGCTTATACGGCTCCTCAATGACGACACCCTCGTTGTAGCCAAAAGTGGACAGGAGCTCGCAGACCGATTCGACCGATTCCGCGTTCGCCGGGACGGTCACTTCAACCCAGCGCTGCACCAACTCAGCCACGGTTCTGGCCATTCTCACGGTTTGAGCGCAGGTCGATGTCGGACGAGTCACCAACGTTAACCCGCAGTGGCTCACCGCGCACGATTGCATCTCGACCGACGATCGAGCGCGTCAGCATCGCCGAGTCGATCGTTGCTCCGGCGTCGACAATCGAATCGCGCACAATCGCGTTCTCGATGACGACGTTATCGCCAATGCTGACGTTCGGCCCGATGACCGAGCCGCCAATGGTGGCGGTTTCGGAGATAAAGACTGGCGGAACAAACACGGAATCAGGCGTCGAATGAGTCGTGTGTGAGCGCGAAAGCAGGAAGCGGTTGGTGTCGAGCAGGGCATCCGGTGTCCCGCAGTCTTCCCAAACACTGGCCGGCAGAGTCGTGATCCGCGCGCCATCGTCGATCATGAGCTGGACGGCGTCGGCCAGGTAGAACTCGCCCTTGGTCTGGATGCAGTCGGTCATCTGGCGATCGATGGCCTGGAAGAGGTCGCGGATCTCGCGCATGTAATACACGCCCATAATTGCCAGGTTGCTCTCGGGCTCCTGCGGCTTTTCGATGAGCTGTGTGGCCCAGCCGTTGTCGAGCATGGCGATGCCGAAGCGCCGCGGATCGTCGACTTCCTTAACGAAAATCGCTGCGTCTGCGTCCAGATTTTGTAACGACGAAAGCGGAGCCTCAAAGATCATGTCCGGGAAGACAATCAGGGTCGGTCCGGCGATCTGGCCGCGTGCCTGGATGATGGCGTGCGACTGCCCGAGCGGCTCGTCCTGCTTGACGAACACGGAGTCGAACGCATAGTTGTCGCGAACGTAGTCTTCAATCTGCTCACCGAGGAATCCGGTTACAAACACGGCACGATCGATATCGATTTCACTGAGCGTGTCGAGTACGTGGCCGAGAACTGGCTTCCCCGCGACACTGACCAGCGGCTTGGGACGACTCCACGTTTGCGGGCGAAGCCTGGTCCCGAGGCCGCCAACGGGGATGATGATATTCATCCGCGATCAACCTTCCTCACCATGGATTGCGTCAGGTCGGCAGGTAACATCGTGCTACCAGCGACCGACAGTAAAGTGTAACCGAGCATAGGCAAACAAACGCGCAAGCTCGGGGCACACGGAGTGGATTGCGGCCAGCACTCGCGGACGCGGAACGATCTCGATGACCGATTCAACCGCGCTTTCGCCCGTACCGGCCGCGCAACGAGGGATCGAGAATCAGGTTGCGCATATCGTTGATCGGCGTTCTAGCCTCGTCCTGTGGTATCAGCGCTCGTCATTTCCCAGACCAACAACCCGTAGATCCCAGCAAGCACGACGCCGGCCACGGAACTCGCCTGAGCACTGGCCGGCTGCGCCTCGGGATGCGCGTGCATGCTCGATGGGCGGAACGCCGGGCCAGCGCTGCGACAGCACGGCCTTCAGACCGGGGTGCCCTGCTAGAATGCGCCCAATTCGATTGGCTATCGTTCCCCCTCATTCCGCGAAAGGTCGACATTGCATGAACTCCAGAGCGCGCAGGTTCGCCCAGGTCGATGTGTTCTCGTCAACGCAATACCTCGGCAATCCGGTGGCGGTCGTTCTTGACGCGGATGGTCTGGACGCGGACATGATGCAACGCGTGGCGCGCTGGACGAACCTTTCGGAGACGACGTTTGTGTTGCCGGCGTCGTCGGCTGAGGCCGACTACCGTCTGCGCATATTCACGCCCGGCGGCGAGCTGCCCTTCGCCGGCCATCCAACGCTTGGCTCGGCGCACGCATGGTTGGAGAGTGGTGGCATTCCTCGCGACCCAGCAACGATCGTCCAGGAGGTCGAAGCCGGCCTGATCGCGATCCGCCGCGACGGCGACTTGCTCTCTTTTGCTGCCCCGCCAACCATCAGATCGGGCGACCTCGACGAACAGTATGTGGGCCAGATTGTGGAGGCTTTCGGCATCGAGCGCAGCAAGATTCTGGCGCATCAATGGGTCGACAATGGCCCCGGCTGGGCTGTCGTGCGATTGGCGACGGCGCAGGAAGTCCTCGACCTGACGCCCGATCTGGCGCGCATACCGGATGCAATGGTCGGCGCTATTGGCGCGTATCCCGAGGGAGCCGAACATGCGTTTGAGATGCGGACATTCGCGCCGGCACTCGGTATCGCCGAGGATCCGGTCTGCGGCTCGATGAACGCGTCGGTCGGGCAATGGCTCGTCCGCTCCGGCGCGGTGGCGGGTGGCTATCGCGTGTCCCAGGGGTCGCGTCTTGGGCGGGCCGGGGACATTGTAATCACTGTTGGCGACGACGGATCGGTCTGGGTCGGTGGCTCGACAACGACGTTGTTCCGTGGCGAAGCGCTTATTTAGCACGCTGAAATACGTATCGGACGGAGACCGGATGCGGACCCCAAGCACAATGCGAGTGCAGGATTTTCTGGACAGGTATGAGACTGGCCTACATGTCATTTATCCCGAGGGTGACACTGCGACCGTGCAGTCTGCGGCGCAGACGCTCGGCGTTGAGCCGGGACAGATCGCCAAAACGCTAGCGCTGCGAGCGGGCGAGAGTCGCTTCCTGCTGGTCATGAGTGGCGACGCGCGGCTGGACAATGCCAAGTTCCGAAATCGATTTGGCAGTAAGCCGCGCATGCTCTCGGCGGAAGAAGCTGAAGAGCTGACCGGCCAGCCGGTTGGCGGCGTCGGACCGTTCGGTCACCGTGATCCAGTCGAAGTCTTCTGCGACGGATCGCTGCTGAAGTACGACGTGATCTACCCCGCAGCGGGTAGCCCAGCCAGCGCCGTTCGCGTGACTCCGGCACTTCTCGCAGAGCTCACAACGGCGACCTGGGTTGACGTGGCTCGCGACACGAACGGCGCAGGCGCAGACAACTGACTGGCGCACTTGTACGCGCTCAATCAGTGCGGGCAGATGAGCTTTCCGATGGAAACGGTACCCCCAAGGGGATTCGAACCCCTGCTCTCCTCCTTGAAAGGGAGGCGTCCTAGGCCACTAGACTATGGGGGCCTGCAAGACTGCACAAGGGTATCACAGGACACTTCCGGATTGGACATCGGCGAATCAGATTACGAGCACCAGCAGCAGTGCCGACGTGAGCGCAAATGACGTGCAGACGACAGGCATAATCTGGCCACCATCGCGAGACCAACGCTGCACTTGCCAGAGCCCGAACCGACCCTCCGGCAGCGCCAGCAATGCAATGATCGCGAGAAGCGTGATCGCCAGACGAACGATTGCGCCGTCCAGTTGGCGAAACTCAATGAAGCCGCCAGGCACGCGAGCAAAGAACGCCGCGATCCAGAGGATTGCGTGTGTAAGCAGCCAGGAGAGAAACGCGAACGCGGTCGAGACAACCGGCAGCCAGCTCGTCGCCAGTAAGAAGATTGTGGCGCTGGCTGCCAGTGCCACCAGCCCGCCCGCCGCGACGTTGGCCGGGATCGATGCCAGCGAGAACGTGCCGGTCGAAGCGGCCAGCACCGGGGCGGTGGCGATCGCAATCATCGTCGTTGCTGCGAGCGGCGCGACGATTACGGCAGACCAACCGTGTAAGCGCGACGCCAGGCGCAGCGACAGGATGAGCGCGGCGGTCGCAAGGATGCTGAGCTGGAATGACAGGCCGCCAATCGCAGCCGGATCGAGCGCGATCATGAGCGCGGCGGCGAGCGCGATCAGGGTCGGACCGTGGGCGGGTCGGCCAAACTGCCGCGCGACGATGACGAATCCGGCCATGATCGTAGCTCGAATGACTGGCGCGTCCGGCCCCACCAGCCAGACGTAAGCGGCCAGCGCCGTGACCTCCAGGCTGATCCAGACGCGCCCGCGGAGGCCGAGAGCCAGTAACGCCGTGCCAACTGCGGCGACCACGAGCGTGACATTCCAACCGCTGACAGCGGTGATATGTGAAAGGCCGGCACGACGGACGGCGGCGCTGTCCTGCGTTGTCATCGCTGAGTCGTCTCCGTTGATCAGGCCGAGCGCCAGGGCACCTTCCGAGCCGCCGATTCTCTGCCGGATCGTTCGATCGAGCCAGTCGCGCAGGTCGGCTCGTACAGCCTCGAGGCCGGTTGCGCGGCGCTCGACGGCCACCGATGTCGCATACAGATACTCCGCGTTGAGGCTGTCGGCGCGAGCGACGATAGCGAGTTCGTCACCTCGGTGGAACGTTGGGCGGGGGGCGGTGAAGAGTCGCGACGTGCGCGTGACCCCCTGCGAATCGGTCCAGCGCACAGTTGCGCTGAGGCCGCGGCCAGTTTGGCCCGGGTCGGAGATGACATGCGCACGCGTCGAGACGTGCACGCGACCGTGGTATGGCGGGGTCGGCTCTGTCGCGTTGAAATGTTCTGCCGCCAGTCCGATTGCCGTACCAGCCATCAGACATAGCATGAGGGTTCGCGCCGAAGTTGAAGTACTCGCAACGGTGAGCAGGAGCCCGGCGAGGAGGAGGACGGCGTGCAGCATTGAGCTGGTTGTCGCAAGGCGCACCCCGGCGATGATGCCGAGCGCGAGTGCGATTCCCATGCTACGGCCCGACTGTCACCAGCGGCCGCAGGATCTCGACGATCCGTTCGGAGATGCCGCGAATCGCAACGAGCTGATCGACTGATGCGAACGGACCGTTGGCCGTCCGATACTCGATGATGCGTTCGGCCAGCTTGGGCCCGATCTCCGGCAGCTCCTCAAGCTGCGCCGCGGTGGCGCTGTTGATATCGACGAGCCCTGACGATGCCGCAGGCTCGTCGGTTGCAGCGGTGCTGTCGCCGGAAGCTCGTGGGGTTGGGCGAGCGAGCGGGACGATAATCTGGTCGCCATCGGCAATGACTGCCGCGAGCTGCAGCTGCTCCGGGTCGCCGTCATGCGAGACGCCGCCAGCGGAGTCGATTGCGTCAGCGACGCGGCTGCCGCGATCAAGCGTGTAGATGCCCGGCTCAGCGACCTCCCCACCGACATAGACGCGTATGATAGAAGGATCCGGCGCTTCGTGGACGGTCAGGACGACAGTCGCGTCCGACCTGGCGCGCAATGCCGAGGCGATAAGGGCAACAAGAATCGCCCCGAGGGCAACGCCGATCATGGCTGCCCGGGCGACCATGCTCCATTGCACGCGCTGAGGTTGATCCACGGCTGCGCACTCCGACCTGTGATTGCGTGCTGGGCGGCATCATAGCGCAGCTTGCTTATACTGTCTTGCACGGAACGGCCACGCGGAAACGCGCCTGGCCCGTTCTTGCTTGCGTTGCTGCCGTCGCACCCGGATTGAGAATGTTATGTCGCTTGCCCATCTGCTACCGCTGTTCACGAACATGATCCTGCCGGATGTCGATCGGTCGGTCGCACCTGTGCGCTGGGCGACCGATGGGTTGTCGGCATCAGCCCGAGCTGCGGCGATCGCTGCGCTCGCTGAGCGCACCCGCCGGCCCGTCCTCGTGCTCGTCTCCCGCCAGGAAGTCGCCGACACACTCGTGGCGAACCTGGGCCAGATGCTGCCACTCAACGCAACGCCACTCGTGTGGTCGGCGGCAGACCCGCTACCGTACGAGCAGATGCCGCATGATCCCGGACTGTCGGCGCAGCGGTCGGTTGTGCTTGGTCGGCTGTCGGGATCGGTAGGTGAGACCCAGCCGCCGGTGATCGTCGCGACCGCGCGTGCGCTCATGACCTCCGTCCGCGCGCCGGAAACGTTTGGCCGCGATGTCATTCACCTTTCGCTCGGCGATCGCGTCGATGACGCTGCGCTGGTGCGGCAGCTGGTGACAGCCGGGTATGTCCATGAGGCGCAGGTCGAGGGACCGGGCACCCTGTCGCGACGCGGTGGGATTCTTGACGTCTTCACGCCCGGATCGAGCGACGCAATTCGGATCGAGCTGTTCGGCGATGAGATCGACAGCATCCGGCGCTTCGACCCGCTGACGCAGCGATCGACTGAGCGGATTTCGAGCGTCACGATCCTGCCGCCTATCGAATACGATCTGGACGCGAAAGCAGAGGCGCTTGATCGCCTCGCGGTGCTAGACCGCGCGTCGCTGCGCGACGAGGTCAGTGAGGAGTGGGATCGACTGATTGCGCTTCTCCAAGCAGACGCGATCCCACCGTCGATCGATCTGCTCGCGTCGTTCTTCCCCAATAACGACTCGTCATTGCTCGATTATCTGCCAGAAGAGTCGCTGGTCGTCACGCTCGATGCGCCGTCAATCAGGCTGCAGTTCGAGCAGGTAGATCTGCAAGCTGAGGAAGTCCGTAAGGCGCTGGAGCTGGCCGGTGAAATCCCGTCCGATCTGCCGGTGCCGTATCAGCGCGGCGAGGATCTGACCGACGCGATCAAGCGCTTCCCGGTTTGGGAGATCGGCGGGGCGGACGATGATGCACAGCACGTGCACACCGGGGCGTCGTTCTCAGAGCCACCGGCGTTTGGCGGTCGTATTGATCTGATGATCGAGCAGCTGCGCAGCGAAGTTGCTGACGGTCGCAGAATCGTCCTGGCATCCGAGCAAAGTGAGCGCCTGCGCGAGCTGCTCGACGAAGCCGGTATGTATCCGCGGACATTCAAACGTGGCGCTGGTGGGGCGTCGACCCCGCCGGCACCCGGAACCATCGACGTGATCCACGCGCCATTGACGCTTGGCTTCCGCTACGAGCCGACTAGCCTGCTGGTCCTCAGCGATCTGGAGCTGTTCGGCACGCGCAAGCTCGTTCGCGCGCAGGCTCGACCGGCAGCCCGCAGACCACGACGGGCGCGGCAGTTTCACCCGGGCGCCTATGTCGTCCACGTCGAGCACGGCGTGGGGACGTTCAGCGGGTTGGTTCGTCTCGACCTGTCTGGCGTCGAGCGTGAGTACTTGCAGGTTGACTACGCTGCTGGAGACCGGCTGTACGTGCCGGTCGATCAGTCGGATCGTCTAACGCCGTACGAGAGCCCCGCCGGCGAGCCGCGGATCACGCGCCTGTCATCGGGCGAATGGGCCAAGACGACGAGCCGCGTGCGCCGGGCGGTGCGCGAGATGGCCTGGGAGCTCCTGCAACTCTACGCAGCCCGCGAGGCAGCCGAGGGCCACCAGTTCCCGCCGGATTCAGTCTGGGATGCCGAGCTGGCTGAGTCGTTCCCATTCCGCGAAACACCGGAGCAGGACAAGGCGATCCAGGATGTCAAGGGCGACATGGAGTCGACGCGCCCGATGGATCGGCTCGTCTGTGGCGATGTTGGCTATGGCAAGACCGAGGTTGCGCTGCGAGCGGCCTTCAAGGCGGTCAACGATGGGATGCAGGTCGCGATCCTCGTCCCGACGACCATTCTCGCTCTCCAGCACTTCAACACGTTCCGCGAGCGGCTGGCCGCGTTTCCAGTGCGGATCGAGATGCTGTCGCGCTTGCGCAGCAAATCCGAGCAGGCGCAGATCGTCCGCGGGATATCGGACGGCAGCGTCGATATTGTGATTGGCACGCATCGGCTGCTGCAGAAGGACGTGGAGTTCAAGAGCCTCGGCCTGCTCGTCGTTGACGAGGAGCAGCGCTTCGGCGTGCGACACAAGGAGCACATTAAGCGCATGCGCTCGTCGATCGACGTGCTGACGATGACGGCAACGCCGATTCCTCGAACGCTCCATCTGGCGCTGTCGGGCTTACGCGATCTTTCGCTGATCACGACGCCCCCTCGCGACCGAGTGCCGATCCGGACGTTTGTGACGGCAGCAGACGACGCCATCATCCGCGAAGCGGTGCTTCGCGAGCTGGCTCGCGGCGGCCAGGTGTACGTCGTCCACAATCGCGTGCAGAGCATCTATCGCCTGCGCGATCGGCTGCAGGAGCTGATCCCCGAGGCGTCGTTCGGCGTCGCGCACGGACAGATGGAAGAACGTGAGCTGGAGCGGATGGTGCTGGCGTTCATCCGCCAGGAATACGATGTACTCATCTGCACAACGATCATCGAGTCCGGCGTCGACATCCCGAACGCGAACACGATCATTCTCGACAACGCGCACGCGCTGGGTCTGACGCAGATGTACCAGCTGCGCGGACGGGTTGGGCGCTCGACGAACCGGGCGTACGCGTATGTGCTGTATCCACCGAACACTCCCCTCTCGGTTGAGGCACTGGAGCGGCTCGAAGCGATCCAGGAGGCGACCGAACTCGGAGCTGGGTTCCAGGTGGCGATGCGTGACATGGAGATTCGTGGCGCAGGCAACATCCTCGGTGGCGAGCAATCGGGGCACATTGCCGCCGTTGGCTTCGACCTGTACACGCGCATGCTGGCGCATGCGGTCGAGGAGATTCGGGCCGGTCATCCGATCGCCGAGCCGGAAGAAGTCTCGCTTGATATTGCTGTCGAGGCGGGCATCCCGGACAGCTACGTTGCCGACGAACAGGGACGGCTGGAGCTGTATCAGCGCATCGCTGCCGCAAGGAACGAGCGCGAGCTGCTCGAACTCGACGCCGAGTTGCGCGACCGGTTTGGCCCGGTTCCGGAGATGACTGAGCTGCTATTCGATCTTATCCGGCTGCGCCAGCGCGCCAGTCGGTTGGGCTTGACGACGATTGTTGAGCGCGATGGCGACATCCTGATTCGGCCGGTGTTTGGCGGAAAGCTCAGCCAGCAGAATCTGCGGCGCGAGCTTGGTAATGGCGTGCGTGTGACGCCGAATCAGGTGCGCCTGCGAGTCGATGATCTGCTGCTACCCCGACTCAGCGCGCTCAATCACGTGCTGGACGTCATTTCTCAGCGTCGCGCGAGCATGGCGGCTCAGGAGTCGGAGGAATCCGCGTCGTCCAGCTCGGTCAGGATGGCGCGCGCCCGATCTGCCTGATCGGAGCGGACGAGGATGTCGTGCTCGGCCAGCAGCGATGGCGTGTAGGTGTGGCCAAGGCCGCGGGCGCGCAGCGCGACGATGATGCCCTCGTCCTCGAGTACCTGCCTCCAGAGCTGCGCGACCACCTCTGACGGCGCGATGGCGGCGACGATGACGCGGTCTGGGGATTGATCTGACATGGTCACGACTCCCTCAGATAGACGACGGTGACACCTTCGCCACCCTCATAGTGCGGCGGCGTCTCGTACTTCTCGACCAGCGGGTGGCGACGCACGACGTCCTGCACTACCTCGCGGAGCGCGCCGGTGCCCTTGCCGTGGACGATCCGGACGAACGGCAGGCGCGAGAGATAGGCGTCGTGCAGGTATTCGTCGACGAGCTTGTCGACACCGGCCGCGCGCTGGCCGCGCAAATGCAGCTCGACGTTTACCTCGCGGCGCGGAGGCGGCATCGCAGGTGTGGCTCGTCGTTCCGGCTTGGCACGTCCGCCGATCTTGCGGATTGAGCTCAGCGGCTGGCGCACTTTGAACGGCCCCATCTGCACGTCGACCTCATCGCCGTCCGGTGAGAAGCCGATGACTTCGCCATCGCCGCCGAGGGCGACAAGCTCCACCTGGTCTCCGACCGCGATCGGCGCAGTCTTTGTGACCCGTGGCGGGCGGCTGCGCGCGGTCTTCTTGACAGTCTGTGTTGCCTGCTCCAGATCACGCCGCGCTGCCTCAGTTGTCGGCCTGACCTGCTCTGCCGCGACGCGCGTCGGGGTCTCGCGGATGCGTCGAATCGCCTGACGCGCTTCGGCTAGCTCGCTCTCAACTGCTGCCAGCGCGTCGCGGCGTGCGCTCTCGCGCTCGATCTCGGCTTCGGCGCGGTCATGTTCAGCATCGCGACGCAGCGCTTCGGCGGCCAGGCGATGCTGCTCGGCTTCCCGGCGGGCCATTTCGGCCTGTGTGCGCCGCTCGCGGATTTCGGCGAGCAGCTCGTCGGCGCGCTCCACGTCGGGATCGACAAGCGCGCGCGCACGGTCGATCACGCGGTCCGGCATGCCCAGCCGCCGAGCGATCGCAAGCGCGTTCGACTGACCGGGGATACCGACGATCAGACGGTAGGTTGGCGACAACGTCTTGATGTCGAATTCAACGCTGCCGTTCTCCGCGCCCGGCGTTGAGTAGGCGAACGCCTTCAGTTCCGAATAGTGGGTCGTCGTGACGGCGAGGCAGCCGACTTCCAGCAGCTCCACGATGATGGACCGCGCGAGAGCAGCGCCCTCGTCGGGATCGGTTCCGGCGCCCATCTCGTCGAGCAGGACGAGGCTGTCACTGGTCACACTCCGCAGCATCGCGATGACGCGCACCATATGCGAGGAGAACGTCGAGAGGCTCTGCTCGATGCTCTGCTCGTCGCCAATGTCAGCGAAGATGCCGTCGAAGACGGGCAGCTCGCAGCCATCATCGGCCGGCACAAACAGGCCCGACTGCGCCATGACAGACAACAGCCCGAGTGTCTTCAGCGCTACCGTCTTGCCGCCCGTGTTCGGCCCGGTGACGACCAGCACGCGGAACGATGTGCCGAGCTCCAGATCGATCGGCACGACCGTCGCCGGTTCCAGCAATGGATGCCGCGCGCGCCGAAGGATGACGCGTCGCCCCTCGGGCGACTGCTCATCGCTGATCGTCGGTCGCGTTGAACGCGTTGACGAGGCGTAGCGGGCCTTCGCAAGAGCGAGGTCGATCGCCGCGAGCGCTTCGAGTGTGCGATTCAGCTCGCTTGCGGCGCTGCCGACCTGTACCGACAGCGCGGTCAGAATGCGCTCGATCTCGTGACGCTCTGCAACCTGCAGCTCGCGCCAGCGGTTGTTGAGCTCGACGACATCCATCGGCTCGACGTAGAGTGTCTGGCCGCTGGCCGATGTGTCGTGGACGACGCCGCGCAACTGACCGCGACGATCCGCGCGAACCGGCACGACGTAGCGACCGTCGCGCTGCGTCACCAGCGGATCCTGAATCGCGGCATGTTGGAGATAGCGGTTGATGCGCTCGAGGAGACGGCTATGGGCAGTACGAAGCTGCTGGCGGATCGTGCGCAGAGCGTCGCTCGCGCTATCGAGCACTTCACCTTTGTCGCTGATGCAACGCCGGATGCTCTCTTCGATTCCGGGCAGCTCGACGATGAAGCCAACAAACTCGTCCAGCTCTGGAAAGCGCTGGTCAGATTCTTCGACACGCCGGAATGAGCGCCTGACCGACCGTGAGGCCGCGATTGTCGCTGCGACATCCAGCAGTTCGTCCGGCTGAAGGACGCCGCCGATTTCAGCCCGCTCGACCTGCGCGCGAATGTCGCGACAGCCGCCGACACCGAAGCCCGGCTGCTCCTCGAGGAGTCGGTAGGCTTCATCCGTCACGCGAAGCAGGTAGCGAACGGTCGATGAATCTGACGACGGCCCGAGCTCAAGCGCGTGCTCGGCGGCAACAGCAAACTGACACTGGTGCGCGACAGCCGCCTGGATTCGGTCGAATTCAAGTGTTGTGAGGATGTCTGTTGCCATTGGCCTTCCGCGCCTTATCGGCGGTTGATAGTTGTTCTGGAGTGACGCACGTTGCCGCTAGACCGGCGCATCCCTAATTGTATCGCTCGCACGCGGATACGCGGCAGCCAGACGCGCATTCACGGTGAAATGTGACAACGAGACAAATGGTTGACACGAACATCTGTTCGTACCTATACTAGCCATATTGATCAGTGGGAGCGCAGGTTGGCGCGCCGCTGTGACACCGGGAGAGAAGAGATCATGAAGGAATTGTCAAAGCGACAACAGAATATCCTGAACTACATCGAGTCGTTCACGGACGATCGTTCGTACCCGCCAACGATCCGGGAGATTCAGGAAGGTCTCGGCATCTCCTCGACGAGTGTTGTCGATTACAACCTGAAGGTCCTTGAGCAGCGCAATCACCTGCGTCGTAACCGCCATATCTCGCGCGGAATCGAGCTCATTGGCCGATCCAATGCCCGACGTGGCGTGGTGTCGATTCCGGTGGTAGGCCGCATTGCAGCCGGTGAGCCGATCCCGGTGCCAGACGACATCGCTACGCAGGAGTTCGTCGACACGATCGAGTTGAGCACCGAGGTTCTGGGTAACCGCACTGAGGGACTCTTCGCCCTGCGGGTCAAAGGACATTCGATGGTTGACGCGCTGATCAACGACGGTGATGTCGTGGTCCTGCGTCACCAGAACGTTTGCGAGAACGGCGAGACGGTCGCGGTCTGGCTCAAGAGTCAGCGTGAGACGACCCTGAAGCGGCTCTACCGCGAAGGTCCGCGCGTGCGTCTTCAGCCTGCAAACGTGACGATGGATCCGATCTACACCGATGCCGACAACGTTGAGATCCAGGGCAAGCTGGTCACGGTCATCCGGCCGGTTATTCAGTAGCACCTGCATTCAGCTTCCGCGCCGTTGGTAGCAGCCTGACTTCTGTGTTGCTACCATCTGCCGCGATGGTAACTGCACCGTACGACATCGTCATGCTTGGCACGTTCGCGGTCTGGCGTCTCGGCACGCTGCAGGCGCGGGCGCTGCCGTTTGCTCGCGAGCTGAGTGCGCGCGGCCTCCGATGCGCCATCGTCACCACGCCAGGTGACATGCCTTCCGAGCGCGGCGTCATTGAGACCATCGATGGCGTGGCAGTGATCAACACCGAATCAGCCGGTCTGAATCCCGCGCCGGCAGTCCGGGAACAGCTCGCCTGGATCACTGACCTGCAGCCAAAGATCATCCACGTCTTCAAGCCGCGCGGCTACGGCGGCCTGGCCGCTCAGCGTTGTCTCGGCAACATCCCGGTTGTCGTTGATTGTGATGACTGGGAGGGCGACGGCGGCTGGAATCAGCACGGGTCCTACTCGCTTCCGCAACGCCGACTCTTTGACTGGCAGGAACGTACGCTGCAAGTTCGCGCCGATGCAGTGACGGCAGCCAGCACGCTCCTCGCCCACCGGGCCGCGCTCCTGCGCGGTAGCCCCGCGACGGTGAGCCGCGTACCGAACGGCTTATCGCCAACATGGATCGATACGCTGAGTGCAGGCGGAGAGGCGAAGGCAGGCAGTGAACAGCCGTTGACAATCCTGCTCTACTCGCGCTTCGAGGAGTTTCCAGGTGACTGGCCGACGGTATTCGCCCGTGCGCTGCGTGCTTGTCACCCCGAGGTCCGCATCGTTGGCGTAGGTGGCGGAACCTCGTCTGAGATTGAGCAGATGGGATATGTCGCTCGCGATTCCTTGCCGGGCGTGCTCGGCAGGGCCGACATTGCCGTTTACCCGTATCTCGATTCGCTCATTACGCGCAGCAAGCAGTCCGTGAAGCTGCTGGAGCTCATGGCGTCTGGATGCGCGGTTGTAGCATCGGACGTTGGCGAGAATCCGGCCGTGCTGGGAGACGCGGGCGTACTCGTGCCAGGCCACGATCCAGTGGTATTCGCGTCGGAGGTCGCGGCGCTCATTGAAGATCGACATATGGCGGCGAGGCTGGGAGAGCGGGCACAACAGCGAGCGCGTGACACATTTTCGGTTCCGTTCATCGTCGATGAACTGCTGCGGGTGTATACCGAGCTGGGCATCGCTGCATGTCACTGAAGTCGGAGACTGTCCGGCGCCTCGGCAGCGTTGGCGCAGTCGTGTGGATGGCGCTGATTTTCTTCCTGTCCTCGCAAGAGAAGTTGCCGACTACACCAGGCATGCCGCCTGATATCGCCGCAATCGCCGGACATTTTGTTGCTTACAGCGTTCTTGCCATCTTCATTCGCGTCGCGATTGGGGGACTTCAGCCGGGTCGACGTGCGGACGTGATCGCGATCGCGCTCGCCACGCTCTATGGGATCAGCGACGAGTTTCATCAGAGCTTCGTGCCGGGTCGTGATTCGAGCGTGTTCGACGTGGCTATTGATCTGCTCGGCGCATCCGCTGGTGTGATCGCGCTCAACCTGATCCTGGCCGTAACGCAGATCCGGCAGGATGAGCAATGATTCGCGGCGATTTCGCGCGCCTGGCACTCGTCGTGTGCGTCGCGGCGATTGGATTCACGCTTGCAGCTCCGCGGTTCGCGGAGCGTCTTAACCCGCTGACCGGCGATGAGCCGTTCTACGTGATGACAGCGATCAGCCTCGTCCGTGATCACGATCTTGACGAAGCGAATAACTACGCAGACCGCGACTACGACGAGTTCTACCCTTCTCAACCGCTTCCGTCGGATTGGCAAGGCTGGCCATCATTCCCGACGACGCTACCTCCGCATCCTGCAAAGTCCGTCCTGCCCGGCTTGCATACCAAGCACGGCATCGGCCTGTCAGTTCTGATCGCCCTTCCCTATGAGGTCGCGGGGCGCGCAGGAGCGATGGTGCTCATGATCGCTATCGGCGCGCTAGTTGTCGGACAGATGTTCCTGCTGGCGCTGGAAACCGGTGCTTCGATGCGCGTGAGCGCGTTTCTGGCGCTGGGCCTCGGCTTCACTTTGCCGATAGCTCCGTATGCGCTGCTGATCTTCCCCGAGCTGCCCGGCGCATTGGCGATCATCTATGCAATTCGACGACTGACGCAAGCGAGGAACAGCTCGTGGCAATGGCTGCAGACGGGCTTGGCAATCGGCGCGCTTCCCTGGCTGCATCAGCGATTCGTGCCGACCGCCGCCCTACTTGGTGTGTTCCTCCTCTGGCGGCTCTGGAGGCAACGAGGCGTCGACATCGCTGTCGCATGCGGCATCGTCGGGCTTAGCGCGGCCGGATTGGTGGTCTACAACAGCTGGCTTTACGATTCGCCGCTGCAGAATCGGGCCGACCACGCCGGCTTCTCCGGCATTGCCGGTACGGTCAACGGCGGCTTCGGATTGCTCCTTGACGCGCAATGGGGACTAATTGTAAATGCGCCGATCTATCTTCTAGCGATTGCGGCCTTTCCGCTCTGGTTCCGGGCGGGCAGGCAGCGAGCTTGGCTGGCACTTGCGGCGGTGCTGCCGTATCTCCTGATGGTTGCCGCCTACCGCGTCTGGTGGGGCGAGTGGGGACCGGCAGCACGCTATCTTGTGCCGGTCGCGCCATTAGCAGCGGCGACGCTGGCAGCAATGTGGGTGCGGGTCGGGAACAGCACGCGGGTCCTGACAGGTGCCGCGTGGCTAGCAGGCGCGCTCCTGACCCTTATTGGTGTTGTAAACCCGCAGCGGTTCTATCATCAGCCAGACGGGCTGAATCATCTGGTGGATCGGCTTGGCGAGATCCTGCACATCGATCTCGCGTCACGACTGGTCGCGTTTCAGCCGTACGCGATTGGCACACGAGCCGATCGTCTGCTGGCGGGACTGGTTCTCGCACTGGCATGCTGGATTGCGGTAGCGTTCGTTTACGCACCGGCGAGGGAATCACTGTCAGGCTCGTTCGGCGGATCGCCGACGCCTCAGGGCGATGGTGAGTCGCAATAGACCTGATCTGCGCGCGATTGAATGGATGGTGAGCAGCGATGTTTGAGCTCATGACTGGCCTGGGTCTGGCGATGCCCGCCGGTCTGAATGCCTACATTCCGTTGCTGGCGATTGCTCTCGCCGATCGCTACACCGGTCTGATCCAGCTCGCTGCGCCATACGACGCCGTAGCCTCGCCCTGGGCTATCGTGATCGTGTCGATTCTGCTTGGCATTGAAATCGTCGCTGACAAAGTGCCGATCATCGACCACATCAATGACCTGGTTCAGTCATTCATCCGTCCCGCCGCCGGCGCGATCCTCGTTATGGCGAGCACGGACGCTGTACAGACGATCAACCCGGTAATGGCGATGATCCTCGGGCTCGTTGTCGCCGGCGGCGTGCACACCGCGAAATCAACGTTCCGGCCGGTCGTCACTGCCACAACCGGTGGCGTGGGCAATCCGGTCGTTAGCGCAACTGAGGACGGTGCCGCGATCTGCATGAGCGTTATCGCGCTGGTCGCGCCGATCCTGATCGGCGTCGTTCTGATCGTTCTGCTCACGCTGACGCTGATGGTTCTGCGCCGACGACGTGCGAGTACAGCCTGACCTTGCGCCGGATCGACTCATGGTTTATGATGTAGATGGCAGTATTGTCGTGCAGCGAGCACAGCGATTCAGGACGTGAACCATGCAATTTCAGGACTACTATTCACTTCTCGGCGTTGACAGGTCAGCAAGTGAAGCAGACATCAAGAAGGCGTATCGGGAGAAGGCCCGCAAGCTTCACCCTGACGTCAACAAGGCCTCCGACGCCGAGGAGAAATTCAAAGCTGTTAACGAGGCGTATCAGGTGCTGTCCGACGCAGACAAGCGCGCGCGCTACGATCAGTTCGGCAGCGACTGGGAGCACTATCAGGCCAACAACTCCGGCGCTCCGAACGCGGGCGACTTCAGCCAGTGGTTCACGCAGCAGACCGGAGAACCGGGCAACGTCCATTTTGAATACCGCACGAGCGGCGGCGAGGGATTCTCTGACTTCTTCGAGACGCTGTTCGGCGGTGGCAGACAGCGTCGACGCACGCGAACGCCGCGGCGCGGCGAGGATCACGAGTACACCGTCGAGGTTCCGCTAAAGGAAGCATTCAGCGGCACAACGCGGACCTTCGAAATCCAGATCCCTGAGACGTGTATGGAGTGCAATGGCACCGGCGTGAATCACGGGGCGATCTGTCTGAACTGCAACGGCACTGGCGTCGTTCCACGACGCTCGCGCATCGAGGTTACGATCCCGGCCGGCATACGCGAGGGCCAGCGCGTGCGCGTAGCCGGCAAGGGCGCACCTGGGAGTGACGGCGGACGACCGGGAGATGTGTATCTGAGGGTCAAGATCATTCCCGACTCGCAGTTCACGCTGGATGGCAATGATGTGCGCACTGTCGTCGATGTGCCGCTGTACACGGCGATTCTCGGCGGCGAGGCGATCGTACCGACGCTGACCGGCAAGGTTGCGCTGTCGATTCCGGCGCAGTCCGCTAACGGCAAGACATTCCGGCTCCGCGGACAGGGCTGGCCGACGAGCATCGGCGCGAAAGAGCGTGGCGACCTGCTGGCGAAGATCAACGTAGTTCTGCCCACGAACATGTCTGATGAGGAACTGGAGCTCTTCGAGCGGCTCAGCGACCTGCGAACGCCGAAGAAGACGCCTCCGGTCGCGTGATACCATATCCGGTTGGCACGCGAGCGCGTTGAGCACGCCTGTTTGGTGCGCCTGATGAGATGGTGTTGAGGGGCAGGGAACATGCCGGTTGCGATCGTTCTTGGTGGTCAGTGGGGCGACGAGGGCAAGGGCAAGATCATTGACGCGCTTGCCGCGAGTGCGGACGTTGTCGTTCGCGCCAACGGCAGCGCCAACGCCGGCCACACGGTCGTCACCGATCGCGGCGTCTTCAAGTTCCACCTGATCCCATCCGGGATCCTGCATCCAGACTGCCTGTGCGTGATTGGCGCTGGAGTTGCTCTGGATCCAAAGATCCTGCTCGACGAGATTGCTGAGTTGCACGAGCGCGGCATCGATTCCTCGCACCTGCGCGTATCGTCACGCTGCCATCTGATCATGCCGTACCATCCGGTGCAGGATCGGCTCGAAGAGACTGGCCGCGGCGCGGCCAACATTGGCACCACGCAGCGCGGCAACGGCCCGTGCTACGCCGACAAGGCGGCGCGACGCGGAATCCGGGCGGCCGACATTGTCGACCCCGAATACCTGCGTGCGCGGCTGGAACCGGTGCTGAAAGAGAAGAACGCGCTGCTCGGCGCGCTCTACGGTCATCCGCCGTTCGACCTGGACGAGATGGCCGAGCAGTTCGCTGCGTACGGGGAGCAGTTGGCGCCGTACATCACCGATGTCGAGCTTGATATTCAGGACGCTATCGACGACGGCCGTAACGTGATGATCGAGGGCGCGCAGGCGGCGATGCTGGACATCGACTACGGCACCTATCCGTTCGTCACGTCATCCTCGCCGACAGCAGCTGGCGTGTGCCAGGGCGCAGGCGTGGCCCCGACCCAGGTGGACCGTGTTATTGGCGTCTACAAGGCGTACTCAACGCGAGTCGGCGCGGGCGCGTTCCCGACCGAGCTTGAGGACGCGACCGGTACGCTCCTGCGCGAGCGCGGCGCGGAATTCGGCACAACGACCGGTCGACCGCGACGGACCGGCTGGTTCGATGCGGTACAGGCGCGCTATACGGCTCGCTTGAACGGCATCAGCGAGATCGCGCTGACGAAGCTCGACGTGCTTGACGGTATTGAGTCGATTCGAGTCTGCGTCGGCTACGAGATTGATGGTCATCGCCACGACGCGCCGCCGGCGCGGATTGAGGACTTTGACCAGGTCCGGCCCGTCTACGAGGATGTCGCCGGATGGCCGGCAGGGGCGAGCGATATCGCTGCGTCTGAGGGGCTACCAGCAACTGCTCGCGCCTATCTGAAGCGCATCGAGGAGCTCGTCGGCGTACCTGTCACTTTCGTCGGCACTGGTCCGCATCGGGATCAGCTACTACTCGCTGCGGCTGACTAGATTACAAACGACCTACCGGTCGAGCTCGGGTCGATGGTCGCGGGTTAGCAATTGCTGGATCACCTCGGTGACGGACGCTTTGCCATCCAGTACGGCGACCACCGCGTCGGCGATCGGCGTATCAACTCCATGCTTCCGTCCAAGATTCGCCATCGCGTAGGCGGTGGTTGCGCCCTCGACGACGTGGCCAATGCGCGTCATTGCTACGTCGGGATCCAGACCTTCACTCAGCAGCTGACCAAAGGTGCGGTTGCGGCTCAGAGGGCTGGCGCAGGTCGCAATGAGGTCGCCGAGCCCACTCAAGCCGCCGAACGTCATCGGGTTGGCGCCCATTGCGACACCGAGGCGCGTCAGCTCAGCAAGTCCACGGGTGATGAACGCGGCCTTCGCATTTTGTCCGAGACCAAGCCCGTCGCCGACGCCCGCCCCGAGGGCGATAACGTTCTTCAACGCACCGCCCAGCTCAACACCGATGACGTCTTCGCTAGTGTAAACACGGAACGTCGGCGACGACAGCAGCGCCTGAACTTGCAGCGCAGATTGTGCGCCCGTCGATGCGACAACGGCCGATGCTGGCAGGCCGCGGGCGATCTCGCCGGAAAGATTGGGGCCGGAGAGGACTGCAACGCGCTCCGCCGGAACGTCGGCCCTTGTCCCAATGACCTCGCTCAGGCGCTCCAGCGATGTCCTGTCAAATCCTTTGGCGCACGAGACGACAACCGCATCCCTCGCCAAAGCATCCTTCATCACTGCCGCGACGTCCCTCACCGCCTGCGATGGCACGACGACGAACACGTACGCTGCACCATCGAGTGCAGAACTGACGCTCGCCGATACTTTCAGCGAAGGCGGCAGCTCGATATCCGGCAACAAGCGCGCATTTACTCGCGTTGAACGCAGCTCGTAAGCATGCTCTTCAGTGCGTGCGACGAGACGCACATCTGTGCCGGAAGCGCTGAGAATAACGGCTAGCGTCGTTCCCCATGCGCCCGCGCCGACGATCGCGATCGGCGAGATGTTTGACATTTGGATTCATCGCTTCCTAGACTCAGCCGCGAGAGAGTGCCGATCCGATGAAGGGACATACGTACGTGCTGGACACTCGCGAGATTCAGGCGATTATCCCCCACCGCTACCCGTTTCTTCTCGTCGATCGCATTCTTGAAGTCGAATACGGCGTGCGAGCCGTCGGCCTGAAGAACGTCACGGCCAACGAACCGTTCTTTCAGGGCCACTTCCCCGACTACCCGGTCATGCCCGGCGTGCTGATTATCGAGGCGCTGGCGCAGGTCGGTGCAGTGGCGCTGCTCGGGATGGACGAATACCGCGGCAAGATGGCGTTCTTCGCCGGCATTGATGGCGTGCGGTTCAAGCGCCAGGTCAAGCCGGGCGATTCGCTCAGGCTGGAAGTCGTCATGGGTCGCATGCGGCGAGGAATTGGCACCGGCTCGGCGACAGCGACAGTCGACGGCGAGCTGGCAGTCAAGGCCGAGCTGATGTTCGCCGTCGCGGATCTTGACCAGACTACATGAAGCCTGACGGCACCCCAGGAAGTATCGCCGTCGTCAAGCCGTGCTGCATCGGCGATTGCGTCATGGCGCTCCCAACACTCGACTCGCTGGAGGCCGCCTTCCCAGACGCAGAGCGCAGCGTCCTGGTCGGCCGGCACTCGCGAGCCATCTTCGAGATGCGCGATAGCAGCTGGTCGCTAACCGCAATACCGGATCAGATATCGCCACGCATGGCGCTGAAGACAGCCTCTGCTGTCCGTAGCGCAGGCGCTGATCTGGTCATTCTTCTCGAACGATCGCGGATGCTACGCTGGGCATTCAGCCTGCATTTTGGCGATCGTGCGCATTCAGTCGCATCGCTGAATCCGGAATTCCGCCACGAGAGCGCGGCGTACCTTGATGTCGTGCGCGTGCTCGGCATCACGCCAGCCATCTGCCGGCCGCAGCTGACGCCGATTCATGCCGACATGGCGAGGGGCAGAGAAGTCCTGAAGTCATACTCACGTCCGGTCGTTCTGCATCCGGGCGGCGCGGAGAACCCGGGCGTAACGATGCCCGACAAGCGCTGGCCAGCCGAGCGCTATATTGCCCTTGCGCGACTGCTGACTGACGACGGGTATGACGTGCTGTTTTCCGGTGGTCCGGACGATCGAGCGCTGAACGCACACGTGGCAGCCGCCGCTGATCTTCCCGCTGAGCGCTCGTTGGCAGGGCAGCTCGGATTGATGGAAGCAGCGGCCGTCGCCTCGCAATCGGGTCTGTTCGTCAGCGGCGACACCGGCATGAGCCATATTGCGGCGGCGACTGGAGCACCGGTCATCGCCATTTTCGGCCCGACAAATCCACGGCGATATCGACCAATTGGGCACGCAGTCACCGTCCTTGCGCCGGACGCGTCGTGGGAGTTGCCTGACGTTGATCTGCGCCACGCGCGGCTTTCCGATCTGCCCCAAACCGACGCAATCCCAGTCGATGCTGTGTATTCGGCCGCGCTCCGCATGCTGACCACCGCCGGAGTCCGCGCATGACCGGTCTCGTTCATCGCGTGCGCGATGCAGGGTTGGCTGCGATATCGCGCGGGACGCTGAGAGCGAGGCCCGACGGCGAGACGCTGGTTCTCTTGCAGCCGGACCATCTGGGCGACATCATCCTCTCGCAGCCCGCCGTCCGCTTGCTTCGCGAGCGCCTGCCTGACACGCGCATCGTCGGCGTCGTCGGGCCGTGGTCACGAGACATTGCGGAGATGGCCTGGCCAGTTGACGAGATTATCACGCTCAAGTTCCCGGGTTTCACACGACGATCTTCCGGCGACCCGACCGCACCTTATCGCCAGATTGGCCGCGACGCGGAGACGCTCCGATCCTTGAATCCGAAGGCCGGCATCGTCCTGCGACCAGAGGCATGGTGGGCCGCGTTTGTTGCCTCTCGGGCGATGAACGAGGTCGTTGCCGGTGACGATCGCCCCTACGTCTCTCGCGTCGTTACTGTTCCGGAACACGAGCATTCCGTCGTGCGTGCGGCAACGATCGCCGCCGCCTTCCTGGATTGCAGCGTGCCGTCTCGGGAAGAGCTCAGCATCTCTATTCGCCGACAGCTCGACGCAGCAAACGAAGCAAGCGGCATGCTCAAGTCGCGGGGCATCGAGGGGCGATATGCCGTCATCCATCCCGGCTCTGGCGCAGCGGTGAAGCTGTGGACGGACTCGCGCTGGCGAGCGATCGTCCAGCATCTCAACAGTCGCGGCTTAAAGGTCGTGCTCACCGGCAGTCCGAGCGAGCGGCCCAGGTGCGACCTCATCGCCGAAGGGACTGACGCCGTCGCCTTCGCTGGCGAGACGAGCGTCGCGGTGTTGGCCGAACTGTTCCGCGATGCGGCGCTTGCGGTCGGAACGGACAACGGCCCGATGCACCTGGCGGTGGCTGTTGACGCGCCGACAGTTCATCTCTTTGGGCCAAGCGATCCTGAGCGTTACGGACCGTGGGGTGACCCGAGTCGTCATCGCGTCGTCACAGCCGGCTGGCACTGTCCGCGCTGTGGGGATCTGAGTCCGGGCAGACCATCGGGTTGCGGTTGCATGCTGGCAATCTCGGCCGAGACGGTGTGCGCTGAGGTAGACCGAATTCTGGATGCTCATGGCAGGCGTTGATCTGGCGATTGATTCGAGCCGGGCTGACAGCGCAATTCGCACCGGCACTGAGTGGTATTCGCATGAGCTCCTGAAGGCGATGGCTGCCCTCAAGGATCGTCCGCAATTGACGCTCTACCATCGATCCGATTCGGGAGACTGGCCGTCCGGAGTCGGGATCAATCATCGTGTCGTCAGGATGCCGCGGCTCTGGACCCACGTCGGCCTGTCATGGCGAATGTTGCGCGATCGTCCGAAAGCGCTCTTCGTGCCATCGCACGTCATTCCCCTGGCGCATCCGCGCGTCTCGGTTGTGACTGTGCACGATCTTGGCTACCTGCGTGAGCCGGAGGCGCACACGTGGCGATCGCGTCTCATGCTCGACAGGACGACGCGATGGAATGCACGGGTTGCGACGCAGATTATCGCCGTTTCGGCCGCGACACGCGATGACCTTGTGCAGCACTACGGCGTCTCTCCGGCAAAGATCGCCGTCGTCCATTCTGCGATCAACCACGACCGGTTTCGGCCCCACGATCCTTCGGCCACGCTGGCCGATGCTGGGATTCACCAGCCATATCTGCTCTTTCTCAGCACGGTGCAGCCACGTAAGAACCTGGTGCGCCTCGTTGAGGCGTTCGAGCGGCTGGATGCTGACGGCATGCGCCTCGTCGTCGCCGGGCGCTCCGGCTGGCTGAGTGAGGATGTCGAGCAACGTTTGCGAGCAAGCCCCAAGCGCGAACGTATCGACCGTATCGGTTATGTCGATGATGACCTCGTTCCGGCGTTGTATGCGGGGGCAAGCGCGTTCATACACCCGGCCCTGTATGAGGGCTTCGGCCTCGGTATTCTAGAAGCGATGGCGAGTGGATGTCCGGTTGTGACGAGCGATCGATCGAGTATGCCGGAAGTCGCGGGTGATGCAGCTGTGCTCGTCGATCCAACGAATGTCGACTCGATCTTGCAGGGCATCGAGACTGCGCTGAATCCGTCTCAACGGTCCTCGCTGATTGAGCGCGGGTTGCAGCGAGCGGCGCAGTTCACCTGGGAGCGGACTGCTCGGCAGACCCTGGCAGTCATAGAGGAGGCCCGGCGTGTCCGCGGCTGATAGGCGCATCCTGATCGTCAAGCTCGCCGACCTTGGCGACTTGCTGCTCTGCGAGCCGGCCATCAGGTCGCTGCGCACCGCATTCCCCGCTGCGCGTATCGACCTGCTGGTGCCGCCAGCGACCGCACCGCTTGCGCACCTGCTCGGCCACGACCCGAGCGTCCTGACCTTTCCCAAATCGCTGTTCGATAACCTCACCGCACTCGCCAGGCCCAATCGATTTGCGCAGGCCGTGCGCTTTGGCCTGCAGTTGCGACGTGCTCATTACGACACGGTCGTCGTCCTACATCACCTGACGACGCCCGGTGGGGCGACGAAGCAGCGCTGGCTGGCGAGGGCCACGAGCGCTGCGAACGTCGTCGGTCTGGACAACGGGCGTGGCAACTTCCTGACGGCGCGCGTCATCGACCTCGGATTTGGCGCAAAGCACGAAGCGACGTACATGCTCGACGTTGCACGTGCCGCTGGGGGTGCGCCTGTCGATCCTGCACCACGGGTGGACCGCGCTAGTGTTCAACGCGGTCCGGCTCTGCCGGCAGACTACGCAGTGATCTATCCGGCGACCGGCCCGTATTCATCGGCGCGAACGTGGCCAGTGGAGCGCTACGGGGCAGTGGCCTCGGCGTTGGCCGCTGACGGCTTGACTCCTGTTGTCGTCGGATCACGCGGCGAAGCGCAGCTTGGAGCGCATATTCGGAACGCCGTGCCATCGACAATCGACCTGATGGGCGCTACTTCGCTCCCGGAGCTAGCCGGTGTCGTTACCGCCGCGCGCATTGTCGTCGGCGGGGATTCGTTCGTCGGCCACCTGGCGGCCGCGCTCGATGTTCCAAGAGTGACGATATTCGGCCCATCGAATCGCGATGCCTGGCGTCCGTGGGGTTCTGTTGACGTTGACAACGTGGACATCGATTCCACATTCAATGGGGCTGTCGTGTACCATGACCTTCCCTGTCAGCCGTGCTTATACGCTGGATATCGGCTCGGCAGGCCAGAAGGTTGTCCGACGCGCACGTGCCTGGATCGCGTGGCAGTCGCGGACGTGCTGCAGGCAATCGATCGTATCCTGAAGGCATCCTGATGTTTCGTAGCGGTCGAACAATTGGGCTCCTGCTCATCGCTGGTGGTCTGGCGGTTGCGTTACTAGCCGGAGCATGGCTTGCTGCGGGTGTCGCAGATGACGAATCAGGCTTGCGCCTCTCCGGCGCAGTCCTCGGCGGTGCCATGCTATTTATCGTCATCGTGCTGCCAATGCTGGCCGCCGGCATTTACATCTTCGTCAAGGGCCGTAGCGAGGATGCGCAGATGGCGTCCGGCCAACGGCAGCGCAAGATGCTGGCGATCGTGGAGACCGCCGGTCAGATCAGTATCGGAGACCTGGCGCTGCAGCTTGGAGGTACGCGCGATTCCGTCCGACAGGATCTTTATGATCTTGTCTCCAAGGGACTGTTTGCGGGCTACGCGGACTGGAACCGCGGCATGCTCTACACACGGGGTGCGTCCGAGTTACGCGGCCAAAAGACCTGCCCGAACTGCGGCGGACAGCTTGAGCTGGCTGGTAAGGGCATGATTCGTTGCCCGTATTGTGGCGCCGAGATCTTCTTGCCCTGATCGGGCAGGATGACCCTGACGGGAGGACACGGATGTCCAGAGGCGGCAGGCTTGACCGGATACTCGACCGAATCCCTGGTTATGCCGGTTATCGGGAAAAGGAGCGTCGACGCGACAGCGACCGCGCCATTCGCGACAAGATCGAGGCTGACTTCGGTCAGCAGGCGGAGCGCCTCGGGCGGCTGGCAAACAGGCTCGCCGACGATCGACAACTCGACGCGATTGGCGTCGTCAATCGACCGCTCACCGAGCTGCGCGCGTTCCTCGACCGCGTGCGGACAGCCACCTACGGTTACGCACCCATCTTCGCTAACGACGAAGTCGACGAGTCGGTGCTCGACCAGATTGCCGCCTTCGATAGCGCATTGGCCGACTACGTCCCTGACGTCGAGCGCGGTGTCGCCGCACTCGAAGCAGCACCTCCTGCCGACCCTGCCTTCAAGGCAGCAGCCGAGCAGTTGAGCCAGACGATTCAGCAGGTCAGCAGACGCTTCGCTACGCGCGCGGAGATCATCCAGGCCGGCAAGCCGCTCCCCGAGAAGGATATGCTGGCCGTATTGCAGCCCGACAAACCCAATGCGCCGGCCGCGATGCAATTGCAGACGGGAGACGCAGTCTCATACGACGGCTCAGATTACGTTGTGATCGGCCGTATTTCGGCTTCCTTCGGCGACAGCAAGGCGCTCGCGTTCCAGCTTCGGGGCGGCGACGACAAGCAGTGGCTCTCTGTCGTGGCCGGCGCGTCACAGAATCTCTACTGGCTCGAAGAAGGCATGCTCAACCGGGGTGCGCTCGAGCAGTCGATTTCTATTGGCGATCGAACGTTCCAGCTGCAGAGGGAAGAGCAGGGCAGCAGTGAGGTGGAAGGCCGACAAGGCACAGAAGCCCGTCATGTCCGCTTTCTCATGTACGCGGCAGAGAACAGCGTGCTGCACATTTATGATTGGGGTGCGCAGCGATTGGTGCTTGAGGGCGTAGCAATCGACCAGCGCGACGTGGAAATCTTCCGACGTTAGTTGAATCCAGGGCACAGGGAATATCTCGATCGTAGAGGAGGGAATCTCAGATGGCTATACTCGATCGCATGGCAAGGCTAATTCGCGCCAACATCAACGACCTGCTCGACCGCGCTGAAGATCCTGAAAAAATGCTCAACGAGCTGCTGCGCGAAATGGACGCCAGCATCAACGACGCGCGCTCGCAGGTCGCGGCGACGATCGCACAGGAGAAGGAGCTCGAGGCCGAGCTGCGCGACGCGCAACGCGAGGCCGGCGAGTGGAATCGCCGTGCTGAACTCGCGGTTGGGGCAGGTAAGGACGACCTCGCTCGCGAGGCACTGCGCCGCAAGCGCGATTCCGAGAGCATCGGCACCGTCTATGCGCAACAGCTCAACTCGCAGCAGGAGATGGTCACCAAGCTTAAGTCGCAGCTGACAATGCTGCAGGCCAAGCGCGATGAGGCGGAGTCAAAGCGCAACGTGCTGATCGCGCGACACAAGGCGACCCAGGCACAGCGCCAGATTCAGGACACGATCTCGACGCTCCCGGGGCTTGATTCCTTCAGCGAGCTCGACCGGATGGAAAAGCGAATCCGGATGGAAGAGTCGAAGACACAGGCGATGGGCGAGCTGCAGGGCGAAGACCTCGACTATCAGTTCCAGCAGCTTGACCGCGACGAGGACATCGAGAGTGAGCTGGCCGCGCTGAAGGCTCGCGCATCGGGCGAGGAGCCCCGCAGCCTCGGCACAGGCTCGGAGTCGGACGACCGATCCTCGTCGAGCTAGCGTCGACCCGGCGAACCGTCTGCCAGTGGTAGGAGGCGATCCTATTGGCCATTCTCGACCTGATCGAATATGCCGACGAACGACCTGACGAGATCGTGCATCGTATCCCGGAGTACGGTTCGGGTGAGTTCCGCCTGGGTTCGCAGTGCGTGGTGCGCGAGTCCCAGCGTGCGGTCTTCGTCCGCGACGGCAAGGCGCTCGACATCCTGCCGCCGGGCCGCCACACGATATCGACCGCGAACATCCCGCTCCTGACCGGCATCCTCGGCCTGCCGTTCGGCTCGAAGAGTCCGTTCCGCGCCGAGGTCTACTACGTGATGATGCGGGAGTTCACCGATCTCAAGTGGGGAACGCCGCAGCCGGTGCTCTTCCGCGACACTGAGTTCGGGATGATCCGCATCCGCGCCTTTGGCACCTACTCTATGCGGGTGAAGGATCCACAGCTGTTCGTCAACCAGATCGTTGGTACGCAGGGCTCGTACTCGACCAACGATATCGAGGAATTTCTGCGCTCGGTCATCATCAACGAGTTCAACGACATGATGGGCGAGACGCTGACGACTCTGCTCGATGTACAGGCCAAGACGATCGATCTGGCGACGCTGGCCCTTCACAGCCTGACAGATGACTTCGCCCGGCTCGGGCTCGAGATACGCTCGTTCCAGGTCGGCGCGATCACACCGCCTGAGGAAGTCCAGAAGGCGATCGATCAGCGCAGCTCAATGGGTGCGATCGGCAACATGCAGGCGTATACGCAGTATCAGGCGGCACAAGCGATCGGTGGTATCGGCGAAGGCGGTGAAGGCGGCGGGCAGGGCGGAAGCCTTGCTGAGGGTGCCGGACTTGGCGCTGGCATCGGTATCGGCGCGGCGATGGCAGATGCGCTGCGACAATCGATGAGCGGTGGCCAGCAACAGGGTACGCAACCGGCTGCCGGACAGACCTTCTGCCCGAATTGCGGAAAAGCTGTGCCGGCCGGCGCGAAGTTCTGCCCGAGTTGCGGGCACGGACTTTCGACTGGCATTACCTGCCCGAAGTGCGGCACAGACAACGAGGCCGGGTCACGCTTCTGCAAGAACTGCGGTACCCAACTCACCTCCGGTTAGCCTCCGCACCCACTCGCATTACGACGATCGAGCCGCGCAGTTGCGCGGCTCGATTGGCCGATTACCGCATTTGGGCCTAGAATTCATCTGTTTGCCCTGGTGACAGTAGACTGGGGCTTGCGCAGTGCCGCGCCGACCTGGGCGAGGGCTGCCCCGCGCGCGACGTCAGTGAAGGAAGTAAACAGGGTGGCAGATCGAAAGATCCGGGTAGCGATTATTGGCGTCGGCAATTGCGCGTCGTCGCTTGTTCAGGGCGTGCAGTACTATCAGAATGCAAATCCTGACGAGTTCGTGCCCGGCCTGATGCACGTCGACCTCGGCGGATATCACATCAGCGATATCGAGTTCTCGGCGGCGTTCGATGTCGACGCGACGAAGGTCGGCAAGGACCTCAGCGAGGCGATCTTCTCGGGACCGAACAACACCTACAAGTTCGCCGATGTGCCACACCTCGGCGTTACCGTCCAGCGCGGAATGACGCACGACGGCCTGGGCAAGTATCTGTCGCAAATCATCACCAAAGCCCCCGGACCGACAGCAGACATCGTCGATATTCTCAAGGAGACCAAGACCGACGTCGTCATCAACTATCTTCCGGTCGGCTCGGAGATGGCGACGAAGTGGTACGTCGAGCAGGTGCTTGATGCCGGTTGTGCATTCATCAACTGCATCCCGGTCTTCATCGCCCGCGAAGAGTACTGGCAGAAGCGCTTCGAGGAGCGCGGCCTGCCGGTCATCGGCGACGACATCAAGTCGCAGGTCGGCGCGACGATCACCCACCGCGTCCTGACGCGCCTGTTCGCCGATCGTGGCGTGCGCATCGACCGCACCTACCAGCTGAACTTCGGCGGCAACACCGACTTCATGAACATGCTGGAGCGCGAGCGACTGGAGTCGAAGAAGATTTCCAAGACGAACGCTGTCACGTCGCAGATGGACTACGAGATGCCGGCAGAGAACGTGCACGTCGGCCCGAGCGACTACGTGCCGTGGCTGGAAGACCGCAAGTGGTGCCACATCCGGATCGAGGGCACAACGTTCGGCGACGTGCCGCTGAACCTGGAGCTGAAGCTCGAAGTCTGGGACTCGCCAAACTCAGCCGGTGTCGTAATCGACGCCGTGCGATGCGCCAAGCTTGCGCTGGACAACAACATCGGAGGCGCGCTGCTCGCTCCCTCCTCGTACTTCATGAAGTCCCCGCCTGAGCAGTACCACGACGATATCGCCCACAATAAGGTCGAGGAATTCATTGCGCAGAACCGGATCGGTGTGAACGCCACGTCGGCGTCGGCACCGTCCGAGGATGCCGCGGAAAGCTAGTCTTTCCCATGTCACTGAGCCGGGCCGTGAGAGCGCTGCACAATCGCGGACGCCGTCGGCCCGGCTTCTCAGCTCAGCGCCCGTACCTCGCCACAAATCTCTCCTACGTTCTTCACGAACATTCTCGCTCTGACGCCGTTCAACAAACCGTTCGCGACATCGATGCGCACGCCGAGCGTATTCAGCAGATACCGGGCGTGCCGGCAATCGTTGCTGCATCTGGGCACCTGTCGGATGAGATCGACGTCTGGTTGGTCGCGACGCTGGGAGCCGTGCCGTGGTATCGACAGGCGCTTCAGCAAGTCGTCAACGCCGACCGGCCGCTCGCCTGCGTCGATGGCCACCACGCTGACCGAAGAGCGTTCACGTTTTTTCGCGGCCCTGCGACATTGTCGCTTGACATCCCCGATCATGCGCGTGTCGGCGTTGCGAGCGTTGTCCTGCGACCGGGCGGGCATGAACTGCAGGTTCACATCGCTGGGCCGTTCACGTGGGCTACCGAAGCCGACGAGGTACTGCGTGCGCTAGAGCGCCTCATTCAGCGAGACGTCGATCAATGGATGCCGCCGCGCGGACTCTGGCTGGAGCCAGCAGAGGCGACGCTAGGGAGCGAAATCGTCCACCCCCGGACGCGGTAAGTCGCCAGCCTTCAGAAGCTCGTACTGATAGCCCTGACCGACGAGGAAACGTTGCCGACGCTGCGCGTAGTCCTCCTCTGCGGTGCCAACGCTCACCAGCTGATAGAACGATGCGGTCTTGCCCTGCGCCGGCCGTAGCAAGCGACCGAGGCGCTGCGCCTCCTCCTGGCGAGAGCCGAACGTTCCTGAGACCTGAATCAGCACGGTAGCGTTCGGCAAGTCAACGCCGACCGAGCCGATGCGCGACAGACCCAGCACCGGTATCTCATCGTTCCGGAACCGCGCGTACAGATCTGCGCGCTCCTGCGCCGTCGAGCTACCGTCCAGAATCGGAAAGCGGAGCATCTCTCCAGCCCGGCGCAACTGTGTGACCCTCGTGCCGGCGACGATCGTCGCTTCGCCACGATGTCGGTGCAGCAGCCGTTGGAGCGTCGCCAGCCGGTAGCGTTCACGTTCGACGGGCGTCGACGCATACGGAATGCGCACTTCGACACACCGCGCTGGCGCGATCCATCCCTGGCGCTCCAGCTCCGACCACGAGACATCGAACAGCGCCGACCCTACCAGCGCCGTAATCTCGCGCTCGCGCCCGTCCTCGCGCACGAGCGTCGCGGTCAGCCCAAGCCGCCGCGCCGACTGGAATCCCGCTGCCAGCCTGAAGACGTCAGCCGGCAGCGACTGCACTTCGTCGTAGATCACGAGATCCCACGGATAGTGAACGAGCTCGCCGCGAATCCTTCCGGTCGTCGCTGCGTGGTAGGTGGCGATCGTCACAGTCTCGTTCCCGACCGCGCGCGGATGAACTCGCACATTCCCATCGCCGACAGTTGTCAAACGGTCGAACGCCATATGCCACTGCTCGGACACCGTGCGCGAAGGGGTCAGCACCAGCACCCTGCCACCGACGCGCGCCGCAACAGCCACGCCGACGACTGTCTTACCCGCACCACACGGAAGCAGGACAAGGCCAGAGCCACCGCGCATGACCGCTTCGATCGCCCGCTGCTGGTATGGACGCAGTTGCACGGTTGCACGATAGGTTGAGTCCCCACCAGCCACGAACGGAGGGTCGGCGATGGGCCAGCCGAGCGTCATCGCCTTGAGCTTTAGCTGGCCGACCGTGTTGCGATCAACTGTTGCCGCCCATTGGTCGTTGTGGCGTCGCGGCTTCAGATCCAGCTCTCGAAGCAACGCGGGATCATCAGCAGCGAGCAGCGTGACATCGTCTTCCAGAAGCAGACGTAACCGCCCCCAACGCGCCATGACGGTGGCAATGCGGGTGGCAACATCGGATGACACGGGCACCGCGCTGATCGCGTCCAGGTCGGCAATTACCTGCGCACTCGTCACGCCGCGCGCTGCGGCGCCCCAGAGCGCCGTTTCGGAAACAGTGAACACGTAGTCGCCGGCGACAACCGCCGTCAGCTCTGCGCATTGCCGAACGAGGTCGGCGATCAGCTCGCGACCGTCTCCGGCTGTCACATGGAGGCGTCCGTCGCGCCTGAAGAGCAGTTGACTTCGGGGCATTCCAAACCGTCGATTTCAGCGTCCAGACGCCAAAAATGGTATGATTGTACGGTTATTGTTGAGCGTGCGTGCCGAGCAGTTGGGAGTCCAGCTTCGTGGAAATCGGGAACATTCGTCCAATCAGTATCGACACCGAAATGAGGCGCTCCTATCTGGATTATGCAATGAGCGTCATCGTTCAGCGCGCATTGCCGGACGTTCGCGACGGCATGAAGCCAGTCCAGCGACGCATCCTGTACGGAATGTCCGAGATGGGCATCCGCGCCAATTCTCGATATCGCAAGAGCGCCGGTATCGTCGGTGAAGTACTGAAGAGTTATCACCCGCACAGCGACAGCGCCGTCTATGACGCGCTCGTTCGTATGGTGCAGGACTTTTCGTTGCGCTATCCGCTCGTTGACGGCCAGGGCAACTTCGGCTCGGTCGACGGCGACGGCGCAGCTGCTATGCGGTACACCGAGGCCAAGCTGAGTGCTATTGCCGAGGAGCTGCTGGCGGATATCGACAAGAACACTGTCGATTTCCAGCCGAATTACGATGGTACGACGACGCAGCCCGTCGTCCTGCCAGCCAAGATCCCGAACCTGCTCATCAATGGTGCGGCCGGCATCGCAGTCGGCATGGCGACGAATATCCCGCCGCACAACCTCACTGAAATCTGTAACGCCGCGATCCATCTGATTGATAACCCGGAAGCGACGATCGATGATCTGATGCAGTTCGTTCAGGGTCCGGACTTCCCGACCGGCGCGACAATCCTCGGCCGCGAGGGCATTCGGGCTGCATTCGCCACCGGACGCGGCCGCGTCGTCATCCGCGCCAACGCATTCATCGAAGAAACCAATCGCGGGCGCTACGCGATCATTGTCACCGAGCTGCCCTATCAGGTGAACAAGTCGGCGCTGATCGAGAAGATCGCCGAGCTGGTCAAGATCGGTCGCATCGACGGAATTCACGACCTGCGCGACGAGTCCGATCGCGAGGGCATGCGCATCATGATTGAGCTGAAGCGCGATGCGCAGCCGCGCAAAGTCCTGAACAATCTCTACAAGCACACCGCGCTGCAGTCCTCATTCGGCGTCAACATGCTGGCGCTCGTCGATGGCGTGCAGCCGCGCGTTCTCGGCTTGCGTCGCATGCTCCAGCTGCACATCGAGCACCGGCAGGAGATCATCACCCGCCGAACGCAGTTCGAGCTTGAGCGAGCGCGCCGACGTGCACACATTCTCGAAGGTCTCAAGATCGCCCTCGATAACCTCGATGCGGTCATCAAGACAATCCGAGAATCGCGATCCAGCGAGAGCGCGCGCAACAACCTGATGAAGAACTTCAGCCTGACTGAAGTTCAGGCGACCGCCATCCTCGATATGCAGCTTCGCCGCCTGGCGGCGCTGGAGCGCAAGAAGATCGAGGATGAATACAAGGCGCTCCTCAAGGAGATTGCACGCCTCGAAGACTTGCTGGCGCACCCGGAGAAGATCCTCGGCCTCATCAAGGACGACCTGGCCTATCTCAAGGAGACATACGGCGACGAGCGCCGCACGCGCATCATCGACGCCGACGGTGAAATCAGCGACGAGGACCTCATCCCCGAGATGAACGTCCTGGTGACGATCACCAACCGTGGTTATGTGAAGCGCATCCCGGACGGCGTCTACCGCACGCAGCGCCGTGGTGGTCGCGGCGTGACCGGCGTCACCATGCGTGAGGCAGACGGCGTCCAGCACCTTGTCGCGGCCAACACGCACGATTCGCTGCTGTTTTTCACCAACCGCGGTCGCGTGTTCCAACTCAAGGTCTACGATCTGCCTGATGCCGGTCGCACTGCGAAGGGCATGCCGGTCATCAACCTGATTGGCCTTGAACAGGGCGAGTCGATCACGACGCTCCTTCCGGTGCGCGACTTCAAGGAGGCCGAGTACCTGTTGTTCTGCACTCGCAATGGTCGAGTGAAGCGCACCGAGCTCAGCCAGTTCTCATCCGTACGATCCACCGGTCTGATCGCAATCGTCCTGGAGGACGACGACGAGCTTGCCTGGGTCCGGATGACGTCCGGCAAGGACGACGTCATTCTTGTGACGGAGCGCGCGAAGGCGATCCGCTTCGACGAGAACGACGCCCGGCCGATGGGCCGCGCGACCCGAGGTGTTGGCGGCATCAAGCTCGCCAAGGGCGATCGCGTCATGGCGGCGATCGTCGTTGATGAGGTCTCAGCGCAAGATGATCTGCTGACCATCTCGGAGAACGGTTTCGGAAAGCGCACCGCGCTGACCGAGTTCAACGTCCAGAATCGCAACGGGCAGGGCGTCACAGCAATGCGTCTGAACGAGCGCAACGGGCGCCTGGCCAGCGCCGAGATGGTGAACCCGGAGCAGGAAGTCATGCTGATGTCGAACGATGGCATCGTCATCCGCATGCGGGTCGCACAAATCTCACGCTATGGCCGAGCAACTCAGGGTGTCTCTGTCATGAAGCTTGGTGGCGGCGACCATGTGGCTTCGATGACGGTACTCTCTGAGCAGAGTGAGGAAGCCGACGCGCTCGTCGACACCCTCGCCGACATCGACGCATCGTCAAATGACAGCCCGAAGACGAACGGCCGCACCCCTCGCGCAGCCAGGGTCAAGCGCTAATCGACAGTTGGGCGGATTCTCCGCCTGCGGTGGCGATCGAGCCAGCTCGCCACCGCAGGCGCCGCCAGCAACGACGCCGCAGCCAGCGCTGTCGCAAACAGACTGATTGTCGTCGCCGCGGTCGACAGATTTGCCGCTGATCGCGACAGCATCGCCACTCCGACGATGAATATCAACGCCGCAACAATCGGAACCCACGGACGCAGATGAGCGGCCACCACGCCGCTTGCCATCGTCGCCAGCGCGGCAATCATCATGGCCGCTGAAAGCCCAAGTGCAGCGTCCTGTCCACCAAATCGCCCCGCCCCGAGCACAACCGCAACGAGCATCATTGGCCCCGCCAGGAAAGCCAGAGCTGCGGACTCGGGCTGCGTCTCGGCCATCGATGTGGCAACCGCTGAACAGACGAGCACAATGCCACCCGCACAGCAGGCAGCAGCGACAGCCGCAAGAATGGGCCACCAGCCGCCCTCAAGCTGCACCGTGGATTGCGCAAGGCTCGATGCGACCAACGCCGCTGGAACGACGATGATCATTGCGAGTGCGTCGCTCGCAGGTATCGGCCAGCTCACCTGCGCCTCAGAGCGATAAACGAGATAGGCACCGATGCCGAGCATGATGGCAAGCGCGACGAGCGCAGCCGCAAGCGCGCTATCCCCGGCGCGGCGCTCCAGGGCCGGCACGGCCAGCAGCACGGCCGCCGCGATGGCACGAAATAGCGATGGCGGCACTAATGCGCGCCAGTCAGCCGGCAGCCAAACGCGCTGACGACGCGGTGGGCGCTGCCGTGGTGGCTGAAAATGGCGTCGCGGCTGCGGAGACTGTCGTGGTCGGTGCTGTCTCATTCCCACATTCTACCGTCCGGATACGATCGCGCAGTGCTATAACTTCCAGTATCACCCGCGTACGGACGAAGCAGGCTGCGCTGGTCTAGAGGCGAGGGCCAACGGAGGACGAAGCTGGCTCGCGATAGTCGCATTGGAATTTACGGTGGTACGTTCGATCCGATTCACGTCGGCCACCTGATCAGTGCCGAGATCATGCGGTTCCGTCTCGAGCTGGACCGAGTTATCTTTCTGCCGGCAGGAGCGCCACCGCACAAGCCGGGTCGCGTGATTTCGTCGGCAGCACACCGCCTGGCAATGCTGCGTCTGGCCGTTGGTGACGATCCGTTTTTTGAGATCAGCACGATGGACCTTGATCGTCCCGGCTGGTCCTATACTGCGGATTCGCTCAAGCTCATCAAGGATCGGCTCGGGGATCACATCGAGTTGTACTTTCTGATGGGGCAGGATTCGCTGCGCGACTTCCCGACCTGGTATCAGCCAGGCGCGATCGCTGGACTGGCGCGCCTCGGCGTCGCGCTGCGACCGGGGGTCAATGTCAACGTTGAAGACATCGAGTTGCGCATACCGGAAGCGCGTAACCGAATCGAGCTGGTGCCGATTCCGTTAATTGGTGTGTCGGCGACAGACATCCGCGCGAGTGTGCGATCCGGTGGACCGTTCAGGTTTCAGGTTCTGCCGACTGTGGCTGACTACATACAGGAACACCAGCTCTATCGAGAGGGCAATTCGACTGAAACCCAATCACGTTGACACGATGCGAATACCATGCGTACACTCATCGGTCGGCATGATGAGATATGTTGGGCTTGGCGCGGTTCGTGCCGAATATATCCGGTGCTGGCACCGGCAAGGGGTGTAATTCATTGCGCGCGCATTCCAAATTGACAATCGCGTTGATCCTCGTTATCACACTCGTTTCCACATGGATCGCAATCCCGTCAGACTGGCTCAACATTGCCGGCGCCAAGGACAACATTTATGTCCATCAGGGCCTGGATCTTCAGGGCGGCTTGCAGGTTGTGCTTGAAGCGCGTCCACCGACCGGAGAATCGGTTAGTCGTGACGAGCTGGTCGGCACGCGAGACACGATTGAGCGGCGTGTCGGCGGTCTTGGTGTTTCAGAGCCGCTCATTCAGACGCGGGGCAGCAATCAGATTGTCGTTGAGCTGCCAGGCGTCAGCGATCCCCAGCAGGCGGTCGATCTTCTGAAGCAGACTGCCCTCCTGGAAATCATTGATCCGCAGGGTCAATCGCTCCCTATCGGCACAAAAGTCAACACAACGCTGGGCGAAGCCTCACAGCCGGGATCCAGCGCCACGCCGGGCACGGCTGAGGCCAGCCCTGATGCAACCGCCGCGGCCACCGCCGAAGCAACGCCGGGCGCTGAGTCGACGCCGGAAGTTGCCGGGCCGACATACACAACGATCGTTTCCGGTGCAGACCTGGAAGATGCCTTCCCAACGCAAGACAGCGTTGGCTCACTCGTCGTCGGTTTCCGGCTTAAGGCGGACGCCGCCGACAAGTTCTACCAGTACACCAGCACCCACATCGGCCAGCCGATGTCAATCGTCGTCGACAAGACGGTCATCAACACGGCTACGATCCAGGACGCTATTTCCAACGAAGGTGTCATCAACGGACTCTCGGCGAAGGAAGTGACGAATCTCGTCCTGCAGCTGAAGTCCGGCGCGCTGTCGGTGCCGCTGGAAGTCGTCCAGAGCCGCACGGTCGGCCCGTCGCTCGGTCAGGACTCGATCGATAAGTCGATCCTCGCCGGCGCTGTTGGCCTCGGCCTCGTTGCGCTGATGATGATCCTGTACTACCGACTGCCGGGCATCCTGTCTGTTGCTGCTCTGTTCATCTACACAGCGATCGTCTTCGCGCTCTTCAAGCTAATCCCGGTAACTCTGACTCTGGCCGGTATCGCCGGCTTCATCCTGTCGATCGGTATGGCTGTCGATGCCAACGTCCTGATCTTCGCGCGCCTGAAAGATGAGCTACGCCTCGGGCGACCGATCCCGGCAGCCATTGAAGCGGGCTTCGACCATGCCTGGCCATCCATCCGCGATTCAAACGTCTCGACGATGATTACCTGCGCGATTCTGTTCTGGTTCGGACGCTACACGGGCGCCAGCATCATTCAGGGATTTGCGCTGACACTCTTCATCGGTGTCGTTGTCTCGATGTTCACGGCAATCGTCGTTACCCGCAACATGCTCCGAATTCTTCTGACGATTCGCCCAATCAATGATCGCTGGTGGCTGGGCGTCGATCACGGGCAGGGCGTTCCAGCGAGCGCGACCGAGTAGCAACCAAGAGGACGGGAATCGCACCATCATGATCGACATCGTTGGCAAGCGCCACATCTGGTACGCCATTTCGGCAATACTGCTTCTGCCCGGCATCATTGCGCTGTTAGTCCACGGATTGAGTCTCGGCATCGATTTCACCGGCGGTACGTCCTGGGAATTGCAGTTCAACCGACCGGTTGATTCGCAGCAGGTACGAACGATTCTCGCTGGCCATGGCTTCAATGACTCCGTTGTGCAGACGTCAGAAGACAACTCAATCCTGATCCGCATGAAGGAGCTGAAGGAAGGCTCGCCAATCAAGGCGGAGATTGAGGATGAATTCCGCAGCCAGTTCGGCGACTTCACCGAGCTGCAGATCGAAACAGTCGGTCCAACCGTCGGCAATCAGATTCGGAACCGCGCCGTCCTGGCCGTGATTCTGGCCTCGATTGGCGTGCTCCTGTACATCGCCTGGGCATTCCGCAACACGGAGCAGCCGGTTCTCTACGGCGCGTTCGCCATCGTCGCCATGCTGCACGATGTTCTGTTCGTCCTCGGTGTCTTTTCAATCCTCGGCTGGGTCGCGGATGTCGAGATTGACGCGCTCTTCGTGACAGCAGTGCTGACCGTCATGGGATTCTCTGTCCACGACACAATCGTTGTGTTCGACCGTATCCGTGAAAATCTCGATCGGCGTATTGCGCCGACCTACGAGGAGACGGTCAACTTCAGCGTCGCCCAAACGGTGGTGCGTTCGTTGAATACGTCACTGACTGTCATCCTGACGCTTGCCGCGCTCTATCTCTTCGGTGGCGAATCGACTCGCTGGTTCGTGTTTGCGCTGCTGATTGGCGTCGCGGCCGGCACCTACTCGTCGATCTTCAACGCCAGCCAGCTGCTCGTTTCATGGCGCAACGGCGAGATTCAGCGGTTCTTCACCTTCTGGCGGAAGCCGTCCGATTCCCGCGCCCGTGCTGCCTGATCGGATGACGACCGACGATTCACCGACGCCACAGCGTGTCGCCGTCATTGGCGGCGGCATCGCTGGCCTGACGGCCGCCTATCGCCTGGCCAGGCAGGGACGACAGGTCACACTCTGGGAGCAGGACACGAAGCTCGGCGGCCTCGCCGCTGCGTTCCCGATCGTCAATGGCGCGCCAATCGAAAAGTTCTATCACCACCTGTTCATGAGCGATACGGCGATTGTCGAGCTCATCAACGAGCTTGGCATTGGCGATCATCTGCGCTGGATCGACTCGAATGTTGGCTTCTTCTACGACGGCAAAATCTATTCGCTGACATCAGCGACAGACCTCTTGCGCTTGTCGTTCATCCCGATGATCGACCGCCTGCGGATCGGCTTCACAACGCTCTACCTGCAGCGCATTACCGAAGCGAGCGGACGCTGGAAGCGCTTCGAGAAGGTGACAGCCTGGGAGTGGCTGCGCAAGGCTGTCGGGCAGCGAGCGTTCGATCGTGTCTGGGGAGCGCAACTGCGGGCAAAGTGGGGACCGCGCGCGACTGAGGTCTCGATGGTCTGGTTCTGGAACAAGGTCTTCTTGCGAACCCAGTCGCGACCCGGACTCCTGGCGCGCGAGCAGCTCGGCTATATCGACGGCAGCTTCAATGTGCTGATCGACCGTCTCGCCGAGCGGTGCCGCGAGCTCGGCGTTGACATTCGTCCCGGCGTCGGCGTCGCGAGTCTCCAGATCAACGCCGAAGACGCGGCCGACCGCTTCACGCTCGTCGGCACTGACGGTGTCGTCCACGGCGTGGATACGACGGTAGCGACGATTCCATCACCGCTCGTCCTCCGCCTCGTGCCGGACCTTCCGGAACCGTACCGATCGCAAATGACATCGATGACCTACCAGGGGGCGCTCGTCCTGCTGCTGCGGCTCGACCGCAAGCTCTCGAACACCTACTGGCTGAATGTCGGCGACGATCGATTGCCGTTCACCGGCATCATCGAGCACACAAATCTCATCGATCCAGCTGTCTACGGCAACACGCATCTCGTTTATCTCGGGAAGTATCTGGACTGGGATCATCCATACGTCCAGATGTCCGATGACGAGCTCCGATCCGAGCTGCTCCCGAAGCTGCGCCTGATCAATCCGGACTTCGATGAATCCTGGATCACCGAGATGTGGATCTTCCGCGCACGCGCCGCGCAACCGGTCATCACGCTGGACTACTCCAACAAGGTACCTGACCTGCGCACCCCGATTGCCGGTCTGTACGTCGCCAACATGTCGCAAATCTACCCCGAGGATCGCGGCACGAACTACGCCGTCGACCTTGGCAATCGGGTGGCGGCGCTTGTTGCCGAGGATCTGGCACAAACCCAAAGCTAACGCGCTCTGTTCTGCCGTTGTGCGGTCAGCAAGCGTACGACCCGTCAGGCGTCGTTGCGTGACGGGCCGTGCGTAATCAAAAGTCTCGGGACTCGCAGAGTTTTAGCGGAATTGCGGATTCACACCGCCGGAATACCAGCTCAGGATGCTTTGACCATCTCCGGGAAAACTAGCGAGCGATGCGCAGCAGTTCCTGCCATGACACCATCCGACACGGCCCAGGTGACGTTCGGTGCCCCGCGGACGATATCGCCAGCTGCAAAGACGCCCGCTATGGTCGTCTGACGCATCTCATCTGATCGCACCATCGGTCCAGCAGGACTTTGTATGACCTCACAGCCAAGCTGCTGCGCTATGTCGCTGTTGAGGTGGGTCGTCGGGACAACATACAAGGCGTTCAAAGCGACGGTACGTCCATCTGCAAGCGCAGCTCCTGACAGATCCCTGCCGGCACCAATGAACTCCTGAACTCGCGCCCGTTCGACGGTAATATTCCGCTCGGCAAGTGCGCGCAGCTCGCTCGCCCCTGGATCGGCGTTGCCATTGAGCAGCAGCGTTGTTGGTCCCCACTCAGCGACGAGCATCGCCTGATGAACCGACATTTCCGACGAGTAGAGCACGCCAAGCTGCTGATCGCTGAACTCGTAACCGTGGCAGTATGGACACTGTATGACCGAAGTTCCCCAGCGCTCGGCAAGGCCTGGAATCTCTGGAAGCTCGTCAGCCAGGCCAAATGCCAGGATCATGCGTGCTGCTCTGAGGTCCGCGCCCGAAGCGAGCTTGACAACGAATCCGTCGCCTTCCTTCTCTGCGCAAACCGCCAGATCTTCGATGAACGTTACTGTCGGGTATGCCGCGACCTGCTCGCGAGAGACTGCCAGCAGCTCGAACGGCGACGCTCCGTCACGGCTGAAGAATCCATGTGAATGCTCGGCATAGCGGTTCCGAGGTTGGCCGGCGTCGATGACCGCAACCTTGCGACGGGATCGTGCCAGAACAAGCGCGGACGAAAGACCGGCAAAGCTACCACCGACGACAATCGCGTCATATGACATGGGCGTGCTCCAAAGTATGCGAATCGGATCCTGGTTGAAGTCGTAGTCGAATATCCTCCCTAAGGTCAGCCAGCGTCACCTCTGCGAACCTCGCCAACAGCAGCGCTTCCGCCTCGTCAAAGACATCACTCAACGCCGAGTTCACCGTCTGCTCTACGACGCAATCCGGATGATCGGACCGATGTCCAATAGCGAGAGGCCTGGGTGAGCCAATCGCGGCGTGGATATCACGTAATGTCACAGTGGAAGGGTCGCAGACAAGTGACCAGCCACCACCGTGGCCCTTTTCGGACTGCACGTACCCCAGCTCGCGAAGTCCAGACATGATCCGACGAATTACGACCGGGTTGGTATTCATCGCTCTGGCCAGTGATGCCGATGTCACTGGCTTGCGAGCATCAGCCATATGCAACAGAACATGAAGGACTCCGGACAATCGACTATCTCTTCTCATGTAACTCATGATATTGCGTGATAGTGGCGTTGTCAAGCAGGACGCAAGGCAGCGGCGTCGAATCTGGATTCAGAATCGCCAGTTGCTGTGGGCGGATGCTACAATCCATGCTGGTTTCGTCCGCACGCGAGCCATTCCGCGCCCGTAGCTCAGTGGATAGAGCGCTTGCCTCCGGAGCAAGAGGCCACAGGTTCGAATCCTGTCGGGCGTACCCACATCTTTCGGATGTTCCGATGAGCCGACATGACAGCGCAGTTCGTCTGAGCCGCTTTCCCCGCATTCCTTGCCGACTTGTTGCGTCCCTGTAGTGACCAAATCAGTACGCGTTCGCTTGTGGTGATCGAGACGTGCGTTGACACGACGGAACCAGCGCACGATGGTCGGCGAATCGTGAGTCGCCCTTGACTTCCTGGCAAATCTGGACAGGGGTGTACGTACACTTTATACTCGTCGACGGGAGGATGGTGCGTTGGACGACCTGAGTGCCACTCTCTAGCGCTGATACTTGACCAGACAGATTCACGACACTCTCGTGGCCATCGGGTTCACCTCGATCTGAGGGAGGCAGACAATGGTATTTCGCAAAGAGAGTCGGGCAGATTCGTTCCAACGACAGATATCAACCTTGCGCCAGCAGCTCGGGTCCGATCAGGACGACGCTGAAGAAATCGAAGACGACGCCGAGGTCTATCCACGGCCCCGCGAACAGTCGCCGCGCCCAACGATGTCAGCGCCTGAAATGAGCCAGCCACACCAGCCGCCACGCATGGCTGATTCGGCAACCGGCGTCGTCGCCGCGAACTCGAGCTGGTCAGGCACTCTTTCATCCGATGGCTCGGTGCAGATCTTCGGCACGATCGAAGGCGAGCTCACCGCCGCGGACGAGATCTACGTTGCTGAGGGCGCGAGCGTTAACGCCACCCTGCGCGCCAGAACCATTGTCGTGGCCGGTGAGGTGCACGGCACAATCGAGTGCCTCGGGCGACTTGAGGTTCTGCCAACCGGCACCATTTCAGGGGACGTGCAATCGCCGACGCTCGTTGTCCACGAAGGCGCGACCGTTGAAGGTGACATGAAGATGCAGGCCCCGGAGCCGACGGCCTGACGCAGGTTGGATACGATCGAAGGAGCACCCATCGATGAGCATTCGCGGAGCAGTTGGGTCGACCGACCTGGCAGCATCTCAGTCGCTGAACGGTAGCCGATCGCTTGTTGACCGCCACACGACCGTCGACGGTTCGCTAGAGACGCAGCACGACTTGCGAGTCGAAGGGCGCATCTCGGGTACGTTGCGCTGCGAGGGCGTCCTGTATGTCGCCGCTGGAGCAGAGGTCAACGCCGATGTCACCGCCACCGATGCAATTATCGAGGGCCTTCTCGAAGGCTCGATCGCATGCGCAGGGAGACTGGAGATCCGCCCAACCGGCGTCGTTCGTGCCGGGGTGAATACCCACCGATTGGTGATTCATGAGGGCGCTGTCCTGGAAGGTCGGCTCGATATGGCCGCACCGGCCGAGGCTGCTGAGGAAGCATCTGGGGTTACCGGCGCACTCGAACCTGAAGCCTCGACCATCGACTCGAACCAGCCATCGTCCTATTCGTATTTGCGCAGTTTCTCGTCTCCCAGCGCCGCATCATCCGCCGGTGAAGACGATCTGCCGGGGAGCGGCGAGAACGAAACCGAGGACGACGAACCAGACGACGAAAGCTAAATCCCCCTAACCGACGAAATCGACCGTGCTATACTCGTCACCGGCCGGTGAATCGAGTCTAGTGATCTGTCGGCGCGCGCAGGACTGCTGCGCCGCAGGTGCTTGATTCACGCGGTTCCGACCATTGTGTTATGGCTTCAGGCCAGCCGGTGATGGGGGGCGGAATGACCGGACGCAAGTGCAGCACCTGCAAGCACTACGAGCCGGCGCCGATCTGGCGCAGAGGGTGGTGCCGAAACCCGGTCCTGTACGCACCGCAACAAAATCACCTCGTATTCGAAGATGATCTCGACTGCGAGCGTGGCATGGGAAACTATTGGGAACCTGCTGACGCCACCGGCCAGATTCGACCATTCATCCCGCTGCAGCCAGTCTTCGCCGAGCAGAAAGATCCCAGTCGCATCATCTCCACCCGCGGCGGTCAACCGATCTACAGCGTTTCCGGTTCCTCTGGCTACAGCAACGACCCGGATGATGACTACCTGCCGGTTGATGACGACATGGACGAGCCTCCCCCATCAGGCGGACGCGACCTCGGCTACTACCCCGAAGAGCGCTATTGGACCGACTATCTGCGCATCGGCGCGCCAATCCTCGGCGTCATCCTTATCCTGGCTCTGTTCTGGTTCTGGGCGCAGGCATTCTGGGGTGACGATAACGACGCAAACACGACCGCGAACGGCACTGCCGTGTCAACACTTCCAGCAATCACTGCATCGCCCACGACAACGGTCGCAACGGGCACGGGCCAGCCACCGATTATCGTGACAACGCCGCCTGCGGGCGCTTCAACACAGCCTCCGGGCACCGAGAACCCGCCGGAGACCGGTGGTGAACTGGCCATTGGTGGAACTGCAGTTGTAGCGAACTCCGGCGGCACAGGCGTGAATTTCCGCGCCGAGCCGTCAACTGACTCTGACGTCATCGATGTACTGCTCGACGGCACAAGCCTGACGATCCTCGACGGCCCAGTGTCTGCCGAGGGCTACACCTGGTGGCAGGTCGAGTCGGATTCGGGCACCGGCTGGCTGGTGCAGGATTACATGCAGGCGCAATAATCCCCGTCCCAGCACGAATATGTCGATCCCAACGGGCGCTGAATGCAGCGCCCGTTGTGCTATAATGACGGATGGTTCGGCACGCGCCGGACAAATTCGCACGTGCGCGGATCGACGCCTGGTGTTGCGGCAATCGCCGCTCGGGTTGTCGAGTTGAGGCGCACGGAGGTTCAAACACCAGGAGGTCGGATGACTGCGACAATGTCTCCCGAAGAAACCCAGGTCACGATGAAGCAGCTCCTCGAAGCGGGCGTGCACTTCGGACACCAGACAAAGCGCTGGAACCCGAAAATGCGCCCCTACATCTTCGGTGAGCGCAACGGCATTCACGTGATCGATTTGCATCAGACCGCCAAGCTGCTCGATGAGGCGCAGGAGTTCCTGTCCGACCTCGCTGCTCGCGGCGGCAAGATCGTTTTTGTTGGCACCAAGAAGCAGGCTCAGGCAACGGTCGAGCAGGAAGCCAACCGTTGCGGCATGTTCTTTGTCAACCGCCGCTGGCTGGGCGGCACCCTCACGAACTTCGTGACGATCCGCTCGCGCTTGCAGTACCTGCGGAACCTTGAGCGACAGTCGCAGAACGGCGACTTCGCCTTGCTGCCGAAGCAGGAGGCACAGTCCAAAGAGCAGGAGCTCGAGAAGCTGGAGCGCACGCTCGGCGGACTCAAGGAGCTGACGACCCGCCCGGCTGCAATCATCGTCGTCGATCCTCGTCGTGAAGAGCTCGCGATCAAGGAAGCCAGCCGCCTCGGTATCCCCATCATCGCAATGGTCGATACGAACTGCGATCCGGATCCGATTGATTTCGTGATTCCGGCGAATGACGATGCAATCCGCTCAGTGCGCCTTGTCCTGTCCAAGCTAGCGGACGCGATCATTGAGGGCCGCACGCGTCAGGAAATCGCAGCCGCGGACGAAGAGGATGCGCGCGGATCTGCTTCAGACTATGGCTACCCGGACGACGAGTCCGAACAGAGTGACCGCGACGCACAATCGAATCGTCCGCGTCGCCGCTAACTCGACTGTTTGGCGTGACGGCCCGTGACTGGTGAGCGACACCAGCACGGGTCGTCCCATGAACCCGAGGGCGCATATCGCGCCGTTTACCCGCAAAGAAGAAGGGATCAGCATGTCAACTGCACTCGTCAAGGAGCTTCGTGAGCGCACCGGCGCAGGCATTATGGAGAGCAAGCGCGCGCTGGACGCAGCCGGCGGCGACCTCGAAAAGGCAGCGGCGATCCTGCGCGAGCAGGGCGCTGCCAAAGCCAGCAAGAAGGCCGGTCGCGACGCACGTCAGGGCCTGATCGAAACCTACATCCACGGCGGTCGCATTGGCGCGATGGTCGAGATCAACTGCGAGACGGACTTCGTCGCTCGCACTGATGACTTCAAGCAGCTGGCGAAGGAAGTCGCCATGCAGGTCGCGGCTGCCAGCCCGGCCTGGGTCTCCGACTCCGACGTTCCGGCTGAAGACCGCGCCGCCGGCGTTGCCGAGTTCGGCGACGAGAAGCGCTTCGCCGAGGCGAAGGTTCTGCTGTCGCAGCCGTCGATTCGTGAGCCGAAGCGCACTGTCAACGATCTGGTACAGGATGCCATCGCCAAGATTGGCGAGAACATCGTCATCCGCCGCTTTGCCCGCTTCGAGCTCGGCGAGACGGCCGGCGACAGTGATGCGGCCGACGCTTAATGTCGGACGACTCGTGCAAACGGAAGCGATACTCGCGCATCGTCCTCAAGCTATCCGGTGAAGCACTCGAAGGTGATCGAGGCTACGGCATTGACCCCGGGGTCGTGTCGAGCCTCGCTCGCCACGTCCGCGAAGTCCATAGCACCGGCGTCGAGATCGCGATCGTCATCGGCGGTGGCAACATCTGGCGCGGGCTCGAAGCGAGCACAACCGGCATGGATCGCGCAACAGCAGACTACATGGGCATGCTTGCCACGATCCAGAACGCGTTAGCGTTGCAGGACGCGCTCGAGCATCAGGGGACACCAACGCGCGTGCAAACGGCGATAGAGATGCATCAGATCGCCGAGCCGTTCATTCGTCGGCGAGCCATCCGGCACATGGAAAAAGGTCGGGTCGTCATCCTGGCCGGTGGCACGGGCAACCCGTTCTTCACCACCGATACGGCGGCAGCATTGCGCGCAGCCGAGCTTGGCGCCGAGGCAATCCTCATGGCGAAGAACGGCACTGACGGAGTCTACACGGCTGATCCGCGCACCGATCCGGCTGCCGTTCGGTACGATATCCTGTCATACCAGGATGTGCTCGAACGGAACTTGCGGGTTATGGATGGCTCGGCAGTCGCGCTGTGCCGGGATAACAATCTGCCGATAATCGTCTTTAATGTTCAGGAGGATGGTAACATCCAACGAGCAGCACAAGGCGAATCGGTTGGCACACTCATCTGCTCGCACGGGAACGAAGCGACAATCTGAGCGTGTCAGACGGTCCGTTCAGTGTGAAAAAGGGGGCGAGATGATTCCTGAGATCAAAACCGATGCAGAGCATCGCATGACCGGCGCGATCGACTCATTGCATCGTGAGCTGAACGGGATTCGGACTGGCCGTGCGGCACCCGCACTGGTTGAGCGGCTCATGGTCGACTATTACGGCACGCCCACCCCACTGAACCAGATCGCCGGTATCTCTGCACCAGAGGCCCGCATGCTCGTCATTCAGCCGTGGGACCGTGGGGCAATTAGCGCGATCGAGCGCGCCATCCAGAAGTCGGACCTCGGCCTCACGCCGAACAATGACGGTGCGGTCATCCGGCTTAACATCCCGAACCTCACCGAAGAGCGCCGTAAGTCGCTCGTCAAAGTCGTGCGGAGCAAGGTCGAGGAGAGCAAGGTTGCCATTCGCAACGTGCGCCGTGACGCTGTCGATAGCCTGAAGACCCTCCTGAAGGAAAAGGAAATCGGCGAAGACGACGAGCGCCGTGCCGCCGCCGATATTGATCAGTTGACCAAGCGCTTCACCGACGATGCAGATCAGATCGGCCAAGCCAAAGAGGCCGAAGTCCTCGAGGTCTAGCCACCGACAGGGGCACGCACGATGCACGATGGCGCGGAGCCAGTCGCCAGGCCAATCCCCGAGCATGTGGGGATCATTATGGACGGTAACGGCCGCTGGGCGAAGCAGCGGGGCCTTCCTCGCATTGCGGGACACGAAGCCGGCACCGAGAACATCCGTCGCATCACCACTCGCGCAGCCGAGATCGGGATTCGCTACCTGACGCTTTGGGCATTCTCGACCGAGAACTGGCGGCGTCCGCGCGAAGAGGTAGATGGCATTCTGAATATTCTGGCGCACGCGATCGAGAGCGAAACACAGGAGCTACACCGGCAGGGAGCCAGATTGCGGCACATCGGCAGCCTTGAGGGACTGTCGCCTGACCTGTGTGCGTCGATCCGCAGCGCCATCAAGCTGACTCGCGACAATACTCGCATCACGCTGACGCTCGCCTTCAATTACGGCGGACGAGCCGAGATCGTCAACGCCATCCAGGCGATTATCAACGAAGGCATTCCGGCGAGCGACGTCACCGAAGAACTGATCGACGCGCACCTGTTTACGGCTGACATGCCCGATCCGGATCTCATCGTCCGCACGTCCGGAGAATTCCGAACCAGCAACTTCCTGATTTGGCAAGCGGCATATGCGGAGTATGTCTTCAGCCCTGTTCTTTGGCCCGACTTCGGACCTGACGATCTCGACAACGCTGTGACTGAATATGGACAGCGAGATCGTCGCTTCGGCGGTCTGACCGACTCTCAGCCGGTCCAGCCGGCCCGAGTCTGATACAGCCATGCGTCAGCGAGCGATATCCTCGATCGGTGTTGTTCTCGTCGCAATCGTGCCGGCGATTCTGGGGAGCCCCGTCTTCTCGATTGTCGTCGGGATGATCGCGATTGGCGCGCTATACGAGCTCTATCGCGCCTATCAGCGGGTTGGCGCGCGACCATCGACGTGGACCGGCACGATCGCCATCATTGCCCTCGTGATCATCGCCGGCACCGACGCCCCGTTCCGAGCGCTGACTGGCGCGATGTGCGCCTACACGCTTCTCGCGCTGGCCCAGCACCTAATCAAGAAGGACATCAACGGTGCGCTGTTAGACTGGTCATTCAGCCTGAGTGGCGTCATGTACATCGGCTTCACGTTGATGCACTTCATCCTCATTCGCCGCATTCACGGCGGCGTTGATATGGACTGGGTTCGCCAGGCCGACGCGCTGATCGGTGACGGTCGCGCCGCGCTTGGGTTGGCATGGCTACTCTTTGTCCTCGTCACCACCTGGATGACTGATGTCTTCGCTTACCTGATTGGTCGGAGTTGGGGACGCGTGAAACTCATCCCGCACATCAGCCCCGGGAAGACACGCGAGGGTGCGCTGGCGGGCCTTGTGGGCGGCGCGCTGACTGGCTTGATCGCTGGTTGGGCATTTGGTGTGCCAGCCTCAGCGATCGTCATGCTCGTTCTCGGTTTGCTCGTCGCGCTCGGCGCGATGGTCGGCGATCTGTGCGAGTCGCTCATCAAGCGCCAGATCGGAATCAAGGACATGGGCTCAGTAATTCCTGGCCACGGTGGTGTGCTCGACCGCATCGACGCCCTGCTGGTCACAGTCCCGCTGACGTTCTATGCGGCGCTTTTCGTCGGCTGGCTGGGCTGGTCGTGACTGTCACACCGCAACGGGTTGCGATCCTCGGCTCTGCCGGCTCGATTGGCCGGAGTACCCTCGATGTCATCGCCGCGCACCCCGATCGCTTTCAGGTCATAGCACTTGCGACATCGCGCAACGCTATTGCTCTGCAGGAACAGGCGCTGCAATTCTCGGCGCGCTACATCGCGCTGGAGTACGGCAACATCGACGTCCCTGGCGCGACCCGCATTACTGACGACGCGCTGACCACCATAGCGACGCTCGATGAAGTTGACATCGTAGTTGTTGCGACAACGGGCCATGCAGCAATCAAACCAACCATCGCCGCGCTCGAGGCAGGGAAGATCGTCGCGCTGGCGAACAAAGAGACGATCGTCGCAGCCGGCGAGATCGTTATGCCGGTCGCTCGTCGATTCCCCGGCGCATTACGTCCAGTCGATAGCGAGCACTCGGCATTGTGGCAGTGCCTCGGAGGCGACATGAGTCGCATCGACGATGTACGCCGTCTGATCCTGACCGCATCTGGCGGGCCATTCCGGGGCCGCGATGTTCACGATCTGGCCCAGGTTACGGTGCAGCAAGCACTGCAGCATCCCAACTGGTCTATGGGTCAGAAGATCACGATAGACTCGGCAACGCTGATGAACAAGGGGTTGGAAGTCATTGAGGCGCACTGGCTCTTCAACATGCCCTACGACCGTATTGATGTCGTGGTCCACCCGCAATCGCTTGTGCACTCGCTCGTTCAGTACGTTGATGGTTCGATCGTCGCGCAGCTTGGCTCGCACGACATGCGCGCGCCGATCCAGTACGCCCTCACCTGGCCAGAACGCGCGTCGTCGCCAGTTCAGATGCTGGATGTGCTGCAACTGGCACGGCTCGATTTCGAGCCTCCGGACCTGACAGCATTTCCGCTGCTCCGTCTCGCCTACGATGCAGGGCAGACCGGATCGACCTACCCTACTGTGCTATCAGCTGCGGATTCCGTCGCGGTTGATGCATTCCTTGACGGTGCTATTGGCTTCATGGACATCGCCAGCGTCATCCAGCACGCGCTAGACGTCCACCAGCCTGCATCAGATCCCCTCACGCTTGACGACGTTGAGCACGCGGATGCAGAAGCGATGAGGACGGCTGCCGAGGCTATTCGCCGGATTGTTGCGATTCGATGAGCATGGTCGTGGTCGGTGTCGTAGTCGCAGTCGTGTGTGCTACGGTTGCGGCGCTTATTGCTCTGCTCGTCGCCTACCGGTCGTTGCGCAACTAGTCCGCGACTGCCCTCGCTACTGTCATTGCCCTGACTGACGCTGCTCCGGCCTGACGACAGGCAATCGCGCACTCAATGAGCGTCGAACCCGTCGTTGCAACATCATCGATCAGAAGTACAGTCGCGTTGCGAAGCTGGCGTCGCGCGACAAACGCGCCGCGCACGTTCTCACGCCGTTCGTCCGCGTCAAGATCGACTTGCGACTGCGTGTGTCTCACGCGAACCAGCGCATCCTGCATCGGAATATCCAACTGCCGAGCAACGCGGCGCGCGATCAGCAGCGACTGGTTGTAGCCACGACTGCGCAGCTTCGATCGATGCAGCGGAACTGGAACCAGGACGTCAGCGCCCCATCCGATTTCGGTCAGATAAGAGACCATGACCGAAGCGCACCAGCTGGCGCGCGCCGGCTCTGATCCATACTTCAGACGGTGAATCATCGTCCGGATCGCATCCTGATACGGATAAACACTCTGGACCTGTTCCAGCTCCGGTGGCCAACCTGCGCAACGCCCGCACGTATGCGCTGAAAATCCGAGCAGGGCTCCACATCGTTGACACGCTTCGTTCTGGTCAGTCGGGACGACAAGCTCCGCACAGCGCGGACACAGCCATGCACCACCGAGTCCACAGCCAGCGCAGACTGGCGGCAGCACGATATCGATCAGGCCATTCGCAGCGCGCCGCGCCACATTGAACATGCCTCTATTTCGAGCTGTCATCGCCCCGCAACATTCCATTGAGTAGGGTTAGCGTGTACATGCTCCCCGAACCGTTCGCCGACGGCTGCTCGCGCGCACCGAGTATCATCAGTGTACGGGACGCATCGGACGGTCATGAGGAACGATGAATTACGACGAGATTTCAGAGATGCGCCAGGAGCAAGGACTGTTTGGGGACGACCCAACGCCCCGTATCGTCGCGATCGAACGCTCAGCCGACCGTTCTCTGCGCCTGTACTTCAGAGAAGCCGACGGGATTCACCACGAGACAATCGAGCACCGCCCCTGGTTGGTCACCGACGAACCTACGTCCACCACGCTTCCTCGAACTGTCGAGACTTCGCGTCTGACTGGTGGTGAGAGCCTCTGCATACGCTGCGATATGCCCGACTGGACAGTCTGGTCGGACGTGTATCGCTCCTTGCGCGACTCAGGCCGCCCCTACGCCGCGTTTGCCAACGCAACGGGACAATACCTTGTCGACTCCGGTCGCGCCCTCTTTCGCGGGATGCAGTTTGAAGACCTCGTTCGCGCGCAACTCGATATCGAGACGCTGGGCCTCGATCCATCGATTGATGATGCCCGCATCGTGCTCGTCACCGCCGCGCTCAACGGCGAGCCGTCGATGGTCCTGCGTGGAGATGAGCTCAGTGAACCCGAAATGATCCGAGCGTTGACGGCCTGGATTCAGGCGCAGGACCCGGACGTCATCGAGGGCCACAACATTTTCAATTTCGATCTGCCGTATATCGCCGCGCGAGCGTATCGACATCGCGTCGCACTCGACTGGGGGCGTGATGGATCGCCGTTACGGGTTGGCGGCGAGCAGCGATTCAAGGCCGGTGCGCGCACTGTTCCGTATAGCGTTGCCCGCATTTATGGTCGGCATGTCGTCGACACATACCAGCAGATCCAACGCTATGACGCGACCGGCCAGCTGTCCTCGTACGCGCTGAAGCCAGCGATTCAGGCGCTGGGCCTGACGCGCTCGGATCGCACGATGGTTGCTGGTCCAGAGATCAGTAATGCCTGGTTCAACGACCGCGAGCGACTGATTCGCTACGCGACTGATGACGTGATGGATGTGAACATCCTTAGCGAGCTTGCGCTACCGACCGAGTTCTATCAGACCCGCATTCTCCCACGCGGTCTTCAGGCAGTCGCGACCGGTGGGCCGGGAGAGAAGATTAACGATCTCCTCCTGCGCGCCTATCTGTCACGCGGACATAGTGTCCCCGTACCGGGTCCGTCGCGTGGCTATCCGGGCGGCTACATCGAGTTACGCCGCACGGGCCGCTTCTCACCGGTTGTGAAGTGCGACGTCGAAAGCCTGTATCCATCTATCATGCTCACCGACCGCATCTTCCCTGACTCCGATTCGTTAGGCGTCTTCCTGCCTATGCTGAGCGTCCTCACGCGCCGAAGGCTCGAAGCCAAGCGGCAGGAGCAATCGACGCAGGGACGCGAGCGGGCCAACTGGCGCGGCATTCAAACGAGCTTCAAAGTGCTTATCAACTCGTTCTACGGCTATCTGGGCTACTCGCGCGGCTACTTCAACGATGTCGGCGCGGCCGAGCGTGTGACGCTCCGCGGTCACGATCTGATTCAGCAAATTGTCCGCGACCTCGAATCCCACGGCGCACGCACCATTGAGATAGATACTGATGGCGTCTTCTTCGAGCCGCCCAGCAGTATCCGGACGCCCGGGCAGGAAGAAGCGCTGGTAAGTTCAGTTAGCGCCAGCCTTCCGGAAGGCATCAACCTGGCGCACGATGGTCGCTACCGTGGGATGCTTTCGTTGCGCGTGAAGAACTACGCGCTACTGGACTACGATGGGGCGGTGACGCTGAAGGGTAGCGGCCTGCGGAGCCGGCGGGAAGAGGCGTTCTTGCGCCAGTTTCTCCACGACGAAGTGGCCCGTCACCTCGCACCTGAGCAATTCGGCGACCCGCGCGAGGCATATCTCGATCTTGCTCAGCGCATTCTGGATAGCGATCTCTCGTCCGAGGAAATCGCACGTGTCGAGACAATCACCGATCAGACGTTCAAGAGTCCTGCTACGAAGCGACTGGCTGATGCGGTTCGTGGCGAGCGCGTCGGCGAGCGTGTAGCCGTCTACGAGCGCAACGATGGAACACTCGCCAGACTCAGCGAGTTTAATAATGATGCCAACCCAACCTATCTTCTGCGCCGCCTTCGTGATGTCGCCGAACGCTTCCGACCGCTGTACGAGTCCGAGCATGATTTCGACTACACGTTCCCACTGGTAACGCAGCGTACGGATCTCTTGATGCTTCGAACGATGGAACGAACAAGCCAGCTGCGGATGTTCGGATAGCCTTTTGCGGGACAGACGATGAAGCCGCAGACCTGATAGGTCTGCGGCTGGTGGTAGCGGGGGCAGGATTCGAACCTGCGACCTTTGGGTTATGAGCCCAACGAGCTGCCACTGCTCCACCCCGCGGTGGTGGGCATGTGTGGGG
>Ga0180215_1000219_pt1 | contig 82714 bp, 63 predicted proteins | sample eDN3rd37CBELigBY_FD_128871 | JGI IMG/M metagenome (GOLD analysis project Ga0180215, IMG submission 128871) | Enriched backyard soil microbial communities from Emeryville, California, USA - eDNA 3rd pass 37_C BE-Lig BY (version 2) (version 2) | ecosystem: Environmental > Terrestrial > Soil >...
GCCCATGAAGTGGTAGATGCCGTAGTTGAACACCAGGGCGAGCGACACCCACAGCGCGCTCCACCCCGCCGCCTCCTTCATCGAGACCTCGTGGGCCTCCCGGTGGAACACCCCCAGGTCCAGTGCCAGCATCGCCAGCACGAACACGTTGAAGCCCACCCAGATCCAGAGCTGGTCCATGTACGTTCGAATGAGGTTCGGGATCTCCGGAGTCGGCAGCCGCCTCCCCCGGTCCTGCGCACGACACCGGATCCGCACGGAGCGAGCCGTACGGGTCCGCGCGATCGCGCGCCGCGTCTGCCGGCCGGGGCAGAGCCTCGGCCGGTCGGGCCTCCGGGCGCCCTGGGCGCGAGGAGGTGCCGGTCAGACCTTCGTTCGAGGGTGAGGACTACGCGGGTGGGCCGCGGGGATACGCGGTGCGTGCCAGGAGGCGGCCGGCACGGGGGAGCCGGCGCTCGGCGTCGGTGGAGAAGCGGATCCAGCCGCCGAGCGGGGGGAGGTCGACGAACTCGGAAGGGAGCGCGAAGGCACCGTCCGGGAGGTCGAGGAGGAGCGGGCCCGGCTCCGCGCGCCCGCCGGAGCCCCGTACCCAGCCGCTTCCCGTCTTTCCTTCGGTCTGTGCCTCCTGCGCGAGCGCGACGCCCAGGTCCACCCCGAGCGCGAGGAGGAGGGCGAAGAGCAGGAAGCGGAGCTTGGGACGGGGCGGCATGGGCATGCCCACGAATCTACAGCGTCGCCGTACCCGCGGGGAGGGTGGGGGGGGAAACGGACGGGGGCCTCCGTTCCCGGAGGCCCCCGCCGTCGTACGGACGCGCCGGGCGCGGCGCTCAGGCCGCGTTCTCGCGGCGCTTCCGCCTGCGCGCGACCGCCACCCCGGCGAGCCCCGTCCCCAGCAGCGCCATGCTGACGGGCTCGGGCGCGACCGCGACCTCGTCGAGGCCGACCTGGTCGATCCGCCCGGTGAGGTAGCTGTTGCCGCGGGAGTCGAGGTGGACGTCGTCGAGGGTGAGACGGAAGGCGCCCGGCTGGTCCGGCTGCCCGCCCGTGAAGGTGAAGCTCCGGCTCTCCGGCATGAAGAAGAGGTCGACGGTGCTGTAGTGCGCCCGGGGGACGAACACCCCCCGCACCTGCACCAGCCCGGCCACGCCCCCGCCGAAGGTGGGGTCCGGCGAGATCCCCTCGGGCAGGAGGAAGTTGATGAAGAGGGTGAACGGGGTGGCGACGATGCGCGGCCCCAGGAAGTTCTCCCAGCTGAAGTAGCCGAAGTTCAGCGTCGAGCCGCCGAAGTCGAGCGCGCCGCCGGTGGAGACCGCGTCGAACGAGGAGCTGGTGAAGCGGAGGATGTCCTCGCCGATGATGAGGGACTCACCGACGTCGGTGCATCCGAAGCCGAAGCACCCGCTCGTGGTGCCCTTGAAGCGGACGTCCTGGGCGGAGACATGCGTCGTCGACACCGCGAGCGCGAGCGCCGCGACGAGAAGCCTGGCTGCTGATTTCATCGAAGGACCGGATCCGGAAGCGGGACGTGAAGACGAGCCGGCGGGCGCGGATGTGCCCGCTCGCGGCGAGCCGCGAAAGCAGGAAGGGTGCCGCGGGGACGCGGGCGGTAAGTCGTTTTCCCGCAATGCCCGGATCGCGAAACGGCCGGATCCGGATGTCGACGCGGAGGGGCAGGTGTGGTGGGTGTGCGGCGGCGGCGGCCCGCGTCCGCGCGGGCCGCCGCCGGGATCCTGTCGCCTACTGCACCACCCGCCTCACCTCGGCGACGCCCACCGCCGCGCCGCCCCGCCTCGGGTCCGCCGCGCCGGAGAGCACCCCGTCCGGGAGGACGATGATGGTCTGCGTGTCGCCCTGGTAGCCGCCCCGCTCCGCAACGGCGTGCCCCATGGCGCGGAGCGCCGCCGCCGTGGCGTCCGTCAGCCCGCCGCGCTCGTAGCGGAGGGTGTCGGGGAGGTGCTGGTGGTGGAGCCGCGGGGCCGCGGTGGCGGTCGCCGCGTCCATGTTCCAGTCCACCACGTTGGAGACCATCATCGCTACGGTGGTGATGATGGTGGATCCGCCGGGCGTCCCCGTGACCATCCGCACAGCGCCGCGCGGGTCGAGCACGAGGGTGGGCGTCATGGCGGAGAGCATCCGCTTCCCCGGCTGGATGGCGTTCGCCTCTCCCTGCACCAGCCCGAACTGGTTGGGGGTGCCGGGCTTGGCGGAGAAGTCGTCCATCTCGTTGTTGAGGAGGAAGCCCGCGCCTGCCACGGTCACGAGGTTGCCGTACAGGGAGTTGATGGTGGTGGTCACCGCCACCGCGTTCCCCTTCGCGTCCACGATGGAGTAGTGGGTGGTCTGCGTCCCCTCCGCGCGGGTACCCGCGCCGATGGGCGCGGGCCCCATCCCCGGCTTCACCTGCGCCGAGGGGGTGGCCCGGTCGAGGCTCACGTCCGCGCGCCGCTCCGCCGCGTACGCGTCCGAGGTCATGCGCTCGGTGGGCTGGGGGACGAAGTCCGGATCGGCCAGGTACTCGTTCCGGTCCGCGTAGGCGCGCCGGGTCGCCTCGGTGAAGAGGTGGACGTGCTCCGGGGAGAGGTAGCCGTAGGAGCGCAGGTCGTACCCCTCCATGATGTTCAGGATCTCCGCCAGGGTCGCGCCGCCGGAGGAGGTGGGCGGCATGGAGACCACCTCGTGGTCCCGGTACCTGAAGCGCACCGGCTCGCGCCACCGGGCCTCGTACCGGGCCAGGTCCTCCCGGGTGATGAGCCCGCCGCCCCGCCGCATCTCCGTCTCCACCAGCTCGGCGGTGCGGCCCCGGTAGAAGCCGTCCTTCCCGTCGCGGGCGATCCGGCGGAACGTCTCCGCCAGGTCCTTCTGCACGAACCGGTCGCCCACGCGCGGGGCTCGCCCGCCCGGGACGAAGATGGCCGCAGTCGCGGGGAAGCGCTTCAGCCGCGACTCGTACGAGCGCAGCGACGAAGCCAGCCGCTCGTGCATCACGATCCCCTCGGCCAGGTTGACGGCCGGCTGCACCAGCTCCGCCCAGGGGAGGCTCCCGAAGCGCCGGTGCGCCTCCCACATCCCCGCCACCGAGCCGGGGACGCCCGCCGCCAGGTGCCCCACCAGGGAGCGGTCGGTCAGGTTCCCCTGCGCGTCCAGGTACATGTCGCGCGTGGCGGCCATGGGCGCGGCCTCGCGGAAGTCGAGCGCCGCGGTGGTCCCGTCGGCCATGCGGACCACCAGGAACCCTCCTCCGCCGATGTTCCCCGCCTCCGGGTTGACGACCGCCAGCGCGAAGTGGGTGGCGACCGCGGCGTCCACGGCGTTGCCGCCGCGGCGCAGCACCTCGGCGCCGACCTCGCTCGCCACCCGGTCCGTGGTGGACACCATCCCGCCCGTCGCCGTCACCGGGGTGACGGAGCCGACGGGGAAGGCCCAGCCGTCCGGGAAGCGGACTCCCGTCCCCGCGGCGGGCGCCTGAGCGGCGGCGGGGGCGGGAGGCGCGGCGGGCGGCACCTCGGGGGCGCACCCGGCGGCCAGGAGCACGGGCGCGAGGAAACGGACAGCAAGGGAACGAAGGGGGGTGTCTCGCCGGAGATCCCGCAGCATGGCACCTTTTCGCGCTGGAGTGGGACGGTTACTTTCCCGTGAATCTACCCGTCTATTCCAAAGGACCGCAACCGAACCCGGAACCGTAGGCGATGTCCCGCAGCCCCTTTCACGACTCGCGCTTGACCGAGCAGCGCAACCCGGCCTCGGAGGGGGTGGACCGCTTCTCCCCTCTCGAGATCGTGGACCTGATCAACGCCGAGGACCACAAGATCGCCCCGGCCGTGCGCCGCGAGCGGGAGAACATCGCCCGCGCGCTGGAGCTGGCCGAGGACGCCTTCCGCCGCGGCGGGCGCCTGGTCTACGTGGGCGCGGGGACGTCCGGCCGCCTGGGGGTGCTCGACGCGTCGGAGATGCCCCCCACCTACGGGACCGATCCCTCCATGGTGCAGGGGATCATCGCGGGGGGGGAGATCGCGCTGACCCGGGCCGTGGAGGGCGCGGAGGACCACCCGGAGGACGGCGCCGCCGCCGTGGACGCGCTGGAGGTGGGGCCCCCGGACTTCGTGTTCGGGATTGCGGCGTCGGGAACGACCCCGTACGTCCACGGCGCCCTCCGGCGCGCGAAGGAGCGGGGCGCGCGCACCGGCTTCCTCCTCTGCACGGAGCCGTCCCCGGAGATGAAGGAAGCGTACGACGTGGTGATCGCCCCTCTCGCCGGGCCGGAGGTGGTCACCGGCTCCACCCGGATGAAGGCGGGAACGGCCACCAAGCTGGTCCTCAACACCATCACCACCGGGGCCATGATCCGGTTGGGGAAGGTGTTCGGGAACCTCATGGTGGACCTCCGGGTTACCAACCTCAAGCTCCAGGGGCGGAGCGAGCGTATCCTCATGGAGACGCTGGACCTGGACCGCGACGAGGCGCGCGACCTCCTGGCTCGCGCGGGGGGGAGCGTCAAGACGGCGATGGTGATGCACTGGACGGGCGGCGACCGGGAGGAGGCGCAGCAGCGGCTGCAGCGCGCCGGAGGGCGCCTGGGCGACATCCTCAGGAAGGACACCCCGAATGGTTGACGAAGGCTTCACGGGCGTCCCGCCCCACCCTCCCTCCATCGCCGAGTGGGAGGACCTGCTCGTCCGGATGGAGATCGCGCCGCGCGCCCTGCGCGTGACGCTGGAGGACGCCTCCCCGGACGACGTGGAGGTCCGGGCGCTGGTGGCGGCCGCCGCCGCGAGGGAGGCGGTCCGGCAGCGGGCAATGGAGGCGCTCCAGGCCGGGGCGCCCCTCCCCCCGGACGACGCGCCGGAGGCCCCGGGCGGGCCGGACGACCTCGAGTCCCTCGCCGAGCGCTTCCGCTCGCTGCGGATGCGCACCTTCGCGATGGCGCAGCGGCGCGGCGTGGACGTGTGGGCCTGGGAGTCTTCGGACGGGGCGGGGCGCACGCTCACCGTGTACCAGCTCTTCACGCAGATGGTGAGGGACGACGGCGCGCTCCTGGCCTCCCTCCGCGAGCGGATCCGCCAGCCGGGAGGTGCCGCGTGCTGATCGTCGGGCTCATGTCCGGGACCTCGCTCGACGGGGTGGACGCGGCGCTGGTGGAGATCGAGGGCGAGGGGGTGGAGGACATCCGCTTCCGGCTGGAGCACTGGGTCACCGTACCGTACGACGAGGCCCGGCGCGAGGCCATACACGGCGCGATCCTTGCCGGCTCTGCCGAGAAGCTCTGCGCCCTCCACGCCGACCTGGGAGAGTGGTTCGCGGAGGCGGTCGTGCGCGTCTGCGAGGAGGCCGGCGTGCCGCGCGATCGGGTCGCCGCCGTCGGCTCGCACGGGCAGACGGTGTGGCACCGCCCTCCCACGGAGGGCCGCCGCGGCTCCACCCTCCAGCTCGGCGACCCGGCCACGCTCGCGGAGCGGACGGGGATCGACGTCGTCTCCGACTTCCGCACGCGGGACATGGCCGCCGGGGGGCAGGGGGCGCCGCTTGTCCCCTGGGTGGACCGGGTCCTCTTCTCCCTGCCGGACCGGGCACGGGCGCTGCAGAACATCGGCGGGATCGGCAACGTGACCTGGGTGCCGCCCCGCGGCTCCGGGGAGAGCGCCTTCGCCTTCGACACCGGCCCGGGGAACGCGCTGATCGACGCGGCGGTGGAGATCGCCACCGGCGGGCGCCTCACCTTCGACCGGGACGGGCGCCTGGCGGCGCAGGGCAGGGTGGACGAGGCGCTCCTGGAAGAGCTGCTCGGGCACCCGTACTTCGCCGCGGAGCCGCCGAGGTCGACGGGACGCGAGGAGTTCGGCAGGCCGTTCGTGGAGCGCCTGGTGGCGGCGACGGCCCCCGAGGGCGACCAGGACTGGCTGGACCTGGTGGCGACGCTCACCGAGCTGACGGCCCGCTCCATCGCGGACTCGTACACCCGGTGGATCCTTCCCCGGGGCGTGGACCAGGTGGTGGTGACCGGGGGCGGCGCGCGCAACCCCACTCTCGTGAGGAGGATCCGTACCCTGCTCGACCCCCTGGAGGTTTCCGGAGGAGAGGTGCTCGGGCTGGACCCCGAGTGCAAGGAGGCGGTGGCCTTCGCGGTCCTCGCCTGGGCGAACCTGCGCGGCATCCCCGCCAACGTCCCCGCGGCGACGGGGGCGGCGGGCCCGCGCGTGCTGGGCTCCCTGACCCCGGGAGCCTCCGCCGGAGGCCCCTGACCCGGATTCGCGCCTCGTGACGCCGCATACCTCCTCCGTCCGCAGGGCCCTCGCCCTGGTCTCTCTGGCCGCGCTCCCCGCGTGCTGGGCGGGGCAGCCGCGCACGGTGCCCGCGCCGCAGCGGCTCGCCAACGAGGTGCGCAGCATCCTGGCGAAGGAGCGTCCCTCCGCCGGCTTCTACCGGGACCGGAGCCGCCTGGAGCGGATGGGGGTGGAGATCGACCCCGTGCTCGTCTCCCTGGTGGACGACTCCGGCGCGGACGCCGTGGTGCGCACCAACGCCCTCCTCCTCCTCGCCGACCGCCGCTCCATCATCGCAGTGCCGGTGCTCCGCCGCGTGGTCCTCACCGGGGACGACGAGAACCTGCGCGTGGCCGCCGTCCAGGGGCTGCAGCGATTCGCCCCGGAGTCGCGGGAGGCGGCGAACGCCATCCGCGCGGCCATCGACGACCCGTCGCGCCGGGTGCGGCTCACCGTCCTCCAGGCGCTGGACGTGGAGGACATGGGGATGATCCGCGCCCTGCTCCGCCGCGAGGAGGACGCGCAGGTCCGCTCGGTGGCGAAGGCGCTGGTGGCGCTCGCGGAGTCGCGCGGGGCGCCGCTCCCGGCGGAGGGCGACGGGACGTACCGCTCCACGGCCCCGGACGGGCAGCCGCAGATCGTCTTCCAGCCCTCCTGGACCGATACCCTGGCCGGGATCAGCGTGGGCGCGCTCTGGGTGCAGGTTCCGCAGGAGCGGCTGGTGCCGCTCGCGCAGCGGGTGGAGGTGGTCGCCGGGGTGGTGCCCGCCTACTTCTCGCAGGACCGGACCGCGGTGGTGTACGAGGTGGACCGGGAGATCCGGGTGCGCGACCTGTCGACCGGGGAGACGCGCGTCCTGGGGGCGGGGATCGCCCCGCGCCCGATCCCCTTCGCGGACCGCTTCGTCTACCTGGAGGAGCGGCTTCCCTCGCGTCGGGACGTGGGGAGCGGGGGGACGGAGATGACCTACGAGGTCGTCTCCGCCGGATTCGCGCCCGGGATGGTGGACCGCCTGGGGACGATGGTCGCCATCGCCCGGCCCGAGCGCCACGCCAACGCCTCGCCCGTGCGGTGGATGGTGGTGGGGGAGACGCCGGAGGGTTTCGTGCTCCGCGGGGAGCGCATCTCGCCCTTCCTCCTCCCCAACCCGTTCGAGGGACAGCGTCTGAACCCTCCGCCGCCGCGCCGCAGGCCCCGTTGAGCCCCAACCGAATGTGAATGTGACTGGCACGTCGAACGTCGCCCGGCTCCTCCTCCCGGCGCTCCGCTGGAGCGCCGACACCGGCTTCGGCCACTGCCGCGACGAGGTGGAGCGAGGGCTCCGCCTGGGCGTCGGCGGCTTCATTCTCTTCGGGGGCGAGGCCGGCGCGGTCCGCGCGCTCACCGAGGAGCTTCACCGCCGCGCTCCGCACCCGCTCCTGGTGGCGAGCGACCTGGAGCGGGGCGCGGGGCAGCAGTTCCGGGGGGCGACTCCGCTCCCGCCGGCCGCCGCGCTCGGGTCGCTGGACGTCCCGGACGCCGTGGAGCGGGCCGGCGAACTCACCGCGCGGGAGGCGAGGGCCCTGGGCGTGAACTGGGTCTACGCGCCGGTGGCGGACGTGGACCTGGAGCCGGAGAACCCCATCATCGGGACGCGGGCCTTCGGGACGGACCCGGAGCGGGTGGCCGGACAGGTCGCCGCCTGGGTGCGCGGGTGCGCCCGGGGCGGAGCCCTCTCCTGCGCCAAGCATTTCCCCGGCCACGGGCGGACGGTGGGGGATTCGCACATCGAGCGCCCGGCCGTCGACGTGCCGCGGGAGGCGCTGGAGGCGGACCTCCTCCCGTTCCGCGCCGCCACCGAAGCGGGGGTGGACGCCATGATGACGGCGCACGTGTGCTACCCCGCCCTCGACCCGGACGGGAACCCCGCCACCCTCTCGCCCCGGATCCTGAACGGGGTGCTTCGGGAGGAACTGGGGTTCGGGGGGCTGGTGGTGACGGACGCCATCATCATGGAGGGGCTCACGGAGGACATGACCGAGGCACAGGCCGCCGTCCGGGCCGTTGCCGCCGGGTGCGACCTGCTCCTCTACCCGGACGACGTGGAGGCGGTGGTGGCGGAGCTGGGCGCGGCGCTCGGGGACGGACGCCTCTCCCGGGAGCGGGTGGACCAGGCCCTGGGGCGGATCGCCGCCGCCGCCGGGCGCGTGGCGGGCGGGCCGGTGGGAGAGTGGGGGCGCGAGGAGGATCGCCGCTGGGCGCTGGAGACCGCGGTCCGGACGCTCCAGGGGGTCCGCGGAAGCCCCGCGGTCCCCTCCGGCCCGGTGAAGCTGGTGGAGATCGAGGACGACCTGGGAGGTCCGTACCCGCCCTACCCGCGCGACGCCTTCCCCGCCGCGCTGCGGGCGGCGGGAGTGGAACTCGCGGAGGAGGGGACGCCCCTGGTGGCGCTGTACTCCGACATCCGCGCCTGGAAGGGGCGCCCCGGGATCTCCGCGGCGGCGCGGGAGCGGGTGCGCGAGGTGACCGCCGCGCACCCGGACGTCACCGTGCTCCTCTTCAGCCACCCGCGCCTGGCCGGGGAGCTGCCCACCGCCCGCAACCTCCTGGCGGCCTGGGGCGGCGAGGCGCTGATGCAGGAGGCGGTGGTGGCCCGCCTCACGGGAGCGGCGGACATGCTCCCCAGCTTCGCGTCCGGTCTCGACCGCTGAGCGCGACGCGAAGCGCCCCGGCTCCCGGGCGCCCCACGGTGCTCCTCCTCCTCGCCTGCCGGGGGAGGAGCACCGTCGTTTCGACCCCCTCCGCTTCCGCGCCCGCGGCGGCCCCCGCGGTCCGGCTGTGCCCTCCGTCCCGTGTCCCCGCTCCGTGGCAAGGTGAATGCGTGGCGGGCATCGGACCTCAACGAAAGGATCCTGCGCGTGGCCACTGACCGCTCTCCCTCGCTGGCGCGTGTCTTCGGGCAGCCCAAGATGGCCGTCCTGCTCTTCCTGGGCTTCTCGTCCGGCGTCCCCCTCTTCCTGACGAGCCGGACGCTCCAGGCGTGGATGACGGTGGAGAACGTGGACCTCACCACGGTGGGGCTGGTGAGCCTGCTCGGCATCCCCTACTCGTTCAAGTTCTTCTGGGCCCCGGTGCTCGACCGCTACGTCCCTCCCTTCCTGGGGCGGCGGCGCGGGTGGCTGGTCATCACCCAGCTGGCGCTCCTGCTTGCGATCGCCGCCATGTCGCTGCAGAACCCGCGCACCGGGCTGCAGCTCCTGGCCGTCAACGCGCTGCTCATCGCGTTCTTCAGCGCCACGCAGGACATCGCGGTGGACGCGTACCGGGTGGACGTGCTCGACGAGCGGGAGATGGGGGTCGGCGCGTCGCTCCACGTGCTGGGGTACCGGATCGCGCTCCTCCTCACCGGCGGGCTGGCGCTGGTCCTCGCCGACTACATGCCGTGGCCGACCGTCTACCTGCTGATCGCGCTGCTGATGGGGGTGGGGATCGTGGCGGCCGTGCGGGCGCCCGAGCCGGTTCTCCGCGACAAGCCCCCGCTGACCCTCGCCAGCGCGGTGGTGGACCCGCTCCGCGAGTTCTTCCGCCGCACGGGGACCTTCTGGGGGATCGTGGTCCTGCTCTTCACCGTCTTCTACCAGCTCGCGGACCGCTTCGCCGCCAACCTGGCGACGCCGTTCCTGCTGGACGTGGGGTACTCGCAGAGCGAGATCGGGGTGGTGCAGGGGGGGATCGGGCTGGGCGCGACCATCGTGGGGGTGTTGATGGGCGGGGCGATCATCGCCAAGCTGGGGATCAACCGCTCGGTGTGGATCTTCGGCTTCCTGCAGATCGCGAGCAACCTGGCGTACTACTGGGTCTCCCTGGTCGGCGCGAGCCGCCCGGCGCTGGTGAGCGCCATCGTGGTGGAGAACGTCGCCGGCGGGCTGGTCACGGCGGTGTTCGTGGCCTTCATGATGAGCCTGTGCAACCGGCGCTTCTCGGCCACGCAGTACGCGCTCCTCTCCAGCCTCATGGCCTTCGCCCGCGACTTCATCGTGGCGCCGTCGGGGCGGATCGCGGAGGCGACGGGGTGGCCCACGTACTTCCTCCTTACCATGGCCGCCGGGATCCCGGCCCTCCTCCTCCTCCCCTTCGTGGTCCCCTGGAACGCGGAGGTGCCCCGCGGTGCCGCGGAGCACACGGGGGAGGTGACGGACGACCCCGCGCCCGCGGCCGGCTGACCGCGGGCCGTCGCCCTCGACCGAACGGTGAGCGCATGACCCGGACGACTCTTCGCATCCTCCCGGCGGCGCTGGTCATGGGCGCCTGCGCACCCCCCGCCCCGGCGCCCGCTCCCGCGCCCGGGGCTGCACCCGCGGCGCTCCCGCCGGTCCCGGCCCGCACCGGGGCGCTGGCGCCGGACCTGGTGTACCCCGCCGAGGGGCAGGCGCTCACCGCGGCGGACAGCACCTTCGTGTTCGGGAGCGTGGGCACCGGCGGCGCGGCGCTGCGGATCAACGGGGCCCCGGTGGACGTGGCCCCGAACGGCGCCTTCCTGGCCTACCTCCCGGTGCCGCCGGACGGAGTGTACGAGCTGGCCGCCTCGCGCGGGGCGGAGACGCGGACGCTGCGGCGCACCGTGCGGGTGCCCGCCTCGCCCCCGGCGCGGACCCCTCTCTCCCCCTTCGAGGCGCAGGACGTGTCGCGGACGCCCCCGGCGCCCGCCCCCGTCGCCGCGGACACGGCCCTGCGGGCCGGGGTGATCCGCACCCGGCGCCCGGACGGCGCCATCGGCACGCTGGCGCCGGGTCCCGGAAACCCGTACGAATGGACCCTGCTCGCGGGGACGCGCGTGGCGGCGGGCGAGGTGAGCGGCGGGGCGCGCCGCGTGCGCCTCTCGCCGGAACTCTCGGTGTGGGTGGACACGGCGGAGGTGCAGCTCCTCCCCGCGGGGACGCCGCTTCCGCGCGGCACGGTGGGCGCGGTGCGGCTCTCGCCCGCGCGCGACTGGGTGGAGCTTCGCCTCGCCGTCTCCGAGCGGCTCCCCGTCCGGGTGGACGAGACGGAGGACGGCTACACCGTGCGCGTGTTCGGGGCCACGGGGAAGACCAACTGGCTCTACTACGGGGCGACGGACCCGCTGGTGGAGTTCGCGGGGTGGGAGCAGGCCACGGACGGGGTGTACCGCGTCCACGTGAAGCTGTCGCAGCGGCCGTGGGGGTACCGGCAGGCGTGGGACGAGCGGGGGAACCTCGTGGTGCAGCTGCGCCGTCCGCCGCGGATCGACCCGGACCATCCGCTGCGCGGGCTCTACGTCGGGGTGGACGCGGGGCACCCGCCCGGCGGCGCCATGGGCCCGACGCGGCTGACGGAGGCGGAGGCGAACCTGGCGATCTCGAAGCGGCTGGTCGCCCTCCTGCGCGAGCGCGGCGCGCGGGTGCTGGAGACTCGCCCCGACACCGCCGCCGTGGCGCTCGGCGAGCGTCCCGCCGTGGCCGCGGACTCCGGCGTCCACCTGCTGGTGTCGGTCCACAACAACGCCTTCCCGGACGGAGTGAACCCCTTCCTCGAAAACGGGACCAGCGTCTTCTACAACCGGCGCCACTCCGTGGACCTGGCGTCCCACCTGCAGCGGGAGCTGGTGCGGGAGCTGGGGCTTCGCGACCTGGGCGTGGCGCGGGGGGACCTGGCGCTGGTGCGGCCCACCTGGATGCCGTCCGCGCTCACGGAGTCCATGTTCCTGATGGTGCCGGAGCAGGAGGCGGCGCTCCGGGACCCGGGCGTGCAGGAGCGGATCGCGCGCGCGCACCTGCGGGGGATCGAAGGGTTCCTGCGGGAGAGGGCGGCGGGGGCGCCCTCCCGCTAGAAGACCGCAGGCTGTACCCGGAGGCGGACCCGGCGCGGCGCACCGCGGCGTGAAACGATCACGCCGCCTGCGCGGCCCGGGTCCGCCCCGGTCCACACGATATTTCCCGCCGGCCCGTGTTCTCCGCCGCCCTTCCGGGACCGCGGGATGCGCGCTGGGCTCCACGCACCACACCACGGCTCCACCTTCCCAACCCGTCACCTCCCGATGCCCTTTCGTCTCCTGCGCGTCCTCGGCCTCGTCGCCGCCGTCGCGCTGACGGCCTCTCCGCTCCGCGCGCAGCTTCCGCCGGACGCGCGCTGGTACACGTTCGACACGCCTCACTTCCGCGTCCACTTCACGGAGGGGCTGGAGCCGCTGGCCCGGCGGGCCGGCGAGCGCGCGGAGACGGCCCGCGCGGAGATCGCCGCCACGCTGGTGAGGCCGCCGGCGGGGAGGGTGGACCTGGTGATCTCCGACAACGTGGACTTCGCCAACGGGTACGCCACGCCGTATCCCACCAACCGGGTGGTGATCTACGCGCATCCGCCGGTGGACGACCCCACCCTGGCCTTCTACGACGAGTGGCTCCAGATCGTCCTCACCCACGAGCTTACCCACGTCTTCCACCTGGACTACGCGGGGGGGATCTGGCGCCCGCTCCGCTCCGTGCTGGGGCGCTCGCCGCTCCTCTTTCCCGCGGCGGTCAGCCCCGGGTGGGTCACGGAGGGGCTGGCGACCTACGTGGAGTCGCGGGTCACGAGTTCGGGGCGGGTGCGCGGGACGGTGTACGACATGATGCTGCGGACGGCCATCCTGGAGGAGGGGTTCTTCACCATCGACCGGGCGACCGGCACCCCCGCGAGCTGGCCCGGCGGGGCCACGCGCTACGTCTACGGCTCCCTCTTCGTGGACCACCTGGCGGAGCGCTACGGTCCGGAGCGCGTGGGGGTGTTCGTGCGGGCGCTGGGCGGTTCGCTGGTGCCGTACCGCCTCAACGCGGCGGCCCGCTCGGCGTTCGGGGTCTCCTTCACCCGGGCCTGGAGGGAGTGGGAGGAGGAGCTACGGGCGCGCTACCTCCCCCTGGCGGACTCGCTCCGCGCGGCGGGGCTCACGCAGGCGGAGGAGCTGACGGCGGAAGGCCGGTACGCGTACTTCCCCCGCTGGTCGCCGGACGGGCGGGTGCTCGCCTACACCGCGTCCACCGGGCGCGCGGAGCCCGCCACGCGCCTTCTCCGGCCCGGAGACGGGGAGCGGGACCTCGTGGCGCGCACCTCGCTGGGGCCGGCGTCGTGGATCCCGGGGACGGACTCGCTGCTCCTGGCGCAGCTCGACTACGTGGACCCGTACCGGGTGTTCTCGGACCTGTACCGGGTCGGGCCCGGCGGCGAGACGGAGCGGCTGACGGAGGGGGCCCGCATCCTCAACCCGCACCCCGCGCCGGACGGACGCCACGCCGTGGCGGTGCGGAGCGGCGGGGGCACCAACGTCCCCGTGGTGGTGGACCTCGCCACGCGGGAGGTCCGGCCGCTCGCGGAGCCGTCCCTGGACGTGAACTGGTCGCTCCCGCGCTGGTCTCCGGGCGGCGACCTCATCGCGGTGTCGCGCTGGCGGAGGGGGGGCTTCTACGACGTGGTGGTGCTGGACACCACGGGCGTCGTGGTGCGCGAGGTCACGCGCGACCGCGCGGTGGACGCGGCGCCGGCCTGGTCGCCGGACGGGCGCTGGCTGCTCTTCTCGTCGGACCGGACGGGGATCTCCAACCTCTACGCGTTCGACCTGCGGGACGAGCGGCTCCTCCAGGCGACGAACGTGCTCACCGGCGCCTTCCAGCCGGACGTGTCCCCGGACGGCCGCTGGATCGCCTTCTCGCTCTACCGCGCCGATGGGTACCACGTCGCGCGCATCCCCTTCGACCCCGCCTCCTGGCGCCCGGCGCCCCCGGTGCGGAGCGCGGTCGTCGCCGCGGAGCCCGGGGGCGGTGCCGAGGCCGCGGACGCCGGGGGGCCGGCGCGCCGCTACTCGCCGTGGCGGAGCCTTCGCCCGGCGGGGTGGACGCCGTTCGGCGACGTGGGCGGGACGCTGGGCGCCGGGGTGGGGGTGCTGGTGCTGGGAGAGGACGTGGTGGGGCGGCACGAGTACGTGGCCTCGGCGCTGGTGTACCCGGACGGAGGCCGCGTGACCGGGGAGCTGGCGTACCGCTACCAGGGGTGGGGCGTGCCCCTGCTGGACCTCGCCGCGGCCCAGGACTGGACGGTGGAGCGGGCCTCGCCCGTGGCGGTGCGCGAGGGGGACAGCGTCCGCCTGGTTCCCACGGCGCTGCTGGAGCGGGAACGGCGGGTGGGCGCCTCGGTCACCTTTCCGCGCACGCGCTACCGCTCGTACACCTGGCTCAGCCTGGGCGCCGACTGGCGGAAGCGGGACTACGCGTGGAAGGACCCGGATGCCGCGGGCGAGTTCCGGGACCGGCTCGTCGACGCTCCGCCGGACCTGGGCGCGCGGGTCACGCTGGGGCGCTCCACGGCACGAGGCTTCGACTTCTCCATCTCGCCGGAAGACGGGTATTCCGTCTCGGGCACGCTGGAGGGACACCGCTACACGCGCGGCATCGAGGCGGGCGAGGACCCGCAGGGCTACGTCCGGGCCATCGGGCGGGGGCTGGCGTACCACGGCTTCCCCCTGTGGGGCTTCTCGCGCCACGCGCTGGCCTTCCGGGCGGCGGCCGGCGCGGAGAGCGGATCCCTCAGCCCCGGCTTCAACGTCGGCGGGGCCAGCGGCGCGGCGGCACCCCTCGCGACGGGGGTGGACCTGCGGCTCGGCAGCACGCTCACCTTCCCGGTCCGCGGCTACCTGGAGGGGGTGCAGTACGGGACGCGGGCGGTCTCGGCCACGCTGGAGTACCGCTTCCCGCTCGCGCGGGTGGAGCGGGGGCTCGGGGTGCTCCCGGTGTTCCTGGACCGCATCTGGGGCGACGTGTTCGCGGACGCGGGGAGCGCCTGGTGTCCCGGGTCGTGCGAGCGCGGCTTCGCGGGGGCGCCCACTTCTCCGGACCTGCTGTACTCGGTGGGCACGGAGCTGGGGGTGGACCTGACGGCGGGGTACTTCGCCGGGTTCACGCTGCGGGGAGGCGTGGCGGTGCCGCTGAGCGAGGTGCGGCGGGATCCGTTGCCCTCCCGCCGCCCCGATTCACAACTGTACCTGCGCTTCGGCCGGTCCTTCTGACCGGGCGAGTGTGAAGGCTCGAAGGTTCGAGGCGGGCGGCGCACGAGTGACGGTGTGCCGCCCGCCGCCGTCTAGGGTGGAAAGGGCCGCGAGAAGGGCCCGGTGGTTCCACTTTCAACGCTCGTATTATGACTTCACGTATTGCTGGACTGTGGGCGATTTTTCGCTCGTGCGCGACGATCTGCATCGGCGTGCTCGGGGCCGCGGGCTGTGACGACCCGGTGAGGTCCGACGCGGTGGAGCGAATCGAACTGGGCTCGCCGACGACCGTGGCCGCGGTGGGGGCCACGTTTCCGATCGCGTGGAGCCTGATCGACTCGCTCGGCCAGGGCTCGGGCGGAGGAATACCGGCCGACGTTCGAATGCGGTGGAGCAGCTCGCACCCGGCGGTCGCCACGGTGAGCGATTCCGGGGTGGTGCTGGCTCGGGCTCCGGGAACGACGACGATCCGCCTGCGCGCCGGGAAGGCCGCCGCGGAGGTCACCCTGGAAGTGGTGCGGCCCTACACGCTCACCTTCGTGGGGGTCGCGGGAGAGATGAAGAGCACGGCGAACGGCCTGAACGAGGCGGGGCAGGTGGTGGGGAGCACGTACCGCGCCGAGTACGATTCCTCCGCCTTCCTCTGGGAGGACGGGAGGGCCACCCTTCTCGGGAAGGGGGGCGCCTGGGACATCGCCGACGACGGTACGATCGTAGGCACCTCGGAGTATGCCGCGGTCGCCTGGAAGGATGGCGAGAAGCGGATCATCTACGAGAAGGCGGATGGTGTCGCGCGGGCGACCGCGATCAATCGCCATGGGGAGATCGGGGGTTTCTGGAGGTCTTCGCGCTGGTGCACGACCGGGGGACGTTGTGGCGGAACCGTGTTCAGGGCCCGTGGCGACCGGGTCACGGAGGTGATCCCCAGTGAGTATGGTGCCGAAGTGTGGGGAATCAACGATGCTGGCTGGATGGCGGGGAGCATCCGTCCTGTCGACCCCATTCCGGTCCTGATCCGAGAAGACAGCGTATACCATCTCCCCCTGAGCGACTACTGGAGAGGCGCCCACGCTACGGCGGTGAACGACCGGGGCCAGGTGGTCGGGTATTCGTACGGCTCGGGGGAGTCGGCGATATGGGAGGGGGCGGGCGTAAGTATGCTCCCGATGAGCTGGTCCTCCAGCTGCTTCCGCCGGGCGAACGCGATCAACAACCAGGGCGATATCGTCGGGGAGCACAACTGCGGCGCCGCGTTGTGGAAGGGCGGGAAGTTCGTCCAGCTGAAGTATCTCCATCGGGATCCCGAGTGGGAGTTCCAGTCGGCCCATGCGATCAGCGAGCGCGGCCAGATCGTCGGCTACGGCCGCAACAAGGCGACGGGGGCCACGGGGGCGATCCTTCTCACGCCGCCGCAGTAGCGGCCCGCGCAGCCGTCACGTTGCAGGAGGGAATATTCGAGGCGGGCGGCGCACTGTGACGGTGTGCCGCCCGCCGCCGTCTACGGGGAAAGGGCCGCGAGGAGGCCCCGGTGGTTCCACTTTCAGCGCTCGTATTATGACTTCACGTATTTTTTGTTTGGGGGTGGCCCGGCGCACGTGCACGACGCTCTGTACGGGCGTCCTCGCGCTGGGCGCCCTTCCGGCCGTACTGGCCGGATGTGACGACCCCACCGGCGTGGCTCCCGTCGCCTCGGTGGAGATCACCGCGCCCGCTCGCTTCCTCGACGCTCGCCAGACGATGCAGCTCAGCGTGGAGGCGTACGACCGCTCCAGGCGACCGGTCACGCCGGCGGGGCTCGTCTGGTCCAGCAGCGACGCCACCGTCGCGACGGTGGTCGACGGCGTGGTGAGCGCCTGGTCCCCCGGTACCGTCACCATCGCCGTGAGGGCGTCGGGGGCCCGTGACTCGATCGTGCTCATCGTGGAGGAGGAGGTCGGCTCGCTCTCGCTCACCCCTGCCGCGATCACGCTCGGCATCGGCGCGGGGCGGGTGCTGCATCCGTTGCTGCGCGACCGCGCCGGACGGGAGTTGCAGGGACACTCGGTGGCGTGGTCGGTGAAGGATCCCTCGGTGGCCCGGGTGGACAGCGCCGGCACCGTCCACGGGGTGGGAATGGGCTCCACGGTCGTCCGCGTGGTCGCGGGCGCTCACTCCGGGGAGGTGGGCGTCACCGTTGTGATGCCCTATACGCTCACGCCGCTGGCGAGCTTCGGCGGCTCCGCCGGCCGGGCCGTCGCCATCAACGAGCAGGGGCAGGTCGTCGGCACGGCCTCCCTGCCCAAAGGGCCGGACGACAGTTGGGAAGGGGAGACCGGCTTTCTCTGGAGCGGCGGCCAGGTCACGCGGCTGGGCTTCATTCCCCGGGACATCAACGGACGAGGTGAGATCATCGGGGCGGGGAGACGCACCGCGGTCTCTGTCTGGTCGAACGGCCAGTGGAGGACCCTGGCCCGACAGGACTGGATGGGCCGTCCCGGCGAGTGGTCGGACTTTTCCTCCCACGCCCTCAACGACGCGGGGGCCGTGGCCGGGGAGATGACCAACTATACCGAGGCGACCCGGATCGACGGTGTCACGGGCGCGATGGCGGTCTCGGCCGCGGGGATGCGATTCCTGGGTACCCTCGGTGGGGTGAGCGCCTATGCAAACGACATCAACGAGGCCGGCGCCCTGGTGGGGGCGGTGCGGATTTTCGGCTATGAGCCACGGGCGTTCGTCGAAGCAGGTGGACAGCTTCGCTTCCTCACCACGGCCGCGATCCCGAGCGAGGCTCAGGCACTGAACGAGAAGGGAGAAGTGGTAGGGTACTTCAGGCGGTCGGAGCAGCCTCAGCGCAGGGCGGCACTGTGGCGGGACGGCGAGACGGTGGACCTCGGGGTGCTCTCCGGCACCGTGAGCAGCGAGGCCGCCGACCTGAACGGACGAGGGGAGGTGGTGGGCACCAGTTCCGAGGCGTATCCGGGGCGGAGTTTTGGATTCCTCTGGCGGGAGGGGCGGATCATGGATCTCAACGACCTGATCCCGGGCTCCGAGTGGGACGTGCTCGCCGCCACCGGGATCAACGACCGCGGGCAGATCGTCGGCTCGGCGATGCACCGACAGACCCGGGCGACCATCGCCATCCTGCTCACCCCCGTTTCTGAGATCACACCATGAAGACCACAACGGGCCTCGCTCGTCTCGCCGCATTCGCCACGGTGCTCCTCACGCTCGCCGGGTGCGACGACCCGGTTCGCTCCGGCGCGCCCATCGCGCGGATCGAGGTCGACGCCGAGATGATGTTCCTGGACGTGGGAGAGGTGCTGCAGCTCACCGCGACCGCGCTTACCGCGGCCGGGGACCCGGTTCCCGGGGCACGGATCGAGTGGGAAAGCAGCGCCCCCGACGTGGCCTCGGTGAAGGACGGGCGGGTGCAGGGGCTGGCCCCGGGATCGGTGACCATCCTGGCCTCCAGCCGCGACGCGAAGGGCGCGCTGGGGCTCACGGTGCAGACCCCGGCGACGCACTTCTCGGTAACGCCGCAGACGCTGAACCTCGCTCCGGGGCGTCAGGCCCGGATCGTCCCCCGGCTGCAGTACGCCGACCCATCGAGCCCGACGCACGCCCTCCGCTTCGTGAGTTCCGCGCCCGCGGTCGCCGAGGTGAGCGACAGCGGGGTGGTGGTTGCGAAGTCGGCCGGTACGGCGACCATCACGGTGGCGGCCGGGAGCCGGCGGCTGGAAGTCCCGGTCACCGTGGAGGCTCCGTACACCCTCACCTACCTGGGGGGGGCGGGTGTGGTGGCGAGCGCCGCCAACGCGATCAACGCGAGCGGGCAGGTGGTCGGCCGGATCCAGCTGGAGGATGGGAACTGGCACGCGGCCCTCTGGAAGGACGGACAGTTGACGGACCTCGGCTCCCTCGGATTCCCGTACAACGATGCCGTCGCCATCAACGACGGAGGGATGGTGGTCGGGACGGCGGCCGATCGCACGTGTGTCGACTGCGGCCCCATCCTCGGCGGTAACAGGAAGCAGCCCTGGAAGTGGGAGAACGGGACCGTCACGCCGCTCGCGATCGAGCCGTCTTCAGAGGTGACGATCCTCACCGACGTGAACAACCGGGGCCAGGTCACGGGTTACACCTACGCGGGATACTACCGGTTCGCCATCGGCGAAGCGTTCATCTGGCAGGACGGTGAGACGACCTGGATCGGCAAGCATGGCGGGGCCCTGGGTTCCGGCGTGACGGGGAGCGAAGCCTACCGGGGAATCGCCGCCGCGATCAACGACGCCGGATTTCTCGTGGGCTCCATGGTCTACTACGGCCAGGAGGAGCACCCGATCGGCTGGAAAGCAGGCACGTTCCTGGACGCGGGATCCGTGCACTACGGGACCACGCGCGCGGTGGACGTGAACGAGAAGGGGCAGGTGGTGGGCCTCGACCGCAGTTCGAATTGCGGGATCTACCTCTGGGAGTCGGGAACGACGAATTGCCTGGTCCCTCTCCCCTACGAGGGAACGCCTGCCGCGATCAACGACCGGGGACACATCGTGGGGACGACCGGCGAGTCCGCCTTCCTGTGGCGGGACGGGCGGATGATCGACCTGGACGGGCTCGTTTCCTCCTCCGACTGGGTCCTGGTGAGCGCCAACGGGATCAACAACGACGGAGTGATCGTCGGCTACGGCCGCAACAGGGCCACGGGGGCCACCGGGGCGATCCTTCTCACGCCGCCGCGGTAGCCCCGGACTCAGCCGGCACGCTTCCTGAAGGGGGACGCGGATGAACGGGGACTTCCCCGTAGCCGCAACTTCAAGCAGGAGCACACGATGGCCGGCAAGAGACCCGACCAGTACCGGATCGACCCGCGCGAGGGCGGGGCGACGGACTATAAGAACCTCCCGCAGGAGGGGCACGGCTCGAGCAGCCTTGACGACACGGTGAAGATCGACCGCCGGCTCGTGGGGATGGACGAGGCGGAGATGGAGGATCACCTGCCGGGTCAGGCGGCGGGGATCCCCGTTCCCTCCCGCCACCGTCCCGCCCCCTCGACCTACGCCCGGAGCGGGCACCCGGTGGAGGAGAACGAAGAGGGCCGGGAGCGCGAGGCCCGCGGGAACACGGACGTCGGGCGGGACGAGGTGGGCGGATGAGCCGGCCCCGCGAAGGCGACGCAGGGGGACCGGCGGCGCGGGCGGGGGAGCCTAGCCCGCCGGGGCCGCGCAAGGAGGTGGGGAACGCGGCCTCGTCGCGGCGCCATCCGCCGCACGTGACGGAGGGCGACGAGGGCGCCCCGCTGCAGCGCGAGGCCGAGGGTGAGGAGATCCCCACCCAGCCCGCCAACGCCCACGGGGTGGACCGCAGCGACATGACCCGGCAGCCGCCCACCGACCCGGAGAGCATGTACGAGCGCCGGCCCGGCGAGGACAAGGACACCCCGCCGTCGGAGACCGGAGGGCGCTGACCTCCGGCGTGGCGCGACCTCTTCGACGCGGCCCCCTTCACCGGGGGCCGCGTCGCGTTTCCACTTTCGGCTCGATTCCTCCTCCCGCACCCGCCTCCGACCCGCCTCTAACCCCTCGTACGTACCCCCGTTTACCTCTTCGAGGCATCGCCGGGAGAGTTGGAAAAACCCGTCCACGACCCCGTCCGCGGGTATGCTCCTTGCAACCCCAACAAGGCGCTTGACCGCAACATCTGGGGCCTGTACCTTATGCGTCCCCAACATGTAGTGCTTGGGGTTCGCCGTGGGCGCATGTCGAGCAACGAGGCCGTCTTACGGCTTTCGGTGTATAGATTTGCAGGACCTTGCCACCCGATTCGAGGAGTACCTCCATGAACCCTCCCGTGTCCGCTCCGTCCGTGGTCGATCCCCGTGCCCGGGTCGACCTGCCGCCTGCCGAGCTGTCCCAGAACGCACGCACGGTTCTGAGCAAGCGGTACCTCAAGAAGGACGAGGCCGGGAAGCCCGTGGAGGACCCGGAGGAGATGTTCTGGCGGGTGGCGAGCACCATCGCGGCCGAGGACGCCAAGTACGGCGCGAGCGAGGAGGAGGTGGAGGCGCTGGGGCGCGAGTTCTACGCGCTGATGACCACGCGCCGCTTCGAGCCGAACTCTCCCACGCTGATGAACGCGGGGCGCCCGCTGGGGCAGCTCTCCGCCTGCTTCGTGCTCCCGGTGGAGGACGAGCTTTCCAACGGCGAGAACGGCATCTACGACACCCTGCGCTCCATGGCGCTGGTGCACCAGTCGGGAGGCGGGACGGGCTTCGGCTTCTCGCGCATCCGCCCGTCCGGCGACATCGTGAAGTCCACCACGGGGGTGGCGTCGGGTCCCGTCTCCTTCATGAAGCTGTACGACGCGTCCACCGAGGTGGTGAAGCAGGGCGGAACGCGCCGCGGGGCGAACATGGGGATCCTGCGGGTGGACCACCCGGACATCCTCGACTTCATCGACTGCAAGCAGGACCTGACGCAGGTCACCAACTTCAACATCTCGGTGGCGGTCACCGACTCCTTCATGCAGGCGGTGGAGCGCGGTGAGGAGTACGACCTGGTGAACCCGCGCACCGGGGCGGTGATGAAGCGCCTGGACGCGCGCATGGTGTGGGACAAGGTGGTGGAGAACGCGTGGCGCACGGGTGAGCCGGGGGTGTTCTACATCGACCGCGCGAACTTCTACAACCCCGTGCCGCACCTGGGCGACTACGAGGCCACCAACCCGTGCGGTGAGCAGCCGCTGCTGCCGTACGACGTGTGCAACCTGGGCTCGGTGAACGTGGGCGCCTTCGTGCGCGACGAAATCCCCGCCGACGCGCCCTGGTACGAGAAGATCGACTGGAAGGAGTACCGCCGGGTGGTGCGTCTCTCGACGCACTTCCTGGACAACGTGATCGACGCGAACCAGTACCCGCTCCCGCAGATCACGGAGCTGGCCCAGAACATCCGCCGCATCGGTCTGGGGATCATGGGCTTCGCGGACCTGCTGGTGCGTCTGGGCGTCCCCTACAACTCCGAGGAGGGGGTGGAGATCGGGCGCCGGGTCATGGAGTTCATGGACGAGGAGTCCAAGCGGGAGTCGGAGAACCTGGCGGAGAGCCGCGGCGTCTTCCCGCAGTGGGAGCGCTCCATTTGGGGGCCGGACGAGTCGTGCGCCCGCGCGCCCAACGGCGACCGGATCCGCCCGGAGCGCCGCCTGCGCAACTGCAACGTGACCACGGTGGCGCCCACGGGGACCATCTCCATCATCGCGGGGTGCTCTTCGGGGATCGAGCCGCTTTTCGCGGTGGCGTTCATGCGCAACCAGGCCGGCGTGATGATGCCGGACGTGAACGAGGACTTCGTCGCCATCGCCCGCGCCGAGGGGTGGTACTCGGACGACCTGATGAAGCGCATCGCGGAGCAGGGGCACATCCACTTCCCGGAGGTGCCGGAGTGGGTGCAGCGGGCCTTCGTGACGGCGCACGACATCACGCCAGAGTGGCACGTCCGCATGCAGGCGGCCTTCCAGGAGCACACGGACTCGGCGATCTCGAAGACGACGAACTTCCCGCACGAGGCCACCGTCGAGGACGTGCGGAAGATCTACGAGCTGGCGTTCAAGCTGGGCTGCAAGGGCGTGACGGTGTACCGCGACGGCTCGCGCGACGGCCAGGTGCTCTCCACGGGCGCCACCAAGACGCCGGCGCAGCAGGCGGAGGACTCGGCGAAGCTGGCGGAGGTGAACGATCGCGCGGCGAAGCTGGAGGCGGAGCTGCGCGCCACCCGCGAGGCGCTGGCCCGCGCGGAGGCGCAGGCGCAGCAGGTGCGCCGCCAGAAGCGGAAGCGGCCCTCGGTGCTGAAGGGCACGACGCGCAAGATGTCCTCGCCGCTGGGCGACGTGTTCGTGACCATCAACGAGGACGAGGGGAGCACGCCGTTCGAGGTGTTCGCGACGCTCGGCAAGGCGGGGAGCATCGCCATGGCGGACGTGGAGGCCATCGGCCGCCTGATCTCCCTGGCGCTGCGCTTCGGGGTGCCGGTGGCGGACGTTCACACGCAGCTCCGCGGGATCTCGTCGGACCGGGCGGTGGGCTTCGGCGCCAACAAGGTGCTCTCGGTGCCGGACGCCATCGCGCAGGCCATCGCGCTCCGCGAGCAGGAGAAGGCGGGGATCCAGGAGGAGCTGATCCCGGAGATCGCCACGGTGAACGGGCAGGCGGGAGCGTTGGCGGCCCAGCCGGTGCTCCAGCTCCCGCTGAACGCATACGACCCGGGCGAGACGTTCATCGGCACCTGCCCGGACTGCTCCAGCCAGCTGGAGTTCGCGGAGGGGTGCCAGAAGTGCCACGTCTGCGGCTACAGCGAGTGCGGATGATGATGGTCTGCTGATTCCGTGGCTACGGTCTGCCCGCCGCGAGGCGGCGGGTGGGTGGGGTGGTGCGGGGTCGGCAGTTGGGCGGTGCGGTTGTGAGGGGGGGGAGGTGCGGGGTGGGGGCGGTATGGTTCGGGGAGGGGTCTTCGGCTTCGGCCGGGGGCCCCTCCTGCCTGCATGTTGTACGACCGCCTACGTTATATTCCTATTGCCGCGTCGCCCGGAGCGCGCCAGCAGGCCGGAGCAGCGGGTTCGACTCCCACCACGCAAGGGGTTCCGGACCTGGCGTTGGGGTTCAAATCCCCACGCGGCACTCCCTTTCATGTCCGACTGGCCGACAGGTAGTGACCTGTCGGCCAGTTTTCACGTCAGGAAGCAGCGGCTGTATCGCCCGATCCGGTACCTCCCTGGCGCCGGACGTGCCCCCTTCCACCGAAGCATTCCATGTCACTGCTCCGCCGAATCCGCGGCATCGTCGGAAACGCGCTCACCTGGAGTGCCGCCTGGGGCCTCGTGGGTGCCGCGATCTACGCCGTCGCGGCGACGACCTGGAACCTGCCCGCCGGTGCTCCCGTGGGCGGGATGATCCTCACCGGAGCCCTGTTCCTGGCGATCTACGGCTTCATCGCCGGTGGCGCGTTCTCGCTCGTCCTCGTCGCGGCCGAGCGGAAGCGCCCCCTCCACCAGCTTTCTCCGCGCCGGGTGGCCGTGTGGGGAGGGCTCGGGAGCCTGCTCATGGCTGTTCCCCCCCCTCGCCACGTACGGATTCACATCGGACACCGGTGTCTTCCTGCTCGGGACCGGGCTGCTCGGCGCCGTCTCCGCGGCCGGGAGTCTATCCATCGCGCGGCGCGGCCTGCTCGCCGGACCCGTGGAGGTGCGACACATCGGGAGTCCGGCGGACCGCTGAACGCCGCGAACACGTGCCCCGCGGGGCGCACGAACCGGAGCGGAAAAACGGAACCGACACCTCGCCCGCGAGGTGTCGGTTCCGTGCGTATGGCCGGCGGGCGAGCCGCCGCGCATCGCGTCAGCGGCGGTTCTGCGTCCGCTCCAGCTCGGTGATGGCGACCCGGCCCGTCAGCGCATGTACGGCGCGACGTTGTCGGCGATCACCCTCAGCTCGTCGTCGGTGAGCGGGAGCCGGGCGCGCAGCCGCGCCCAGCGGAGCACCGGCGGCGGCGCGTCCGCCGAGGTGGCGTCCGAGCCGTACAGCACGCGCTCCAGCCCGATCTGGCGGAGGCGCCGCGCGATCTCCTGCATCGCCTCCGGAGCGCCGCCCGCGCCGGGCTCGATCTCCGTGAGGTCGAAGTACAGGTTCCGCGTCCGCGGGTCGCCCGCCGAGACCGCGTCCGCGTAGACCGCCAGCGCCGCCGGCCTGAACGCGTTCCCGCCCCACAGGTGCGCGATCTGGACGGGGACGTCCGGCGCCGCCGGCAGGATGTCGTCCAGGAACGCCTGCGCCTGTTCCCGGCCGTACGTTCCCAGGCCCTCCGAGTGGACCACGAGGGCCAGCCCCAGCTCGTTGGCGGTCCGGAACACCTCGCGCACCCCGGCCACGTGCTCCGGGTTCAGGACGTCCACGCGCGAGCTGCGGAAGTGCATCTTCACCCCCTTCATCCCCAGCTCCGTGGCGCAGCGCCGGACCTCCCGGACCGCGTACTCCCGCAGGGGGCTCACCCCGCAGAAGGGGACGAGCCGGCCGGGATGGCGCGCCACCTGCGCAGCGACCCAGTCGTTCTCCGCCCGAACGTTGGCGTACTCGTCCCCCGGCCAGCTCCGCGCCGGGCTCCCGAACCAGTAGCCCACCGAGAGCACCACCGCGCGCTCGATCCCCGCCTCGTCCAGGTAGGCCACGAGCTGGTCGCCCGTGACCGGCTTCTCGAACTGGAACTCCGGGATCTCGGTCGCCAGCTCCGAGGCGATCCGCCACGTCCCCCCGCCGTCCTTCCTCATTCCCAGGACGAAGTTCATCCGCGGACGCGGCGAATCGCCGGCCAGGACCACGCCCGAGACATGCGCGGCCGAGCCGTCCACCACGAACGCGTTGGGGACGAAGCGGCTCCCGCGCGGGAACGCGCCCACCAGGCCACGGACGGCGTCCCCTCCGCGCACCCACGGCTGCCCCTCCCCGAACCGGTCGAGCACCTGGCCGTCCTGCGCGTACAGGTCGCCGGGGTCGCCCGTCTCCGCGGCGCGGTTGCGCGCCTGGAGGACCCGGTCCAGCTCCGGCGGGAGCGCGGCGGGAGGAAGCGGCGGCGGCGCTCGCAGGACGGCGGTGGGGCCGACGATGTGCTGATGGTGGTCGACGCGGGGGATGATCGCGGCGCGCGCCCGCACGTCCGGCGCGGGCGAGGAGGCGCGGACCGGCGCTCCGCTGGCCGCGGGGGGGGCACCGCCGGCCGTGGCGCCGGGCGTGCACCCAGTCGCCAGGAGGACCGGGGCGCAGAGCAGGAGGGACGCGGTCCTCCCGGCGTACTTTCTGGGGGGCATCGTGGAAGCGGGTGAGGGAGAGGGACTCCACCCGTGGAGGATCTGAGGCGTGGGTCGGGGAGGAGCGGCGAGTCGGGCTCACGCCGTGAAGGGCAAGATGCGGGCGCGGCGTGTGTTCCGGATATGTGGTTGCAGTGTAGCGTTTTGTGGAGTGAGCGCGTGCTGGTGGAGGAGGCGTGTGTGTCCGGCTGTGGGACGGCGGTGTCCGGCTGCGGACACCGCCGTTCACGACCCGTACTTCGCCCGCGGCCTCGGGCCGACGTGTCCCCGACCGCTCCGGCGCCGCTCGCGAGCAGGGCTCAGTTGACGGGGACCATGATGTGGACGTAGGGCGTCCCCTTCCACATCACCCAGGGGCCGCCGTTCCCGGGGTCCGTCGGGAGTCCTTCCAGGAGGCTGGCGTCGGGGACGAAGATCATGGTGTGGGGGCCGGCGACCACCCACTCGTTGTTCGCGGCGGGCGAGGTGGCGTGCGGATCGGTGTTGCTCGATCCGGCGTCCCCCTGGAGCATGTAGGCCACCCCCACCCGGTTCGTGGTCACCGGCTTCCGGTTCATCCACGCGTCCGCCCACTGCGCCATCGACGCGTCGAGGCACATGGGGCCGGTCTCCTTGCCGGGGGGAGCCGGGAAGCAGGTCCACCCGTTGCTCCCCTGGCGCAGCACGTTCCTGGCCCAGTCCATGACCGTGGCGTTCACGGCCACCGTGGATGGCGCGGCGCTCATCGCGTCCTGGATCATCGCGTCCAGGTTGGCCGGCGCCTGGGCGAGGCTCGCGGTGGGAAGGAGGAGCGCCAGGGGCGCGAGGCGGAGGGCACGGAGCGAGACGGTGAGTGGTTCCATGGTCGAACTCCGGTTGGGGTGACGACACTCCCCGGGCGGGAGCCGGGTTCGCTGCAAGTCGCTTACCGTGTCGCCGGGTCCGCCGGTGGCCCCTGCGCGGGGAGCGCAACACGGAAACGTGAGGCCGCCCCGTCGTGGTCGCGCCGCCGCGGATGTAGCTATATCGCGCCTCCATTGACGTGAGGGTGAGCGCCCGGGCTACCGGAGCCCGGATCCCATCCGACCGGGCTCCATCCCCGCGACAGAGTCTGCGGATCCGCCCGTAACCCCGTAGGGACACTCCCTGGGTGGGTTCTCCTGTTCATATTGCACGGTGGGCGACCGGCGCCCACCGGAGTCGATCTCGCTCTCGTTCTCACACGGGAGCCAATTTCGGCTCCTTTCTCTTCCGACTGGGCTCCGCTTCCCGAGACAATAGATTCCGCCGAACCGCGAAGACAAAGGATTCTTTCGACGGAAGCGAGACGGAGTGGGCTCCAGTGCGAGTGATGCGAGGGGCCGACGAGTGGAGCCCGCGCGGAATCATCCCTGGTCAGCGTACACATCGCGCCCTATAATGTGGACGGAGTTTACGGTCACGCGACAGAAAACCGGACCAGCATGTACGCCACTTACGTCACGAGACGCCACCCGTGGGATTCCAGCCGGGAGGAAGAGGCGATCCGGCGGGCGCTGCGAAAGGATCTGAGCACTCACTCGGGGCAGCGGATCCTCGCCACGCAGATCGGGATCGGTCGGGGGGCATTGCGGAAGTTCATCGCCATGAGCCTTCCGGGGGAGGACACGATGGAGAAGCTTCGGGAATGGCTCCAGGACCGGCCGGAACCCGACGTTCCGCCCGGAGCCGTCGCCCTCTCGATCCTCGCGAAAGAATTCCCGGCTCGTCGCAGGGTGTGGGCGCGGCGTCAACTCGCACAGCGGCTCAAGGAGCTGCTGGATCGTGCCGGCGCCAGGGTACCCGGCTGGGTGCAGGAGGAAGTCACGTAGCTGGTTCGCACGAATCGGGTGGGTACCCGCTTCCCGTCCGAGCGATCTCCGTGCGTCACCGTCGCGCGCTCCGCGAGCGGTGCGAGCCTCCATCCGTACTCATTCGCGGCCATGAAGCCACCCATCCCTTCGGTGCCGGCCGAGATCCCGGTAGCGGACTACCTCAACCACGTACTCGATGAGTTGGGCACCGAGTTCGGACGGAGTGCCCGTGTGCTGGTCTACGTGCTCTCGGACGTGCGCCGATGGCTCGGCTCGACTAGCGCGCTTGAAGTCGGGCGTGCGATCCCTGGAGCCGAGAAGGATACGGAGCCGCTGGACCCACTTCCCGGTCTGGAGGACGTTCTGGTCGCCCTCTGCAACCTCATCCGAGGTGAGGAAGGAGACTCGGATGTGTCCGAAGCGGTTGCGTTCGGTTGTGCGCAGGTGGCCGAGTGGGCCGAGTCCAAGGGGGCCACGGTCTCCGCCATGGCGTTCGCCCAGGCCGCGTATCGAGCCTATCCTGAGAATCCTCACAACGCCTACGAAATCGGACGCCTGGCACGCAGGCTGGCGGACCATACGGCCGCGGAATCCTGGCTCCGATGGGCCGCTTACTCCGCCCGGCGCCGGCTGGACTGGAACGTGTACGTGCTGTCGCTCGCAGGGCTCGGCAACCTGTGTCGCCGGCGCGGCAACCTCCCGCTGGCCGTGCGATACCACCGGCTCGGGCTGCGGGTGGCACGGCGGCGCGGCCTGCGCACGCTGGAGGGGGACGAGCTGTACGACCTCGCCATCATGCACTACGAGATGGGTCACCCATTGCAGGCGACCGAGTGCGCGCACCGCGCCCTGGACGCCTACGGACCCGGACACGAGCGGATCCCACGCCTCATGCACGACCTCGCGTGGATCTGGATGGAGTTGGTCGGTGACTTCAGAAGCGCGGTGGACGCTTGCAGGGCGCTGCTGCCACATGCGTGGAGGCCCTCGGAGCGGGTTCTCGTGCTCGCGAACCTCGCGCGGGCCGCTGCGGGCGCAGGATACGAACTGCTGTTCGAGGCATCCTGGAACGAGACGTGGGCGACGGTGCGAAGGCAGGAGACGGGGGAAGGGCATGCCGCGGCTCTGCTGCAACTCGCCCACGGGGCCGCCACCTTCGGTTACTGGGCGCGCGTGGAGATCGCCGCGGCCGAAGCCCTCGACCTCGCCCGTGAGCGGAGGGAGGGCTTCAGCTTGGTCATCGCGGAACGGATGCTGGAAGTGGTGCGTGCCCCGGTCTTGGACGAGGACCAGCTACACAAGGTGTTCCCGGACTACCGCCGTACCGATACCGCGCCGCGAGATGAGGCGGCCGCGGACCTCGTCGCGCGATGCGCTAATGCGATGAGGTTGCGTCGGGACGGTGCTCCCGAAAGCCCCACGCGCACCCTTATCGGGGGTTAGTTGCCCGTTCCGAGCAATCCGGATCCTCGACCTGCTTCGGTGCCGTCGGGGTCGGAGCTGGCAGGTGTCGGGTCGAGCGGGTCGATTGGGTGGATCACATCCCGCATCACGGGCACATCGCCAGGGACTACAGGGGTGTCGCCGGACTCGGAGCAGGCCGCGAGTGCCGCCGCGGAGGCCGCGAGCAGGAGGATTCGGGTCGTGCGCATAGCTTTCTCCTGTGGGAGATCTGAAGAGTGAGGGCGGGGCGGTCCGCTCTCACTGCAAGTTACTTGGCACGTTCGCGATCCCCTACCGTCGTCTATCCGACCCCGAAGTCCGGCATCCGAGGCGCGGGCCTGCCCCGTCGTGGTCGCGCCGCCGCGGCTGCGGTTGCCGCGCGCCGCATCCACGCCCTCCGGTTCCGCTCGCAGCGGCCCCCACGCCCACGTTACCCGCGGTATCGCTCGTGCGGTGATCGGACGGCCCCGCCCGCAGGGAGCGCAGCGCCCCGGGCGGACGGACGGGCGGCGTGAGGCGGAGTCCGGACACCCGCAACGGAGGACGGCGATGATCGTGTCAGTGCTGGGCACGGGCAACATCGGCGGCACCCTCGGCCGGAAGTGGGCCGCCACGGGCCACCGGGTGACGTTCGGGACGCGGAACGCGAGCGCGCCCGGAGTCCGGGCCCTCCTGAAGGAGATCGGGAGCGAGGCCACGGCCGACACCGTCGCAGGCGCCATCGCGGCCGGCGACGTGGTGGCGTTCGCCATCCCCGGCGCGGCCGTGGACGCGGTGGTCCGGGAGCACGCCGCGGCTCTCGACGGAAAGATCGTCATCGACGCCACGAACCGGCTCGGCGCCCCCGAGATGAGCGGCGTTCCCACCTTCGTGGAACTCACCCCCGCCGCGAAGGTGTTCCGCGCCTTCAACACCATGGGGTGGGAGAACCTCGCCGAGCCCGGCTTCGGCGGCGTCTCGGCCGACCTCTTCTACTGCGGGTCCGACGATCGCCGGGCCCGCGACACCGTGGAGCGGCTGATCGCCGACGTGGGGCTGCGCCCCGTCCGCGTGGGGGGGCTCGACAAGGTGGGCGTGGTGGACGGCGTGCTGCGGCTGTGGTTCGCGCTGGCCGTCGAGCAGAAGATGGGGAGACACCTCGCCTTCAAGCTGCTTACCCCGCCGCCGGAGTAGCGGCCGGGGGCGGGTTGCGCGGGGAGCGCGGCGGTCCGAGGTTGTCGGGGAGTCCGGCGCGACGCCGCTCCCTCCGTTGCTCCAGCCCCTGCCCATGAACCGTCGCACCTTCCTGCAGGCCGCCGCGCCCCTGGTCCTGTTCCCGGAGCGCGCGCTCTGGGCCGCGTCCCCCGACCGGGTCACCCACCTGCTGCGCGGCGCCCTCCTGGTGGACGGAACCGGAGCGCCGCCGCGCGAGGCCGACGTGGCCCTCGCCGGCGGCCGGATCGCGGGCGTGGGGCCGGATCTGCGGGTCGGCCGGGTGCCGACTACCGACCTACGCGGCCTGGCGCTGGCCCCCGGCTTCGTCGACATCCACTCCCACACCGACCTGAGCCTGCTGGTCAACCCGCGCGCCGAGAGCAAGGTGCGGCAGGGCGTGACCACCGAAGTGACCGGCCAGGACGGCGGCTCCGTGGGGCCCTGGACCGACGAAGCATCCGAGGAGACCCGGAGGGAGTACCGCGAGCGCTACGGCGTGGACCTCCCCTTCCGCGACCTCGGCGGATTCTTCCGCTGGCTGGACACCCACGGCGCCGCCGTGAACGTGGCGAGCATGGTGGGGCAGGGGACCGTCCGCGGCGCCGTCGTGGGGCAGGTGGACCGTCCCGCCACGGAAGACGAAGTCCGCCGCATGAAGGACGAGGTGCGCCGCGCCCTGGCCGCCGGGGCGTGCGGGCTCTCCAGCGGGCTGGAGTACACCCCCGGCGCCTTCGGGAGCACCGCCGAGCTGGTGGAGCTGGCGACCGTGCTGGCCGGCACCGGGCTGCCGTACGCCTCCCACATGCGCAACGAGGACGACCGGCTGTTCGCCGCGGTCGAGGAAGCCATCCACGTGGGGCGGCTCGCCGGGGTCCCGGTGGAGATCTCCCACCTCAAGGCCCAGGGCGAGCGCAACTGGTGGAAGGCCGACACCGCCCTGCGCGCCGTGGAGCAGGCCCGCGCCGCCGGAGTGGACGTGGCGTTCGACGTGTACCCGTACGTGGCGTACAGCACCGGGCTGGCGAACCTCTTCCCCGTGAGCGCCCGCGACGGGGGGACCGACGTCTTCGTGGCCCGGCTGCGGGACGCCGGGGAGCGCGCGGCGCTGGAGGGCGCGGTGCGGGCCAAGGTCGCCCAGCTCGGGAGCTGGGACGCCGTGCAGGTGACCTCCACCGCCAACGACTCGCTCGCCTGGGCCCGGGGAAGGAAGCTGGGAGAGCTGGCGGCCGAGCGCGGGGGCGACCCCTACGAGCTGCTGGTCCGGCTGATCGTGGAGGACCGCAACCAGGCGGGGATGGTGGGCTTCGGGATGAGCGAGGAGAACGTGGAGCGGAAGCTCGCCCACCCCCTCGCCGTCGTGTGCTCCGACGGGGGAGCCTGGGCGCCCTACGGGCCGCTCTCCACGGGAGTGCCCCACCCGCGCACCTACGGCACCTTCCCCCGCGTGCTGGGGCGCTACGTGCGCGAGCGGAAGATCCTCCCCCTGGAGACCGCCGTCCACAAGATGACCGCGCTCCCGGCGAGCCGGGTGGGGCTGCGGGACCGGGGCGTCGTCGCCCCCGGCGCCCGCGCCGACCTGGTCGCCTTCGACCCCGACGCCATCGCGGACCGCGCCACCTTCGAGCGGCCCCACCAGTACCCCGCCGGGATCCCCCACGTGTGGGTGAACGGCGTGGCCGTGATCCGCGACGGCGAGCACACCGACGCCCGACCGGGGCGCAGCGCCCGCCCCGGCCCCGCGGGGTAGAAGCGCCCGTTCCCCCATGCGACTCCCCGGGACCCCCTCCGGCCCCGGAGCCCTTGCCCCCACCTGGCCCCGACCCGAAACCATGTCCCCTCGTACCACCGGGCTCCCACTGCTCTGCGCGGCGGCCGGCATCGCGATGGCCGTCTCCGGCTGCGCGGCCAACGCCTCGCCGGACGCGGACGCCTCCGCGTCCGGCACCCTCCTCCCCTTCGGCTCCGAGGCGAAGCTCGCCGCGTTCCTCCGCGATCACGTGAGGGACGAACCGCCCCCGCCGCCGGCCCCGCCCCCCGTGGCGGCGGCTCCCACCGCACCGCAGGCCGCTCCCGGCGCCGACGAGTCCGTCACCAACGTGCAGCACGCCGGGGTGGACGAGGGCGGGATCGTAAAGGTGCACGGCGACCACCTGGTGATGCTGCGGCGGGGGCGGCTCTTCACCGTGGAGATCGGCGGCGACGCCCTGCGCCCCGTGTCGGCCGTGGACGCCTTCGGGCCCGGGATCGACCCGGCAGGGGCGTGGTACGACGAGCTGATCGTGGCCGGCGACCGGGTGATCGTGGTCGGCTACAGCTACCTGCGCGGGGGCACCGAGGTGGGGCTCTTCGACATCGACGCGCGCGGGGAGCTGAGGCACCACTCCACCTACCAGCTCCGCTCCAACGACTACTACTCCTCCCGCAACTACGCGAGCCGGCTGGTGGACGGGAAGCTGGTGTTCTACACGCCGCTACGTCTCCCGTACGGGCGGACGTCCCTGGACGAAGTGCTCCCCGCCATGCGCCGGTGGGAGCCGGGCGGGGAGGGCGGGACCTTCCGGCCCATCGCCTCCGCCACTCGGGTGTACCGCCCGGCGCGCCCCGTGGGCGAGCAGTGGGACCTGGCGCTCCACACCGTCACGGTCTGCGACCCGTCCGGGGACGTGCTCGACTGCCAGGCCACCGCCGTGGTGGGCCCGGGGGGGCGCGTGTCCTACGTGTCGCCCGGCGCGGTGTACGTGTGGGTCGTCACCTGGCACCGGGGAGATCGGGAGGAGACGACGCTCTACCGCCTCCCGCTGGACGGCTCCGCGCCCCGCGCACTCGGCGTGCAGGGGAGGCCCGTGGACCAGTTCTCCTTCCTGGAGAGCGGAGACGGGCACCTGAACGTGCTGGTGCGCTCCAGCGGCCGTGGGGAGGGGATGTGGGGCGCCGAGGGAGCCGGCGGCGGAGCGGCGCTCCTGCGGGTGCCGCTCGCCTCGTTCGGGGACGGGAGCGCGGACGCGCCGCCCGAACTCTACCGGCCGCTCCCCTCGCCGCCGGGGGACGCCTTCCAGAACCGCTTCGTGGGGAGCCACCTCCTCTACGGCACGGGGAGCGGCTGGGGGCGCCCGGAGCGGGACGTCGCCGCGGAGCTGTACGCGGTGCCCTGGGGCGGCGGCGAGCCGGCGCGCCTTCCGCTCCCGCACGGGGTGGACCGGATCGAGGCGCTGGGAACCGACGCGGTCGTCGTGGGCACGGACGGGAGCGACCTTCACTTCACCTCCGTCCGACTCGCCGGGGCGCCCGCCCCCGTCGACCGGTACACACTCCCCGGAGCCTCGCAGGGCGAGCTGCGCAGCCACGGCTTCTTCTACCGGGCCGAAGGCCCCGACGGCGGCATCCTCGGCCTGCCGGTCCGCGGGCCGGGGAGCCCCGGCTACGAGCACCTGTTCCGGCAGTCCGCGGCGGTGCTCTTCCTGCGGAACACCTCCCTCAGGTTCGCCGAGCTGGGGCAGCTCGCCCCGCGTCCCGAGACGGTGGCGGACGACGGCTGCCGCGCCTCCTGCGTGGACTGGTACGGAAGCGCCCGTCCGCTCTTCCTGCGCGGGAGGGTCTTCGCGCTCCTCGGCTACGAGCTGGTGGAGGGGAGCCTGGACGGGGGGCGGATCCGGGAGAGGCGCCGGGTGAGCTACGCACCCGCCACGTTCGGGAGGTGACGGGACGCGGCCCTCGCTCGTCCTCCCTGAAACGAGCCTGACCGGAACCGGGAACGCGGAGCGACTTCGATGCGAGCATTCATGCTGGGTGTGCTGCTGGCGGCCGGCCCCGTCGCGGGGTGCAGGGGAATGGCGACCGAGACCCTGAAGCCGGGCGCCTCGATCGTACACGTGGGAGACGTTCCCGCCGGCCTCCCGGACGACCCGGCCACCATCGTGAGCGCCGCGGTCGAGGGCGACTCCCTCGCGCTGGAAGTCCGATACGGCGGGGGGTGCGAGGAGCACGGCTTCGCGCTCTACGCGTCCGACGCGTTCATGGAGTCCGAGCCGGTGCAGGTAGGGGTCACGCTCGCCCACGACGCGAAGGGGGACCCGTGCCGGGCGCTCCTCACCCGGGACCTGAAGTTCGACCTTGCGCCGCTCCGGGAGGCATACCGCCGCCAGTACCGCAGGAACGGCACGATCGTCCTGCAGCTCCGCTCCCCCGGGGGCGGAACCGAAGGAGCCCACTCGGTGCGCTACTCCTTCTAAACCTTCCCGGGAAGGTTTAGAAACGAGCCGGCCCCTCTGCAGCGCAGGGGGGCCGGCTTCGTCGTTTCCCGCCCGTGCGCCTGCGGAGGCACCTCCGCCCGCCCGGATGCACTGCGCCGCCTCCCGCGGCCGGCCGGCGCGGCAAGCTCCCTGCAATCCCACCCGGGAAAGAGGGAAGCCACGGGCCCCGTCACCTAATGCGCGAGATGCCACGCACGGCCCGACGACGCACCGCGTGGGCGGCCCTGCTCCTGGGCGCCCTCGCCGCCCTGGCGGCGGGGTGCCGGGGGCGGTCGGAGGGAGACGACGCGAGAGCCCGTCCGCCGGGCGTCGTGGAGCGGTTCCTCACCCCGGACCCCACCCCGGTCCCCTCGGCCGCCATCGCGCGGGCCGAGGAACTCGTGCGCGCACGGGTCGACCAGGAGCAGTTCCCCGGCGCCGTCCTCGCCATCGGGAACCGGGAGCTGATCCAGGAGGTCGTCGCCTTCGGGAGGACGCACTGGGAGGACGGAGCCCCCGCCGCCGACCCGGATTCCACGCTGTACGACCTGGCCTCCCTCACCAAGGTGGTCGCCACCACCGCGGCGGTGATGGCGCTGGTGGAGGACGGGCGGATGGAGGTGGACGCGCCCGTGCGGCGCTACCTTCCCGGGTTCGCGGGGGAGGGAAAGGACCTCGTCACCGTCCGCCAGCTCCTCACCCACACCTCCGGCGTTCCCGCGGGCGTGAAGGAGCTGGCGGACGGCTCGCGGGAGGAGGTGCTGCGCCGGCTGCTCGCGCTCCCGCTGACCCTGACGCCCGGCGAGAGCGTGCTCTACTCCGACGTGGGCTTCGTGGTCCTGTGGGCCGCGGCCGAGAACGCCGCCGGGGAGCCGCTCCCGCGCTACCTGAGTCGGCGCGTGTGGGGGCCGCTGGGGATGAACTCCACCGTCGTGGGCGTTCCCACCGGGTGCCCCCGCTGCGCCCCGACGCTCTACCTGTCGGAGCGCGACGAGCCGTACGCCGGCGGATCGTACGACGAGGTCGCCCGGCGGCTGGATGGCCTGACGGGGAACGCGGGCGCCTTCTCCACCGCGCGCGACCTGGCCCGGTTCGCCGCGATGATCGCCAACGAGGGGCGGCTCGGCGACGTCCGGGTGTTCACGCGTCGCACCGTGCGGGCGTTCACCCGCCCGCAGCCGGGGGCCGGGACGCGGGCGCTGGGGTGGGAGGTCTACTGCCGCGAAGGGGTGGTCCCGGACCAGGAGCCGTGCGGGGAGGTGTACGCCTTCGGGCACACCGGCGTCACCGGCACTTCGCTGTGGATCGACCCGGTGGGGCGGAGCTGGGTGGTGCTCCTCACCAACCGCACCTACCTCCCCCGCGGGGAGGAGATGGACATGCAGAAGTTCCGGCGCAGGGTGTACGAGGAGGTGCAGGTGAGGGAAGGCGGGTGATGCCGGACCCGGCTCACGGCAAAAGGGGAGACCGGGAGGTGGGGGGAGCCTCCCCCCGCCGACCTCATCCGGAGGGCCCAAGTAGCGGCGCCCCCGCCGGGATCTCCCGACGGGGGCGCCGCTCCGTGCACCCGGTTACGGGGCCGGGGCTACCAGATCTTCGTCCTCTCGTCCTCCGGGCGGACCATGGGGTCGCCCGCCTTGCACCCCCACGCCGCCGCGAACTCCGGCATGTTGGAGAGCGGGCCGTTCACCCGGAACTCGCCCGGGGAGTGGACACCCGTCTGCACCTGCAGGCGGAGCGCCGGGTCGCGCCAGAGCTGCCGGCGCGCCTGCGCGTACGCCAGGAAGAACCGCTGCTCCGGGGTGTAGCCGTCGATCAGCTCGCGCGGCTTCCCCTCCAGCGCCCGCTGCATCGCCTCGAAGCCGATGGCGACGCCCGCCACGTCGGCGATGTTCTCGCCCATCGTCTGCTTGGCGTTCAGGTTGAGGCCGTCCAGCACGGTGTACGCGGCGTACTGACGCTCCACCCGGCCCGCCAGCTCGCCGAAGCGGGCCGCGTCGTCCGTCGTCCACCAGTCGCGCAGGTTCCCCTCCGCGTCGTACTTGCGCCCCTGGTCGTCGAAGCCGTGCGAGACCTCGTGCCCGATGGTGGCGCCGATCCCGCCGTAGTTGGCGCCGATGTCGTACCCCGGGTGGAAGAAGGGCGGCTGGAGACGCCCGGCCGGGAAGGCGATCTCGTTGTTGCTGGGCGAGTAGTAGGCGTTCACCGTGGGGGGCGTCATCGACCACTCCGCGCGGTCCACGGGCCTGCCCACCCGCGACAGGTTGAGGCGCCGCTGGAACGCCACGCCCTGCCGGTAGTTGGCGAGGAAGTGCCCCGTCTGCACCTCGAAGTCCGAGTAGTCGCGCCACTGGTCGGGGTAGCCGATCTTGCGGTCGAAGGTGCCCAGCTTGGCGAGCGCCTGCTTCCGGGTCTCCTCGCCCATCCAGGGGAGCGTCTGGACCCGCTCGCGGTAGACGGCGAACAGGTTGTCGATCATCTCGTCCATCGCCGCCTTGTGCGCCGGCGTGAACGCCACCGCCGCGTACTCCCTCCCGAGCACGTCGCCCAGGAAGCCGTCGGACATGGCGAGGCAGCGGCGCCAGCGCGGCTGGAGTTCGCTCGCGCCCGAGAGGGTGGAGCGGTAGGCGAAGTCCTCGTTGACGAAGGCGGAGCTGAGCCAGGGCGCGGCCCGGCTCGCCAGGTGGAAGCGCAGGTACGTCTTCCAGTCGTCCAGCGGGCGCTCCGCCAGCGCCGCGGCCATGGCGCGGAAGAACGCCGGGTGGGCGACGTTGAGCGAGTCCACCCGCTCGACCCCCTGCGCCCGGAAGTACTCCTGCCAGGAGAAGCCCGGCGTGAGCGCCTGCGCGTCGGAGAGCGCCATGAGGTTGTACTGCGCGTCGGGGTCGCGCCGCTGCAGGCGGTTCAGGGAGTGCTCCGCCAGCACGGTCTCCAGCGCGATCACCCGCTCCGCCCCCGCCCGGGCGCGGGCGGGGTTGTCGCCCAGGAGCCGGAGCATGGCCTCCACGTGCGCGCGGTAGTCGGCGCGCATCTTCGTCGAAGCCGAGTCGTCCTTGAAGTAGAAGTCCCGGTCCGGGAGCCCCAGCCCGCCCTGCGAGGCCACGAAGATGGTGCGGGTGCTGTTCCGGGCGTCGCGGCTGCCGCCGACGCCGAAGACGAACCCGGAGCCCTCCGAGTGCATCCGGAACAGCTCGCGGCGGAGCTGGTCGCGGTTGCGGATGGCGGCGACGCGCTGGAGGTCGGCCGCGATGGGCGCCCGTCCGTCCCGCTCGACGCGCGTGCTGTCCATGCAGGTGGCGTAGAAGCGGCCCAGCCGGCGGCGGTCCGCGTCCGACGTGGTTTCCGCCTCGCGCGCGGCCGATTCGAGGATCTCGCGGAGCGTGGCGTAGTTGCGGTCCGTCAGCTCGTTGAAGCCGCTCCACGACGAGAAGGCGGCCGGGATCTCGGTTCGTTTCGCCCAGCCGCCGGTGGCGAAGCGGTAGAAGTTCTGGCAGGGCTCGCAGGTGGTGTCGATGTCCGCCGTGTTGAGGGCGGCGATCTGCGGGGCCGGGGTCTGGGCGGCGGCGCCGCCGGCGGACAGCAGGGCGAGCGCCAGCGGGGCGGCGAGTGCCGACTTTCGTAGTTGCATCTGGGGAACGGGTGGGAGTGGGAGTGCGGTGCGTCGCCCGGTGGCGGGCTCCCCGGGATTGGACGCCGGCCGGAGGCGCGGGGTTGGAACCGGCCGGGGAGAGCGGACGCTCCTTCGCCCCAAGATGGCCCCTGCGAAGCTCTCCCACAACTGCCGGCCCCGCCTACGTCGCGGTACGCGCCCTCAGCGGAGGGTCGTTCCCGTGCTCGCGCCACACTTCGGGGGGCACCAGGAGGATCGGCCATTCCGCCCGCCGGACCACGGCCGACGAAACGCTGCCGAGGAGGTCCCCCCCGTCGGCGCCCTGGCCGCGCGTCCCCAGGACCAGGAGGTCGGGGGCGTCCGCGGCGGCATGCCGGAGGATCCCCTCCGCCGCGTCCCCTTCCTCGACCGCCTCCCGGACCCGCACCCCCGCGAACCCCGCCGCGCGGGAGCATACCGCCTCCACCTCCTCGTGCAGCGCCGCGCGCGCCTCGTCCGGGGTTTCCGCGTCCGCCTCCGCCACGTGAAGCACGCACAGCTCCGACGCCCCGTCGCCCCGGACGCGGCGGCGCAGCGCGGAGGCCCAGGTGAGCGCCACCAGCAGCGATCCCCGAGCCGCGGCCGAGAGGTCCACCGGGGCGAGCACCCGCCCGAGCGGGAGCCGGAAGTCTCCCGGAACGACCAGGCAGGGAGTCCCGACCGTGCGCACCACGCGGTCGGCCGTGCTCCCGATCCCGGGACGGCCCTCCGCCGGGCGGTGGGGGCCGAGCACCACGGCGTCCGCCCGCAGCCGCTCCGCGCACTCCGCCACGGCGAGGTGGGCGGGTCCGGGCTTCACGCTCGAACCGGCGAGCCGGGCGGGGTCGATCCCGGCCCTCCGCAGGTGGACCGCGAGCGAGCGGCCCGCCTCCGCGTCCGGGGTGTCGGCCGCGTACACCGCGTGGAGCCGCGCGCCGGCCAGGTGCGCCAGCTCCGCGGCGGCGCGCACGGCTGGGAGGGACGCATCGTCCAGGTCGGTGGCGACGAGCACGGTTCGGAGGGCGAGGGGTCGCATGGCGTCCGCAGGGTTCGGGTGGAGGTCCGGAACCGTCGCGGATTGCAAGAATCGTGAGCCCGCGCACACCCGAACCGGAGCGGTGTACACGGAGGAGTACGCTCCACGGCCCGACACCGTTAGATTCCATCCGTCCCCGACACGGAATCCTCGTCCAGCGACCCGACCATGTGCGTCCTCTGCAACGCGGAGAGCCTCCGCCTCCTCGTCGTCCCCGCGGCCTCGCTCGCGCCCCTCGACCTCGCCGAGTCCATCCGCGTGGCGCGCGAAGCCGCGGTGCAGTACGTGCTGGACACGGTGGACGCCCTGCGCGACGAGCCCCGCGGCGAACTCGAGCTGGCGGTGGATCCTGAGGAGTACGTGCGCTACGTGATCGCGCGGGCCGAGGAGGACGCGGTCGCCACCCCGGCGGAGATCCGCGCCTGGACCACCGTCCACCCGGTGGAGTACGCCGCGGACCCGCGGGTGCAGGCGTTCGTCTCCTCCTCGGTGGAGTGGATCGCCACCTACCGCGCGCGCATCGACGAGCAGCGCTCCCTCCTGGCCCGTTTCCTGGAGGACCGCTCCAACGGCGTCCTCTTCTCGGGAGTGGGGCCGTCGTCCGAGCTGTACTTCCGGTTCGGGGAGGACACCTACGTGGCGCTCACCGACGCGGACGCCCTGCAGATCGCCGTGGACCGCGTTTCCTGGGGGCTCCACCGGGAGGACCCGCAGGTGCTCCTGCAGTACACCACGCTGCCGGACGGGGCGGTGGACATCCTGGTCGACGCGCAGAAGCGTCCCGAGGACGAGGCCAACCAGGTGCTGGCCGGGATGGTGGACGTCCCCGCGCTCGCCGAGGACACCCTGCGGCAGCACGGCCACGGGTGGCTGGTGGCGGATCCGCACGAGGGGGGCGTGGTGGAGCAGCGCTTCGGCGACCGGGTGGTGATCCGCTTCCGCGAGACGGACGAGGACGTGCGGGAAGACGAGTTCTAACCGGGGCTCGCGGCTTGCACGGCGGCCGGCGGACCCGGAGACCCAGGAGGAAGCCGTGAGGGAGGACGAGCGGGACGAGAAGCGCGCCGTGAACCCGGCGCGGCGAAAGGACGCCCCGGCGCGCAGGCCCACGCCGCCCCCGGAGGAGCGGGAGGCGCCGGAGCCGCCGAAGGGGACCCAGGGCGCCGAGCTGAACCCGCGCGACGAGGGCGGGATCGCAGAGTAGGCGCCGGACACACGCGGAGGCCGCCCCCACCCTCGGGGGCGGCCTCCGTGCTTCCGGCGGGTGAAGGGTCAGGCGTGCTGGCCCTGGTGGACGCCCTCGGCGATCTCCTCCACCATCTTCCGGTTGAAGGCCGGGATGTCGTCCGGGTTGCGGCTGGTGACCAGCCCTTCGTCGGTGACGACCTCCTGGTCCACCCAGTTGGCCCCGGCGTTCTCCAGGTCCGTGTGGATCGAGGGGTACGACGTGACCGTCCGCCCGCGCACCACGTCCGCCTCCACCAGCAGCCACGGGCCGTGGCAGATGGCCGCCACCGGCTTCCCGGCGCGGAAGAACTCCTTCACCATCTTCACCGCGTCCGGCTCCGTGCGGAGCTTGTCCGGGTTCATCACCCCACCGGGGAGCAGCAGCGCGTCGAAGTCGCCCGCGCGGGCTTCCCGCAGCGGAAGGTCCACCGGGAACTCCTCTCCCCAGTCGGTCTCGGCCCATGCCTTGACCTTGCCGTCCTTGGGGGAGACGAGCACCGTCTCCGCGCCCGCCTCCTGGAGCGCCTTGCGCGGCTCGGTCATCTCCACCTGCTCGAAGCCGTCCGTGACCAGGATGGCGACCCGCTTCCCGTTCAGTTTCTGCGACATCCGCGTTCTCCTTGGTTTCGGTTCGTACCGGATCCGGGGGCGTGGACAGTCGCAATGCGCGTGCCGGGAAGTCGCTTTCCGTGAAGGGGTTGGCGCCTCCCGGCGGGTGGCCGGGAGGCGCGGGCGCGGCCCTCGGGTCAGAGGGTCGACTTGTACACCAGCGGGTACGGAGTGCTGCCCAGGGTCGTGGCGTTGGCGAGGATCCACGACGTGACCGCCGCGGGCGTGGCGGTCGGGTTGTTGGCGAGGTAGAGCGCGGCGACGCCCGAGACGTGCGGGGTCGCCATGGACGACCCGCTCACCGTGACCGTCCCGCCCCCCATCGCCAGGGTGGGGATGGTAATGCCCGGGGCGTAGATGTCCAGGCAGGGGCCGATGGGGAGGCCGGGGGTGTCGGACATGGTGCTCGGCCCCACACCGAGGACGCCGGCGGCGCTCACCGGGGAGCTGCTGCAGGAGCTGCTCCCGCCGTTGGCGACGGCGGCGGTGGTGAAGACGCCGGTGCTCACCAGGGCGGCGACGGCGGAGTTGAGCGCCGTGGAGACGCCGCCGGCCATCGAGAAGTTGGCGACCGCGGGCGGCACGTGGTTGGCGGCCACCCAGTTCACCGCGGAGATCACCTGCGAGGTGGTGCCGGATCCCGTGCAGCCCAGCGCGCGGACGCCCCTGAGCTGCACGCCGGCCGCGACGCCGTGGGTCGTGGAGCCCAGGATCCCCGCCACCGCGGTCCCGTGCCCGTTGCAGATGGGTCCGCCTCCCGTGGCGTCGAACACGTTCGCGGCCATCCCCGCGAAGGCGGGGTGGGAGGTGTCGATCCCCGTGTCGACCACGTACGCGGAGACGTTGGACGGCACGGTGTTCACCTGGAATATCCCGTCCAGGGGGAGCGAGAGCTGGTCGATGCGGTCCAGCCCCCACGGAACGGACATGGCCTCCACCCGCTGGTCCTCCTCCACGTACCGGACGCCGGGGTGGCGGCGAAGGGCGTCGAGCTGGGCCGGGGTCAGGTCGGCGGAGAAGCCGTTCAGCGCCGCGGCGTACACGTGCCGGGCGCCGACGCCCGTCGCCGCGGCGACGGAGCGGGGGGTGGCGCCGTCCTTCAGGACCACCACGTACGAGCCTTCCACGGCACGTCCGGGCGCCGCGGAGAGGAGCGGGGCGGGCTCCGGCTGGACGAGCGCGGAGGCCATGGGGCCAGGCTCGGCGCAGGCGGTTGCGACTGCGACCGCTCCGACGGTCAGGATGGGACGGAAAACGCGCATACGACCTCCAGGGTCCGGGGAAAGGTTCGCACGTACCGCCGCGGCATCGAGGCGCGCGGCGGTGCGTGTCGTCCGTGGCCGCTCAGAGCGTCGACTTGAAGAGCAGCCGGTTCGGGGTGCCGGTCGGCACCCCGATGAGGACGCCCGCCGTCATGTTCCCCACGATCCAGCTCGTGACCGCGGCGGGGGTGGCGGTGGGGACGTGGTCCAGGTAGAGGGCGGCGACGCCCGCGGCGTGAGGCGCGGCGATGGACGAGCCGGTCAGGTTCGCCGTGCCGCCACCCAGCCAGGTGGAGACCGCCGACGCGGGCGCGTAGCCGTCCACGCAGCTCCCGGAGTTGGAGGTGCCCAGGACGTTGTCGGTGGGGGTGCTCCCCGCGACCGTGAAGGCGGCCGCGACGCTCCCCGGCGAGTAGTTGCAGGCGTTCGAGGCGCTGTTTCCGGCCGCGACTGTGGTGAACACGCCCGCGGAGATCAGGTTGGAGACGGCGGTGTTGAGCGCGGCCGAATAGCTCCCCCCGATGGAGAGGTTCGCGACCGCCGGCTTCACGTGGTTGAGGCGCACCCAGTCCACGGCGGCGATCATCTGCGAGGTGGACCCCGAGCCGGAGCAGTTGAGGGCGCGGATTCCCCGCAGCTGGGTCCGCTTGGCGACCCCGTAGGTGACGGACCCGACGACTCCCGCCACGTGGGTGCCGTGGCCGTTGCAGTCGGCCCCGCTCCCGCCCAGCGCGTCGAAAAGGTTCACCGCGCGCCCGCCGAACTCCGGGTGCGTCACGTCGATCCCCGTGTCGATCACGTAGACGCGCACCCCGGCGCCCGTGGAGTTGTACGAGTACGCGTTGTTGAGGGGGAGGAGCTTCTGGTCGATGCGGTCAAGGCCCCAGCGCGCCGGGGACTGGACGGCCTGCGCCTCCACCACCTGGTCCTCCTCCACGAACGCCACATTCCGGTCGTGGCGAAGGGCGTTCAGCTGTCCCGCGTTCAGTTTCGCGGAGAAGCCGTTCAGAGCCGCGGCGTACACGAAGCCGGGCTCCACCCCGGCGACGGCGGCGACGGCGCGGGGATCCGCGCCCTCCCGGAGCACCACGAGGTACGAGCCCTCGATCCCGCGTCCCGGCGCGGCGGATCGGAGAGGGGCCGGCTCCGGCGAGACCGTGGCGGGGGCGACGGGACCCTGGTCCGAGCAGGCGGCCAGGGCGGCGAGGGCCGCCACGAGCAGGGCAGGGCGATGATGGCGCATACGACCTCCGTGTCCTTGGGGGAATGAGAAGAGAACCCGCTCCCGCCCGGCGAGTCCCGCCGGGCGGGGACGGCTGCGATCAGAGGTTCGCCTTGAAGAGGAGGAGGTTCGGCGTGCCGACCGGGTTTCCGGTGATGACGTTGGTGGTCGCGTTGCCCTTGATCCACGATTCGGCCGTGGGAATCGGATGGACCTGTCCGGACGTGAAGAGCGCGGCGACCCCCGTGACGTGCGCTGCGGCCATGGAGGTGCCGCTGATGGTGTTGGTGCCGTTGATCGGCCACGCGGAGGTGATGCTGGTTCCCGGGGCGTACAGGTCGACGCACGGCCCGTAGTTGCTGTAGGTGGCCCGCGCGTCGGCGCTCGTGCTGGCGGCGACCGTCACCGCGTAGGTGGCGCTCGCCGGAGAGAAGTTGCAGGCGTTCTGGTTCTCGTTGCCCGCCGCCACGGCCACGAACAGGCCCGAGTTGACGAGGCTGTTGACCGCGTTGTTGAGCGCGGCGGAGTAGCTCCCTCCGACGGAGAGGTTCACGACCGCCGGCTTCACGTGGTTGACGTGCACCCAGGTCACTCCCGCGACGAGCATCGCCATGGTGCCGGAGATCGCGCAGGGTACGACCTTCACCCCGCGCAGCCTCACCCCCTTGGCGACCCCGAAGGTGGTGCCGCCGATGATCCCCGCCACGTGGGTGCCGTGACCGTCGCAGATGGCTCCGTTTTCACCGGTCGCGTCGTACGCGTTGACGGCGCGGCCGCCGAACTGCGGGTGCGTGACGCTGATCCCCGTGTCGATCACGTACGCGTACACGTTCGACGCGTTCGTGTTGTAGGTGTACGTGCCGCTGAGCGGGAGGCTGCGCTGGTCGATGCGGTCGAGCCCCCAGGGAGCGGAGGTCTGGGTGATGAAGGGTTCGACCACCTGGTCCTCCTCCACGTACTCCACGGCGGGGTTCCGCCGGAGGGCGTGAAGCTGCCCCTCGTCGAGCGTGGCCGCGAAGCCGTTGACGGCCGACTGGTAGACGAAGCGGGGGCTCACCCCGGCGACGGCCGCGGCGGCGCGGGGATCGGCGCCTTCCCGGAGCACCACGAGGTACGAGCCCTTCACCGCCTTCCCGGGCGCGGCGGAGAGAAGCGGTGCCGGCTCCGGCCGTACGGGGGAGGAGGCCACGGGAGTCGAGTCCGAGCAGCCGGCGACGGCCACCACGGCTCCCGCGAGCAGGATTATGCGGAACGGGCGCATACGACCTCCAGGCTGGGGGAGAGGGTGCGACAGCGGCCAGGTGTAGCATGTTTTCTGCCATATGTTGAGATCGGGATAAGCGCTTGTGCGGTATGCTGCTCGGTGGATCGGAGGGGGAGGGGCGAGACATTCGACTGGTGCAGGGTGGGGCGTCGCGCCCCAGAATGGTGCAGCCGGAAACCGGAACGGCGGAACGGGGCCGGGCCCCGTTCCGCCGTGTTCCTTCGGGCTGCTCCGATGCGACGCTACCCGCCGTACAGGCCCCGGTAGACGGCCGTGTTGCGGGTGAGGATCTTCACGTAGTCGCGCGTCTCCTCGAAGGGGATGCGCTCGGTGAACAGCTCCTCGTCCCGGGACTCCGGGAACTCCTTCCAGCGCTCCACGCGCACGGGGCCCGCGTTGTACGCCGAGAACACCGAGGGGAAGCTCCCGCCGTACCTGCGCATCTGGTCCTCCAGGTATCGGACTCCCAGGTGCACGTTGATCTCCGGGTTGAAAAGGAGGTCCGGGTTCCAGGGCTCGACGTCCGCGGCCGAGGCGAGCCGGCGCCCCGTCTCCGGCATGATCTGCATCAGCCCCCGCGCGCCCACCCCGGAGGAGACGGCCGCCCGGAAGGTGGACTCCTGGCGGATCAGCGCGGCCACCATGAACGGATCCAGCCTCTGCTCCCGCGCCTCGGCCGCGATCATGGCGCGGTAGGGGAACGGGAAGACGATACGGAGCAGGCGCGGGTTCCAGCGGCCGGCCTCGCGCTGCAGCTTCCACCCCAGGTCGATCCCCTGCACGGGGTAACCCCGGGAGATCAGCGCCTCCGCGAGCGGATACCAGAGCGTTGTGTCGTTCCCGGCGCGCGCCACGATGCGCTCGGCCTCCGCGTCCGCCTCGGCGTGAAGCCCGGCGGCTCGCAGCAGGTCGAGGGGGTGCATCCACTCCTCCACGCGCTTCCGCGCCCCGGGGTCGTCCTCCGGGGCCGGAGCGGTCGGGATGGGCCAGAACGGCTCGCCCAGCCGCTCCGAGGACCGCAGCGCGTAGTACGAGAGAGGGTCGCGCTCCCGGACCTCGCGCCAGCGCGCGGCCGCCGCGTCGCCGTCGCCCTTCGCGGCGAGTGCCCGGCCGGCCCAGTACGTCGCCTGGAGCGCGTACGGCCCGGACGGGAAGGTCCGGCGCGCCGTCTCCCACGCGGAGAGCGCGCCGTCGTAGTCGCCCGCCAGGAAGGCCATCCCGCCCAGCCGCATGAGGGAGAGCCCGGCGCGGCCCGTGCCGGGGTATTCCTCCGCCACGCGGCGGTACAGCGCTCGCGCCTGCGGGAGCGCGCCCGCGTCGTGGTCCAGGTCCGCCACCAGGAAGAGCGCGTCCGCGGCGGCGCCCGTGCCGGGGTAGCGGCGCGCCACGTCCATCAGGGTCGCCTGGGCCTGCCTGGCGTTCCCCAGCCGGTACTGCGCACGTCCCAGCAGGTAGAGCGCGGGCGCACCCACGGCGGCCGGAGCGCCCGCGAGCGGGCGCAGCGCCGCCTCCGCTTCGGCGTAGCGGCCGGCGCCGAAGTAGGCGTTCCCCTGGAGGAGCCTCACTTCGCGACGCTGATCCTCGGTTCCCCGGCCCAGCGCCAGCCAGGCGCCGTACTCCTGCGCGGCCCGGAGCCGCGCGCCGTGCCGGTCGTCCACCCGCGCGAGCGCGAGGGCGTCGTCCGCCGGGAGCCCCCCCACCTCGCGGAGGAGCCGCGCCGCTTCCGGCGCCGACCCGCTCCCCGGCGCCTCGCGGACGACGGCGAGGAGGTCGCCCCGGGCCGCGGCGGTGTCGCCTCCGGCCAGGGCGGCGCTGCCGGCCAGGACCTGGAGCGGCGCGCGCGCCGCGGGATCCCGGATGCGCGCCAGGAAGCCGAGCGCGACGGCGCGTGCGCCGCGCGGGTCCCCCGCGGCCAGGAAGGCGCGCACGTAGGCGCTCTGCATCCGGGCGGCGGAGCCCTGCGACTCCCCCGACACCAGGGCGCGGATGCGGGCCGTGTCGCCCCGCTCCACCAGCGCCTCGGCCATGAGCGTCACGGCCCACCCGGAGAGGGCGGGGTCCTGCGCGCGCACCCGATCCAGCAGGGCGGTCCCCTCGTCCACCCGGCCCAGGCGGAGGAGCGCCAGCCCCAGCCTCAGCTCCGCAACCACGGCCCGGCTCCCTCCGCCGTCCGCGCGGAGGAAGCGCGAGTACGCATCCGCGGCGCGTTCCCACTCGCCGTCCTCCTCCAGCGCCCGCCCCAGGAGGTACCACCCCTCGCCGCGGTTCACGCGGTCCAGCCAGGGAGCCTTCTCCAGCAGGGTGCGCACGTTCCCCCAGCCGCCCCACCCCGCTTCGGCGCGCGCGGCGAGGAGCACGGCGGCGGGGTCCGGCGACCTGTGCTCCTCCAGGTACTTCCGCATCACCCGTGCGGCGCGCCAGTTCTGCCCGGTCTCCATGAACTCCAGGACATCCCCGGGGAGGTCGGCGGGGAGCGGCGCGTCCGCCGGGGCTTCCGCCACCGGGGGGTCCACGGCGGCGGGGGCGTCCTCGCGCGACCTCCCGGCCAGGAAGACGATCGCCGGGACGACGAGAAGGCAGACGAGGATGAGGAGGTGGCGTCGCGTCATGGCCCGTACGGCTTCGGGGAGTCCGTTCGGGTCCTGCGCCGAGGTGGAACGGACGGGATCCGCCGGAAGGGTGGCAGGAAGCGCACCAGCGGAGGCGGGCCCGGCCGTACCTGCCACGAAAGAGCGGCCACCCGGGGAGCCGGATGGCCGCTCTTCGTCTCTCTCCCGGCGCGCCGCGCTACTCCCCGGCGCCCAGCGGGACCTTGATGCAGGCCGCGAAGTGGCCGCCTCCCTTGTCGGCGAGGGGCGGGACGATCTTCGCGCAGTCCGCGTCCTTGAGCGGGTGCTGGCAGCGCGGGTGGAACGGGCACCCCGACGGCGGGTTCGCGGGCGAGGGGACGTCGCCCTGCAGCACGATCCTCTCCCGCTTCTTCCCGGGATCGGGAACGGGCACCGCCGAGAGGAGCGCCTGCGTGTACGGCATCAGCGGGTTGCGGTAGAGCATCCGCGCGTCCGCGATCTCCACGATCCGGCCCAGGTACATCACCGCCACCCGGTCGGAGATGTGCTCCACGACCGACAGGTCGTGCGCGATGAACATGTACGTGAGCCCGAACTGCCGCTGGAGGTCCTGGAGCAGGTTGATGACCTGCGCCTGCACCGAAACGTCCAGCGCCGACACCGGCTCGTCGCACACGATCAGCTCCGGCTCCACCGCCAGCGCCCGCGCGATCCCGATGCGCTGCCGCTGCCCGCCCGAGAACTCGTGCGGATAGCGGACCGCGTGCTCCGGCCGCAGCCCCACCACCTGCAGCAGCTCCGCGATCCGGTCGTTGGCCGCCTTCCCCTTCGCCAGGCCGTGGATGGCGAGTACCTCGCGGAGCATCTCCGCGATGGTCATGCGGGGGTTGAGGGAGGAGAACGGGTCCTGGAAGACAATCTGGGCCCGGCGCCGCAGCCTGCGCAGCTCGTCGCGGTCCATCTCGAAGATGTCGCGGCCCCCGAACTCCGCCTTCCCGGCCGTGGGGTCGATCAGGCGGAGGAGGGTGCGCCCGGTGGTGCTCTTGCCGCACCCGGACTCGCCCACCACCCCCAGCGTCTCGCCCTTCCGGAGGAAGAAGGAGACGCCGTCCACCGCCTTCACGTCGCCCACGTGCCGGTTGAAGAAGCCCTTCCGGATGGGGAAGTACTTCTTCAGCCCGCGCACCACCAGGAGCGCGTCCTCCGGGGGCTCCATGTCGTCCGGGGTCTGCCCCCGGAGGTCCGAGTCGCCCTTGGCGGGGGGAAGCTCCTGCAGCTCGCCCGGCTCCGGGATGCGATCCACCGGGCGTGAATCGTCGGGCGGTACCGGCCCCCGGTCCACTCCGGGGCCCATCAGCGGCTCCGTGCCCGCGCCCGGCCTCTCCCCGCCGCTCCGCAGCCCGTCTCCCGCGCCCTGCCCCCCGGCCGGGGTGCGTCCTTCCGGCGTGCTCGCCATCAGACCGCCTCCTCCCCGGCCACACCCGCTTCGGGCGGACCCAGGTCGTCCGGGCTCCCCGCCACCGGCGTGGCCGCGCCCGTCCCCGTGGATGCGCCCGAGGGCGTGAACCCGCCGCCCATGCGGCGCACCTCCTCGCGGCGCTCCGGGTACTGCACCAGCCAGCACTTGTTGCGGCGCCCCGGGCCGATGTCGAAGACCGGCGGCTCCTCCTTCTCCGTCTTCTCCCACCCGTACGGGCAGCGGTTCGCGAAGCGGCACCCCACCGGCCAGGCGGTGGGCGGCGGGACCACGCCCGGGATCACCGCCAGGCGCTCCACCTCCTCGCCCAGGCGGGGCATGGAGCGGAGCAGCCCCTCCGTGTACGGGTTCTGCGGGTCGTGGAAGATGTCGCGCACCGGCCCCTCCTCGAACACCTGCCCCGCGTACATCACGATCACCCGGTCGCAGGTCTCCGCCACCACCCCCAGGTCGTGGGTGATGAGGATGATGGACATCCCCAGCTCCTCCTGGAGCCGGTTGAGCAGCTCCAGGATCTGCGCCTGGATGGTCACGTCCAGCGCCGTGGTCGGCTCGTCCGCGATGAGGAGCTTGGGATCGCAGGCCAGCGCCATGGCGATCATCACCCGCTGCCGCATCCCGCCGGAGAGCTGGTGCGGGTACTCGTCCACCCGCTGCTCCGGGATGGGGATCCCCACCAGCTTCAGCATCTCGATGGCGCGGTCGCGCGCGTCCCGCTTGGAGAGCCCCTGGTGGAGCCGGAGCGACTCCATGATCTGCTCCCCCACCGTGAAGACGGGGTTCAGCGAGGTCATGGGCTCCTGGAAGATCATGGCGATGTCGTTCCCGCGGATCTGCCGCATCCGCTCCTCCGACGCCGTCGCCAGGTCTTCCACCCCGCCGGCTCCCCGGAAGAGGATGCGGCTCCCCGGCTCGATCCGCCCCGGAGGCGAGGGGATCAGGCGCATCACGGAGAGCGAGGTCACCGACTTCCCGCTCCCCGACTCTCCCACGATCCCCAGCGTCTCCCCGGGGTTCACGTGGAAGGAGACGCCGTCGACGGCGCGCGCGACGCCGGCGTCGGTGCGGAAGTAGGTGCGGAGGTTCTCGACCTGCAAGATGGGCTCGGGCATCAACGGCTGTCGCAGAGGGATTCGAGCGGGTGCCGGGCTCCCCGGCGCCGCGCTCCGTTCGGGCGTTCGCGGCCGCGCTCGCGGCCGTGGGTTCCGAGGCGCGCGCTCACGTCCTCAGCCGCGGGTCCAGCGCGTCGCGGAGCCCGTCGCCCAGCAGGTTGAAGGCGATCACCGTGAAGACGATCGCCAGCCCGGGGAAGGTCGCGATCCACCACGCCGTCACCAGGGCGTCGCGCCCGTCCGAGACCATGTTCCCCCAGCTCGGTGTGGGGGGCTGGACGCCCAGGCCGAGGAAGGAGAGCGACGCCTCGGTCAGGATCGTCTGGCCGATCCCCAGCGTGGCGGACACGATCACCGGGGCGAGCGTGTTGGGGATCACGTGCCGCAGGATGATCCGCCCGTCGCCCATCCCCAGCGCGCGCGCCGCCTGCACGAACTCCCGCTCCCGCAGCGAGAGTACCTCGCCGCGGACGATGCGCGCCGTCCCCATCCACCCCGTGAGCCCCAGCACCGTCACCACCAGCCAGATGGAGGGCTCGAAGAGCGCGATCACCACGATCAGCAGCACCAGGCGCGGGAAGGAGAGCATCATGTCCGTGAAGCGCATCAGCACGCCGTCCGTGGCCCCTCCGAAGTACCCGGCCACCGCGCCCAGGAGCGTCCCCAGGGTGATGCTGATCCCCACGGCGATGAAGCCGATGGAGAGCGAGATGCGCGCCCCGTACAGCACGCGCGAGAAGATGTCGCGCCCGAACTTGTCCGTCCCCATCAGGTGCTCCGCCGAGGGCGGCAGGTAGCGCGTGAGGACGATGTTCCCCTGCTCGGCGGGGTCGTAGGGCGCGATCAGCGGGGTGAGCAGGGTGACCACGTACAGCAGCACCATGATGACCAGCCCGGCCATCGCCATGCGGTTCCTGCGGAAGTGCCGTCCGGCGATGGCCCACTGCGAGTCGCCGCGAACCCGCTCCACGAGGCGGCGGCGCCGGGACATGCCCCGGATGGTCCAGATGAGGAGGCCCAGCGCCAGGAGCGCCAGCGTCGCCACCGCCACCCACAGGTCGACGGGGACCCGGCGCATCTCCGGGATCCCGGCGATCCTCCCCCACGACAGGTACGCCAGCCCGGCGAGGAGCCCCCAGGCCAGGACCAGGGCCGTGACGCCGGTCCAGGCGATCCCCTCGGCCCGGGTGGGCGTTCCGGCCAGGCCGCCCTTCGTGTCCGGGAGCGGCTCGGGCGGCGAGGCCTCGACGTCGGGAGTCGCGCGTACGGTCATCAGTCGTTGCGGATGCGGGGGTCGACCACCGCGTACAGGAGGTCCGAGATCAGGTTCCCGAAGATCACGATCGCCGCGATCACGAACGAACTCGCCATCACCAGCGGGTAGTCGCGCTGGAAGATCGCGTCGACGATCAGCCTCCCCATCCCCGGCCAGGAGAAGATGGTCTCCACCAGCACCGCGCCGGACAGCAGGAAGGGGAGGTAGAGGCCCAGGAGCGTGATGATGGGGATCAGCGCGTTACGGAGCGCGTGCTTGAAGATCACCGTCCGCTCTGAGAGCCCCTTCGCGCGCGCGGTGCGGATGAAGTCCTGGTGGATCACCTCCAGCATGGAGCCGCGCATGTAGCGCGCGACCCCCGCCGCCGAGCCGATCCCCAGCGCCACGGCGGGGAGGAACAGGTGCTTCAGCCGGTCCATCAGGCGCTCGCCCGCCGGGAGGTACTCCGCTCCCACGCTCGTCATCTGCGAGGCGGGGAACTGGAGCCACAGCGGCCACCCCCACTGCGATGCCTTGAGCGAGAAGATCAGGATCAGCATCAGCGCCAGCCAGAACGCCGGCATGGAGTAGAAGAACAGCGCCAGGAAGGTGAGGACGTTGTCCGCGACGGAGTACTGGCGGACCGCCTGCACGATCCCGATCAGCATCCCCAGCACGAAGATGATCACCAGCGAGATCAGCGTGAGCTGGAGCGTGTTCCAGAGCACCTCGGGGAGGATGTCCGAGATGGGGCGCATCTGCCCGAACGAGTACCCGAAGTTCCCCTGGAGGAAGGCCGTCAGCCACTTCACGTACTGGACGTGGAGCGGCTGGTCCAGCCCCAGGTTGCGGCGCATCTGCTCGATCACCTCCGGCGACACGTTCGGGTTGAAGAACCGCGCCGTGGGGTCGCCGGGGGCGATGTGGATGATGAAGAAGATGATCGTCAGGATCCCCAGCAGCAGGGGAATCGCGCCGAACAGCCGCCGCAACAGGTAAGCGATCACGTCTCCACTCCGTTCACCGGGCCGAGGAAGCGCCCTGCCGGTCCTGCGGGATCCACCACTCCCATACGTTCTGGAAGGCGCTGTAGGTGTCCACCTTCATCCCCCTGATCCGGTCGCTGACCCCGCTCAGCTGGTCGAAGTAGAAGAGGAAGGTGTACGGCTGGTCCTTCGAGATCAGGTCCGCGGCCGCCATCCAGTACGGCGCGGCCTCCTCCTCCGTGGGCTGCTCCAGGGCCTGCCGGAACAGCTCGAAGACCCGGGGGTTGTCGTACGAGACGTAGTTGTACGTCGTCCCCTTCGCCCACAGCGCCGTGAGGTCCGGGCTCAGCCCGACGCTCCAGTTGCCGAGCGCCGCTTCGAAGTTCTTGTCGAAGATGCGGCTCTGGAAGGAGTTGAACTCCATCTGCTGGAGGCGCACGTCCACCCCGATCCGCTTCCAGTACTGCTGCACGATCTGCTGGATGTCCGCCCTGCGCTGGTTCCCGGAGTTGGTGAGGAGCGTGAACCGGAAGGGCCTGCCGTTCTTCTCCCGGATCCCGTCGCCGTCGGTGTCGCGCCACCCCTTGGACTCCAGGATCCGCATCGCCTGCTCCGGGTCGTACGCCAGGGGCGGCGTCCTCTTCGGGTCGTAGACCTGTGTGAGGATCGGGGAGTAAGGGCCCCCCGCGGGAACGGCGATCTCTTCCATCTGCAGCGCCCGGATCATCGCCTCGACGTCGATGGCCATCCCCAGGGCGCGCCGGATCTCCGGGTCCGCGAACGCGTCGAGCGCGCGGGGATTGTACGCGATGTAGTCGTAGTTCCGCTTCTCCTCGGCCTCGAAACGCACGTTCGGTGCCTGAGCGCGGATCTGCGGCACCTGGTCCGCGGCGATGGGACGCGCGATGTCGACCCGCCCCGTCTGCAGCTCGATCGTGCGGGTGGCACTCTCCGGGATCACGCGGAGGACGATCTGGTCCAGGTGCCCCCGGACGGGGAAGTGGGGGTTGCGGACCAGGGTCACCTGCTGCCCCCTGCGCCAGCTCCCGATCATGTAGGGGCCGCTCACCACCAGGTTCCCGCTGTCCGGGCGCAGGAGACGGGGGTGCGAGCGGATCTGCTCGGGAGGCGTCCCTTCGTAGGCGTGGCGCGGGGCGATGGGGAGCCCGGAATGGAAGAGCATCTCCGGGTACTGCCTCGCGAAGTGGAACACGACCGTGGAGTCGTTCTCCGCGACCACGGAGTCGAGCTGCTGGACGAAGTCTTGGCGCGGGGAGGCGACGCGCGGAGAGCGGATCATGTCGTACGTCCAGACCACGTCCCGCGCGGTGATCGGCTCCCCGTCGGACCACCGGAGCCCGGAGCGCATCCGGTAGCGGATGGAGGCGGAGTCCGGCCCGGCGTACTCCCAGTGCCAGGCCAGCGACATCGGGCTGTCGTGGGAGGTGAGGTAGACCGCCTTCCCGTCCTTCCACGAGCCCCGCAGGAGCGCCATGTACATGATGTCGGAGACGTCGCCGTCGACGTTCCCCTCGTAGATGATGGACAGCGGCTTGTCGATGTCCGAGATCTGGGCCACGATCGCCGTCCCTCCCGCCACCGGGGTCTCTCCCCCGTCGGACCGGCCTTTCGCCATCCCCTCGCCGGCCCCGCGGTCGCCGCCGCAACCGGCGGCGACGAGCCCGCCCAGCGCCACCAGGGCCGGGGCCGTCCTGCGCATCCACCTCTCCGCTGTCCGCATCATCAGGTAAGGTTCGGGTTAGCCGCCGCCGCGGGCGGACGGCAGGATCCACCACTTGTCCACCCCCACGAAGTCGCCCCGGGCGTCCGGGTGCACGTTCCGCAGCCGGTTGGAAACGCCCTCCAGGCGCTCCTGGAAGTACAGGAAGGTGTAGGGCTGGGTCTCCGCGAGCTTCCGCTGGTACCGGCTCCACAGGGGCTTCGCCGCCTCGCGGTCCACGATCCGGGGAAGCGAGTCGCGCAGGCGGTCCGTTTCCGGGTCGCAGTGGCCGATCCACTGGTAGGGCGTGTCCATCTTGTCGCAGGACATGAGGTCGGTGTCGGACTGGCGGAACTCCGTCACCCACCCCATCACCACCGCGTCGAAGTCGCGCGTGGTGTTGAGCTGGTCGATCAGCGTCCCGAACTCCACCAGCGTGGGACGCGCGTCGACGCCGATCCTGCGCAGGTCCGACTGGATCACCTCGGTGATGTCCTTCCGCTCCAGGTTCCCCTGGTTGGTCTTCAGGGCGAAGCTGAAGGGCTGGCCGCGCTCGTTCTCCACGATCCCGTCGCCGTTCCGGTCCACCCACCCGGCCTCGGCCAGGAGCCGCTTCGCGCCCTCGGGGTCGTAGGCCGGCTCCGGCGACAGGCCGGCGTCGTGCTGCCAGAAGATCGAGGCGACGGAGGAGTGGGCCACCTCACCGTGCCCGTACAGCACCCCGTCGATGATCCCCTGCTTGTTGATCGCCATGGTCAGCGCGCGCCGCACCCGCTCGTCGCGGAAGAACTCCCGGCGCTGGTTCCACCCGACGAACACGTAGGAACGGAACGGGAAGGTGATCAGGCGCGCACGGCCGGATCCTTCCAGCCTGGGCGTCTGCTCCGGGGTGACCTGGACGTAGTAGTCGACCCGGCCGGTCAGCAGCTCCGTGAGGCGGGCGGTGGCGTCCGGAATGACCCGGACCACCAGCCGGTCCACGTACGGCCGCCCTCCGAGTTCGGCCGGGTAGTCCGGGTTCGCCTCGAAGTTCCAGCTCTGGCCGGCGACCCGGGAGACGAAGCGGAACGGACCGTTCCCCAGCGGCTGACGGGTGCCGAAGGGATGGCTCTTCAGCTGCGCCGGGGGGACGTCCTGGAGCACGTGCCGCGGAACCGCGAAGAAGGTGCGCCACGGGTCCAGGTACTCCGCGTGGGGCTCCATCTTCACCTTCAGGGTGAAGGAGTCGGCCGCAACGGCGTCCCCGTAGTGGGTCCAGAACGCCGTGTTCGCGTACCCCGTTTCCGGGTTGCGCGCCCGGTCGTACGCGAACTTCAGGTCGTACGCCGTGGTCTTCACCCCGTCGTGCCAGTACACGTCGTCCCGCAGGTGAAGGGTCAGCTCGGACGTGTCGGCGTTCAGCTCCCACGAGCGGGCCAGGGCGGGTTGGGGCTCGAACTTCTCGTCGTAGCGGATCACGGGGGTGAACAACACGAACATGTTCATCTGGTTCGCGTTGTTGTCCGTGGACGTCAGCGGGTTGATGTCCGAGATGTCCTGCCCGAGCGCGGCGACGGCGGTACCGCCGAACCGCTCCGCCTCCGGCACCTCCGGGTCGTCCGTCGGGCTCCCGCCGGAGCGGTCGCCGCCGCAGGCCGCGAGGCCGAGCGCGAGGAGAAGGAGCGGGGCCGTTCTGAAGTTCGTCATGACAGTCACGTCAGGGGGTTCGCACCCGGCGCCAGGGGTGTGCGCAGGACGCCCCACCCACGTGGGGCATCCTGACGTGTACTGAATTCTCTTGCAGTGAGTTCCGCGGGATCAGCGGCGGCGGTCGGCGGGGATCCACCACCGGGGGACGTTCACGAGCTTGCTGCGTACGTCCATCTCCACCCCCTCCAGGCGCGGCCCGACGGCGGCCAGGTCCTCCGTCCAGTAGAGGAAGGTGATCGGCTGGTCCTGCTGCAGGATCTCCGAGAATCGGGCCCAGGTCTGCTTCGCCTGCGCCGGGTCCATCGTGCGGAGCCCCTCCTGGATGAGCTGGTCCGCCTGTGCGTTGCAGTACCCCGCGCGGTTCGCGGAGCCGGGCTTGCGCGCCTCCTCGCAGGAGAAGAGCGGGGTGGGATCCACCTTGAAGGTGTCCAGCGTCCAGTTGGAGATCACCGCGTCGTAGTCGCGTGCCTTGTGCTGCTGGAGGAGCGTCTGGAACTCGGCGGTGCGGAGCTGCAGGTCCACCCCGGCCTGGCGGAGCTGCTGCTGCATGACCGTGGCGATGTCCTGGTGCAGGCGGTTGGCCGCGTTCACGAGGAGGGTGAAGCGGAGCGGCCGGCCTCCCTTCTCCAGGATCCCGTCCCCGTTGGTGTCCGTCCATCCCGCCTCGGCCAGGAGCCGCTTCGCGGCGGCCGGGTCGTGGGGGAGCGGCGGGAGTTCGGTGTACATGGGGCTCCAGGGCGGGATCATCCCGGAGGCCGGAGCGCCGAAGCCCTGCAGAAGCGCCTCGATCATCTGCTGGCGGTCCACCGCCATGGCGAGGGCGCGCCGCACCCGCGCGTCGGTGAACGGCTCCCGCTGGTTGTTCCACCCGACGTAGGTGAACTCCCGCGAGGGGAAGTGCCGCAGGTCGACGCCGCGCTGCCCCTCGATCTGCTTGGCCTGGTCCGGGAGGAGCGTCCAGCCGATCACGTCCGCGGAGCCGTTGAGGATCTCCGTGAGCATGGTGGTGGCCTCCGGGATGATCCGGAAGACCACGCGGTCCAGGTTGGGTCGTCCGCCGAGCCCGGGGGTGAAGGAGGTGTCCGCGTCGAGCACCAGGCGCTGGTTGCGCTCCCACGAGACGAAGCGGAAGGGGCCGCTCCCCACCGGCCTGTTGTTGTAGGGCGCCTGGAGGAGCTGGGCGGGGGGAACGTTCTGCAGGAGGTGCTTCGGGAGCGGGGCCCACCAGAACCCGTCAAGCGCCTGGGCGTGCGGGGCCACGAAGTCGAAGCGGATGGTGCGCGGATCGACCACCGTGGCCGAGCGCACCATGTTCATGTACGCGGAGCCCAGGAGGGAGGCGGTCTCCGGGTTCTTGGCGAGGTCGAAGGTGAACTTCACGTCCTCCGCGGTGACGGGCCGGCCGTCGTGCCACTTCACGTCGTCGCGGAGGCGGAAGGTCACGCCGCTGTCCGACAGCTCCCACGACTCGGCCAGGTACGGACGGACCTCCAGCTTCTCGTCGTACTGGACCAGCGGGGTGAACAGCATCTGCTTGATGACCTCGTCGGTCAGGATGCTGGTGTTGGTGACCGGGTTGAATCCCGAGAAGTCGGTGAGCACGCCGATGGTGGCCGTCCCGCCCGTCACCGGGGGGCCCGCGGCGCCTCGCGCTCCCCTCTCGGCCCCTCCCTCTTCACCTCCTCCGCATGCGGCGAGCACGAGTGCCGCCGCCACCCACCGCAGACTGGACGCTCTTCCCTTGCGCATACTTCCCCCGGACGGACGTTTGCTTGGGCGTAGGCCGGTATTGTAAGCCCGGCCCCGGACGAGGAGCAAGGCGCTCACCGATGCCAGGTCCATGCCGGATCCGCGAAGCGCGCCGCGCTCCTCCCGGCGGCGGAGCGCTCCACGGAGGTGAGTTCGGCGGCGCGGAGAACGGAGCCGGTGACCTCCTCCCAGCCGGCCGTCAGCGCCCCGGTGAGACGTTCCCAGGTGGGGAGCGTCCCGCACAGCTCCGCCAGGGTCGCGGGCGCCTCGCCCCGGTCCGCGGCCGGGCCGCCGCGCGTCCAGGCGCGGACCTCGTCCTGGCTGCCTTCCAGCAGGAGCGAGCCGTGCTGGAGCACCACCCCGCCTTCGCGCCACTGCGCGCTCCCCACCAGCTTCCGGCCCCCCGCCACCACCTCGCCTTCCGCCGGCTCCTTGAAGCACGGGGCGAGAGAAGGGACGGGCGCGCGCGCCCCCGTCCGGGGCTGCAGGGCCGCTTCCACCCCGAGCCGCCGGAGCCCCGCCACCAGCGCCCGGTTGACGGCGGCGTAGCACTCCCGGGGGCCTCCCAGCACCCCCTCCTCCACCACCACAGAGTAGGTGAGTTCACGGTCGTGGAGCACGGCGCGGCCGCCCGTCGGGCGCCGGACCACGTCGACGCCGCGCGCGCGCAGGGCGTCCAGGTCGTAGCGCCCCGCCGCGGGCTGGTTCCTTCCCAGGGAGAGGCAGGGCGGGTTCCACCGGTAGAAGCGGAGCGCCGGGGGAGCGCCCGCGCGGACGGACTCCATCAGCGCCGCGTCGACGGCCATGTTCCAGGCGCCGGGAGCGGGCGGGGTGTCCAGGAGCCGCCAAGGAGGGGAGGGAGACATGTCCGGAAGGTTGGGCGAAGCGGGGGCGGACCGCAACGGTCCGCCCCCGGGCGAGGCGTCTCCCGCTTCGGCGTCAGATGTCGATGCTCTCGCCGGGCTGGAGGACGCGCAGCTCCGCGCGCCCGCCGATGAGACGGCGGAACTCCTCCGTGTCCTGCTCGATCACGGGGAAGGTGTCGTAGTGCATGGGGAGCACCACCTTCGGCTCGATGAACCCCACCGCCTTCGCCGCGTCCTCCGGACCCATGGTGAAGTTGTCGCCGATGGGGAGGATCGCCACGTCCACCTCGCCGCGGAGGAGCTGCATGTCGAGCGTGAGCGCGGTGTCTCCGGCGTGGTAGAGGCGGGTGCCGGAGTTCAGCGTCACCAGGAAGCCGCCGGGGTTGGAGGTGTACTTCCCCTGCCGGTCGCCGTGGACGGTCCCCGTGTGGTGGGCGATGGTCATCTTCACGCGGCCGAAGGGGAAGCGGTGCGCGCCCCCGATGTTCATCCCGTGGACCTCCTTCGCGCCCTCCTCGCCCATGAAGGTGGCGAGTTCGAAGGTGGACACCACGGTGGCGCCGGTGCGCTTCGCCAGCTTGAGCGCGTCGGCGACGTGGTCGTAGTGCCCGTGGGTGAGCAGGATGAAGTCCAGCTCCTCGATGTCGTCCGACTTGATGTCCGCCCTGGGGTTCTCGTCGAGCCAGGGATCGATGATGATCCGCGTCCCGTCGTCCGTGTGCAGCGAGAAGCAGGAGTGTCCGTGCCAGGTCAGCTTCGCCATCGGGATTCCTCTGGGTCGGGGTTGGGTGGGGCCGGAAGCGAAAACGGCGCAGGCCCGCGGGCCTGCGCCGTGCTCCATCGGGCCTTCAGCCGCCGATGTGGCTCTCGTAGGCGGCGGCGTCCATGAGCGAGTCCAGGACGGAGGGGTCGCTGAGCCGCATCTTCACCATCCATCCCTCCCCGTACGGGTCGGAGTTCACCCGTGCCGGGTCCCCGTCCAGGGCCTCGTTGACCTCCACCACCTCGCCCGCGACGGGAGAGTACAGCTCGGAGACGGCCTTCACGGCCTCGATGGTCCCGAACACCTGCATCGCCTCGAAGGTGTCGCCCACGGCGGGGAGTTCCACGAACACCACGTCGCCCAGCTCCCCCTGCGCGTAGTCGGTGATGCCGACCACGACCACCCCCTCCTCGCCGGTGGTCTTCACGTACTCGTGCTCCTTCGTATAACGCAGGTCCTGCGGGACGTTGGCCATGGTCGGGGTCCTCCGGAGAGAAGAATTTCGGGCCTGAATGCGAACCGCGGGGAGAATAGGAGCGGCGCGGGGGGGAGTCAAGGAAGGCGCGGGAGCGCCGCGCGTGGGGGCGCGCGTGAAGGTCGTGCGTGCGCCCGGAGTGGGGTGATGTCTTTCAAGTGGTTGTTTGCGAACGGTTTGCGTGTTCCGGCGGAGAACCCGCTCGCGGCCGGGGTGTAGGATTCGGCGACGTTTGCCAACGGGCGTCTCCCGAGGTAAGTTTCGCGCGCTCCGGCACACCGTCACCGTTCGCGCGGGTCGGACCTCCGTCCCCGCGATTTCGCATTTACGCGACTCCGCATGAGCACCAAGAACCGAAACCTGCTCCGTCACACGGACACCTTCGTCCGGCGCCACGTCGGCCCCGACGAGGCGGAGGTCCGGCAGATGCTGGACGCGCTCGGCTACGACTCCCTCGACGCGCTGATCGACGCCACCGTTCCCGGGGCCATCCGTCTCCGGCGGCCGCTCGCGCTGGGACCCGAGCGGAGCGAGTACGAGATGCTCGCGGAGCTGAGGGAGTTGGTCTCGAAGAACCGCGTGTTCCGCTCCTTCATAGGGATGGGGTACCACGACTGCATCGTCCCGCCCGTGATCCAGCGTAACGTGCTGGAGAACCCGGGCTGGTACACGCAGTACACGCCCTACCAGGCCGAGATCGCGCAGGGACGCCTGGAGGCGCTGCTCACCTTCCAGACGATGGTGATCGACCTCACCGGGCTCCCCATCGCCAACGCGTCGCTGCTGGACGAGGGGACCGCGGCCGCCGAGGCCATGGCCGTGGCGTACGGGGCCGTCGGGGGCGAGGGGCGGAACGCCTTCTTCGTGTCCGAACGGTGCCACCCGCAGACGGTGGAGGTCGTGCGGACCCGCGCCCGTGCCCGCGGGCACGAGGTGATCGTGGGCGACCACGAGACGTTCGACTTCTCCACCCCCGTGTTCGGCGTGCTCCTGCAGTACCCGGCCACGGACGGCGCGGTGACGGACTACGCGCCCTTCGCGGAGCGGGCGCGGCGGGAGGGCGCGGTGGTGGTGGCGGCGGCGGACCTCCTCTCCCTCGCCCTCCTCACGCCTCCGGGGGAGTGGGGCGCGGACATCGCGGTGGGAACCACCCAGCGCTTCGGCGTCCCCATGGGCTTCGGCGGCCCCCACGCCGCGTTCTTCGCCTGCCGCGACGAGTACAAGCGGCAGATCCCCGGCCGGATCATCGGCCTCTCCACGGACGCGCAGGGACACCCCGCGCTCCGCATGGCGCTGCAGACGCGCGAGCAGCACATCCGCCGCGAGAAGGCCACCAGCAACATCTGCACGGCGCAGGTGCTCCTGGCGGTGATGGCGGGCATGTACGCCGTGTACCACGGCCCGAAGGGGCTGCGGGAGATCGCGGAGCGCGTCCACCTCCTGACCGCGATCCTGGCCGCGGGAGCGGAGCGGCTGGGCTACGGCGTGGTGCACGGGACCTACTTCGACACGGTGAGGATCGACGTCGGGAGCCGCGTCCAGTCGGTCATGGCCGCGGCGCGCGACCGGGGGATCAACCTCCGCGAGTTCGACGGGACCTCGGTGTGCGCGGCGCTGGACGAGACCACGGGCGTGGAGGACCTGGAGGCGCTGTTCGAGGCGCTGAACCGCGGCTCGAAGGTGGAGTTCACGGTGGAAGACCTGGTGGACTCGGTGGAGACGGAGTTCGGCGCGCCCTTCGCCCGGACGAGCGAGTACCTGACGCACCCCGTCTTCAACCGCTATCACTCCGAGACGGAGATGCTGCGGTACATCCGCACGCTGGAGTCGCGCGACCTTTCGCTCACGCACTCCATGATCCCGCTCGGGTCGTGCACCATGAAGCTGAACGCCACCTCGGAGATGATCCCGGTGACGTGGCCGGAGATCGGGAAGCTCCACCCCTTCGCCCCGTCCGAGCAGACGGAGGGGTACCGGGAGATGTTCCGGCAGCTGGAGGCGGACCTGGCGGAGATCACCGGCTTCGCGGCGACCTCGCTGCAGCCCAACGCCGGCTCGCAGGGCGAGTACGCGGGGCTCCTCTGCATCCAGGACTACCACCGGAGCCGCGGCGAGGGGCACCGCGACGTGTGCCTGATCCCGCAGTCGGCGCACGGGACCAACCCGGCGAGCGCGGTGATGGCGGGGATGAAGGTGGTGGTGGTCGCCACCGACCCGGAGGGCAACGTCGACCTGGCCGACCTGCGCGCCAAGGCGGAGCAGCACGCGGACCGGCTGGCCGCGCTGATGGTGACCTATCCGAGCACCCACGGGGTGTTCGAGGAGGGGATCCGCGACGTCTGCGACGTCGTGCACCAACACGGCGGGCAGGTCTACATGGACGGCGCCAACATGAACGCGCAGGTGGGGCTCTGCCGCCCCGGCGACTTCGGCGCGGACGTGTGCCACCTCAACCTCCACAAGACCTTCTGCATCCCGCACGGCGGCGGCGGCCCGGGGATGGGCCCCATCTGCGTGGCGGAGCACCTGGCCCCGTTCCTCCCGGGCCACGCGGTGGTCCCGGTGGGGCAGGGGGAGCACGGCGAGGTCTCGGCCGCTCCGTGGGGGAGCCCGAGCATCCTCCCCATCTCCTACGTCTACATCCGGCTGATGGGGGCGGAGGGGCTGAAGCGCGCCACGGAGGTGGCGATCCTGAACGCGAACTACGTGGCGCACCGCCTGGAGGAGCACTACCCCGTGCTGTACCGCGGGCGCAACGGTACCGTGGCCCACGAGTGCATCGTGGACCTGCGGCCGCTGAAGCAGTCCGCGGGGATCGAGGTGGAGGACGTGGCGAAGCGGCTGATGGACTACGGCTTCCACGCGCCCACCGTCTCCTTCCCAGTGGCGGGGACGCTGATGATCGAGCCCACGGAGAGCGAGTCGCTGGCCGAGCTGGACCGATTCTGCGAGGCGATGATCGCCATTCGCGATGAGATCCGGCAGGTGGAGCAGGGGACCCTGGACCGCCGGGACAACCCGCTCAAGAACGCCCCCCACACGCAGGCCGAGGTGGTCGCGGACGGGTGGAGCCACGCCTACTCCCGCGAGCAGGCGGCGTTCCCGGCGCCGTGGGTGCGGGAGCGGAAGTTCTGGCCGCACGTCTCGCGGGTGAACAACGCGGCGGGCGACCGGAACCTGATCTGCGCGTGCCCGCCGGTGGAGTCGTACGCGACGGTGTGAGCCGCCCCCCGGACCGCCGGGCCCCTCGCGGGGTCCGGCTGCGGGGTCCCGTATCGAAGAAGCCCCGCCCGGCTCCGGCCCGGCGGGGCTTCTCCGCGTCGCGAGGCTGGCGGCGAAGCTCAGAACAGCCGCTCGTCCCAGGGAACCGCGAACGGCTCGGAGACGACGATCCTCCCGGCATCCGGATGGCCGGGGTCGAAGAGGAGGTTGCGGCCCGCGGGACGGCAGGGGAGGGCGGGCACCTTCAGCGCCGCGCTGCGCCCTTCGGACAGCCAGCGGTCGCCGAACGCACGCGCCTCCGGCGACTCCTTCGAGTCCCAGCCGGGGAGCGCGGCGGGGTCGAGCGTCTCCACCAGCTCGTCGGGGACTTCGATGCGGACGGCGTGGTGCGGGCCGGGGAGGGTGCGCGGGCGGAGGGCGTGTGCCAGGACCTCCAGGATGCCACCGGCCAGGGAGTCCGCGGCATAGACCACGGGCCGGCCCGCGGAGTTCCAGCGGGCGCCCCGCAGCATCGCGCCGGTCCCGTCGAAGGGCGCGAACCGGGTCTTGCAGATCCGCCAGGCCACCACGCTCAGGCGGGGAGCGAGTATTCGAGCGCGAAGAGAAGGTCTTCCACCTCCCGGGCCCCCAGGTCGGTGCGGGCCAGGTCGACGGGGCGCTCGTCGTCGAGCTGGGGCTGCGGCGAGGTGAGGAACTCGTGCGCCAGGGCGCGGTCCTCCCATACGTGTTCCGCGAGCGCCGCGACGCGGGCCAGGCGCTCCACGCGCTCGCTCTCCTCCGGGGTGAGCCGCTCGCGCCGGTGGAGGGTGGTCTTGGGGACGATGCCGTAGCGGATCTCCGCGGCGCCCCGCTCGCCGCCTGCCACGTAGCGCGCGGCGGCGTCCAGCGCCTTCACGGGGAGGCCGTCCTCCACGGCGCGGCGCAGCTCGCGGACGGTGCGGACCTTCCGTCCCACCCCCTGCTCCCCTCCCAGGATGCGGTACACGTCGCGCGCGTCGACCATGATGGGTTCCTTGTTCCGGTTGGAACGCACGTTGGTTCCATTCGGGCGGCGTGTCAAGGCTGTCGGTGTCAAGATGTCTTCCGGTGCGCCTCCGCCCCTGCGGCTCACTCCAGTTCCTCCCGTCTCTCCCCTTCCACGTCCCGGAGGATCCGGTACGCGGGGTAGGCGATCCGCACGCCCGGCTCCGCCGCGAACCCCCGCAGCACCTTCCGCGTGACGGAGTCCACGCTCCCCCGGCGCCGCCGCACCAGGGTGAGGAAGCGGAGCGTGAGTTCCACCCCGTGCGCCGCCGTCGACACGTAGACGATGGGCGTCACCCGGCCCGCCCGGAAGGCGTAGCGGCGCTCCATCCGCAGGTAGCCGTGGTCCACCTCGTCCGAGATCTGGGCGTGGTGCTCCTCGCCCGCTTCACGGAGAATCGCCTCCGCGCGCTCCCAGTCGCTCCCGAACGTCACCGTGAACCGGATCTCCTGCCACACGAGCGGGTTGGTGGGGGAGTTGGAGAACACGTTCGCGGTGAGCATCGCGGAGTTGGGAACCGTCACCACCCGCCCGGACGCCTGCGGGGCCATGACGAGGTTCCCCACCTCCAGAAGCGTGGTCTTGAGCACCCCGATGTCGATCACGTCGCCCGTGACGCCTCCCACCTCCACCCGGCTCCCCACCTGGATCCCGGACCGGCCCGAGATGTAGAGCCACCCCACCACCGACTTCAGCACGTCCTGGAGCGCCACCGCCACGCCGGCCACGATCACCGCCAGCAGCGTTCCCAGGCCGGCCAGCCAGTCCGCGAAGAGGGCGATCCCGGTGAGGACCACGAGGACGGCGTACCCGCCCTTGATCCACTTGCGGAGGGTGTGGCGGCGGTTGACGTCCTCGATCCCGGCGCTCACCTGCCGGCGCGCGACGCGCGCGACCAGGTACAGGAGGACGGCGAGCACCACGAAGGCGGCGAGCTTGGTGCCCACGTCGGCGAGGTGCGCGTCGCGCCACTGCTCCCACCCGCTGGGGAGCCGGACCTGGATGGCCGTGGAGTCGGTACCGGGGAAAGGGATCTGGAGCACGCGGTCCGGGGTTGCGGGAAGGGTGAGGTCAGCGGCGTCCCTGCAACCGGAGCGCCACGCCGCGGGCCCGGAGGGGACGCCCTATCGAGGGGAGAACGTCGCGGACCTCGCCTCGTACTTCCGGGTGGGCATGCCGATGACGCGCACCAGGGCGCGGCGCAGCCCGCTCTCCACCGCCCGCCCTACGGACCGGCGCCCCTCCACGGCCGGCCGGGCCTCGCCGCGGAGCCAGCGCTGCAGCTCCTCCAGGTCCGAGAGGGAAAGGGTCTCGATCTCCAGCACCGCGATGTAGTAGAAGCGGCCGTCCCGGGTGGGGTGGAGCGTGGATACGAAGGCCGCTTCCGCGGCGACCTCCACCTCCGCCAGCGAGCCGAACCTCGTTTCCGTGCGCCCGTTGTCCAGCGTGTACGTTCCGTCCAGGGGGTCCTGGAGCACGGCGAGCGCCGCCCGGTGCGTCCCCACCAGGCGGTCGAAGAAGTTCTTCTCCCACAGCTCCACCCGGAACCGGATGCGGAGCGGGAGCCCGGATGATAGCGCGCCGCGCAGCCCGGGGTCCGCGAGCAGCCCCTGCGTCCGGACCACCGGCCGCCACCCCGCCGCCGCCCCGCTCGGCGACACGGAGAGGGGCGCCTCTGTCTGGGCACCGGCGGGGCTCGCCCAGGCGAGGAGGGCGACGAGGAGGTACGCCGCCAGGCGGGGGACGCGAAGGGTCAAAACCGGGATCCGAGCCGGACGAAGAGGTTGAGGCCGCCTCCCTCGCGGAGCGGGACCGCCGCGTACACTCCGAGTTCGTCGAACAGGAGCCCGAAGCCCGCGTCCACGCCCGTCGCGTTCCCGAGCGGACCGCTCCGCGTGGACCAGGCGTGCCCCGCGTCGGCGAAGAGCACCCAGCCGAGGTCCGCGTTCCAGCTTTCCCGGTAGCGTCCGCTGTCGTCCTCGTCCCACCACCCGCTCCCGCTCCAGTTGAATCGGAACGACAGGCTGCCGCGATACTCCGCCTGCACCAGCGCGAAGCGGTCGCAGCCGTACGACGTGTAGAAGACCGGCGCGTCCGGATCGTCACCGCCGGCGGGGCGCACCACCCGCGTCATGCGCGCGCCGCAGTCCAGCTGGAAGAGCGAGTAGCCGGGGAGCGAGCCCTCGCCTCCCAGGGCGTGCTGCCGCTGCGGGGGAAGCCCCGACCCGTCCAGCGCCCCGCCGACCAGCAGCCTGAGGTTGAGGCGCGAGCCCGCGTCGATTCGGTTGTAGCGGCGGATGTCCAGCAGCCCCGTGGTGAAGGCTCCGAACGCCTCCTCCGGCACCGCGGCGTCGGAAAGCGGCTCCACGATCGGGGGAGCCGGGAGGGCGGCGGGGCGCACAAGGTCGTCGTCCAGGGCGCGCTCCACCTCGCCCCGGACGTACCAGCCGTTGGAAGGCTGCTTGCGGTCGTTGCGGGTGTCGATCCGGGCCGAGGCGTACACGCTGTTCAGCCGCCCCTCGCCCACCAGGGGTTGAGGGCGCCAGGCGTCGCCGTTGTCGAAGATGGTCCACGGGTCGCCCACCGCGAGGCTCTGGTGGCGCTCGGAGCGGTAGCCGCCCGTAAGCGAGAGAGGCGTCCCGCGAGGCTCCAGGGTGGCGTACGCGGTCCACCCCTTCCGCTGGTAGTGATCGCGGAAGTCGCGGTGGAAGAGGAAGGTGGAGAGGCCGTTCTCCGTGTCGCTCACGTGCCAGTCCTCGATGGGCGAGACCACCGAGTACACGCCCCCGCCCACCCGCAGCTCGCGCCTCCCCCCGAAGAACTGCTCCGCTCCTACCTCGTGGCCCCACCGCTCCGTGCGGAGGAACGGTCCGTTCTCGGTGCGGTACACGGCCAGGGCACGGACCCGGAACGGGTTGGCGCCCGGGGTCTCCAGCACGGGGCCGAAGCGGATGGGGAGCCCCTCCACGCGGTTGTAGCTCTGTCCCGTGGTCACCAGGAAGGTGGCCCGGCCCAGGCCGATGTCGCGCTCCCACCCGGACCTCCGGCCGCGGCGGCGCTCCCGGTCGGCCCGGACGATGAGGTCGCCCCGGTGGGCGTAGCGGAGCCGTTCCGTGTACGACAGCACCTGCCCCGACACGCGGGCTCCGTCGAGCCCCGCGATCTCTCCCCCGATGACCGTGAGATCGCCGTCCACCACCGCGCCGGGGAGGAGTTCCACGTCGCCGTTGATCACCACGACCCGGCCCACGACCCGGCCCGCGACGGTGAGCGGCCCGCCCAGGACCGCCACGTCGCCGGTGATGGAGCGGTCCTCAGGGATCCGCGTGCGCCCGCTGAAGTGGAGCGTCCGCGAGTCGTTGAAGAAGTCGACCACCTCCTCCGCGACTTCGGGCGGAAGGTCCATCCGGCCGAGGCTGTCGGCGGGCGGTACGGACGTCCCGGGCTCCTGCGCGGCGGCGGGCGCCGCGGCCAGGAGCAGGGCGGAGAGGGCGATCAGGGAGCTGCGCATGGTTCCTCCGTGATGGGAAGCGGGGGCGGCGGGTGCCGGCCCCGGGAAGGGCACGGCTCGTGCCTATCCTCTCCGCGTTCCCAGGGTGTTCTGTTGCAACGACTTGGCGTTTCAGGTCCGGCGCGGCGGGGCCGGGATCGTGTCGGAACGACGCGCCGTGGCGTCTCGATCCGGGGCCTGTCGGCCGGGCGACGGGGGCCGGTTCAGCGTTCGATCCCCAGCCGGCGCATGCGCCGGTACAGGTTCGCGCGGTCGGTCCGGAGCCGTCTCGCGGCCTCGGCCATGCTCCCGTCCGCCGCCTCCAGCGCCTGCAGGAGCAGGAAGCGCTCGTACTCGTCCAGACGGTCGGTCAGCGAGCCCTCCTCGTCGCCCCGGAACCCCCCGGCCGCGTCCGGGCCCGCGCCCACGGAGGCTCCGGCGAGCAGGGCGCGGATCTCCGCGACGCCCACCTCCGCGCCCGCGTGGAGGATCGTCAGGCGCTCCACGATGTTCCCCAGCTCGCGCACGTTCCCCGGCCACGGGTGACGCGCGAGCGCCTCCAGCGCCGAGGGCGCGATGCGCGGCGGCCGGAGCCCGGTGCGGGCGCGGTTGCGGGCGAGGAAGTGCTCCACCAGGAGGGGTACGTCCTCGTGGCGCTCCCGGAGCGGCGGGAGGTGGAGCGGGATGACGTGGAGGCGGAAGAAGAGGTCCTCGCGGAAGCGGCCGGCGGCCACCTCGGCGCGGAGGTCCTTGTTGGTGGCGGAGAGGACGCGCACGTCTACCGGGATGGGCTCGGAGCCGCCGACGCGCTCGATCTCCCCCGCCTCCAGGGCGCGGAGGAGCTTGGCCTGGGCCTCCAGGCTGAGGTCGCCGATCTCGTCCAGGAAGAGCGTCCCCCCGCTCGCCAGCTCGAAGCGTCCGCGGCGGCGCTCGGTGGCGCCGGTGAAGGATCCCCGCTCGTGCCCGAACATCTCCGACTCCACCAGGTCGCGCGGGATGGCTGCGCAGTTGATCCGGACGAAGGGGCCGCCGGCCCGCGTCGAGAGCCGGTGGATGGCCGCCGCGGCCAGCTCCTTCCCGGTCCCGGACTCGCCGGTGACGAGGACGCGCGCCGGGGTGCCGGCCACGCGCTGGATGAGGGCGCGCACCGCCTCCATCCGCTCGCTCCGGCCCACCATCTCGCCCTCCTCTCCCAGCTCCTCCCGCAGCGCCCGGTTCAGCTCGCGGGCCCTGCGCAGCTCCAGGGCGGACCGGAGGGTGACCAGCACGGCCTCCGGGGTGAGCGGCTTCTCGATGAAGTGGAAGGCGCCGAGCTTGGTGGCGCGTACCGCGTCGGAGAGGGTGGCCTGCCCGCTCATCATCACCACGGGGAGGTCCGGGGCCGCCTCCTGGATGCGGGGGAGCACGTCCAGCCCCGTCTCCTCCGGCATGTAGAGGTCCATCAGCACCGCGTCCGGCTCCTCGGAGAGGACCTCCGCCAGCGCGCCCCGCGCCGAGCCGGTCTCGCGGACGCGGAATCCCTCGGCGCGCAGCAGGCTCCCGAGCATCCGGCGGATGTTCGGCTCGTCGTCGGCGATCAGGATGGTGGACATGGGTCGGGTTCGGGGCGGGAGCGTCCGGGCCGCCGGAGAGCGGCCGCGCCCCTTCTACGCCCGGCGGGTGCCGGGTGTTTCAGCGTGTGCCGGGCGGGAGGGGGCCAGCGCTCCACGGAGGGCGGGGAGGAGGACGCGGAACTCCGCGCCTCCCTCGGGGCGGGTGCGCGCCGCGACCTCGCCGCCGTGCGCCTGCACCGTCTGACGGACCAGCGCCAGCCCCAGCCCGGTCCCGCGCGACTTGGTGGTGAAGTCGGGCTCCCAGATGAGGTCCAGGTTCCCCGCGGGGATGCCGGGGCCGGTGTCCGTAATCCTCACCTCCACGTGGTCGCCCACGGAGCGCGCGACCACCGTGACCGCGCCCTCGGCTCCCACCGCGTCCGCGGCGTTGAGGAGGAGGTTGGCGAAGGCGCGATTCAGCGCGTCGTGGTGCCCGCGCACCGTGGGGAGGTCCACGGGCGCGCGAAGGCGGGGCGACACCCCGGGCGGGAGGTGGGTGCGGAGGAGGTAGTCCAGCATCTCCGGGAGGTCGATCTCGCTGGTGGGACCTTCCGGGAGCCGGCCGAACTGCGCGAAGGAGCGGGCGAGTTCCTCCAGGCGCGCGGACTCGGCCGCGATCACCTCCAGCGCCTCGCCCGCCGCGGGGCCGGAGGGCTGCGCCTGCAGCGTCCGCACGGCCAGCCGCATGGGGGTGAGGGGGTTCTTCAGCTCGTGGGCGACGCCGCGCGCCATGGACACCCAGGTGCGCATCCGCTCCGCCTCCAGGGCGCGCGCGCGCGACTCCGCCAGCTCTCCCTCCATGCGGCGGAAGGCGGAGCGCAGGATCCCGAACTCGCTCTCCCCGCCGGCATCTCCCGGGCGGGGCGGGGGGAGCGCCTCGCCCCGCCCCACGAGCCCCGCCCACCCCACCAGCTCGCCCACGGGCCGCGACAGCTCCCGGGCGATGGACCGGGAGGCGCGGAAGGCGAGCCAGGTCAGCCCCGCCCCCAGGACGACCGCGGCGAGCGGGAGCGCCACCATGCCGCGTTCCAGCACCCACTCCCAGCGGCGCGCCTGCGTGAGGGAGGCGGACAGCTCCCGCCGGTGCTCGGCGGCCGCTCGGACGATTTCCGGGTCCCCGCTCGCCTCGCCCGCCCGCACCAGCTCCCGCCCGCTCTCCGCGATCCGTTCCCAGGCCCCGGCCGAGTCGGCGCCCGAGAGCGTGGCCGAAACGAGGTACGTCCCCGCCCCGAGCAGGAGCAGGGAGGGGAGGATGGAGAAGAGGACCAGGGCGGCCCTCAGGCGGCGTTCGAACGAGCGGGCCATCGGGACTTGAAACCGGGCTTCACGGGAGATGCTTCGCACGGGTCAAAGGTACCCGGGGATTCGGGGGCGAGGCAAGGCGGAGAAGGAGCGGGAGGAACGCGAAGAGCCCGCCGGTCGGCGGGCCCTTCGGTGCGGCGGTAAGCTCCGGAGGACCGGAGAAGGTCCGGGCCTCAGTAGCAGATGCACTGCCCCCCGGAGCAGCCGCCCGGGCCGTGGCAGTACTGCCAGCAGGACTCGTCGTCGCAGAAGCGGGAGTTCTGCTGCGGGCTGGCGGCGGAGAGCGCCTGCGTCGTTCCGAACGCCAGCACGCCGGCGATCGCGAAGGAGAACAGGGAGCGGTTGAGCAAGCGGATGCGGGTCATGGCGGGTCCTCCTGTCGGAAAGGGACTGGAGATAGGGAAAGCTGCGTGGTGTTTAGGGGGCGCATTTTTCATGCCTATTATTGTGGGCGGGGCGCCGGTCGACCGAATTGCGCGCCGGGTGCGGAGTCGGGACGGTCGATCTGTTTGCACGACCCGGCGTCCGCCGCCCTGTCGTTCCGACCCCGTTCCTTCCAGATTCGCCGGTCCACATGGGCCCCGTCCCCTCCCTACCGTACTCCGAGCCCCGCGTCTCCCGTGAAGATCGAAGCCGACCTCCGCCGCCGCTTCACCGTGAGAACGGAGCCGTTCGTCCACGAAGGGCTCACGCTCGACGTGCTCCTCCCCCACGCCGCGGACGAGCTGATCGACGAGGAGGAGTTCGAGGCGGACGAGCGCCTCCCCTACTGGGCGGACCTGTGGCCGTCCGCGCGCGCCCTCGCCCGGTGGCTGCTCGACGGGCCCGTGCCCGCGGGCCCGGTGCTGGAGCTGGGGTGCGGGGTGGCGCTCCCCTCGCTCGCGCTCCGCTCCCGGGGCGCGGACGTGCTCGCCACCGACTACTACCCGGACGCGCTCGCCTTCGCTCGCGCCAACGCGGAGCGGAACGGGCTCCCCGAGCTGCGCACGGCCCTCCTCGACTGGCGCGCGGTCCCGCCGGAGATGGGGCGCTTCGGCGCCGTGCTCGCCGCGGACGTGCTCTACGAGCTGCGCAACGCCGAGAGCCTGGCGCTCGCCCTGCCGCGGCTGGTCGCGCCCGGCGGCCGCGCCGTCGTGGCCGACCCGGGACGGGTGTACCGGGGTGAGTTCCTGGACCGGATGGCCGCGCGGGGATGGACGCTGCAGGAGGAGCGCGTCCGCGAGCCCTGGGCGCCGGCGCCGGCCGGCAGCGTGGAGATCCGCGTCCTCATCCTCCGCCCGCCGCCGGGCTGACCCGGTCGGGGTGGACAGGCCGGGCCGTACGCGGCTATCCTCACGCACGTTCCGGCGCGGGCCTTCCGCGCGCCCCGCATCCCGTCGATCCCTCATCCGAGATGAACCCGACCCGTTCCCGGCTGCTCTTCCTGGCGCTCCTCGCCGCGCCCGCACCCCTTTCCGCCCAGCAGGCGGTGCCGGTCGCTGCCGCGGCGTCCGAGCGGGTGGACGCCGCGGTCAACGCCCGCATCCGCGACGAGGGGCTGAACCGCTCCCGCGTGATGGAGACCGCCATCTACCTCTCCGACGTGATCGGGCCGCGGCTGGCGGGGTCGCCCCAGTACCGGCGTGCCGCGGAGTGGTCGCGCGACCGGCTCACCTCGTTCGGGCTGGCGAACGCGGCGCTGGAGCCCTGGGGAATCCGTCGCGGCCGCGGATGGGAGGCCACGCGCCACTCGGTGGAGCTGGTCGCGCCGTACTACGCCCGCATCGTCGCCTATCCCAAGGCGTGGAGCCCGGCGACGGAGGGCGTGGTGCGCGGCGAGCCGGTGCTGGTCTCCATCCGCAACGAGGCGGACCTGGCGAAGTACCGCGGGCAGCTCCGCGGCAGGATCGTCCTGAACGGCGAGGCGACGGTCGATTCCACGCGCTTCGCCGCCACCGGGCGGCGCTTCACGGACGCGGAGCTGGACTCGCTGGCGCGCCTCACCGATCCCGGGTCGCCGCGCGACTACGCAGACGATTCGGGCGGGTACGCGGACCGGGTTCGGCAGCGGAACCGCTTCGCCGACCTGCTCCGGGAGGAAGGGGTGGCCGCGCTCCTGGAGCCCGGCCGGGGGGCGCACGGCGTGGTCGTCTCCGGCTACCAGGCGTACGACAGCGACGTGTCCGGCGCCGTCCCCGCCTTCGTGGTGGAGGCGGGAGACTACGCGCGGCTCGTCAACCTGGTGCGCCTGGGGGCGGCGCCCACCCTCGAAGTGGAGCTGAGGACGCGCGAGACCACCACCGACACCATCGGCTACAACGTCGTGGCGGAGATCCCCGGGAGCGACCCGCGCCTACGCGACGAGGTGGTGATCGTGGGGGGGCACCTGGATTCGTGGAACGTGGGCACCGGCGCCGCCGACAACGCCGCCGGGGTGGCGGTGGCGATGGAGGCCGCCCGGATCCTCCGGGCCGTCGGCGCGCAGCCGAAGCGCACGATCCGCGTGGCACTCTGGGACGCCGAGGAGCACGAGGACTACTACGGCTCGGGCGGATACGTCCGCAAGCACTTCGGCGACCCGGAGACGGGGCGCCTCCTCCCCGGCCGCCGCAGGTCCGCGGCGTACTTCAACATCGACAACGGCGCCGGCCGGATCCGGGGCATCTACCTGCAGGGCAACGCCGCGCTGCGCCCGGTGTTCTCGGCGTACCTGGAGCCCTTCCGCGACCTGGGCGCCTCGACCGTGACCCTCAAGAACACGGGGAGCACGGACCACATGCCCTTCGTGGGGGTGGGGATCCCCGCCTTCACCTTCATCCAGGACCCGCTGGACTACGGCACCCGCACCCACCACAGCAACCGCGACGTGGCGGCGCTCCTGCTGGAGGACGACCTCAAGCAGGCGGCCGTGGTGGTGGCGAGCGTGCTCATCCACACGGCCAACCGAGACGGAGCGCTTCCGGGGGCGAGGTAGGGAGATCCGGGCCGGCGGGAGGGGGCGCTTCCTCCTCGCTGGCCCGCATCCTGCTCAGCCGGGCCGGTTCTCGTGCCCACGACGGGCGCGGAGCGTCGAACCCCGGCTCCCTGCCCGCGGCCAGGCTGACCCCATGGAGATCACCGTCAACGGCAGGCTCGCCGCGGCGCTGGCGAGCGAGCTTCGCGAGGCGAGGGAGGAACTCACCCGCCGGTGGCTGGAGCGGATCGTCGCCCGCGTCACCCTCGATCCCAACCGCGTCTTTCCCACGGACGAGCTGCTGGACCACGTCCCGCTGCTGATGGTGGGGATCGCGGACTACCTGGAAGACCCCGCGCGGGAGATCACCGCGGACGTGCCGGTGGTCGCCAAGGCCATCGAGCTGGGGGAGCTCCGCTACGGCCAGGGCTTCGACGTCCACGAGATCCTCAAGGAATACGAGATCCTGGGCGGGGTCCTCTTCTCCTTCCTGTCCCGCACGGCCGACGGGGTGGAGGAGCCCTGCACCCGCTCGGAGCTGCTCGCCTGCGCGCACCGCGTCTTCCGCGCGGTCGCCATCATCCAGCAGCACACCACCAGCCACTACCTCCGCCTCTCGGCCGAGCGCGTGCGGGAACGGGAGAACCGGCTCCGCAGCTTCAACCGGATGGTGTCGCACGAGCTGAAGAACCGGATCGGCGCGGTGATCGGGGCCACGCAGATGCTCCGGGAGGACTGGGTCGCGGCGGACGACGCGAAGCGCCTCCGCTTCGCGGGGATGGCGGCGGAGAACGCGGAGGCCATGAAGGACGTGCTGCAGAACCTCCTCGAGCTGTCCCGTCTCGACACGGGGGCGCGCTGCCAGCGCAACGTACTCCTCCCGGAGGCGGCGGCCGAGGTGGTTCGCCAGCTCCGGGAGATGGCCCGCGCGCAGGGGGTGGACGTCCGCCTGGACGGGGAACTCCCCTCGATCGAGGTGAACGCGGCCGCCCTGGAGCTGTGCCTCTCCAACTACGTCTCCAACGCCATCAAGTACTCCGATCCGGCCAAGGGGGCACGCTGGGTCCGCATCCGCGGGCGCATGGACGGAGACCACGGGAGCCCCGGCTGCGAACTCGTGGTGGAGGTGCACGACAACGGGATCGGCGTTCCGGAAGAGGCGCGGGACCGGCTCTTCGAGCGCTTCTTCCGCGCCCACGGCGCCACCGCCACCGGGGTGGAGGGGACGGGGCTGGGGCTCAGCATCGTGAGGGAGAGCGTGGAGGCCATGGGAGGGCGCGCCTGGGCGGACTTCACGGACGACGGCTCGGTCTTCTCGCTGGCCTTCCCCTGCCGCCGCGCGAGCGAACACGGCCCGGTCGATGACGGGGAACGTTAGGCGAGAAACGGGGTTGAACCTTTCGGGCGCCCGGGGGCGCCCTTATCTTGAAACTCTTCGTAGTCCCTGCAGTCCGCCCAATCCGGCGGGCCGGGATGTCACCGGCCGACCTTCCCGACATTGCGATGCTCCAGACCCCACGGCCCGATCAGGGACGCAGGTCCACGCGTATCGACGCGCTGAAGCGCGCCATATCCGACCACGTCACCTACACGCTCGCGCTGGACCAGGCCTCCGCCACCGACCGCGACGTGTACATGAGCACGGCGTGGAGCGTCCGCGACCGGCTCGCCGAGCGCTGGGCGGCCACCCAGGCCGCGTACCGGCGCGACGACGTGAAGCGCGTCTACTATCTCTCCCTCGAATTCCTCATGGGGCGCACCCTGGGGAACGCGCTCCTCAACCTGGGCCTGGAGGGAGCGACCGAGGAGGCGCTTTCCCAGCTCGGGTACGACCTAGAGGCCCTGGAGGAGCGGGAGCCGGACGCCGGGCTCGGTAACGGCGGCCTGGGGCGGCTGGCGGCGTGCTACCTGGACTCCATGGCGACGCTGGAGATCCCCGCGTACGGCTACGGGATCCGCTACGAGCACGGGATCTTCCGGCAGCGGATCGACGCGCAGGGCCGCCAGGTGGAGATGCCGGACAACTGGCTCCACGACGACAACCCCTGGGAGATCGCCCGGCCGGACCGCACCTACCCGGTGAAGTTCAACGGCCGCGTGGAGGGGGAGGCGGACGAACAGGGGCGCGTCCACTACCGCTGGGTGGACACCAGCGACGTGAAGGCGATGGCGTACGACACCCCCGTCCCCGGCTACGCCAACCGGACGGTGAACACGCTGCGCCTCTGGGCCGCGAAGGCGACGGAGGAGTTCGACCTGGAGGGCTTCATCCGCGGCAACTACATCGCCGCGGTGGAGGCGAAGACCCAGACGGAGACCATCTCCAAGGTCCTCTACCCGCCCGACGACACCGGCGCGGGGAAGGAGCTGCGCCTCAAGCAGCAGTACTTCTTCGTCTCCGCGACCCTCCAGGACATCATCCGGCGCTACAAGGGGGAGCGGAAGAGCTTCACCGACTTCCCCGACAAGGTGCAGGTCCAGCTCAACGACACGCATCCCGCCGTGGCGATCCCCGAGCTGATGCGCCTCCTGATGGACGAGGAGGGGCTGGAGTGGGACGAAGCCTTCGACATCGCCCGGCGCACCTTCGCCTACACCAACCACACCGTGCTCCCGGAGGCGCTGGAGGCGTGGAGCGTGGAGCTGTTCGGGCGCCTCCTGCCGCGGCACCTGGACCTGGTGAGCGAGATCGACCGGCGCTTCCGCGCCGACCTCGCCGAGCGCTTCCCGGACGACCATGCCCGCGTCGAGCGCATGGCGATCATCTCCGGCGGGCAGGTGAGGATGGCGCACCTCGCCATCGTGGGGAGCCACACCGTAAACGGTGTCGCCGCGCTCCACACGCAGATCCTCCGCGAGCGCCTCTTCCACGACTTCGACGAGGTCTTCCCCGACCGCTTCACCTCCGTCACCAACGGAGTCACCCAGCGGCGCTGGCTCTTCAAGGCCAACCCCGCCCTCTCGGACCTGATCACGGACGTGGTGGGGGACGGGTGGGTGGTGGACCTCCCGCTCCTGGAGGGGCTGGAGGCGAAGGTGGGCGACGCGGCGTTCCGGGAGCGGTGGCACGCGATCAAGGCGCGCAACAAGGCGGCCCTGGCGAAGACGGTGCTGGCGGAGTCGGGGGTGCGGATCGACCCGCACGCCCTGGTGGACGTGCAGGTGAAGCGGATGCACGAGTACAAGCGCCAGCTCCTCAACGCGCTCCGGCTGGTGGACACCTACCTTCGTCTCCGGGACGAGCCGGAGTTGGACGTGGTGCCCCGCGCGGTGCTCTTCGGCGGGAAGGCGGCGCCCACGTACTGGACGGCCAAGCTGATCATCCAGCTCATCCACTCCATCGCCCGGCAGGTCAACGCCGACCCGAGGGTGCGAGACCGGCTCCAGGTGGCCTTCCTCCCGGACTACCGCGTCTCGCTCGCCGAGAAGATCTTCCCCGGGAGCGACCTCTCCGAGCAGATCTCCACCGCCGGGTACGAGGCGTCCGGCACGGGGAACATGAAGTTCGCGCTCAACGGCGCCCTCACCATCGGGACGCTCGACGGCGCCAACGTGGAGATCGCCGAGGCGGTGGGGCCGGACAACGTGTTCATCTTCGGGATGACGGCGGAGGAGGTCGCGGCAGTCGGCGCCCGCGGCTACGACCCGCGCCTCTTCTACGAGGCGAGCCCGAGGCTCCGCCGGGTGCTGGACTTCATCGGCTCGGGCGCGTTCTCCCCGGAGGACCCGGGGCTCTTCCGCCCGCTGCTGGACTCCCTGCTGAACGAGGACCGCTTCATGCTCCTCGCCGACTTCGACGCGTACCTCGCCGCGCAGGACGCCGTGGACGCCGCGTACCGGGACCGGGAGGGGTGGACACGCTCTTCCATCCTCAACGTGGCGCGTTGCGGGTTCTTCTCCAGCGACCGTTCCGTCCAGGAGTACGCGGAGCGGATCTGGAAGCTGCGGTAGGCACCTGAGCCGGACCGGTCCGTCCTGCCCGTTCCACGACGGGCGGGACCTTCGCGCCGCCTTCGCCTTCACGGGAACGCGGCGCTTCCCTTCGCCCCGCCCGTGCAGCCACGGGATGACCCTTCCCCTCGCAGTCACGTGCAGTCCGTGAAGATTTCCAGAAGAGCCCTCCGTTCCGCGGCCCCGTTCCACCGCGCGTCCCCCTTGCTCGCCGTGCTCCTGGCCGCGGCCTGCTCGGCCCCGGCGGGCTCGCCTCCGCCCGTCCCGCCGCCGGACGCTCCGGCTCCGCCCGTCGCCACGGCGCCGGACGTGTTCCTCGACCCGCCTCCCCCCGTCGCGCGGGAGTTCCGGGGCGTCTGGGTGGCGAGCGTCTCCAACATCGACTGGCCCTCGCGCCCCGGGCTTCCCGTCGACCGGCAGAAGTCGGAGCTGGTCGCCATCCTGGACCGGGCGAAGGAGCTTGGACTCAACGCGGTGATCTTCCAGGTGCGTCCGGCGGGCGACGCCCTGTACGCCTCGGAGCTGGAGCCCTGGTCGGAGTACCTGACCGGGACGCAGGGGAGGGCGCCGGAGCCGTACTACGACCCGCTGGAGTTCGCCGTGGCCGAGGCGCACCGGCGCGGGCTGGAACTCCACGCCTGGTTCAACCCCTACCGCGCCCGGCACCCCTCGGCCCGGACGCCGGAGTCGCCGAAGCACCTCGCCCGCACGCGCCCGGAGCTGGTGCGCAAATATGGAAGGCACCTGTGGATGGACCCGGGCGAGCCGGAGGTGCTGGACCACTCCATCCGCGTGGTGCTGGACGTGGTGCGCCGCTACGACGTGGACGGGGTGCACATCGACGACTACTTCTACCCGTACCGGGAGCGCGACGCGCGGGGGAGGGAGGTTGCGTTCCCGGACGGGCCGAGCTGGACCCGCTACGTGCGGAGCGGCGGCCGCCTGGCCCGCGACGACTGGCGCCGCGACAACGTGGACCGCTTCGTGGAGCGCCTCTACGCGGATGTGAAGCGGGAGAAGCCCTGGGTGAAGGTGGGGATCAGCCCCTTCGGGATCTGGCGGCCCGGCCACCCGGCGCAGGTGACCGGTCTCGACGCGTACTCGCAGATCTACGGCGACGCTCGGAAGTGGATCCTGAACGGCTGGGCCGACTACTTCACCCCGCAGCTCTACTGGCCCGTGGCGCAGACCGCGCAGAGTTATCCCGTGCTGCTGCGCTGGTGGAGCGAGCAGAACGCCCACGGCCGGCACCTCTGGCCGGGGAACTTCACGAGCCGGGTGGTCACCGGAGGGACGAGGCTCTGGCCCGCGGCGGAGATCCTCGAGCAGATCGCCGCGACGCGCGGGGACGGCGGCGCCGGGGGCAACGTCCACTTCAGCATGCGGGCGTTCCTGCAGAGCCGGGATTCCCTGGCGGAGAAGCTGGCGACGCAGGCGTACGCGGAGCCCGCCCTGGTTCCCGCCTCGCCCTGGCTGGGGAACGGCGCGCCCGCGGCTCCGCGGGTGGAGGCGAGGGCCGCGGCCTCGGGCGCAGAGATCGCGCTGGAGCCGGGGATGGACGCGGAGCCCCGGTGGTGGCTGGTCCGCTCCCGGTCCGGGGACGAATGGCGGGCGGAGGTGCTGCCGGGGTCGGCGCGGACGCACGCCGTCCCGGCCGCACGCGGCGGCGCGGTCCCGGCGGAGGTGTGGGTCTCCGCGGTGGACCGCATGGGGAACGAGGGCCCCCCGGCGGCGGTGCGGCTCCCGCAGCGGTGAGGTAGGGAAGGGGCGCCCCGGCCGTCGGGGCGCCCCTTCGTCGCTATTCCTGCGGTCCGGGCGAGTGCGGCGGCGGACGCCGCCGGCTCCGGCCTCGCGCGCGGCGCGCGACGAGCCACGCGACCCACAGTATCGCGCCGAGCGGGACCAGGAACCCCAGCGAAGCGATGAAGGCGGCCAGGAAGCCAACGAAGTTGCGCCATGCCTGCCGGAACGCCGTCGCGACGGGGTTGGCTCCCGGGTAGTCGCCGACCACGGGGTACGGCTCGTGGAGGTTCACCGTGAGCGTACTCACCGCGACTCGCGACCGGAGGTAGCGCAGCCTTCCCTCGTACCTCTCGATCTCCTCCCGGACCCTCGCCAGCTCCCGCTCCACCGCCAGCACGTCCTCCAGCCGCCCCGTCCGGGTCTGGAGGAGGTTCAGCAGCCGCTCTTCCAGCCGGCGGGCGTTCGCCACCCGCGCGCTCACGTCCACGAATTCCTCTCCCACGTCCTGCGCGGACACGTTCACCGACTCCACCTCTCCCAGCGGGGTCAGCCCGCTCAGCGCCTCGTCGAAGCGGGGGGCTGGCACCTTCAGCTCCAGCGTGGCCTGGCGCGCTTCGCGGGCACCCCCCTGCATGGAGGTGTTCGCCACGTAGCCGCCCACCTGCTGCGCGAGCCGGCGGACCCGCGCGATCGCGGGCTCCAGGGAGTCCACCTCCACGGTGGCGCTCCCGGTCCGGATGATCATGGCGGGAATCGCCGCGCTCGTGTCCGCGGCTCCGGACTGCGGCAAGCTTCCTCCTCCGGCTCCCGGACCGCCGGCCTTTGCCGCCTGCTCCGGCATCGGGGGCGCCGTGGGCGCAACGGGTGCGGGCGCCGATACGTCGGAAGCCGCCTCCTCACGTACGGGGCCGGAGAAGTCGTGGCCGCCGCAGGCGGCGAGGAGGGCGAGTGCGGCGACCAGAAGAGCGGCGTGTTTCGTCATGGGACGCCCAGGGGAGATGGGGGACGGTGGGACTGGATTGTAATGCGCGTTACGGCGCAACAGGCTTGTTCGGTGTGGGCCACAGCGTAGATTCGTTCCGGTGTTCGGCTGCCCGCCTCATTCCATTTACAGAACCCATCCTGATGCATCGTACCCCGATCCTCCTCGTACTGCTCCTTCATGCGACCAGCGCGGTCGCACAGGTTCGCAGCGCACCTGATTCCGTAGGTTCTCGATCTCGAAGCGAACCCCTTCCAGCGCTGACGATCCGGGCCGACTCCGTGGCACCGGGCACGGCCCGGACGCTCCCCGAACTGCTCGCCACCCGGGTGCCCGGGCTGGTCGTGGAGCGTTCCAGCGGCACTGTGGGCTCCGGTTCCCGACTCCGCCTGCGGGGCGCGAGTGGGGTCTATTTCTCCAACCAGCCGCTGGTGGTGGTGGACGGGATCCGTTACATCGGAGACGAGCGCTCTATCACCATCGACGTCGGGGGCACTGCGCCGTCGAGGCTGGACGACTTCGATCCCGAGGACGTCGAGTCGATCCGGGTACTCTCCGGCCCCGCGGCCGCGGCGCAGTACGGCGCGGAGGGGAAGAACGGCGTCATCGAGGTTCAGACGCGGCGCGGAGAGGGGCGGGCGATGGTGCGCGGCTTCGTGGCGACCGGGGTTCGCACGGATCCTACCTCCTATCCCGCGAATTTCGACCAGGTCGAGTCGGGCACGGGCTTCAGACGCTGCACGGTCCTGCGCCAGGTGGACGATGGGTGCGTCCCGTACCCGGACTCGCTGATGTCCGCGAACCCGATGAAGGACGCGAGCCCCTTCCGTACTGGGACGCTACGGACCGTCGGCGCATCCGTGAGTGGGTCGGTCCCCCTGGCGTCGTACTACGTTGCGGGGAGTACGGACGAGGACGTCGGTGTGCTGGATCCCAACCGCAGAGAGCGCACCGGCTTCCGGGGCAACCTGGCTCTCCGACCCTCGACCGGGACCGAGCTGAGGGTCACAGCGGTTTCCCTGAGGGGGAGGCTGAGCCTCCCTATGGATGGGGCGAGCGGCTTCTCCCGTTTCTATGAGGGTCTCATCAGCAGCCCTCTCGATCCCACGGGGCCGGATGGCTTCCCCCTACCGTGGGCAGGCCACCGGGAATATTCCAGCTCCCAGGAGGTTCGGCGTACGACCCTGGGGGTCCGGGGCGAGTGGAGTCCGTTTCACTGGATCACGGCGGGTGCCTTCTTCGGCGAGGATCGCCTGGTTCTGGGTGAGCGGCAGACGGTCCGCGTCGGGGATGCTTCCCTGGATCACACCACGACGGTGGACACGGAACGCCGCCTGAGGTCGGTCGGCATCGACGCGACCGTGTCGCACTACTTTCGGTCGGACCTGCGATCCGTCTCCACTCTGGGGTGGGAACGAGTCTCGGATCGCCTGGACACCCGGTTGAAGGTGAGTCCCTCCCCTACCGGTGTGGACGGCTGGTCCCGGGAGGCAGTGGAAGGAGCGTACCTGCGGCAGCAGCTCGCCTGGGGCGAGCGAGTCGTACTGAACGGAGCGTTGCGCGTGGACGACCCGCCCGGCCGTTCGGAGATGGAGGCGCGCGTGTCCTCGTCTCTCGGAGTGGAGTGGCTCGCCGTGCGTGACGCCCTGGCCGGCATCGGGGTCGACGAGGTCCGGTTCCGTGCTGGGTACGGATCCGTTCCCACCCAGTTTCGCATGAAAGCGGGCCGCCCCCCTTGTACCGAGATCCAGTGCCCGGGTGGTGAGCCTCGTGAGGAGGTGGTTCGCGAGATCGAGGCGGGAGGCGACCTCGTGCTGTTCGGAGCCCGTGCGGGCGCCGCGCTGACTGCCTACGACCGAGAGACGCGAGACATGCTGGCGTGGGGCTCTGTGTCCGGGGTAGGGGGAATTTTCGCGGTCCTGCAAAATGCCGGAACCGTCCGTAATCGAGGCGTGGAGGTGCTGCTGCGCGCGGACCTCGTGACCGGCACCCGGTTGAGCTGGAGCGCCGATCTGGTCGCGGCCGTGAATCGCAACCAGTTGAAGTTGGTCGGATACTCTGGGCTCGCCGGTAGCGGAACCTGGCAGATCAGTCTCGACGGACACTCTCTCGGATCGTACGCCGGGTTTCCGATCCTGGGATTCGAGGACCTGAACGGCGACGGTTTCATCGGGCTCGCGGAGTGTACCGCGCAGCAGTGCGAGCTACAGGTGGGCACCTCCGTGGAGCACCTGGGATCGTCGATGCCAACCCGGGTGATATCCTTCGGGAGCCAGCTTGGCCTTTTCGGCTTCGTGAATGTCAATACACGGCTGGAGCACCAGGGGGGTGCACGCCTTCTGAACCTGACACAGGCAACTCGCTGTTACACGGTGTGCCGCGAGGCCTATGATCGGGGTGCGCCTCTGGAGACGCAAGCTGCCATTGCGGCGTTGAATGTTGGGAGCTACGCGGGCTTCATCGAGGACGCGGACTTCGTGAAGCTCCGCGAGCTGTCCGTTACGCTCTCGGCACCCGCCACGCTCGCTCGCCGCGTGGGTGCGGCCGGACTGGACCTCACCCTGGCGGGGCGCAACCTTGCGACCTGGACCGGCTACACCGGTTTCGATCCCGAGGTCACGCTGTCCAACCAGTCCCAGTTTCAGCGGACCGACTTCTTCACACAGCCCCTCACGCGGCAGTGGACGACGCGCCTGGACGTGAGGTTCTGACGCAGGTCCGCGCCCTCACGGGTACAGCAGGTACGGCTTCCGCGTCTCGGCGAAGCGCTCGGCCTCCAGCTCGCGGTCGAGGAGGAA
>Ga0180215_1000220_pt1 | contig 82712 bp, 70 predicted proteins | sample eDN3rd37CBELigBY_FD_128871 | JGI IMG/M metagenome (GOLD analysis project Ga0180215, IMG submission 128871) | Enriched backyard soil microbial communities from Emeryville, California, USA - eDNA 3rd pass 37_C BE-Lig BY (version 2) (version 2) | ecosystem: Environmental > Terrestrial > Soil >...
CGCGACCGCAACGGACACGCCGACTCCAACGGCGACAGCGACAGCCACGGCGACTGAAACCCCCACGCCATCACCAACGGCGACCTTCACGCCGACGGCAACCGCCACCGCGACGGCCACGGCAACGGCAACGGCGACCGCGACCACCGTACCGACGCCGGAATGCATCTACAACGGCCCGACCTACGATGGCTACTACTGCGATTTCAGCGGTGCGTTCTGGGTGACGGTCTCCGAGTGCACGGCGTACACCGTCAACGTCGACTGGGACGACGGCCTATCGACGATGTGGCAGGCTCTCGCGCCAGGCGAGCCGATTTACCACACCTACGATCGGCCCGGCATCTACTACGTGACGATGACGGCCGAGTTCGACTCCTACGACTGCGGGACGCAATTCGGTGAGTGGATGTTCGTGTTCGAGTTTCCTGCGCCAGTCGGTGGAGAGTGATCGTCGATCAGTGCGATGCCCCGGTCAAGCCGTGTCCACGCGCGGGGTCTCCCAGTCGTCGGGGATGTCCCGGCCAGTGACCCACCAGGAGACTTCGACATCCTCCGGGTCCTCGACGGCTTCCGCGTACTCGATCGAATCGACAGGGAAGCAGCGGATGACGATCGTGTTGCTGAGGTAGAGGAGCAGGTCGTAGCCGGGCCGCGTGACCTCGAAGCGTTCGAGTGACGCTCCGACGAGGATCGAGAGCGCGTCGGTCCGCTCCTCGTCGGGATCGGACGATCCTGAGACGATCTCGTTGCCCTGTTCAATCCGCCATGCGCCATCGACGGTGATTGCCCGCTCGGCGTCGATCTCCCCGTCAAAGGATTCGGTCACATCGCCAAAGTACAGGCTCAACATCTTCGCGCCATCACTACTGATGGCCGAACACTGCATCCCAACCACCAGCGGCAACCAACTCGCCTGAGCCTCGAACGCGGCAATGGTCAATGGTCAGCCCTTAGCCTTTAGCTATGAGCCGTTAGCCCGTCCACAGGTATCGGACGGGTCGGCCCTTCCAACACAAATCAGTTGGCTAAACGCTGATAGCTGATGGCTAACAGCTAACCAACTATTCCGCCCGCGCCGGTTGTGTCAGGCGGGCGATGTCGCAGAGGAAGACGAAGGCGCGGGGGCCGAGGGCAGTGAGGAGCGCCTGGATGCTGTCGGTCAGCCGGACGATTGCCTGGCTGGAATCGAAGCCGACCGGACCAACCAGTTCGGCGCCATCGGCCAGCAGGTAGTCGAGCGGTTCATCGGAATCGGCCAGCGCGATCATCTGCTCGGCGTGGACCCACATGAACAGCGGGATCTCCTCAGGGCGACGGATCTGCACCTGGCGGTCGAGCACGCCAACATAGACGGCGACCGGCGCGACCGAGCCAAAGCGCGGCGACCATGGATCGAACGGAGCCGTCCCGAAGCGACGATAGACAACGGCGGCCGGGGCCGTTTCACGGCTGAAGCCGGTTATCTGAATGTCGTCGGGCGAGTGAACGAGCAACGTCTGGTCGAGGTCGAGGAGTTGGACGCTGCTCCCCGTCTCTTCGATCGACTCCCGGATGGCCGTCTCGGCGAACGATTCGTCGCCGTCTGCCCAACCACCAATGCCGGTCAACCGCAACAGAACACGGCCCCGCTCGTGAACGGGAGGACGAATACCGAGCAGGAAGCGGCCATCAGCCGAGAGCAACAGACTCGACGCACGCGGTCCAACCGGCTGTACGACATCGGCGAGCGTTCCAGGCATTCTCGGATGGATTTGCGCGTGCATGACGAGGATCCTCTACCAGTCCCTTTGGCGAAAACGATGGCGGGACTTCAGGTCTATCTTCCCACCACTTGCGACATCTGTCTAATCGTACCCGCCCCGTCCAGCTGCGAAGGACACAAAAGCATCACAACGAGGGTTTGTAGGTATTAGGTGTTAGGTGTTAGCCATTAGGAGTTTGTCGCGTCGGTTCGTTAAGCGGGACCGCCAGATCCTAATGGCTAACACCTAACACCTAATACCTACAAACCCCCGTCCCGCATGCCCTCGACAACCAAACGGCAGGCAAGGGCGTCGCCGCGGGCGCGGTGGTTGTTGGCGCCGTAGTGGCCGAAGCGGGTGAGGGCGACGCCGAGTTTGTGCCAGCGATAGTTGCCGTAGCGGGCGTGCCAGTCGGTGGCAAAGGCGGCGTACTGACGCATCGCGCAGTGCCAGCGATCGGAGCGCGGCGGGAAGCCGGAGCGTCGGTTCATCTGGTTGACGAGCCGGTGGTCGAAGTCGGCATTGTAGACGACGACGGTCCGGTCGTGCAGGAGGTCCAGCAACGCCGGGTAGATTTCCGGCCAGCGCGGGGCATCCTCCACCATCGAGTTGTCGATGCCATGGATGCGGATCACGTCGCGGGGGATCAGGCCGTCGGGGCGCACGAGCGTATCCAGCAGCGGGTTGCCGTCACAATCGATGACAGCGATCTCGACGATCTCAGCCCGGCCGTCGATACCGGTCGTCTCGGTGTCGAGGTAGACGACATCTGGCCGGTTCGCCATCTCATTGGCCCAGGCAATGGCCGCTGCACGCGAGCGGCGACGATCGCTATCGGACGGGGACGCGAACGGCACTGGAGTCGGTGTCGTCACGGCGGCATGACTCTCTGAGTAAGATTCGGAGGGGCGGCCTCATTCGTGCGCCCTGCTTCGATGATAGCCAGTCAGGCCGTCACGTCAACCGCGCGTCCGACCGGACGCGAGATGGAACTTGGACACACTACGTGGATGAACTTGCCGCACCTTACCCAGTTCGCGCACTAGCGCGGAGGACGCTCATCGTACCGCTGATCGTCGTCGTGCTGACGATGCTGCTGGCGGCGACCTTCCCCCCACTCGCGCGCGACGCCGCTGCCCGGTCGCTGTACTGGGAACGCTACGATGTCACGCTCGACGTCCACGAAGACGGCACCCTCACCGTCACCGAGGATCAGGTCATCGCATTCGTCGGTGGCTCGTTCTCGGAAGGGTACGCCGTCATCCCCCTCTCCCGAGTTGAGGATCTGCGCAACATTCAGGTGCTCGAGGATGGACAGCCGTACCGTCGTGGCTACGGTTCAGCGGGCGAATATGACGTCACGGTCGCCGGTGGTGAGGTGCAGATCCTCTGGTGGTTCAGTCCGGCACGCGACGAACGGCGCAACTTCACGATCTCCTACGACGTAATCGGAGGACTGCGCGTCTACAACGACGAATCGACCGGCTCCGCCCGGGAGCAACTGTGGTGGCGAGCAGTCGACGAAGAGTTCGCGGCCGATATCCAGACAGCGACGGTCACCGTCAATCTGCCGCGACCCGTCTCACAGGACGAGATATCGCTGGCGTGGTATGCCCAGAGCGACGCCGACATCACCTACGAGGTCGTCTCAGACACACAGTTCTTCTTCGAAGCAACCAATGTCGAACAGGGCGACGCGCTCGAAACACGGCTGGAGTTCCCGAAGATGACGGCCGCTGCCGTCCCCGACTGGCAAGCCGCCGATGACGAGCGGCGCGCACACGAGGAACGGCTGGCACCGTACAAGGCGCTGGCGAACGCAATCATGCTCGGCGTCGGCCTGCTACTGCTGGTCGGTGGGACCGTCGGCATCATCGTCCTCTGGTTCACGAAGGGGCGCGACGCACCAGTCGCCCTTCCCATCGACCTGCTACGCGAGCCGCCCGATGATCTACCACCGGGAGCCGTCGGGACGCTGATCGATGAGCGCGCGCACGATCACGACGTGATCGCGGCGATCGTCGCGCTGGGCGAGCGAGGCGTCATTCAGATCGAGGAGAAAGAGAAAGAGGGCGTCCTCGGGATGTTCGGCATCGGCGGCCGCGACTTCATCTTCCGCCGCGTTGCACACAACCAGGAACTTGCGAAGCACGAGGAAGCGCTGCTAACGGCGATCTTCGGCAGCAAGACAACGGGCGAGGTCCGGCTCTCCAATATCAAGGAACGCTTTGCGGCCCGGCAGGGTGAAGTCAAGGAAGCGCTTTACGAGGAACTGGTCAGTCACGGCTACTTCCATCGCAATCCGCAGACGGTGCGCCGAATCTATCGCGGGTTGGGCCTGGCGATGCTGCTCGGCAGCATCTTCGGTGGCTTCTTCATCTTCGCGGCGGTCGGCACGTTCGCGCCGCTGGTGATTGTGCCGCTGATCGCCGTCGCGATCCTGGGCGTGATCATGATCGCGGTCGGCGGCGCGATGCCACGCAAAACCGAGGCTGGCGCAGAGGCAGCCGCCAAGTGGCTCGCGTTCCGCCGCTATCTGGATGAGATCGAGCGTTATGACAACGTCGAGAACGCCAAGGCGATCTTCAACCGCTACCTGCCCTATGCGGTCGCGTTCGGACTCGAGCGCTCGTGGGTCAACAAGTTCGCCAGCGTCGATGCTCCGGCGCCATCCTGGTACGGACCGTATGGCGAGATGGGCTTCCCACGTGGGAGGACGACACGAACCGGCAGGATGCCTCGCGGCCGGCGTGGCCCGGTCATTATCCCGGGCGGCACTACCGGTCGGGACTCCGATGGTGGCGGATTCGACATTCCTGACATTCAGGATATGAGCGACGCTGCCGGTGGTGGGTTGCAGGGGATGAGCGACGGCCTGTTCGACCTGTTCAACGAGGCGGCCCGCGCCTTCACCAGTTACAACAGCAAGGGTGGTGGCGGTGGCCGCTCGGGCGGATTCGGCGGCGGCTTCTCCGGCGGTGGCGGTAGCTTCGGCGGCGGCGGTGGCGGCGGCAGCCGAGGGTTCAGGTAGCGGCGGGACGCGGGACGCGAGACGCGGGATTCGGGATTCGGAGCAGTCGAACCGGACTGTTCCAATCACCATGCCTCGCGTCCCGCGTCCCGCGTCCGGCGTCCCGTCGTCACACCTGCTCGACGCTGTCCAGAAACGCCGTCAGCACCCGCAGGTACTCCTCGTTCTGCTCGCCGTGGGCCATGTGTGAGGCGTCTTCGATGACGGCGAGTTGGGCGTTGGGGATACCGCGCTGGATCATTTCGGCCAGGGCGGGTGAGGCTTCGTCGTAGCGCCCGCAGGTGACGAGGGTAGGGATGGCGATCTCACCAAGCCGGTCGGTCACGTCCCAGTCACGCAGGGTGCCGGTTGCGTGAAACTCACTCGGTCCCCACATCGTGTTATAGACCTCGGCGCGCAGGTTGTCGTTGGTCAGAGTGAAGTACTCCGGCCATGGGTCGGTGCGGCAGACGTGGCGACGGTAGAAGACCTCACCGGCTGTCACATACTCGGGATCGTCGAAGGTCCCGGCTGCGGCGTGCTTCCGCAACGTTTCCTGCACATCCTCCGGCAACTCGGCAACCAGCCGGTTCGCCTCGCTGATCCAGGCCGGCAGGCTGGAGGCGGTGCTGGCCAGCGTCAGGCTGGCGACACCCTGCGGCTGCGTCAGCGCGTACTCCATCAGCAGCATCCCGCCCCATGACTGGCCGAGGATATGGACGTGGTCGAGGCCGAGCGCATCACGAACGGCCTGCACCTCATCAACAAAGAGGTCGACGGTCCACATCGACGGGTCGCTGGGCTGGTCAGAGCGACCACAGCCGATCTGATCGTAGAAGATCACCTGTCGTCCGGTATTCGCCATCCCGGCCAGAGGCTCAAGGTAGTAGGACGTCGCTCCGGGACCGCCGTGGAGGCAGAGCAGCGGGAGTTTACCGGGCGAGGACTGCTCGCCGACAATCCGATACCACGTCTGGTAGCCACGAAACGGGATATAGCCTTCCTTGCTCGCGATCGTGCTGCTCATGATCGTTCCCCTCCCAGTAGCGCGATGCCGCCTGTCCCAAGCGACAGTTGACAGATGCGGCGAGGAGCCTATTGTAGAGGGACAGGCTGCGAGCGGGACGCGCCGTCAGATCGCGCCGTCAGCGAGGAGGGGTCACCGGCTGAAAGCCCCTCCCGGTTAGCGAACCGACGGAGACCACCCGTGAGCCGGGCGTCGAGACAAGACGCCCCGGTTGCCACCGTTACCTGGCACCTTGAGCGGTGTTGCCCCACATGCGGGTAACGCCGGAATGAGGGTGGAACCACGCGGGCTGGACCCGACGTCCCTGAGGGATGTCGGGTTTTGTGTTTTGTATCGACTGGAACTGGAGGCACGCAGATGACTGACGGAAGCACTACCACCGCACCGGTGCGTCGTGCTACGTCATGCGCGCCGGTGCTGCAACGGAGGCCACTCGATGACTGAGCATTGACACAGGGAGATATTTGTGAACGACCTGGAGCGACTCCGCCACTCGGTGGCGCACGTACTGGCAAGCGCCGTCCTTGACCTCTTTCCCGAAGCGAAACTCGGAATCGGTCCACCGATCCTTGATGGCTTCTACTACGACTTCGACCTGCCAAGACCGCTGACGCCCGACGATCTCCCCCGGATCGAAGAGCGCATGCGCGCACACATCCTCGCCGACGAACCGTTTGAGTACCGTCGCTTTGCCTCACGGGACGAAGCACTCACCTTCTTCGATGGTCAACCGTACAAGCAGGAACTCATCCGCGATCTTCAGGACGACGCCGACATCACGCTGTACCGCAACGGCGACTTCGCAGACCTCTGCCGTGGCGAGCACGTTGCCTCGACGGGGCAGATTCCGCTGGATGGGTTCAGCCTGCAGAGCATCGCCGGAGCATACTGGCGCGGCGACGAGCAACGGCCAATGCTGCAACGCATCTACGGGACGGCCTGGCCATCGGCGGAAGCGTTGGCTGACTTTCAGCGGCGGCAAGCCGAAGCGGCCGATCGGGACCACCGCAAACTCGGGCGCGAACTCGACCTCTACAGCGTCAACGAGGATCTTGGAGCGGGACTCATCCTCTGGCATCCAAAAGGGGCGCTGGTCCGACATCTCATCGAGGAGTACTGGAAGAACGTCCACCTCGCGCGAGGGTACGACTTCGTCTACACGCCGCACATCGGGTCGGTTGCGCTCTATAGCAAGAGCGGGCATCTGGCGAACTTCAGCGACGTCATGTACTCGCCGATGGACATCGATGGCGTGCCGTACTATGTCAAGCCGATGAACTGCCCCGGCCACATCCTGATCTACAACAGTTCAGTCCGCTCCTACCGCGACCTGCCGATGCGCTTTGCCGAACTGGGCGCGGTCTACCGCTATGAGCGCAGCGGGTCGCTGCATGGGATGCTGCGGGTGCGCGGCTTCACGCAGGATGACTCGCACCTGTTCTGCCGACCAGATCAGGTCGATGCAGAACTCGATGGTGTGCTGGAACTGATCGATGAGATTGCACGAACGTTCGGCTACGAGTACCACGCCTCACTGGCGACCCGGCCAGAGCGATCGATCGGAAGCGACGAGAACTGGGCGGAAGCGACGGCAGCCCTGCGTCGGGCGCTGATCCGCCATGAACTCGACTATGAGGTGGAGGAAGGTGGCGGCGCGTTCTACGGACCGAAGATCGACATCATGCTGGTCGATGCGCTCGGTCGCGGATGGCAAGGGCCGACCGTTCAACTCGACTTCAACCTGCCGGAACGGTTCGACGCGACATTCGTCAACGAGCGCGGAGAACGGCAGCGGGTCGTCATGCTCCACCGAACGGTAATGGGTTCGACTGAGCGGTTCGTCGGTGGACTGATCGAGCACTATGGTGGCGCGTTCCCGGCCTGGCTCGCGCCGGTCCAGGCCGTCGTCATCCCAATTGCGGATCGGCACCTGGGCTACGCCGAGCAGGTCAGCTGCCGTCTACATGAGGCAGGCGTCCGCGTCGACGTCGCCGATGGCCGTGACCGGATGAACCAGAAGATCCGCGAGGCCCAGCAGCAGAAGATTCCATACATGCTGGTCGTTGGCGACCGCGAGGTGGAGGATGACGCCGTCAGCGTCCGCCTGCGTGCCGGAGAATCACCGGGAGCACTACCGGTCGAGCGGTTCATCGACCTCGTCAAACCGGTGATCGAGACGCGCTCACTGGACCTGCTGGAACCCCGGCCTGAATACAAGCGGCGGGATCTGCGTTCGTTGCGCACGAAGTAGCGTTCTTGAAGCAACCTTCTGGCAATGAGGAATTCATTGCCGGACGCGTCGTCTGGTAGGGGCCGTGTCCTGTACCGGCCCGCGCCCGCAGGCGCCCGGTGTGATGGATGGGCGTTTGCCACGGGTCGCCAACGTCTGCGCCCAGGTCGTTACCTCGACGTCGTTACGCGGGCGCCTGCGGGCGCGGACAGGTCTTAGACCTGTCCCTACGAGACCATCGCATCACGCGTCACGCATCACGAGACAGTGGTTTCAGCCTTTGAGGAACTCACTCGCCCGTTCAAGGCGGGAACTCACATCCACTTGAGCAAGCGGGTCTTCCCCCTGCGCGAGGTGGTAGTCGGCCCACCAGAGGGCGGCGTCGAGGGCGACGAGTGGGAGCCAGGTAGGGAGTCGAGCGAAAGCCCACGGATCGCCGCTGGCGTCGACGTACGCCTCGGCGATCTCCGCAACAACATCGGGCGTGAGGTTCTGTTCGGCGACGAGGTAGGCGATGTCCTCGGCGGCGTCCCCATCGCGAGCGAACTCCCAGTCGATGAGCCGTACCGATTCTCCGTGCCAGAGGATGTTGCCGATGCTGAGGTCGCCGTGACAGAGGAAGAAGTCGGTCTCCTGCCAGCCAGCGCTGACCGGCAATTCCGCACCGGCCAGGCGGTCGAGCAGGCGATCTGCCTCAGGCAGCAATCCCTGCGCGGCAGTGTAACGCCGCAAGGTCACCAGACGCGCATGGTAGGCGTCGGCGCGAGTGCCAAACTGCACGTCGAGTGACGGCCAGATCATGTAGCCATCGCGCTGATGACGATGGACCCATGCCAGACTGGCGCCAAGTTCCTCGCGGGCAGCCGTCGACACATCTGTGATGGGAGCAGGACTGCCCGGCATGTGCTCGTGGGACAGGAGCCAGCGTTCGGGGAGGGCGTCGTCCTCAACCAATGTAATCTCGCAGGGTGCCGGTGCTACCGTCACCAGATCCTCGCCGGGAAGGTCGAGCGCGACGTTCTGCGGCGCACGAGCGAGTTCGTTGAGTACACGCTGTTCGTGGCGAAGCCGGTCGGCGAGACCCGGGCGGGCGAGGCGAACCGTCAATCGAGGCGTACCGGCGGGATCCAGAACGCTGAAGGTACGGTCCGTCGAGCCTCCTGGCGCGACCTGAACCGCCCATCCGTCAGCCGATGGAACCAACGAATGGCGGATCAGCACGTCCAATGTCACGGCGGCCAGCCGCTCGTCCGGCGGTGAGGGATGCATCGTCATCGATCGCGTCGTCCGGGGAAATGTTGTCGTCGCATCCAGCCCTCCTTCGCCCCACCAGCCCGGTACGTTAGCATAGTGGATGATGGTGACGAGCAGCACGAACCCACGTCAATCGATTCTTGGAGTTCCGGTCGATCCGCTCGACCGGGCAGCGGCGCTGGGGCGCATCGCCGGCTGGCTGGCGCGGGAGCGAGGAGCCGAACTCGCCCATGTCGTAACCGTGAACCCGGAGTTCGTCGTCGCTGCCCGGCGAAACCGGGAGTTCGCCAGTGTCCTGCACACATCTGCGCTGGCGACAGCCGACGGCGTCGGGATCATGCTGGCAGGGCGGGTGCTCGGCGTGCCGGTTGGCGAGCGCATCACCGGAGTGGACCTCGTCGAGGGACTGGCGGAGATGAGCGCGTTGGACGCGAACTGCCGGCTCTTCCTGCTCGGTGCCGGGCCGGGCATCGCAGACGAGGCTGCAACGGCCCTGCGTGAGCGCTACCCAGGAGCGCGCATCGCTGGAACCTTCGCCGGATCGAGCGCGGATCGCGGATTCGCCGAAATCGAAGGACGGCTGGCGGAATCCGGAGCGACCGCTCTGCTGGTTGCCTTCGGCCACCCCACCCAGGATCTCTGGATCGCGCGCCACCGGGAGGCGCTTGCGGCACATGGCATACTGGTCTCCATCGGTGTCGGCGGGACGTTCGACTATCTGTCCGGACGAGTCCCACGCGCGCCGCAACTGGTGCGGAAGGTCGGGCTCGAATGGCTCTACCGGCTGATCCGGCAACCGTGGCGCTGGCGTAGGCAGTTGGCGCTGCCGCTGTTCGTTCTCCTAGTCATCCGGGAGCGGCTGCGCAGGCGATGACCAGCAACACCGTTGACATGTCAATGACGACAACGTAACAGGCGGGCTGAACCAGGACCGTGTCGACTACCGACGACTTCGACGTCAAATGCACCTTCCATCCGAACGTCTCGACGCGCCTGCGCTGCTCGCGCTGCGAGCGGCCGATCTGTCCGCGTTGCATGGTGTCAACGCCAATCGGCTTCCGCTGCCCGGACTGCGCGCGCGGCCCGAAGCCAGTCATCTATCAGGCCAGCCGGACCGGAATCGTCAGCGGGGCAGCAGTTGGACTGGCCGTGGCGATCGCGGTCGGTGTCCTCTGGGGCCTTTTTCCAAACTGGGAGTTCTACTGGTGCGTGATCCTCGGGTTCGGCATCTCCGAGTCCGTCTCGTGGGCAACAAAGTACAAGCGCGGGACCGAGTTGATGACGATCGCGATGGTCTGTGTCTTCATTGGTCTTGCGCTGGCGAGAGTCGTCATTGCCTGGGATCATCCATATCTGACGCTGGACATGCTGCTCAACAACACGAACGATCCAGGGGTCGCAGCGGCGTTCCAGGTCGAGTTCATTCCCGACTTCCTCTTTATGGCGATTCCGTTCGCGATCAACTACATCCGCTTCAAGTAGGCATGTAGGGTGGATGCGATGAATACGTCGCTGTTACACCTGCTCGACCGGCTTGGTGGCCAGCGTGTGCTGGTCGTCGCTGACCTCTATCTGGACCGCTACATCTTCGGAACACCAAGCCGCATCTCCCGCGAGGCGCCAATCATGGTGCTGGACGAGGACCGGCAGGAAGACCGGCTTGGCGGCGGTGCAGCCCCGGCCCTGCAACTGGCGGCGCTTGGCTACGACGTCGCGGTCGCTGGCGTTGTCGGCGACGATGAGGCGGGCCGGTCGGTCGTCGCCCTGCTGGAGGCAGCCGGGATCGACCCCAACGGCGTGCTGACCGATCCCTCGCGGCCAACCACGACGAAGATGCGCGTCGTCGCGGAAGGATTCTTCCTGTTCCCGCAGCAGGTTGTCCGAATTGACCGGCAGCAACGCGCTGCGGTCAGTAATGAAGTGACGACAGCACTCTCGACGGCGGTCAGCAATGCCCAGCCGGCCGCGATCCTTATCTCAGACTATCGCTCCGGCGTCGTCACCGATGCGCTCGTTAATGCTGTCCGGGCAGCCCAGGGCGAACACGGCCTACTGACGACGGTCGATTCCCAGGGCGAACTGGAGAAGTTCGGCGGCTTCGATCTCGTGAAGTGCAACCAGGCGGAGGCCGAAACTGTCCTCGGCCATCCACTTGGAGACCGGGCGAATCGCGAATCCGCCTTCTCGACGCTGCGTGCGAAGATCGGCGCTCGCTGCCTCGTCGTTACGCGCGGCGGCGAGGGCGCGTCGCTTGCCAGCATCGACGGCTACGACGAGACCCCAGCCAGCAACCGCTCCGAAATCTTCGACGTGACCGGCGCCGGAGACACCGTCGTCGCCATCATGACCGCCGCCCGGCTTGCCGGAGCGACTCCGCTCGACGCCGCCATGCTCGCCCAGGCTGCTGCTGGCGTCGTCGTCCGCAAATGGGGCAACCAGCAGGCGACACGAGAAGAGATCGCGGCGGAACTACGGCGGTCGTGATGCGTGATGCGCCAATATCGGTAGGGGCCGCGCCTCCGTGCCGGCCCGGCGCCCGCAGGCGCTCGCATCGATACATGGGCGTTTGATTCACGGGCGCAGACGTCGGCGACCCGTGGTTAAGCGCCCCGTCGTTCAACCGGGCGCCTGCGAGCGCCGGGCCGGCACGGAGGCGCGGCCCCTACCGAGATGACGGCGCGTCAACCTTCCCACACAGGCTGGCGCTTCTCGATGAACGCGCACATGCCTTCCTGGGCGTCGGCTGCCAGGGCATTCATCGTCATCACAGTCTTGGTGTAGTCGTAGGCGGCACGCTGGTCGCGGTCGATCTGGGCGTAGAAGGCTTCCTTGCCGATGCCGATGACGGTGCTGCTGGCGGAGGCGATCTGCGACGCGATCTCGCGGGTGCGGGCTTCCAGTTGATCCGAAGGAACGACCTCATTGACGAGGCCCCAGTCGGCGGCTGTCCGCGCATCAATCGGGACACCGGTCAGCAGCATCTGCATGGCGCGCTTCGGGCCAATGACACGGCTGACGGCGACCATTGGCGTCGAGCAGAACAGACCGATCTTGACGCCCGGCGTGCCGAAACGGGAGCCCTCCTCGCAGAAGACGAGGTCACAGGTCGCGGCAAGTTGGCATCCTGCCGCCGTCGCGATTCCGCGCACCATCGCGATGACGGGCTGCGGAATCCCCTGGACGGTGTCCATCAACTCGCAGCAGGTGTCGAAAATCTCGCGGTAGTCATCGATCTCACGGCCGGTCATCTCGGCGATGTCGTGACCGGCTGAGAATGCTGGGCCGTTCCCGGTCAGGATCACGACGGCGACGTCGCGGCGCGTGCCGATATCACGGAGCGTGCCGGTCAGTTCCCGCATCAGCGCCAGAGAGAGCGCGTTGCGCTTCTCGGGCCGATTGAGGGTGACGGTCGCGATTCGCGCGTCGCTATCGATATCAACCAGGACCATCTCGGTGGCTGTCGTTGTCATGCCGGGTTCCTTCCGTTGCGACACCAGTGCTGGATCGTCAGTGGGCGCCTGCGTGAGATCGTAGCACTCCCCGGTCATGCTGGGCGGCAGCGAATGACCTCTCCGATGTCAACCAGTTCGGCTGGCCAAAGGAGAGGTCTATCGCTGCAGTTCGGGACGACAAGGACGCTTACGGCCCGGCGCCATCACCAGCGGCGTTTACGGAAGGCGACGACGCTATGCGGTCCAGACGCGCTGGAAGTGGTTCTTCCAGTTGCCGTGCATGATCAGTTCGATGTCGGGTTCGCTGTAGCCACGCCCGCGGAGGATGTCAGGGATCTTCTGGAGATCGGCGATCGTGTCGAGGTCGTTGGGGCATTGCTCGGTGCCGTAGCCGCCATCGAGGTCGGTGCCGATCGCGGCGTGGCGAGCGTTACCGGCCAGTTGGCAGACGTGGTCGATGTGGTCGACGACGTTTTCGAGCGTGACACGCTCAGGGGTCGTCTCGCCACGGACCCAGTTCGGCTCCAGCATCCAGGCGTCCATGACCGCACCGATGACAACGTCGCGGTCGATCAGATGGCGCAGCATGTCGTCGGTCAACTGGCGGTCGCCAGGGACGAGCGCGCGGCAGTTGGAGTGGGTCGCGATGACCGGTCCTTTGAACAGTTCGACTGCCTCCCAGAAGCTGTCGTCGGAGAGGTGGGTGACGTCGAGCGTCATCCCGAGGTTGTCCATCTCCTTGAGCAGGTCACGGCCCTTCTGCGTCAGACCGCCGACCGACTGGGTGCCCTTCGCGTAGGCGCTTGGGCCGTAATGGGCCAGGCTGATAACGCGCAACCCCTGCTCGTACCACGGTCCAACCTGCGACGGTTCGACGATCGGATCGGCGCCCTCCATCGTCAGGATCATCCCGAGCGGTGTCGTGTCGGGGTTGTCCTGCCACTCGGCGAGGTGCGCTTCGAGCGCCGGCCAGGTATCGAGCATCCGAATAACGCCCTGCCGTTGGAGTTCGAGGTAGTAGGCCAGTTGTCCCTGGGCATGTCCGTAGGCGATCTCGTGGGTCCGGTAGCCGTTACGGACGGCACCGGGCTGATCGACGCGGGCAATCACCGTACAGAGCGTGACGGCGATGTTGCCGGCCCGCATTTCGGGGAACGCGACGGTCCCGGCAGCGCGTCCCTTTTGCGTCATTCCGGCTTCAAATGCGCGGGTCTCAGCGACCGTTTGCTTGAGGTCACGATTCCACAATAGCCCGTTCATGGCCAGGTCCAAATGCCCGTCGATTACCAGCACAGTCCACCCCTCTTTCGTTGTCCAAAGTCTCACCCGTAGGGCGGAACGTACCCGCGTCTGATTACCGTGTCAATGGTGTTGACAACAGAAACACAGGTGGGTAGATTGCGCTGAACAGCATCGACATCCGAGACGGCAACGCTGACGTCGCACTACTGGCACTTCATGAGAGGAGGAGTGGGGCGAACTGCGCGACTCAGTTGCCACGATCTGGCTGACGCGATTGTCATGTGCCATCGGCTGGCTCGTACGGTGCCATCCATTTTTGAGGGGGAGAGACCCGTGGAAGAAAACCGAAATGTCCAGAAACTCATCGAAGACTTCAGTCGCCACGGCCTGAGCCGGCGCGCTGTCCTGAAGCGAGCCGTCGCTCTTGGCCTCAGTGCTCCGGCCATCGCAGCCGTCCTGGCGGCCTGCGGCGGCGACGACGACGACGATGACACGCCAGCGCCGACAGCCACGACGGCATCGTCGGGTGGTGCGGCGACCGAGCCCGCCGAAGAGGCGACCGAAGCACCTGAGGAAGAAGAAGAAGAGGAAGAGTCGCCCGAGGCTGAAGAAACGGCTGAGGCTGAGGAAACGCCGGAAGAGGAAGACGAAGAAGAGCCAACGCAGGCACCTGTCGTCGTGGCGACTCAGCCGACGACCGCCTACGTTGATGTCTTCGCCAACGGCAAGCGCGGTGGACGCCTGCGCGTGGCTGCCATTGGTGAGCCGGCCACGCTGGACCTCCATCAGACGACGGCGGGTGTCACCTCCGAACTCGCCTACTGCCTGGGCGAGACGTTGTTCTCCTACGACTATTACGTCCAGCCGCAGCCGCTGCTGGCCGAGTCCTACGACGTCAGCGACGACGGCACCGTCCATACGATCAAGCTGCGCGAAGGCATCAAGTTCCACAACGGTGAGACGATGACTTCCGCCGACGTCGTCGCGACGGTCGAGCGCTGGGGACGCCTGAGTGGTGTCGGTAAGAACCTGATGGCGGCCACCACCAGCATCGAAGCCACCGACGAATACACCGTGACGTGGACGACCAACAAGCCGTACGGCACGATCACGATCGCGCTTGCGAACAACTCGCAGGGCGCCATCATCATGCCGAAGTCGGTCCTCGACGCGCACAGCGATGAGCCGCTGCCATCCGATGCGATGATCGGCACCGGCCCGTACAAGCTCGTCGAGCATCAGCCAGACGTGCACGTTCTGTTCGAGCGGTTCGAGGACTACACGCCGATCGAAGGCGCTGCGACCGGTAGCCACTCCGGCCACCGCTACCAGTGGCTCGATGAGATCGAGTTCATCCCGGTCCCGGACGAAGCCGCTCGCGCCGCTGGTATGCAGGCCGGCGACTATCACATCGGCCACACGATCGGGAACGACCACTACGAGGTCCTCAACGCCAGCAGCAACCTCGCCGTCAAGATCCAGGAGCCAACCCAGTGGGACGTCTTCTTCCTCAACTGGGAGTCGGCGGTCTGGAAGGAACTGAAGGTCCGCCAGGCGTTCCAGGCCTGCCTCGACCACCTGCCGATCCTGCAGAACTCGCGCGGTGGTGGTGATTTCGTCAAGCTCGACCCGAGCCTGATGATGGCCCCGTCGGCGTTCTACTCGACGGCCGGTGAAGAGCTGTACAACATCAACAACCAGGATCTCGCCCGCCAGCTCCTCGAAGAGGGTGGCTACGACGGCACGCCGATCCGCTTCATGTGCACGCAGGAGTATGCGTACATGTACGGCGCGGCGATCATCGCCCAGCAGCAGATGGAGGCGGTCGGCTTCGTCGTTGACATGCGCATCACCGACTGGGCAACCGTTCTCGAGAACCGCGCCAAGAAGGATGCCTGGGATGTCTTCGTCACCGGCCACGGCTTCGTGCCGGACCCGACGCAGATCACCTACATCGGGCAGATGAACATCTACCCGGGCTGGTGGAGCGATCCGGGGGCCCTCGAGCTGGCCGCGCAACTCGCTAGCGAGACGAGCTTCGAGAAGCGCTACGAGATTTACGAGCAGATCCAGCAGCTTGCGTATGAGCAGGTCCCGGCCATCAAGACCGGCGACTCCAGCGTCATCGCCGTCTGGGCGAAGTCGGTCGGCGGCCAGGACGGCCTCGAACGCGCGACGCCGTACTGGAACATCTGGCTGGACGAGTAGATTTCAGCCATCAGCTATTAGCCATTAGTTGTTAGCCAGTTGGAACGTGTCGAGTGGGTCCAGCCCTGCCGAAATCGACCAACTGGCTAACGGCTAACAGCTGATAGCTAACAGCTAAGGGAACCTACATGCTCAGGTTTGTCATTCGCCGGCTAATCCTGCTCGTGCCGGTGATCGCGATCGTTGGAACGATCGTGTTTGTTTTGATCCATCTGACGCCGGGTGATCCGGCGGTGGTCGTTCTTGGGCAGGACGCGACGCCGGAACAGATCGAGGCGATGCGCGATCGCCTTGGGCTGAACGAGCCACTGTATGTCCAGTACATCGACTGGTTCCTGGGGGCGATTCGGCTCGACTTCGGCGAGTCGATCTTCCTCGGCCAGCCAGTGACCGAGTCGCTGATGGACCGCGCCCAGCCGACGTTGCTGCTGACGCTCTATGCGCTCACGATCCAGGTGTTGATCGCGATTCCGTTCGGGGTGATCTCGGCGGTGAAGCACAACTCGGTCATCGACCGGGTATTGATGGTGCTCTCGATCAGCGGGGCCGCGATTCCGAGTTTCTTCCTGGGGATCATGCTGATCCTGTTCTTCGCCGTCCGGCTGCAATGGCTGCCGTCCGGCGGGTTCACCTCGATCACCGAGGATCCGGTCCAGCACTTCAAGCAGATGATCATGCCGGCCTTCGCGCTCGGCTTCACGTCGGCCGGGCTGCTTGCGCGACTGGTCCGGTCGTCGATGCTTGATGTGCTGAAAGAGGACTACATCCGGACCGCTCAGGCGAAGGGGTTGCCGCAGCGGATCATGGTCATCCGCCATGCGCTGCGCAACGCGCTGATCCCGGCCATTACCGTCATCGGTTACTCGCTGGGTGGCCTGCTCGGTGGTGCAGTCGTCACTGAGACGGTCTTCACGATCCCTGGAATGGGCCGGCTTGTCGTGCAGTCCGTTGCACGACGTGACTTTCCGGTGATTCAAGGTGCGATCCTGCTGATCGCGGCCATCTATGTCCTCGCGAATCTGCTCGTTGACGTGCTGTACGTCTATATCGATCCACGGGTGCGCTATGGCAACGACTGAACACGCTGAAACCGCTCAGGTCTCCAACGTCTTTTCGACGCGGCCCGTCCAGCGTGGACTGCTGCGCAACATCACACCTGCCTCGCGCTTCTACTGGATTCGGGTGCTGCTCTCGAACCCAATGGCGGTCGTGAGTGGGTCAATCCTGCTCATCATCATCTTCTCCGCCATCGCCGCACCGTTACTGACGAGCCACGACCCAAAGTTCCTCGACCCGGGCATCCGCCTCCAGGGCATGGACGGCGATTACTGGTTCGGCACTGACGGTAGCGGACGAGACGTGTATGCACGCGTCCTCTACGGAGCGCGGGTCTCGCTGATTGTCGGCATCTCGGTGATGGTGATGGCGGCAGTATTCGGCGCCGTCTTCGGGCTGATCTCGGGCTACTACCCGAGGCTCGACACGCCGATCATGCGGGTGATGGACGGATTGATGTCGTTCCCCAGCATCCTGCTGGCGATCGCGATCATGGCCAGCCTCGGCCCGAGTACGATCAACGTCATCATCGCGCTGACGGTGGTCTACATCCCCAGCATCGCCCGGCTCGTACGTGGGACAACGCTGGTAACGAAGCAGCAACCGTATGTCGAGTCGGCGCGGTCGGTCGGGGTCCGCGACCACGTCATCCTGCGACGGTACATCTTCGCCAACACGCTCTCGCCACTGATCGTCCAGTGCACCTTCGTGGTCGCCTTCGCGATCATCTCGGAAGCGTCGCTCTCGTTCCTTGGCGCCGGTGTGCCACCGGACACACCGACCTGGGGGAACATGCTGCGCGATGGCCAGCAGTTCATCCAGATCGCCTGGTGGATGGCCGTCTTCCCCGGCAGCGCGCTCTTCATCCTCGTTCTCGCCCTCAACCTCTTCGGCGACGGCCTCCGCGATGCCCTCGACCCGAGGATGCGGCGGCGGTAGGGGACTGGGGATTGGGGGCTGGGGACCCGGGGATGTTCAAAGGATCTGTTCCGTCAGATGCCCCCGAGTCCCCAATCCCCAATCCCCAACCCCACGCTACTGAATCCAGACCTCGCAATTGATGAACGTGTCGTTGCCGGTCCCGCCGATACAGGTATCGAAACCGGGGCCGCCATCGAGGATGTCGTTGCCGTTCCCACCATCGAGGATATCGTCGCCGGGGCCGCCGCGAAGGATATCGTCGCCGTTCTCGCCCCAGAGGCTGTCGTTCCCGGTCCCGCCGTCCAGCACATCGTCCTGATTTCCGCCATATAGCAGGTCATCCCCAGAGCCGCCAGCCAGGACGTCTGCGTGATTCCCGCCAGACAAGGTGTCCCCGCCACCAAGGCCAAGCATGCACTGGTTCCCGTTGCCGCCAAACAGGATGTTGGGGAGATCGTTGCCCACGATTCGATCGCTCAGCGGAATGCTGTTGCACTCGGGCGGGATGCCATCATCCTCCTGCGGTGGAGGTGTGGCCGCGACCGTCATGTCGTCGGCGCTGGACGGCTCGACCGTGTTGGCCGCCGCCAGCGCGCCGAACGAGACCCAGACCAGCAATCCGCAGGCAGCAACCACCAGTAACCGCTTGCGCGTCAGGCGGATCATCCCGCCACCCCTGGCGTCGCTGAGTACTGGTAGGTGATGTCGGCACATCGGACGATGAAGCGTTCGAAGCCATTGGCAGCGTGGCGCAGGATCACCTGACCCTCACGGTCGGCCAGCCGGGCAAGGTCGTCGAACGATCGGACGGCGACGACCTGACCAGCAGCCATCGCCGGATCGGGGTCGCTGATGTCGACCAGCATCGCGTTGTAGCGGCTCGGCACACTCGTCCGACCACTCCGCGCGGACCGCGCCGCGACCAGGGCGATCGCGATGGCGCCAATGAGTGTGAGGATCAGGCCAGCGATAGCCGCGATCCGTGCCACCATCACATCAACCTGCCACTTCAAGACCGCGATCGTGTTCGGCTCGATTTCCGGCAACTTGACAATGCCGGTCTTGCTGGGAGCGAGGGCGGCCTCGGAGCCAGAGGCAAGCGTCAGTTCCATCGGATCGGCGTTGAACGCCAGTTCCGGCGCGAATGTGTCGCTGAGTGTCTCGCCACCGAGGTAGCCGTCAACGGTCACCTTCGGAACAAACGTCAAGGTAAAGCGATCGTGCGGGACGCCGGTCTGCTCGGCGACGCGGTCGGTGATCTGCTTCAGGGTCTTGAGTTCGATTGAGGCTTCGGCGTTGAAGGATGATCCTTCGAATGTCTGGTCGGTGACGAGCGGGACGGTTCGCGACCAGCCGTTGTCGGTGCTGAGGATCGCGTTCAGGTCCCAGGAGCCGGAGACAATGGCCGGCAGATCGCTCTGGAGCTGGTAATCAAACCAGACGACGACCGTGTCGCTGACCTCACGGAAGATCGGATCACCGGTCGCGACCTCAGCGGCGTCGTAGATGCCACTCGGAGCGGCGGCACCATAGCGGAACTGGCCAGTCTGGTCGTATGTGGCATCGACCGTCACCTCACGCTCGGCCGCTCGCGTGAACGCGAAGCCGCCGATCACCAGACAGGCGACGGCAATCAGCCCGACCCAGCCGAGCGCATCCTTGGTGCGCTGGTCGAGCCAGGGAGTTCGATTGAATGGCGGCTGCGGCTGCTGGCGGCGATCCCGCATCTCCTGGTAGCTCCGCGCTGGCCGCCGACCGTTGCGCGGGGTGCGCGAAACTCGTTGCCCCACTCTTCGCTGATCTGATGGCAACACTGCCCCAACTCCTATCACCGCGACGATGAAGATCACCAGACCAGGGCCCCGCACCCAGGTGATCAGCTTGCCGACCTTCGGCAGATGAACCCATTCCTTACCGACTACCTCTGATGGAAGTGGCTTATACGAATCGAGAAAGTCGTTGTTGTCCCCCTGGAGGATGAAGCGCGCCCCATCCTGGTCGATGATGCGATGGATGATTGCGCCGATAGTCGGATGTCGGTATGTGACGATATCTCCGACCTGGTAATCACTTTGGCTTCGTACCAACACGAGATCGCTGCGATGGTATCCCGGCTCCATACTGTCGCCATTGATAATGACGTATGACGTGCGACCGCCAATGATTGGAGGGGCGAAAAGGATCCAACCAAGCACGATGAGCCCTGAAATGGTTGCGACCGATGTGATTCGGGATGGGCGTGGCCTGGTATTCATGCTTGGTGATTCTCTGTCAAGTTACTGGTGGCGCTCCCGACGAATCGGGAGCGTCACCAAACCATTGCTGTACTGGATCGAAGAAACTACTGGGCGGCGACGACCTGGAGATCCTCCGCACCAAGAACATCCCCAGAGATCGAACAGACAAAGTTGGCTGGCATCGCCGTCGATGAGGTCGTGCAGGGGGCGGACCACGCTTCGCCAACAATGCGGGCCTTCACGCTCTGCGGAACCACCGTGCCACCAGTCAGGTCAAAACTAACACCGTTGAGTTCGGTCGGGTCAGTTGAGTTGAGGGTATAGCGGATATTGGTAACCTCGTACCCACTGATATCGCCGGTGCCGTCGCCTGCACGGCTGTCCGGCACAGTGTTCTGAGCCGCGAAGCCGAAGCCGGCGGTGGCGAGGATCACCAGGAGCAGACCCAGAACAGCGGTCCGCCGGTTGATAACCCGAGAAATAGCCATGATGAATGATCTCCTACTACTACAGACCACAATAAAACGGTCCACAGTACAGGAGCCGAGTCCCGGGGCTGGCTCGCTTCAGCGTCGCGATGTCACTAACGCGGGGTGGTGAGTTCCGCTCCAGCTCGTCGCGTTGCGTTCGCGGGTTTTCGCCGCTCGGCATCTGTGCTGTGTGGCAACAGAATGCGTTCGTACGCGGCGATCGAGAATCACCCGGAAGTCCAGTCAACGACGATACCGCCGAAAGTACGGCAGTACAGGAGATCAGACCAGCATCGCCCTCCCGGAGGAAATCCGGCGAGCGTGCTGGGACAGATATTGTGTCAGGCAGGCACTGACGACTGGTCGGGATTGGGGACTCGGGACTCGGGGCGATTGAGAGGACGAGGCCCAATCAAGACCCCGAAATCCGCATCCCGAGTCCCCAATCCCGCCGCTACTGCGCTGCCACGACACGCACCTCGTCTACGTCCGCAATCGCGACCGAGCCGCCCAGCGCGCAGGTTGCACGGGACGGGACCTGGGCCGTCGAAATGGCGCAGGAATGCCAATCCTCGCTCTCGCTGACGAGTTTGACCATGACAGCAGGCATCGCTGCGCCACCGTCAATGTCGAAACTGACAGCGTCGAGCCGGGTTGGATCCTGGGAACTCAGCGTGTAGGAGATGTTGTCGATCGCGTAGCCGGAAATCTGGCCAACGCCATCACCACCAGACCCCGAGAGGCCGGTGTTCGAGGCAGCAAAGCCGTAACCGACCGAGCCGGCCACGATTGACACGAGCGCGACAGCGACGACGCGCAGGATATGGAGCATAGTCGGCCTCCCATAAGGCCGACCAGAGGTGGTGAGCTGGGACACCCTGACAGTCGCCAACGATGGCGCTGCTGTGTCCAGCAATACCAGTGGCCGGTTACGCCACTTGCTCCCCCATGCGGCTTCGGCGTCCAGGACACGCCGCAGGGATCATCACATCCACTGGTCAGACTGATTGTTACCCGAATGTCTTGACAGCAAGACATTCACTGCCATCTAGCGTACGTTCGCAAGTCCGGGGTCGCAATACCCCAGAAGTCCGGTCGAACGACAAACGTCAGCACCGGCAGTACCGACGTTCGCACCATGCTCGCAGCCAGCCGGTACCTGGCGTTGGCCTGGTTAACGCAGAATCTGCCGCATAACTTCGTCTATCGACAGTCACACGACGACAGGGAGCGGTGGATCCACCGCTCCCTGTCGTCGCCCAAACTGCGGAACTACTGCCGAATCTGCACGATCTGGCCGATGTATTCGAGTGTGACGTAGATAGTTCCGTCCCAGCCGATGGCCATGCCGGTTGGTGTCGTCAACCCGCCGGCCAGCACCTCCCAGCCAGTGTCGGTCTGGCGCATGACGCGACCTGAGCTCCAGTCCTCTCCCTTGAGGAAGCCGCGGAACTCAAGCGCCAGCAGCCGTCCATCGTGGTCGAAGGCGATATCGGTGACGGTCGTCAGGCCGGTCGCGTACTGGCTCATCTCGCCGGCATCCATCGCGTCGCCATCGCCGTTGTCGTCGGAGAGTCGCCAGACGGCGCTCGCGCCTTCCGGGAACGGGCCACCTGTCTCGGAACCCATGTAGAGCGCTCCGTCCGGGCCCCAGACGAGGCCGGTCGGGACGGTGTGGATCTGAGCCGCGCCGGTGCCGGACGTGTTGGTCGTGGTCGGCAGGACGGCGAAGGTCGAGACGACGCCCTCCGGTGTGACGAGCCAGATCGTGTTGGCTGCCGCGTCCGACACGTAGGCGTTGTTGTTGGCGTCGAGCACGAGCGCATAGGGGAGCGATTCGATGATGCTGCCATCCGGGTTGTTAGCGAGCTCGTAGGCCCAGAAGTTGGCGTAAGGGTTGGCCGTGATGAGCGGATTGCCATACACCGGTGGCGCGGCGGTCGACCAGATCGCGTGCCACTGTGCCAGCGATCGATCGGCTTCGAACGCGCCGGTCAGGAAGTAGATCTCACCTTCGGCGCTGAACTGGACATCACCGATGCCGTGGATCGCCTGACCGCCGAAGGCGACGCCGGGCCGGAACGACGCCGTCGGCATGCCATTGACGAGGTCCTGCATCTCGGCGCCGTTGTCGGCCATCCAGTCGCCGTTGAGGTCCTGGAAGCGGACGATGCGCGAATCCCGGTGGCCGTCGCCGCTCCCGTTCAGCGCAGCGACGAGGTGCCCGTTGGCGTCGATCGTAAGACCGCGCGGCGCTTCCAGACCACTGGCATACGGCAGGACGTGGTAGCCGCCGTCACCGGCGATCGCTTGAAATGGCGCGACGAGTAATCCCAGGAGCACGCAGACGAGCAGGAAACGATGGGGCTTCATCAGTGTCCCTCCGAACCTTACGGCGAATCGCTGGCCGGGAGTCCGCCGGGTGGTGCCTGGATATTCAGTTACCATCCGCCGAATCTCCCGGTGCCAACACGCTAGCGTCCAGAAGAAGGAAACGGCACCGGGAAAACACGTAATTCGTCCGGGAGGTGGTGTGGCGGAAACCACGTAACGGTCAGGCGAGGTCGTGTCGCAACGCCCAGGCAGTCGCGTCAGCCCGGCCGCGCGCGTCGATCTTGGAGTAGAGGTTGGTGATGTGGCGCTCGACAGTGCGGACACTGAGGTAGAGATCGCCGGCGATCTCCTTGTTGCTGCGGCCAGCCGCGATCAGCCGCAGGACATCGTATTCTCGCGCCGTGAGGTGGGCAGAAGGCGAAGTAACAGGATCCGAACTCGGTTGAGCGACCGTCGCGAGCGCGAATGCCAACGCATCACTCAGTGCCATCGACAACCCTGCCTCCCAAGCGAGACAGAATGCGTCAGGACCGAGCGCGGCTCGCGACGCCTCGATCTGGGCGTCGACGGTTGGACGTTCGGACGCTGGGACGACGGTACCAATCGTAGCGCGCACCGATACCTCAGCGGCATACAATCGGGTTGAGCGGTCAAAGTCGGCTCGAACGAAAGCCAGTGATGCCAGCCGCCGATAGGCAATCGCAACCGCCCACCTGATGTCGAGATTGGCGTACAGGGCTAAGCTCTCGCGGTGGGCCGCTTCAGCTGCATCGAAACTACCTTGCTGCTGATGCAACGTGCCCAGAAAGCTTAGGGCCAATGCCGTTGTGCTTTGATGGTTGATTCTTCTCGCGAGCGCTAGCCCATCGTGAAGCCTGTTCGACGCCTGATCATCATCGCGTCTAGTCGACAGACACAGGAGTGCTCTGGCGACATTCGCCTGATCTCCCAGTTCGCGCGCAGTCGCCAGGAGGCGCTCCAACAACATCCACCTACGCGCGTCATCGCCGGTTGCATCGGCAATGATCGCGAGCGGAATCAGGATTCGGGGTTGGGAGGCGCGGTCGCCCAATTCCTCACAGATGGAGAGTGCCTCTTCGCCTAGCGATCTTGCCTCGGTATAGTCGCCGCGATGTCTCAGGAGTTGCGTCGCCTCACCAAGCGCCCTTGCCCTGACCAGCGTTCGTGCTTCAGCTCCAGGCAGTGCGAGGAACGAACGTGTCCACGTCCAGCCTTCACGTATGAACCCGCGGTAGAGCCAGAACCACGAAATCGCGGCAACAAAGCGCAAGCCGCGTTCAGTATCACTCCGTTCAAGGAGCCACGACTGTGCAGCCCGCAAGTTGTCGTGATCTCGTTCGAGACGGTCCCAACATCGCTTCTGCTCACTACTATCGTGTAGCGGCGCAGCACGCTCGACGACTCCTAAGTAATAGTCAGCATGTCGGTCTCTGGTGGCGGCGGATTCTCCTGCAGCCAGCAACTGCTCGTACGCGAACTGACGAATAGGTTCAAGCATCGAGAAGCGAGCTTCTCCATCGGGATCAACGGAGCGGTGCACGAGACTGGACTCGATCAGCGCAGTCAGTGCATCCAGCGCATCCGGTGCAGGTGGTCCGACGGAAGCCGCCGCATCAAGTGTCCAGCCACCAATGAAGACCGATAGGCGTCGGAAGAACATCCGCTGATCTTCGCTCAGGAGATCGTAGCTCCAGGTGATCGCGTTCCGCATCGTTTGAAGCCGTGCGGGCTGGTCGCGCTGACCGCCAGTCAGAACGAGAAGTTGCTGATCGAGGCGGTTCAAGAGTTGATAGAGCGTCAACACACCGGAACGAGCAGCAGCCAACTCGATCGCCAGTGGTAGCCCATCCAGACGCGAACAAATCTCCGCGATGGTTCGAAGATCGGTATCGTGAAGCTGCAGTGACACCCCCGACGCGCGCACCCGTTCAATGAACAGTTGGACCGCCGGATACGCGGACAGGTCGGAGGTGTGGACTGTTCGCCGGAGCGGGGGAAACGCCAGTGGCAGGACGGAGCGGACGTACTCTCCCTGAAGGTGAAGCGGTGCGCGGCTCGTGACCAGTACATCCAGGGCTGGGCACGAGGCAAGGAGCGCTGCGATGCCCGGTGCGGCTTCGAGTACATGTTCGGCGTTGTCAAGTACGAGTAGCAGATGCCGATCAGCGATGTACGTAGCCAACCGTCGCTCGACTGGCTCGGACGTCGTATCCCAGAGGCCGAGCGCGGCCGCAATGGCTGGGAGGATCATACTCGGATCGCTGATCGCCGCCAGTTCAACCAGCACGGCACCATCGATGTAGCGGACGGCAAGCTGCCGGGCCACAGCGAGTGCAAGCTGCGTCTTGCCGATCCCGCCGGGACCGGTCAACGTGACGAGCCGGGCGTGCGTGAGCAGTTCGCAGATGCTGGCGATGTCGTCGTCACGGCCGAACAGTTGGGTGACCGGCGCGGGCAGGTTGGTTCTGCGCGGGAGCATGTGCGCCTGCCGATCGAGAGTCGGTGTCGCCTCGCGGAGATGCTGGGTCATTACCCCACCTCGCACCGTCCAGCGTCGGAAGATCGAACCGATTGTGTGCGGACAGTGTAGCAGGGGAACTCGTACCCATATAGCGCCGTCGAACGTCGGTGTCGGTCTGGGCTGAGTGGCATACTGGAGCGACGCGGCATCGTTAGCGCCGGTTCGGGAGTGGTGAGCCGGTCAACGTCAGCCTGTGAGGAGTTTGGACGCCGTGATCGCACGAACGTTCACCCTCGGTCACGAGTTCGACATGCTGCCGGACGACACCGAGGAGACACTGGTGGGATCGTCGCTGCATCAAGCGGCGATTGTCGCGCTGTACACCGACCAGGAACTGGGGCTAGACGGTTACATCCCCTGGGAACCGGACGAGTTTGGCCGCTGGCCCAGTGCGACGCTCGGTATCTCTTTCCAGCCAGAGGGCACACAGCTCCGCGTCTTTGACCAGGATGGTGCGCCTGTACCGTTGGCGAAAGAACTTGCTAGCCAGAAATCACGGTTAGAACAGCGCGTCACCGATCCGCAGTGGGCCGAACTCGACGAGGAGCTGCGCAGGCTCCGCAGCGGGTGAGGCAGACGTGGGTTCGGTGATTCCGTTCGACAGGCTCACGGCACTCGGGGAGGCGCTCCGCAACGAGGAGCGCCGGATTGTCTTCACCAACGGCCACTTCGATCTGCTCCATGTCGGACATCTTCGCTACCTGCAGGCGGCACGAGCGCTGGGTGATGTCCTCGTCGTTGGAGTCAACGACGACGCGGTGACGACAGCGCGCAAAGGACCGTCGCGACCGATCTTGCCGGAAGATGAACGAGCCGAACTTGTAGCCGGTCTGGCCTGTGTCGATTACGTGGCGATCTTCCACGAGCCGACCGCCGAGCGAGCGGTCGCACTGCTGCGGCCCGATGTCTACGTTAAGGGCGGCGACTACGGGCCAGGTGGAGCCGATTTGCCGGAGGCACGGGTGGTCGCCGAGTATGGCGGCGAGACCGTCATCATTCCATTAGAACAAGGCCGTTCAACGAGCGCGATCGTGGCAGCGATCCGGGCAGGGGAACCACTGACGTGAGCCAGCCTGGTCGCCCGGACCCCGACGGCACCCGATACGACATCCAGGAGACCCAGGCGTTCGACATCGTCGAGCGTGGCGGACGGGCCGGCGACACGGCGCCACTGCCGATCGTGCCGACGATCGAGAACCTGCCACAGCGGCGGCCACGTGCCGGGCAGATCGTCCGCGAGCGCCGTCGCGTGCCGCGCTACGAAGAGCCAATCGACGAACCGATCGTCGCAGAACCAGCGCGCGAACGAACCGCCGCTGAGAACATCAGCCAGGGGATCGCCTTCGCCGCCGTCATGCTGATGATCGGCAATATCCTCTCGCGCATTCTCGGGCTGGTGCGCGAGCAGGTCGCGGCTGGGTTCTTCGGGACCGGCAACGAGATCGCCGCCTTCACGATCGCCGACAACATCCACACGATGCTGTTCGATCTCGTCATCAGCGGCATGATGCAGGCGGCGCTGATCCCGGTCCTCAGCGAGTACACCGCGCCGGAGAAACGCGACGAACTCCGCAAGATCACCGGCGCGCTGCTGGTGCTGTCGGGACTCATCGTCGGCACGGTCGTCGGGTTCCTGATGATCTTCGCCCCGGCAGCGGTCCGGGTGATGACGGCGCTCGGCGGCGGCGAGGAGGCGCGCGGCGCTGAGACGTTCGCCTTGACGGTCGAACTCACTCGCTGGATTCTGCCGGCTGTCCTGCTGCTGGCCTTCTCAACGATCCTGATGTCAACGCTCTATGCGATGCAGCGCTTCACGCGACCGGCATTGTCACTCTCATTGCGCAACGTCGCGATCGTTGGTTCAACGGTCGCGCTTGGCTGGACCGCCTTTGGCGTCCGCTCGATGGCCCTCGGAATTGTCATCGGCGCGCTGCTCCTGATCCTGATTCAACTACCGGGGTTGCGCGATGCGATGCCGAAGCTCAACTTCAACTTCGGGCATCCGGCCATCCGTCGCATTGGTGTCCTCTACCTGCCGATCTTCGTCGGCCTGTTCGCCAATACGGTCGCGCTGGTCGTCGACCGCAACCTGGCCTGGGGGGTCGACAACATCCACGCACTTGGCGCGATGCGCTATGCGACCACGCTGAACCAGATGGTTCTTGGGCTGGTTGCTGCCGCCATCTCGCTGGCGTCGTTGCCGGCCCTCTCGCGATTCTGGTCGGCAGGCGATATCGAGAACTACTGGCTGACGCTGATGCGTGGACTACGGATGATCACCGTCCTGGCGATCCCGGCCACGCTCGGGTTGGCCGTCCTCTCGTGGCCGGTCGTCCGGCTGCTGTTCGAGCACGGCGCAACCGGGCGCGATGGCGCAACCCAGATCCTGATCGCGCTGCTGATCTACCTGCCCGGGACGCTGTTCGCCGCCTACGATCAGGTGCTGATCTTCGCTTACTTCGCGCGGCAGAATACGAAGACGCCACAGATCGTCGGCGTCCTTGCCGTCGGCATCTACTTCCTGTTCGCGCTGACGCTCGTCGGGCGTTTCGAAATGGCCGGACTGGTGGCTGCCAACAGCGCCCAGTTCATCTTCCACACCATCGTGATGATCGTCCTGCTCCGGAAACTCCGCACGGCAGAGGTCCCGGCCCACATCGACAGCCGCCTGACGCGCACGATCGCGATCTGTACCGGCGTCGGCCTCGTCATGGCCGGGGTCGCCGGTGGGCTCGCCTGGCTGCTCACGAAGGGACTGCCGGGCGATGCAGGCATCGCCAAACTCGTCTCCGAAGGACTCACAGTCGGCATCCCGGCCGCAACCGGCGCCGCCATCTACGCCGCGGGTCTGCTCTACTTCCGCGTCGAGGAGATGCAGACGATCCAGCGACGAGTGATGGGCGTCATACGCCGCTAGCACCGTTCTCACCAGACTGTGCCTATCCATGCTACGATGCCGACACGAAAGAGATGCGGGTGAGGCAAGGGGCGCGGCGGGATGGCACGCTCTGGTCGTGGTGTGCGCGGGTGGCGCGGGCTCGTCGTCTGGTTGTCGTTCGCGCTGCTGCTGGCCGGTTGCGGCGTTCCGGACGAGTTCCCGACACCGACGCCAACTCGTGATGTCTCACCAACGCCGACGGTATCGCCAACACCACGCCCGACCCCGACGGTCGCCAGCACAAGCACGACCTCGCCAGCGAATCCGACGACGGTGGCAACGCCCACCAGCGCAGCATCACCATCGCCACTGAGCCTGCGTCCGACGGCCACAACGCCACGACCACCGACCGCGACGCCGACCGTTCCAGCATCCGACTCAGATGCCACGACGGATCAAACCGTCCCCGGCACATCGACAGCAACGTCGCCTGGCCCAGGGCCCGGACCCGGTCCAGTCTCAACGGTCGTCGTCCTGGAACCCGACGCAACCGCGACCGGTATCGCCGTTGCGACGATCGAGCCAACCGTCGTCCCGCTCCCGACCGCGACACCGACGCTCGTCCCGGAACCGACACCGACACCAACACCTACGGCGACGCTCGTGCCGGAACCAACGCCGACTCCAGACCTCTGCCCCGGCGCGATCCCGTGGTACGACGCGATCAACTACCTCGGCACCTACGGAACCGTTATCGGCCCGGTCGTCGCCGCCTACTGGGCGGAAGAGGCGAGAGGCAAGCCGACCTTTCTTAACCTGGGAGCAAATTATCCGGACGCGAGCCGCTTCACCGTCCTGATCTGGATCGATGGCCGCTGGAACTTCGACTACCCACCGGAGGAGACGTACCTGGGATCAACGATCTGCGTCACGGGCCTGATCGAACTCTACGAAGGCAGCGCCGAGATGATCATCGAAGGACCAGAGTGGATCTGGATACCGTGATGTCGTCGCAATGCGGCTCAGTGGCCCACCAAAATGATCGTGACAGTCGATTGGTTCGAGGAACCCGCCCCGCGTCCCCTGTCATCCCGACGCAGGAGGGATCTCGTCCTCGTTGACTGATCGAGGTGCGAACGAGTCACGAGATCCCTCCTGCGTCGGGATGACAGGGCAAACGGCTGACGCAACCCGACACTTCCGGGGTGGTGAGCCAGCGATGACGACAGGGCGGGCACCGCAGCGACGCCTCGCGCTAGACACCCATCAAGCCTGGAGCGCTGATCATGGTTGCCGCAAGGCGGATCGGTGAGGTTTCGAAACTCTCGATGATGACGATCAGGCCGGTCATGAAGGCCGCAACCAGTGCAACCAGCGCGATGAGAAACATGATGCGATTCGTGAGTGCCATGGTGGTGTTCCCCTTCGTCGTCGATGTTGATAACGATGGGAACACGATAGCGTCCGGCAGTGACATCCGAGGCATCGTGCGACTCCGGCACGCTGTATTACGGTTGACACACTGACCGGCCCCGATATGCGGAGCCGGTCAGTGACAGGTGTTACTCCGTGCTCATCGCCGCACCACCGCTACGCGGGTCAGCGCCGCCGCGCATGACGCCGGTGGCAGGGTCGCGGGTGATGGCCTGGACGAGGGCGAAGTTGCCGTAGGGGGCCGGGTTCGGCCAGATCTTGAAGCCACGGTTGGCGAGCTCGGCCTTCGTCCAGCTGGGAATACGCGACTCGCAGTCGAGGATCTCACCCTGGCAATCGAAGCGTGGGGCCGAGACGGCCTCGACCGGCGAGAGGCCGTGATCGAGGACGTTCAGCAGCGCCTGGAGGACGCCGGTAATGATCCGTGTTCCACCCGGCGCGCCGAGGGCGAGGACGACCTCTCCATCGCGCAGGACAATCGTCGGGCACATGCCGGTGATACGGGCCTTGCCCGGCGCGATCGAGTTCGGCAGACCCGGAACCGGGTTGGCGGTGTTCATGATGTTGTTCCAGGTGAAGCCGTAACCCGCTGAGACGACGCCGCTGCTGGCACCCAGCGAGTGCGTCAGCGCGATTGAGTTCCCCGCCTCGTCCATGACGGTAATGTTGGTCGTCGTTGGCGACTCCGGGTAGCGCGGGACGGTGAACTGCTCGCCAGCCTTGATCTTTGCGTACCACTCGTCAGCCCGCTCGTCCGAGAGCAGCATCTCGACCGGGACATCGACGAAGCCGGGGTCACCGACGAAGGCGTACCAGTCGTGGTAGGCCGCTTTCATCGCGTGGCCGACGAGGTCGATGTACTCGACGCTGTTGAGGCCCAGCGCACCGATGTCTTCGTGCTCGATGATCTTGAGCGTCTGCGCCATGCAGATGCCGCCACCGGCAGGCGGGTTCGTCAGGACCGTCTGGCCGCGATAGCTGATGCGGAGCGGCTCGCTGACGCGGACCTTGTAACTGGCGAGATCGTCGGCGGTGATGAACGAGCCGTTGGCTTCCAGATCGGCAGCCAGTTCCTTCGCGAGTTCCCCTTCGTAGAACTCACGCGGGCCACCGTCAGCAAGCCGCTGCAACGTGCGGGTGTGGTCCGGATTCGTGAACCGCTCGCCGGGCAGATAGCCCGAGTCGTCCTGCTTGTAATAGATCGCGCGCGAGGCTTCGGTTGCCTTCAGTCGCTCGCCGAACGAGATGTGCAGGCCGTAACCCGGCATGTTCCAGAGTCGCCACAGTTCGGGTGTGACCGCATACCCCTCGTCGGAGATGCGAATGGCGGCCTGGAGCGCATCCTTCCAGCTAATCGTGCCGAAACGCTCCAGCAGTTCGGCCATCCCGGCGACCGTGCCCGGCGTCATGATCGAGCCGTAGCCGACGTCGTTGACCTTGCCTTCGAGGTGGTAGCCGTAACCGGTCCAGTCCTGCTCGATAACCTTGTCCTGCCACATGTCGGGCGTCGCCTTCGAACCGGCGGTGCCGTTGAAGTCGACCGTCACTTCCTCGCCGCTGGCAGTCCGAACGGTCGCCGCGCCGAAGCCGCCGATACCGCACATCTGCGGATCGACGACCATCTGAACGAATGCTGCCGTGACCGCCGCGTCGATCGCGTTGCCACCGTTGCGCAGAACCTCGACACCTGTCTCGACTGCCGGCACCTGTGGTGCCACGACCGTCCCACCCATCTCCGACTCCTCTCGATGCTGGCTGCCCGTGCTGGCGTGCGTTGGCGGATCATCGCGCAGGTTCAATCCTGCGGCAAGTACGCTATCACCGTCGTATATCCATGGAACGATTCCCGTGTACCATTCGCAACCTACAATTTGGCGAATAGAGAACGGGTGTCAACATGCTTCGCTTCGTTGGAATCGCCCTGGTTGCGTTTGCGCTGGTCGCCTGTGGTGGAGGCGATGACGACGACGACTCGTCGGAAGCGACCGAGCCTCCGGCTCAATCAGTCCCCACCGCTACCATTCCGGCGAGCAGTGGGGCGACACCGACACCATCAGGCGCCAACACAACGCCCGCAACCAGCAGTGAGACGCCAACGACGGCAGTTACGGCGATCGAGCCAACCGCGACGACACCCGCGGCAGATCCCGACGATAACGCGGGCGGTGCGCCAACCCACGCCAGCGAGGACTTCCCCGATGTTCGCGTCCCGCTTGCAGTCGGCAGCAGCGCCGAAGTCGGATCGATGGACCCCAACCCGACGACATCACTCGACTCGCGAGATGAGAACTCGTCCGTCAAGGTCACGATTACTGACATCCAGGACCCAGCCGAGGCTCCCGGTTCGATCTTCTCGCCGGAACCGGGGAACCGCTGGTTCGCGATCTTCGTCACGATGGAAGCCACCGGCAGCAGCGTCGCCAACACCGGCGAATGGTGGCTCTCAACCACCGATGGCACCCAGTACACCAACACATTCGCGCTCGGTGATGTGCCGGAAATCATGTACGGCACCATCGAAGCGGGCACCGTCGACGAAGGCCGGATCATGTTCGAGATCCCCGAGGACGCAGAAGTCGCCTGGATCCTGATGAGCCCAACGATCTTCCTGGGTGAGAACCTGGTGTTCGTCAGCGAGTGAGGCATAGGGACGCCGGGAATCGGAAATCAGGGATATACCAAGGGAACAAACCCGCTGGACAAAACCGAATCCCGATTCCCGATCTCTTACTCGTCCCGGATTTGCGCGCGGATCTGCTCCGCGACTTCGGAGGTGATCTGGTCGAGGCCGTGGGCATCACGGGCGTGCGCTGCCGCCTGCTGCATGACCTCGTCTTCGGTCTCGGCGCGGATAACACCCTCGCAGTCGAACCCGACATCGCGACAGTTCAGCACCTTCGCCACTGAATCCTCCATCGACGTATTCGAATGTTCCGATGCATCGCAGCATGATGGGCAATCGAACGAATGTCAACTACGGTATCCAGCAGTAGTCACTACCGTATTCAGCGCGTCGGGGTTGCCAGCAGCGGTACGACTATCGCACCATCTGCAGACGGCGGCCGGCAGACCTGGGCCGGTCGTCACGAATCGTTCGCAAGATGGGAGGGCCAGATGGCCATGAAGAAGGCCGCCGACATGGTCGCGGAAGCGAAGTCACAGATCGACCTGCTCGACCCGGATCAGGTTGCGAGCGAGGTGGAGCAGGGCGCGGTCCTCGTCGATCTGCGCGGCGCCGAGGAGCGCAACCAGAACGGGACGATCCCTGGCGCTATCCACGCCGACCGAGGGCTGCTGGAGTTCTACGCCGACCCGAGCAATCCGTACCACAAGCCGGAACTCGACCCGGACAAGCGCGTCATCCTCCACTGCGCATCGGGTGGTCGCTCGGCGCTGGCCGCGAAGACGCTCAAGGACATGGGCTACAGCAACGTCGCCCACCTCGAAGGCGGCTACAACGGCTGGAAGGCAGCAGGCAAGCCGACCGAAGGCTAGGACGCCTTCATCGCTCGAACACGACAACGCCCCGGCAGGTCGATGCCTGCCGGGGCGTTGTGCGAAGAACCTCGTTGTTCTTAGTCGCCGGGAACCTGACGTGTCGTGCGTTTCGGCTTGATCGCGGTGGTCTGAGCGCGTTGCTGAGCCTGCTCGTTCGCGATCTTGCGGCGGCGCGCGTTACTGCCGATCATGCCGATCACCAGATAGACAATCAGAATCGCCAGTGCCACTAACAACGGCACGAACAGCACCACGCCGATCCAGTCCCAAAGGCTCATGCTTGCAACATACCCATCGTCTTGCGCACCCCGCGTCGCCACGCCCACGACGTGACCAGACTACCCGTTGCCGGGTATCACGAGTGTCACGCCGGAAACCATGCACCTGTCAAAAACGTGTCAATGATCGGGCGAACCCCTGCTAACGCCCCAGCAGATGCTGCCACATTTCGTATCGCAGTGTGCGGGCCAACAGTATGAACCTTCCTGCCCGGTGACACATATTCCCTCCTTCAACCCGTTCGAGTGAGTGACGGGGCCGGAACTGGCCGGCCTCGATCCGCACCGAACGGAGGGTTTCCTCGATGGAGATGGATATCGACGCGGCAGTCCCGGAAGAACCGGAGGACACCGCCAGCAGCGAGGATGAGTTGGCGCTGGCACGCGAACTCGTGCTGCGCGCGCACCCCGCAACCGTCCCTGAGCTGGTCAGCGGGTCGTCCCTGGCCGAGTTACTGGCGAGCGTACCGGCGGCCGAGGCGGCCTACGCACGCATCGCGGCCACCGCACGCGAGGCGACGCAGCCTGGCGTCGCGACCGTTCCGGCTGGCGGCGTCGTGCGCTCCGCCAGCATCAACGTCGATGGACTCAGCCCGCTCGCCAAGATCCGCACCGGCCTGAACCGATCCTGAACGACCTGGCGCCAGATTCAGAAGGAGCACCCGCAATGGCATTGACCAAGAACGAAGCCGCCAAACTGAGCAACGATGTTCTGATCCGTGGCGTGATCGAGACCGTCGTCTCGGAGAGCAGCGTCCTCCAGCATCTGCCGTTCGAGGATGTCACCGGCACCGCGATTACTTACAACCGCGAGAACGCCGCCCCGACCGTCGACTGGTACGCCGTCGGCGATACGTGGGCCGAGTCGACACCGACCTTCACGCAGGTCACGGCCAGCCTGCGGATCCTCGGTGGCGATGCCGATGTCGACAACTTCCTCCAGCAGACCTACCGCGACCCGAACGACCTCGAAGCCGAGGTGATCAGCCTCAAGGCGAAGGCAGTCGCCTACGAGTTCTCCCAGACCTTTTACGATGGTGACGAAGGCAGCAACGCGAAGCAGTTCGACGGACTGGTCAACCTCGTCACCAGTGGCCAGACGATCGCGATGGGCACCAACGGCGGCGCGCTGACGCTCGACAAGCTCGACGAGATGATCGACCTGATCAAGCCCGGCCGCCCCGATGCGCTCTGCATGGCGAAGCGCACGCGCCGCAAACTCTCCAGCCTCCGACGCGCCGCCGGCAACCTGCTCGAAACCGACGTCGATGCCTTCGGACGCCGGGCGCTCTACTACGACGGCATCCCCATCCTTGTCGACGACTTCATCCCAACCACCGAGGAGAAGGGCAGTTCCGGTGAGGTCTGCTCGTCCATCTACGCCGTCAAGTTCGGTCGCCAGGGACTGACCGGCATCGAGAACGGCGGTATCCAGGTCGAACGCGTCGGCGAACTGGAGACGAAGGACGCCACCCGCACCCGCGTCAAGTGGTACTGTACGCAACGCCAGCGTCGAATGGAATGCTGGCAGTGATAATGTAGCGAGGCTCGTGATCGGCAGAATAGAGCGTGACGTGGATGCCAAGCGCATCGAGGGCTCGTCGGCGCCCCTCGTATGTGAGCGTGTCGAGGTTCTTGGCGACACGCTGCCGCCAAGCTTCGAGGTTCTCCAATTGCTTCTGCGCTTGCTCCCAGCTTACGCGCCGCTGCTCAACCACTCGCCGTTCTTCGTCAAGCTTTTTCACGCGCTGGTTGAGCTCCTCAAGTTGCGCCACCAGCGGACCGACCCCTTCGTCGTCGTTCATTAGCGCGATGGCGCGCGCGACGTTGCCCTGCTGGCGCTTGACGCTGGCAGACGCTCGGTCGATCGCCGCGAGGTCGTCGTCCGATGGGTCGTGCTCGTGCAGCCGTGCAAGTTCACGAGCGACGACATCGGGTTGCGTGATCACCTCAGTCACGTAGGTCCAGACCGCTTGATCGAGGTTATGGGTGACGATCGTCGGGCATGGGCAATGACGAACGATGCTGTATCGGTGGCTGCCGCAGACATAGTCGTACGCCCCATTGCTGCGAGGGCGCGCGCTGAGCGTCGCGCCGCAGTACCCACACGTCCCGAACCCACCCCTCAGCAGCGCGGCCTCCGGGTTCCTCGCGTTACGGATCGCGCGCTGTTGGTTTCGCGTCAGGATCTCCTGCACGCTGTCCCACACCACAGGATCGACGATGGCCGGGATCGTTCCCTCCGGCAGGGCGATCGCCCGCGACGGATCGAACATCTGCGGTTGACCCTTGGCCGACCGACGCAGGCCCCACGCATACGCCTGACCTTTGTAGGCCGGGTTGTGCAGAATGACTTGGAGTGCCGACCCATACCACATGGTGCCGCGCCCAGATGGGGTAGGCACGCTTTCCTGGGTCAACTCGGTTGCGAGCCGACGCAGCGTCTTCCCGGAAGCAATGTCCCGGTAGATGCGCCGAACGATCGGAGCGGTCGTCTCCTCGATATCGAGCGCGCCTTTCGACGCATCGCGCCAGCGGTAGCCATACAGTGGCCGTCCGTTCGGTAACAGTTTGCCTGACTGCACGCGGGCGAGCTTGCCCCGCATCGTCCGCTCCTTGATCTTCTCGTGCTCCACCTTCGCTGCGTACCCGCGAACGAAGCGAATCAACTGGCCCTCGGGCGAGTGATCGAGCACCTCGGTGACGAACTCGACGCCGACACCGACATGGTCGGCCTCAGAAAGGATGACACCCAGATGCACCGGTTCACGACTCAGCCGGTCGATGTCGTAGGCGATCACGACATTAACGGCGCCACTCCGCACCGCGTCCCGCAGACGGGTGAGTTGCGGGCGATTCCACAGCTCCGTACCCGAATATACCTCTCGGTAGACGTGTGCTTCGTCGACGCTGTAGTCGCGCTGGGCTGCGTACTCGCGACACTTGGCCTCCTGCGTCTGTAGCGATGAGCCGTCGGTTTCCTGCCCCGAGCTGCTGACGCGGCAGTAGATCGCTGCTCGGTTCTCTGGTTGCTGCCTGTCCAATGGTCACTCCTTGCTAGAATCGCGAGGGCCACCTGCTGTTCGGAGCAGCAGGATGGTCGCTCCAGTCGCAGCCTAGTCAGGCTTACATTCCTCTAGGCTGTGACTTTTCCCACCGGCCCATAGCGCTCGGAGATGAAGGCTTCGAGGTCCAACTCGTTGATCCGGTACCCTGTCCGCGGTCCTCCGAGTTGCAGTACCGGCAACGCACCACTCCGGATCCAGCGCCGCACCGTCTCCGGGTTCACAGCTAGCCGCTCGGCCACTTGCTCGACAGTGAGCCAATGATCGGTCTGATCACCCGCCATTGCGCCTCCTCTCACTACTAGATAGTCACGTATATCTCTATTTAACACATTATAAGACAACAACCACATAGATTCAGTATCACCGTCGAACAGCCGACAATGAAGCGCCGACCCGTTCAATAGTGAGGTAGTCCGTATGCAAGTGAATTCCGGAATCTCCGTGGTGATGTGGAAGCGCCGACGGCTGCCGAAGTCAGATTTCCTATCAGTATCGTCGAAGTGGTCGGCTGCCTCGCTAAGAAGCAACGGATGGTAGCCAATCGTTTGCGTCGGTGCCTGGTGAACCACTCGAACAGGCTTTGCCACCACGCCCAAACGAAACGATCGGGCTTCGATGTCAACGAGTAGTTGGCTCCGATGGTAGCGTACTAGTATAGCGTTACCAGATACGCGGCGTCCGGTGCGTTCTGGCGGTGACGCGACGATTCAGCACGCACGCCACAGGAACTCGTCACCGCGGCGACGCTGGGCGGCAGACGTCATGCGAAATTGAGAAGCGAACTCGCATTCCAACGACCGAGGAACCCATACGGGTATCGATGAGTAAGTCTCGTCGCAGACGTGCGGCGTGGCCAGCTCGAATTTCGGGTTGACAGGAAGATAATCGCGATAGTGACAGCGAAAATGCCCGAAAGTGCGCGTTTGATCTCGGAAGGGTTATACGAACCCGCGATCATATCAGAGGAAGGTGGTCATACACGATCAACGAGTACCATGGGGCCACTGTCGAGTGGGTGATTCCATCCGTAGATAACCGAATACAGCAGTTCGTCGAGATCTGCTGCGCTTCGATCATATTTGCGCCATGTGTCCGATCGGCGCTCGTCTAGCTGATTTGCCCTCCGGTCACGAATCTGCCTGAGCGCAGCCTCGCGTCCCATTCCTGCAAACGCCACGCGGTATCTGCGGTCTTCACGGGACAGATAGTTGTCGGTTCCCTTGATCACTGCCGATGAATCCTCTCGTGGTTTGTCATGACCGTCGCCAATACGCGATCCATGACAGCCCGATGCGATAATACACTGGGTACCCGGAAGCGTCGATCGTGTTAAAAGGGAAACAATGTCCGCCACAACTGATGCGATTCAGGACTACGTCAACCTCCTGGCGGCGAGAGGCGAAACGGTCAACTATATCGAGCGCTTCTACGTCTTCTACGATGAGGATCTACAGGCACTGGAAGCCGATCTGGCTGACTCGGATCAGTCAGAAGCATTCTATGACGCTGTTATCGCAGTCTATCGCCAGTGGATGATGGACATGGGTCCCGAGAAATGGGCGGAAGTCGAGGCGTATGACGCCCGGCAGAGCGGAGCGAACCGCAACTGGCTGATCGGCGACGAACTCCTCTGGCCTGATGCGTAGGATAATACCGTTCCAAAGCGGTCCAACGGGAGAGAATTGCTCGTGAGTTCCCTATGCCTGTCTGATCTCTTCGATGCGGTGGCGTTCAAGACGCTTGCTACCGTCGACCTTCCCGATCGAGGTTCCAACCAGCATGAGATCAACGGCGACGCTGCCCTTCGGGCCTTCTTCAGTACAGGCGAGACGCTCAGTGGACCGATAAACTGGCACTTCTTCGCAGACGGGCGAGAGGCCGAATCCCAGCCAGACGGCAAGTTCACGTTTTATGACGCTCGAGCGAATCACCCGAAACGCACGGAGTGGCGACTCTACTATTCCGGAGATTTCCTTTCGCGTGCCGAGCCCGGAGACACGTTGATTCTTGCTCGCCCGAAGTCACAGGCGTCGGATGACACGCTTGGGATCGACGCATTTGTCATCCAGCAGGATTCGAACTGGCTCGTGGCGATGCAGGAGCTGTTCTCACTTGGAGAAAGCCAGACATCATTCCAGATACGGCTATCGGATAGCCTTGCGACTGAACCGATCGAATTCGTCGAAAGCCGGATTCTCGAAGAAATCGGCGTTGATGTCGTCGTCGAATCGGTCACCAGCGATGAAGATCTGGTGGTTGGACGTTTCGGTCATGCGTTTCCATCGACCAGCGAGATGTCTGCGTTCGCCCGGACACTTGCAGAGGTCGACACCGATGATGCCGATGCAGCGCTCGTTGGATGGCTGACCCGTGAGGAGCAGCTCTTCCGAGCACTTGAGCGCGTCATCGTGCAGCAGAAGCTCGACGAGGGATTCGCCGATGTCGACGAATTCATCTCGTACTCGCTGAGCGTTCAGAACCGCCGGAAATCACGGATGGGCCATGCATTTGAACATCACCTGAAGGCGCTCTTTGATCTACGCGGATTGCAGTACTCGCGGAAGGAGTCGACTGAGGGCAAGAACCAGCCAGATTTTCTTTTTTCGGGAATCGACGAATATCGAGATTCGTCCTTTGACACGGATCGCCTGCTGATGCTCGGTGCCAAATCAACGTGTAAGGACCGCTGGCGACAGATCCTTACGGAGGCGGCACGCATCCCCCGCAAGCACCTCTGCACCGTGCAGCCAGCAATCTCAGAAGATCAGACTGACGAGATGCAGGTACACGATGTCCAGCTCGTCCTGCCACGACCGCTGTTCGCAACGTACCTTGCGACGCAAAGAGGGTATCTCTGGTCGGTCGACGACTTTGTCTCACTGGCAGCCGAGAAGCAGCACGCGTTGGTTCCCTGACGGCTCAGAGGGCAGCCCCGCATGTTCCAGGACCCTAACGAACGATCCGTCGCGAGTCTGGCATTCCCAGACGACAACTACATGCCAGCCGCAATCCTGTAGCGCATTGATCTTGACTGCGTCACGCGCCGTGTTCTCGGCAAACTTGCGCTGCCAGCGATCGACGTTCGATTTCGGGTTGTACGCGAGTCTGCATCCCGGGTGACGGTGCCAGAAGCAGCCATGCACGAAGATGGCAAGTCGACGGCTCGGGAGCACGATGTCCGGACGCCCGGGAAGATCCGTTCGATGCAGCCTGAACCGATAACCCTGTTTGTGGAGCCACCTTCTAACAACCAGCTCGGGGCGTGTGTCTTTCCCGCGGATTCCGCGCATCATTTCACTGCGCTTCTCCTTGGAGACGATATCAGTCATCAGCCGCGGCGTACGCATTGACGGGAAGTTGTTCCCGCATTCTCGAAGCATTAAGCGTCTTGACGATCTGATGCGCTATTCGTTCTGCAACTGGTGCAACGACTGCGTTGCCGAACTGCTTGTATGCCTGTGTGTCGCTGACCGGAATCTGGAACCATTCTGGAAAGCCCATAAGTCGCGCACATTCGCGAGGGGTTAAACGCCTCGGGTTTTGCTCCGGACTTTGAGGGATGAGGATCTCTGAGCCATCTTTGTAGTATCGAGCGCTGAGTGTGCGAGTAATCCCGTTCAGGTCTGCGAGCCCAAACCCGAATCCGTTGCCTGCCTGCCGATGCTTCTGAGCGTAGTCCTGCAAATAGCTCCAGAGATGGTCGGACAGCGTGTACTTCGGGTCGACGTCGGCTTCTAGAATGGAACGCAGTTGAGGTTGCTCATCCGCAATCTCTGGAAACTCGAAATCAACAGGCTCACGAAACCCGACAATGAAAATTCGTTCTCGATGCTGGGGCACGAGAACGCGGGCGTCGATGATCCGGAAAGAAACGGTGTACTCCAGCTCCTCGGTCAGTGTTCTGTAGATCACTTCCCATGTGTGCCCACGGTCATGAGTCCGAAGGTTCTTCACGTTCTCCAGCAGGAACGCCCGAGGTCTGTGGTACTCAAGAATGCGTACCACGTCAAAGAACAGGGTACCTTTGGTTGCGTCTCTGAAGCCGTGTTCTCGACCGAGGCTACCATACTTTGAGACCCCAGCGATCGAGAATGGCTGGCAGGGGAAACCGCCGACCAGGATGTCGTGAGAAGGTATTTCAGTTACATCTGTACGGGTGATATCCCCATCGGGCCACTCACCAAAGTTTGCGGAATACGTTCTGCAGGCGAAGCGGTCGATTTCCGACGAGAAGACACATTGCGCGTCAGTCGAATCAAATCCGAGTCGAAGCCCCCCAATTCCTGCGAACAGATCGATGAACCTGTAGCAGTCACGCGGTTGAATATGGCTGCTGCGCCAGTCATCCAGTTGCTCACCGAAGGCATCGAGCTGTTCAATCGTGTAGCGTCGATCGTCGCTCTGCCGGTTGAACCTGACAGGCAAGAGTCGACCGTTCTCGGCCCAGCGGTCCAGAGCCACAACCGATACGTTCAAATAGATAGCTGCCTCTTGATGGTTCAGCAGTGCCTTCAACGCCAATTGAATGTCCGTTCACTGAACACTTGTTCGACCTTCATCCTATCACGCGTTCGTACGCGGTCAACAACCGGCGTCCGCGGCAGCATAGAAGTATCGGTGAACGCCGGTCCAGTCGTCCCTTTTCGATCGTACGAACACAGCCACGACCATCGTTCGTGGACTTGGCGACTCCTAGCAGTGTGTATCGCACGGGTTGGAAAATTGTGCGAGCGAAGCGGAGACTGCAGCGGAGATAGATCGAGATCAAGCCAGAACTTGCACTACACGACTAGGGCCTGTCTGCAAAGGCAGAGCCATTCCAGGATACACGCGATGGTGACCATCGCCAGATAGGTCGTGGCCAGCTTCTCGTAGCGGGTGGCGATGCGGCGATAGCGTTTGAGCCAGTTGATGGTTCGCTCGATGATTGGTTGCTCGCGATAGGCGTCACGGTCATACGTCTTCGGATCAGATTCGTTATCCCGATAGGGAATCACCGCTTCGATCTCATGGCCGGTGAGCCAGTTGCGAATGTCAATCGTGCTGTAGGCCTTGTCACCAGCCAGCGCATCTGGCCACATCCGCTCCAGGGTGTCTTCCAGCAGGACGACGGCCTGGGTACGCTCATGCCGTTGGCCGGCGGTGAGCGTCGCTGCGATGGGTTTGCCCCCGCGCTCGGTCGTCAGATGCAGTTTGCTGCCGAAGCCCCCTCGGCTCCGTCCAAGACCGTGTTCCTCGTCTGGGTCCCCTTTTTTCGCGCCCCAGCCGCATGCTGATGGGCACGGATGCTCGTGCTGTCGATCATCGTGATCGAGCCGTCGATCTGGTCGTCATGGGCCGCCTCAGCCTGGATCTCGGTCAGGATCCGGTCCCAGATCCCGACCTCCTGCCACCGGCGAAACCGGCTATAGACCGTCTTCCACGAGCCGTACCGCTCCGGCAGATCGTGCCACGGCGCACCCGTTCACTGGATCCAGAGGATACCGTTGAGGATCGCGCGATGATCCGTGTTGGGCCGACCGGTGGTCGGTCGTTGGGGTGGCAGCAGCGGTGCGAGGCGGTCCCATTGGTCGTCAGTCAGTTGATGGCGTCGCATCCTCCAACCCTACCAACATGCTGCTACCCTTTGCAGACAGGCCCTAGGATATGGTCTATAACATCATACCTAGTTGGCTGCCCGATAACAGTTGCACAGGTATTTGCGTTCCTCGTCCACAAGAGCGCTCGGTCAGCTACCGTAGCCTTGACACCGAGACCCGCGGTCAACTGCCAATATGTGAATCAATACGGATCTGCCAGAAGAGTCCGTCTGGAAAGGGGTGGGGAATCCTTGGGGCTTTGGGATGTTACGGATCGAACAGCAGTTGAGCGGGCATTGTCCGAGTTCGATCAACTGGGACGAGACAGGTTCCTGCAGCGATATGGCTTTGGTCGAGCACGATCCTACTTTCTGGTACACAACGACACGTACTATGACTCAAAAGCGATCGTTGGCGCAGCACATGGATTTCAGTATCCCGACCGAGGACCGCTACGACCGAGTGAGTTCAGCGGTGGAGACGCAACCGTACGACGAATTCTTGAAGACCTTGGCTTCGAAGTTCGCGGCGTCGAGGTTGCCGATGGGCCGAGCTTCCGTGCACTCCTTAGCAGCGTCCTTGAGTTGCAGTTGGCCTGGACCGCCGAGAACTCCCCGGAAATGCAGCAACGCGGTCAACTCATCCGATCTGCTGGACCACGCGCGCTCGAGCAACTTCTTCCGGAGCATGGGACGTATTCGTTCCATCCGAGTATCGAAGGCAGCGATGGTGCCGGGAGTAAAGCGAGAGTGCCCTGGATCAGGATCTATTCGAAGGAGCATTCACCATACGCGACGACCGGCTGGTATGTTGTGTTCCTGTTCGCTGCAGATGGCAGCCGAGTATATCTGTCACTCATTTCTGGTACGACGCACTGGCGTGATGGTCACATCTGGCACCGATCCGCGGATTACCTCCGTGAACGCGTTCAGTGGGCACGTGAGCGTCTGGGAATCTCGGCAAGCGATCGGCTTCTTGAGCTGATCGACCTTCGAGACGCAGGTCGGTTGGGTGAGCAGTATGAACGCGGCAGCGTCGTCGCGTATTGGTATGACGCTGAGCACCTGCCAGATGATTCGACGTTCGCTGTCGATATCAGCATGATGCTTGGCCTACTTGAGCGTCTGTACGAGGATGATGCCGACGGCGTGAATTCGGAGGACCAGTCACCGGAGCCTGTACAACACCATACTGGATCCGCAGCGAGACTCGATCGGAGTTGGCTGCAGGAGATCACGCTCTGGAGTGACAACGCGCTCGACGCGCTACTCGACGCTATCACTGGGTCCAGCCCACAGGTGGTGCTGGCAGGGCCGCCAGGAACAGGGAAGTCGTGGATTGCTCAGGCTATGGCCCGATTCCTGACCGAGGATGATCCCAGTCGGTGGCGGCTGGTTCAGTTCCACCCCAGCTACAGTTACGAGTCGTTCGTCGAGGGACTACGACCAGTCGCCGATCGTGGGCAGATTACTTTCCAAGTTACACCTGGCGTCGTTCTGCGAATGGCACAACAGGCGATGGCGCATGACGGACCTCATGTGCTCGTCATTGACGAAATGAATCGAGCGAATCTTCCCAAGGTCTTGGGTGAACTCATGTTTCTGTTTGAGTATCGAGACCAACGGATGGACCTGCAGTATTCGACGGATTTCCAGTTGCCTTCAAACCTGCAATTCATCGGCACAATGAACACTGCGGACCGCAGCATCCGAGCAATCGATATTGCGCTCAGGCGCCGGTTTGATGTGTTCGAGTGTCCGCCGGATGTCGGCGTACTCGAGCGTTATTATCGTATCCCGGCTCATGAGAATCACGTGCCTGACCTCCTGACAGGGTTTGTTGCGCTGAACGATGCGCTGACCCAACAGCTAGACCGGCATCACACGATTGGCCAGTCGTTTCTGATGGCAGCCAGCATGACGCCCGATCGACTCGAGCGCATCTGGACCCGGAAGATCTATCCACTCATTGAAGAATACTTCTTCGACATGCCCGATGTTGCGGAAAGGTTCAGGATTGGCACGTTCTGGAAGAGCGTCGCGTCCTCGGGTTGAACGGCTCACCGAATCGCGACCCGGTCTGATCGACCTTAATTCGGATGCAGCAGCGGCGCTGAACGATCTGGGCAGGCGCTTGGCATCATCCAGTCGGTTCTGGGGTGATCCCGACGATGAGAACGATACCTCGACCGACCGGTCGGTCGTCCGATGTGTCCACCGTGGAGATCACTGGTACGAGGTCACGGTCGTCGATGCCGTTGGCCTGATTGCTGCTGGTGACCTGCTCATCGAGGTGCATCCCAAGATCGACCTAGCTCACCTGGTGCATCTGCTCATTCATTCCGATGCTGTGCCAAGAACCGCATCCATCGCAGCGTCAGCATCTGCAGACACACCCCTGTGGGAACTGGTGGCCCGATGGTACGTCGACGCGCTGGAGGCTGTACTGCGGCGTGGACTGGTATTGGACTATCGCACCGAGTCCGATCTGGCACCTTCGGTCCGCGGCCAGCTTCTCCCTACAGAAACGGCACATGCTTATTATTCGGGACGAATCGGGATTGCCAGTGTGTATGACGAATTCGACGAGGATACGGCACTCAACCGGGTGCTCCTGGCAGCCAGCAAGGTAATCACCGGCACGCCCGGGCTCGAAGCGCTGACGCGTCGACGCGCCCGAACCGCAAGCGCTCGCATGGATCACATTGGACCTCTGAGTCCCGGTGATATGGACGTTACGACTGATCGACGCAGCCAGTACTATTCGACTGCACTCGCATTGGCTCGGCACGTGTTAGACGGCACCGGTCGTTCCCTGATCAGTGGCGTCGTGCCAGCCCAGTCATTTCTGATTCGAACCCCGGAGCTCGTTGAATCCGGCATTCGCGCGATCCTTGCCGAGGCACTCGCCGAACTGCTACCAGTGATAAAGCGCGGACGCCAGCTGAGTGACTCGCGGCTGACGCTGAACCCCGATCTCGTCTTTGGTAATGTGGCGATCGGAGACGTCAAATACCGGTTGATCGGTGGCGACTGGAATCGCCGAGATCTGTATCAGATCGTTGCCTTTGCCACGGCTTTCGGTGTTCAGCGGGCAGCGCTCATCGCATTTGGGGTCGATGTTGCGGCGCCACCGGCGTTGCGGTTCAGCAATCTCAATGTTCAGCTTTTCCGATGGATGGTCGACCGTGAGTATTCGCCGACGCGAGCAGCTGATGAATTGTCTCGTGAGATACGACAATGGCTATGCACGTCTGAACTGTTCCCGTGAACGCACCGTCTCAGTGTCCCCGGTGGATGCCTGTGACTTTGACGACACCTGCGTGCAGATCGTTTGCACGTCCGGCAATCTAGAGACGTTTTCGACGTCTCACTAACGGCTACTGGGTCGTGGCGCGTGACCAAACGGCTCGATGTCAGAGCAACCGTACGAACCACAACACCACGCGTTGCTCGCCGCAGCCTATAGTGACATGGGTGTACGTCGAGCTTGGCAGTTGGACACTTCATCCGCAGGGCGTCACAAGGCTATTGATAACCAAGAGGCGACACGACTAAAAATATGACGCACGGACGTCCGTACTGCTTAAGACAATCGGGACTCATGAGCTAGTTTCCAACACGGAGCGATATGGAATCCTCCCTTGACACAATACCTGTGACTGGTTACTGCGCATGAACGACGCTGCGGATCAGTGTTGCCTGAGCTATGATAGTTGCTTAGCTTCTAATCGGTGTTCTCGGCGTGAAGAGCCATCTTGTATACGGGGTAGTTATGCCCAAGAATCCCTTTGTCATTGTCCCTCCGGAACCGGGTGCACTGCTGGAGTCGCTTAGAGCATTCGGATATTCTCCCCAGGCTGCTATCGCTGATCTCGTGGACAATAGCATCGCGGCGGGAGCCCGGACAATTCAACTGGATGCTCATTGGGACGGTGACCAGTCGTGGTTCCGCGTCAGTGATGACGGATCTGGCATGGACGCGGACGGGTTGAATGAGGCAATGAAGCTTGGCGGCAACGGGCCGATGGTGTTGCGAGACGAGGCTGACCTCGGTCGGTTCGGGCTCGGATTGAAGACGGCTTCGTTTTCACAGTGCCGCCATCTCACGGTTTGTTCTATCAGCGCTTCGGGGCGAGCAAATGTTCGCAGGTGGGACTTGGACTACGTCAAAGACACCGGTCAATGGCGACTCTTGACCACTCCACTGCCTGATCAGCGCTCGATTCTCGAAAATCCCGTCGCTAAAGGTCGTGCAGGTACGGTTGTTCTTTGGCAACACATGGACCGTATTGTCGGCGGCACTGACGTAGATGACTCCCAAGCCCGAAGTCGCTTTAACGAGGTGCTGCGCGAGATCGAGCAACACCTTGAAATGGTGTTTCATCGATATATGGCGGGCAGGGGCAAGATCAGGCTGCTGGTGAACGGAAACCTGATCAAGCCTTGGGATCCGTTTCAAGCCAACGAGGTCGCAACGCAACAGCTTCCAGAAGAGTGTCTATGGGTCGGATCAGAGCGTGTAATGGTGCAGCCGTACATCCTGCCTCATGTTTCTCGATTTTCTGGGCGGCGGTCGCATGAGCGCGCGGGTGGAATTCGCGGATGGAACGCCCACCAAGGGTTCTGGGTGTATCGCAACCGGCGACTCCTGGTCGCCGGTGAATGGCTTGGGCTTCCGTTCAAGAAGGAAGAACATTACAAGCTCGCACGAATCCAGGTAGATATACCTAACACCCTCGACCAGGAGTGGGATATCGACGTGCGGAAGTCGCGTGCTCGGCCACCTGCGTCGCTGCGTGATGACTTGCTTCGCATTGCCACTACTACCCGTTCCCGGGCGGTCGACGTCTATCGGCACCGTGGGAAGATCATGCGGAAACCTCGGCAAGAGGTTTACGTTGATCTCTGGGATCGTAAAGTTCGTTCGGGAAAATTGCACTATTCGCTGAACCGCGATCACCCGGCGATCGCCCAGGTGCTCGATGAAGCACCTCAGCATCACCTGTCAATCGAAGTGATGTTGCGCCTCATTGAAGAAACAGTCCCGACAGGGATGATCACAATCGACCATGCTGAGAGAAACGACGAACTTGGTCAGCCGTTCGAAAATACCGATTCGAAGGTCCTCATTGATGCTGGTCGGCGGATTATGCAGATGCTTCGTCGACAGGGCTTGGAGTCAGGCGAAGCAGCAGGAAGGCTCGCATTGATCGAGCCATTTCAGTTACGTCCTGAGATTGTACAGATTCTAGCTGAAGAACAGGATGGGTTAGCCGATGGCTTCGATCAGTAGCTCAACCGTCTATCAACAGGCGTTGATACTGCTTCAACACCGCAGCAACATCTCGAGCGATGAGATCCGGGAGACGGTTATCAGCATATCGGAGTTTCAACGGTCTCTCGACCCCGACAGCGATCATGTCGTCGACGTTGATGCCGTCGTGCGTCAACTCGAATCTGATCTCAGCGTCTGGGTCGATCGACCAGTTACGTTGACTGACCCCAAGGGACATGAGGAGTGGCTCAGCGCACGTCGGGGTGAGATCAACTGGAACTTCTGGGATCGGTATCGGCGGTATTTGCAGACTGTCAAGACCTTCCCGCCGGAGACACTACGGAAGCTGGATGAAATCACGGACGAGATCATGAGGCACCTGGAAGATCCGCGGCGGTCAGGGCGATGGGACCGCCGCGGCATGGTAGTGGGACAGGTGCAGTCCGGAAAGACGGCGAACTACACCGGATTGATATGTAAGGCAGTTGACGCAGGATACAAACTGATCGTTGTCCTTGCTGGATCGCACAACAGCCTCAGGAGTCAGACACAGCTTCGCCTTGATGAAGGCTTTCTCGGTTATGATACTCAGAAGGGAAGAAGCGTTGATCAGAGTGATATTCGTATCGGTGCAGGGGCAATGCCTGGCTCCCAGAATCTGATCGTTCAATCTGTAACAAGTAGCCTCGATAAAGGAGATTTCAACTTACGTGTTGCCAAATCGGTCAATAACATGTTTGGCGGCGATCCGTTCTTGTTGGTAATCAAGAAGAATCAGTCGGTTCTTAAGAACGTAATCAAGTGGGCGACATCAATCCAAAAGACCACCGATCCAAGTACTGGGAACCCGATAGTTGAGAATGTCCCTTTGCTCGTCATTGATGATGAAGCAGATAATGCTTCCATCAACACCAAGGCCACTGTTCTTGGCCCCGATGGTAAACCTGATCCAGATTACGATCCGAGCAGAATCAATGGACAAATTAGACTACTCCTGAAGAGCTTTGGCCAGTCTGCATACATCGGATACACTGCGACACCTTTTGCCAATATCTTTATTGCTTCCGAAGACACCAATCAAGTCAGTAAGTTTGGAGAGGATCTATTTCCACGGAGCTTCATCGTAAATCTTCCGGCACCTTCTAACTACATGGGGCCGGTTCGGGTGTTTGGTCTGCGGGAGACGGGCATTGACGGCCTCGAACAGCAAAGAGGTATGCCGATCGTCCGCTCGGTAGCGGACTACGAAGCTTGGATACCCGACAGACACAAGTCGGGGCATCGACCGCACGTGTCGGACATGCCAGATTCGTTGAAGTACGCGATGAAGTCGTTCGTGCTCGCCTGCGCAGCTCGAATGGCACGCGGACAGGGGACTGAACACAATTCAATGCTCGTCCATGTCACACGATTCAATGCGGTGCAGCAGTATGTTGCCGAACAGATCCGCGACGAGTTGGCGCGAATTCGTGACAGCGTTCGCTACGGAGATGGAGGCGCATCTGAGTCATTATTGGACGAGCTGAGTGCTCTGTGGCGCGAGGATTTCGAGCCGACGTCAAAGCTCATTCAGTCTGCGTCTGGTCCAGTGACGACATGGAGCGACATACAAGAGGTTCTGCGTGACAGCACCGAAAAGATCGAGGTCCGCGTGATCAACGGGCTCGCGGGCGATGCACTGACCTATTACGAGCACCGAAAGGACGGTCTCAGTGTCATCGTCGTTGGAGGTGACAAGCTCTCCCGTGGGCTCACCTTGGAAGGGCTGACGGTCAGCTACTACCTCCGTGCGTCAAAGATGTATGACACGCTGATGCAGATGGGACGGTGGTTTGGGTATCGTCCGGGATACGAGGATCTCTGCCGTCTCTACACAACGGATGAACTGCAGGGCTGGTACCAGGATATCACCGTTGCCAGTGAAGAGCTTCGACGCGAGTTCGACTTCATGGCAAGTCAGAATGCGACGCCGGCTGACTACGGACTACGTGTGCGTAGTCATCCCGATGGGTTGATGGTAACAGCCGCCGCAAAGATGCGAGATGCCGAAACCGTCAAGGTCTCATTCTCGGGGACGATTAACGAAACGGTCAACTTCAGCCTTGAACATGACGTCGTCGTGAACAATGCCAAGGCCACAATGCTCTTGCTAAACTCACTTCAAAGTACTGGGTGTGCGACTCCTCTTCCGGGTGGCAACGGGTGGGTGTGGCACACTGATGACGCGGACGACATTCGCGACTTCTTCGCTGCATATAGAACTCACGACCAAGCGCGAAAAGTACACTCGGACGTCTTGGCGGCATATATCGAACAGCGAGTCAGACACGGAGAATTGACCAACTGGACCATCGTCCTTTCTGGCGGCAGCGAATCTCGTACATGGCCAGTCGCCACACCTGTTCGATTGGTAAGACGTGAACAAAAGCTGGACAGCGCCGAGCACTATCGAATTGGGCGATTGGTCAGCCCGCCGGACGAGGCGCTTGATCTGACTCCGCATCTCAGACAACGGGCCATTGCGCTGACCCCAGCCAGCGACTCCAAGTCCCCGTTGTTTCCAAGTGGAGAAGCAGTACGGAATGTTCGCCCTCCGACAGATGGGTTGCTCCTGCTCTATCCGCTCGCCAATCCCAGAAACGATGATGACACGCCTATCGTCGGATTCGCGGTGAGCTTTCCGTTTAGCAAATCGCCGTTGGCATCGATCGATTACAAGGTCAATAACATCTACTACCAGCAGGAGTTCGGGGACCTGTGAGCCTGGATCACATCTGGGACGAGATGGAACAGGTCCAGGGCGCGCCGTGGGGCGGCTGGGTACAACGCCGTGTACTGCCGGCATCAAACCTAGATGTTTTTCTTGCTGTCGATCGACCGAGCAATCAGCGCATGCTTGTATTCTCGGTGAATAGCGATGTACTACCTCAAGCGAGCAAGCTTCGCTCGTCAAGGGGCGTCGCGATCACCGTTACTGAAAGCAATGACTCGACCACAGGATTGATCATTCTGACCCTTCGCGAGCCTCGCTACCAAGCCGTCTTCTCGAGCCTGTGCGGCGATCTGATTGACGTTCTGAATGTGACGGCAGCCGACGAGACGAACGCAGTGCAAGCGTTCGTCTCGAGAGTAATGCGATGGCAAAGGTTTCTCGAGCACGCCGGCCCAGATCCACTCTCAGAAGATGCGCAGCTGGGACTCTATGCTGAGCTTTGGTTCCTTTTCCATTACCTCTTGCACGGTAACAGTCGCTCCGACTGCATCTCGCGCTGGACCGGACCGGAGGGTACCGCACAGGACTTCCAACTTCACGGCGTAGCAATCGAAACGAAGGCGACCCGACAATCGAGTCCCGCTAAAGTCATTATCTCCAACGAGCGGCAACTGGATTCGTTTGGGGTGGACCGCCTCTTCCTTGTCCATACGTTGTGGGATGTGCGTAAAGGAAGACAGTCTACGCTGCCCGAACTTGTTGACAGCGTCTTGGCTGCGCTGCCTGGAGACGAACAACATCGGCTGTTTCTCGACAAATTGCTAGGAGCAGGGATAATTGAAGATCATTTCATGTACTATGCAGATACAAGCTATGCGCTTCGTCACGAGACGGTTTACGATGTCAGGGATTCATTTCCCAAACTGACTGAAGGTTTACTCCCATCCGGCATATCGACAGTCAGATATTCGATTAATCTCGAGTTGTGCCGGCCATATATTATTCACTCACATGAACTCGAGACTGCAATAGCGGAGGCGTTTGATGGAAACTAATAAAGAGTTAGCAATCTTTCATAACGATCTTCAACAGCGAGTAATTGGATCAGCATCGTCTGATGATGAGGGTAGCATGCTTGCTGCTGCCTTCACGGCAATAATGTTGGAGGAACTGGAAGAAGCTGGGGAAATCGATGAGTGGACCGAATGCTATTACCGAGCCCATGGACAGGAGGTGAGTGGATATGGTTATGGGCATGACGGCGATACGCTCGATCTCTTCGTCACCCGCTACTATGGAGGAACCAGCCTTACATCGTTTACTCGCACTGACGCAGATGCACTAATTTCCAGAGCCAAGAAATTCTTCGAACGTGCTTGTAGTGGACTATACAGAAAGCTGGAAGAATCTTCGCCTGCATTCGATATGGCTTTCGAGCTTTATGAACGACGAGACTATATCAATCAAGTTCGCTACTTTGTGCTGACAGATGGAATCCTGCGCGTTGATCTCGACCTCAGGAAACAAAGTATGTCTGGGAGACACGTGATCAACGTCTGGGATATCCAGCGGCTCTATCGACTCCATTCTTCTGGGCAGCGCCAAGAGCCTATTCACATCGATCTGGTATCGGAGTTTGGCGAGGCCATCCCATGTCTCAGTGCTCCGAAAGAGAATCAAGATTATGATGCGTACTTGGCTATCCTGCCAGGCAAGGTGCTCTATACACTTTATGATCGCTTCGGATCTCGTCTGATGGAGTTGAATGTTCGATCGTTCCTTCAAGCACGCGGAAAAGTCAACCGCGGCATTCGCGATACCATCATGACTGAACCTGGCCGTTTTCTAGCATACAACAACGGAATTACGGCAACCGCCAGCGAGTTGGCGCTCGTTCAGCTTCCTAATGGGGGCCAAGGTATCGCAACGATCGACAATCTGCAGATCGTGAACGGTGGACAGACAACCGCGTCGATTCACCAAGCAGCACGACGGGATAAGGCAAGCATTGACGATGTCTACGTTCAGGCGAAGATCGCGGTTCCCAAGGCAGTAGCGTTGGATGATCTCGTTCCCGTAATCTCACGATATGCTAACAGTCAGAACAAGGTGGATGAAGCTGATTTCTCGGCCAACGATCCGTTTCACCTCGAGATCGAGAAATGGTCACGAATCGTTTGGGCTGCGCCAAAGCCTGGAACCCAGCGTCAGACTCGATGGTTCTACGAGAGAGCTCGCGGCCAGTATCAAGTTGAACTGAGTAAACAGAGCACTCCCGCGAAAAGGCGAGACTGGCAGAAGGTGCATCCTCCGACTCAGCGTTTCAGTAAGACCGATCTCGCCAAGTACCTGAACACATGGGATCAGCTGCCACACCTCGTCAGTTTGGGAGGACAGAAGAACTTCCGAGAGTTCACGCTGCGACTTCATAAGCATATGGCTGGCGTCCCTGATCAGCAGTATTTCTACCAGTTGATCGCAAAGGCTATTCTCTTCAAGTCGGCGGAGAAGATCGTTGCCGCCGAGCGGTTCGGTGGCTATCGAGCCAACATCGTGACGTATACGCTTGCATACCTCGCCCGCTATGCGGCACCAGTGGTCGAACTCGACCGAGTATGGTCGGAGCAGATGATTCGGGACGACGTCGCCGACGCGATTCGGCTCGTGTCACAGCGTGTCCATGACGTAATTGTTCGTCCACCTGGTGGAGGAAACGTGACAGAGTGGTGCAAGAAGGAAGCATGCTGGAACGAAGTGAAGGCGTTAGGTGTTGACTTGTCCAAGGTCTTCACGCAGCGGCTACCAGTTGTTGATGGTTCTAGTGTGAGAGATGCCGGAAACCTGTCGTTATCCGAACTGGCTACCGTTGCCGAAGCGGCAGATGTATCAAGTCGCACTTGGTACGAGGTCTCGGTGTGGGCGAACCAGACCAATCAGCTCATGCCGTGGCAGCGAAATCTCGCGATGTCACTCAGTTCGCTCGCAGCTCAGTCTAGGAAGCCCTCGATCAAACAGGCAACTCAGGGGCTCAAACTGCTGAAACAGGCAAGGGAATTGGGCTTCGTCGAGGCTGAGATGGCTGCAGACGATTAGTGGAGGGTGTTACGTACTCGTGGTGATTCTTCATACGCTTGTGGGATGGAAACGACAACCCGCAAACACTATCCCAGCGAAGTCAGTAACGAAGAGTGATCCTTTGTCGCGCCCTATCTGACGTTGATGACGGAGGATGCGCCGCAACGCGATCATGAGCGGCGCGAAATGTTCAACGGCCCGGATTGGATCGCGCGGACCGGCTTGCCGTGACGCTACATGCCGCATGCCCTACCACCATAGTATACCCGCTATCAGCAGACGAAGCGCTGGCGACGCCTAGAGGCCACCCAGCCGGGGTCGTTGAGACGTTGGTCGCAATCTCAGTGCCCTGATCAGGCTGGAGGAAGGGGAAATCTGTCAGGCCGCCAGCGGCTATCTTCGGCAGCCGCACCCTCCAGGGCTCGGTCGAGAATGGGAAGCGCGGCGGCTACGACGGGCACAAGCGCAAGAAGGGGTCGAAGCTGCAGCTGGCGGTCGATACGTTGGGGGAATTCTTGGCGCTGGAGGTGACATCAGCGGACGCGCAGGATCACGCGCAGGTTGCGGTACTGACCGAAGCGTTCCAAGAGGGGACGGCGACACAATCGAGGTTGCCTACGTTGATCAGGGCTACACTGGGAGAGATGCCGACGCCGAGGCAGCGGGCTGGGGCATCCGGTTGGAGGTCGTCCAACTCCCCGAGGCCCGCAAGGGGTTCGTGTTGCTCCCACGGCGCTGGGTCGTCGAGCGGTCCTTCGCGTGGCTGAGTCGGTTTCGGTGGCTGGCCAAGGATTACGAACACTTACCCGAGACGGTGGATGGATTACACTTGGTCGCCTTCTCGACCCTAATGCTCGCCCGCGTCATGAAACTGCTGCTTGCTGGAAGTCCATAACACCCTCTAAGACATGGGACTTTGAAATTCCAGAGCACAATGCTGATCCTCCATCGCTGCCCTGTCAATTTTACGATCACCCATCGGCAATATTGATCTGCTGGGCCCCGACGTTGACCTGTGACGCCTGATTGATCGCCACCGTGGCTGCTGGCCCACGACGAAGCTCCTGAATCGTCTTAAGGTTACGGATCAGCATCCGGTTGGCGCGATCAAAGAGCGGCAGCATCTCCTCACTGATCCGCGTTAGATACTCGTCCACTCTCAATTCCTCGTAGTACTGCCCCTTGCGCAGGCGCTTGACGGTGGTGAGACCAGCCTGCCCAAAGAACTCGTGCTCGATGAGGGTAGCGAAGTTCCCGATCCAGCCGTTGATTCGTAGCGCGTGGTAGTAGGAGATGATGCCGAGATCGATCAGCATCATCTCCTGCAGCGTCACCGGTTCGTACTGGGCGATAATGCCCTGCCGCAGGTTCCAGATCACGGCCATTAGTTCCGGGTCGAGATGGCGTTCTGCACCGAGTCGGTCGAGCAGGAATCGACCAGAATAATAGCTGGTACGCGCCTGGTCACATATCTGCAGCCAGTCGTCCTTGCTCTTGACCGACTGCCATCCTTCCATGGCGCGATAGCTTTCCCGGGCGTTGTCGCGCATCGTCTCGTAGCGCTGTTGCTCCTCGTCCTGCTTGCGTGCGACCAGCGCCTTGATCTCGTCCCAGTCGGTGACGACGCGTTCGTTATCCATCGATCGTCTCCTGCATCAACCGCCGGACGGCGGCAAGCTCTTGTCGCATTTGCCAAGCTGATGGATGGAGATCGTGATATCGGGCAATCTCCGCCCTGACTTGCTCGACCTCACCGGCTGGGACATACTGCCGGCGTTGCCGACCGTCCTCACGCCAGCGCCGATACCAGTAGGGGCCGTGAAGCGCACCGCGCGCGCAACGACACGAGGGTTTGCCGCAGCGCTTCCATTCGGTGTGCAGACTGCCCAAAGTGGGCCTCGCCTTGGGGAACACATCTCCGAATTTCGTTGCATCGTCATCCATCAGCGTCTATCCGGTAGTTGCCGAATGATTGAGAGTTCCTGAGGTCTACCGCGTGTCCGAGGCCACCGTGACGGTGTTCCCCTAGGGCAGTAAGACGTCTATTGCCGCTGACGTTCCGGCTTTCGGTGTTCGTCTTGTGTCAACAGCCGCGACCTCGCCCGCCGAAGCATGTTCAACGCGTCCACCAACTGGTCCTCGACTGACTCCAGGTTCAACCAACACGCGTCGAGGCCGATGTCGCTGGCCGCAACAGCCAGCTTCCAGATCAACGCTCGAATGCGCGCCGTCTCAACGAGCCGACACTCAACCTCGATCAGTGACATGCCGGCTGTGACAGGAGCGTCCCTGACGGCGTGCCCCTGGCCGCTCACATCACGTTCCCATGTCGCCGGCAGCATCTCCATCATGTCTGGTCCCCTTCGAAACCTTCGGCGCGATTTGCGCACTGGGCTCAAGGCAATCGCCATTCTGAAGTCGCAAGATGCGAGCGCTAAGTACGTCTTCCACAGGTGGGGGAGTACCCTCTTGCGTCGCAACTTGCGATTTCAGTGTCTCATCATGTGAAGAGACAGTCTGTACGGTCCGAACGTCAGCGGTCTCGACGTGACTCACAGCATCGTCGTGGTCTTTGGCTTTCGACTGACGTTTCCCGCCCCAGTTCGATCGACCGGGATCGAGTGTCATCAATGCGCGGAGGGTGTCGTCGGGTGACTTAACCAGGCGGAGATGCAACTCTGATTGCGGCCTGCTCTGAATCTCGCCGGTCGATTCATCCACGTGTTCACGTTTCATCCAGATTCTGCGCGTGTTGATGATTCCACTTCGCTCGAAGACCCTAAGGTGGTTGCTGATGGTTGACTCCGAGCAGCCTGCGATTTCGGCCAGCGCAGCGCGAGGAGTCCTGACCCAGCCATATGCCTCCTTGTGTCGATCTTTGGCCGACATGATGTAGAACACGATGGCCAGCGCCGTCGAAGCCTTACTCTTCAGCGCGGGATTACGCAGGACGTGAAACATGACCGATCGCTGTTCACGCAACTCGCGGTTTTCCGTTTGCAACTGTTGAACTTCATTCGTCAGCGCTGCACACTGTCGTATCAGTGCATCGACATCTGCCGAGCCGTGAGTCTGTAGCGTGCCGTCGATCTGACGAAGTGCTTTCCGTGCCATCTCAAGGTATCTGGAGGCGGCGTCAGGACGTTCGAAGTACTTTGGCCCATTAGGGAAGGCAAGCGTGCGATCGCGGTCTTCGAGAGCAGCGACGATCGTTCGCTTACTAGCGCCCGCCTTCGCCAACTCCATCGCAATCGCATAAAGTGTTCGCGAGCGATCGATCGTTCCGTCAGGAGTGTTTGCGAACTTGTCGCCGGTCCACCATTGCATTGCGTATTCGGACAGCCGGACGGGAGGCTCACTGTCTTCGTCCGCCGCCACACACCCGTGTGGCGTGGCGGCACCAAGCATCGCGACGGACCATTCCGGCGCGATCGGTAGGTCTTTAACAGCGCGCATCGATGTCACGAGAACGTATGGATTCGTCGTGGCGCTACCAGCAGCCACGACATAGCCACCGCTCAAGATGTCGTACTCCCCGGACTGACATTTTCGCGCGATGGGACAGTTGTCGGTCCGTCGGTAGAAAAAATGCTGATGACCTGCACCACCTCCCGTCTGGACGACCATCGTCTCCGGGACTCCGCGCTTCTCAAACTCGGCGAGCCAGTGAGGGCTATCTGGCCCAACGACCACGACACCGCTACGCTCAAGGTCAATTCCGATGTTGCAGCGAGGAAACCGGTCCCACCATTCGCGAATCCGGATCGTGTCACGGGTGGAATTCTTATGTCCATTCCGGACCAGAGGCCCATATGGATGCTTTCCAGCGTGGTCGCACTTGGAATCGCTGCAACTACATTGACCGTCGTCGACCCAGTGCAACGGGACAACGTAGTATCCGAGGAGCGCCAGTTCAATCGCCTGGTCTCGCTGTGTCCCGCCGGCGGGATGCACGGTGCCAGCCAGTCGGAGGGACGCATCCGTCGTGGATTCATGAACCGTCTGCTGAAGCCGCGCACTAGACACTGTTGCCGTCCGCTTCTGGTGTCGCAGCACCTGAGCGGGACGGATCAATATCGTCGGACATCGACGCAGGCGGAGCCAGCAAGATGCGCCATAGGCGATCCCATGCCATGCGCTGAATGTGATTTATGCCTTCGGTCAGATCATCATTCAACGGCCCCGTCGTGCCAGGAGGTTCGTGATCACGATCGCGTTCACCGTCGTGTTCGATGTTCTGCGGTGCGATGTCGCGGCGGCGTCGCGTGGAGGAGGTTGTGACGGCAGACGTGATGTCGTCACCGGCACGTTTCGCATGCTCAACGAGAGTTCTGGCCCCGTTGGCCATACTGGTGAGATCAGACCGCAAGAACATAACAGGCACGCCCTTCCGTCGACCCCTGGGTCTTCGCCAGAGCATGTCGACTGGAAGGGCGTGTTGATCTCGCCTGATGATTATTCAGTTGTCAACGATTATATGCTGGTCGATCTGTATGAACAAGAGATGCAACGAACGTTCAATCGACGGCTTCGCGACTGATGCGGTCGAAGATGTCCATCTCTCGTTGTTCGTTGTAATCGACGCCGAACGGCGCCGCCTCAAGCCGGTTTGGCACTTTGCAGCCTGGAACTGGGCATTCAACATACATCGGGAGTTCGTTCATGTCGATCGGTGTTGCAGCTTCAGGTCGCGGGATGGGCGTATCCGGGGAGATCGCGAGACTCGCGATCTCGTCCCACGAGCTGGCCAGCGCAGGGTTGATGTAACCACGCCGGCTCGTTGGTTCCATCCGCGCTCGCAACTGTGCCACTTCAGCCGGCGAATGCTTCTGAGTGGTTAACGCAGCGTGGCTCCGATTGTAGCTGTCCTGATTCCGCCTGCTGAGCCTCCAGATCGTCCCATGACGTGTCGTTTCGGAAATGAGCCCAGGTGCACGCCAGAGTTGATGATACAGCGATCCGTCTGCATAGGCAGCCTGCTTGATCCAGCACGGAAGTTTGGCACGGCACCGCCAGCAGTGAAGCGTACGTTGGGGCTCGTGCAGATTCGCAAGTTGCATCTTATTGGCCTCTCTGTCCGACCGCATCGTGCGGCTACGTGCAATGAATTCATGAACCTCCCTGAACGCCTGTTATTTGCCTAAGTTCGTTTAAACGTCGTATGAGACGTTGCGTCGCTTATAGCGAATGACAGAACCGTCATCCTGACGATAAGCAGCAGGATCCTGCGAAAAGCGCGATTCGCGAATGCCTTGCGCGCGGCGCGTACTCTCACTGAACGGATGGCAAACTTACCGGGGACAAATTGAAGCGACGCTCGGCGCTCGCGAACGCCGCAATCGAGGCAGCTATTATAGAGTTCATGCAGCGCGAATCAGGCATTACTGGGAACTAGAGGGTGTTATGGACTTGCGGCGACCAGAAGTTTCAACACTCGCGTGAGCATCAGCGTTGAGAAGGCGACCAGGTGCAACCCCGCGACCGTCTCGGGTAAGCGCTCGTAATCCTTGGCCAGCCGCCGAAACCGGGAGAGCCAGGCGAACGAGCGCTCGACCACCCACCGCCGAGGCAACAGCACGAAGCCCTTGCGTGCCTCTGGCAGTTTGACGACCTCCAGCCGCATGCCCCAACCGCCTGCGGCGGCTTCGGCATCGGTGCCGTTATAGCCCTGATCGACATAGGCCAACTCGATCGTGTTCCCGGTCGCCTCCTGGACGGCAGCGGCCAGCTCCTCGACCTGCGCGCGGTCCTGCTCGTTGGCGGGCGTCACCACTAACGCCAGGAACTCACCGAGTGTATCCACCGCCAGGTGCAGCTTCGAGCCCTTGCGCTTCTTGTGGCCGTCGTAGCCGCTACGATCCCCATTCTCGATCGATCCCTGGAGCGTCCGGCTATCGAAGATGGCAGCGGTTGGTTCGGCGGATTTCCCTTCCCCAAGCTGAATCAGTGCACGCAGATCATGGACGATGACCTCGAAGACGCCGGCACGCAACCAGCGCTGGGTCTGCTGATAGACGGTGTAATATGGCGGCAGATCGTGCGGCATGTAGCGCCACGGGGAACCCGTTCGGACGATCCAGCGGAGGCCATTGAACACCTCACGCAGGTCATGGTCGCGTTGCGGCGCATCCTCCGTCATCAACGTCAGATACGGGGCGACCAGGTCCCACTCTTCGTCACTGATGTCGCTCGGATAGTGTTTTCGGGTTGCTGTAGTATCCATCCTTCAAGGATATCGAGAACTACCCGAAGTCCATAACACCCTCTAACCCTAGATGAAGCACGAGGCGCACCAGTTCAACCGTGCCGTCTGTCGAACTGGAGTACGTCGAACAGGGCTTTACCGGTGCAAACGTGAAATCTGAGGTGGCGGACAGTGCATCCGCCTGAAGGTAGTAAGAGCACGTTTCAAAACCATGGACTCTCTCTTGCTGCGTGAGTGGTGAAGGGGGATGTCATGGCCAAGCCACTCGTGTCTGATGCACTCTGGGAGCGCATCGAACCACTCCTGCCAACTGAACCCTCGAAGCCGAAGGGTGGTCGGTCCTGCATCCCGGACCGTACGTGTCTCACCAGAATCATCTTCGTCCTCAAGAGTGGCATCCCGTGGGAGATGTTGCCGCAGGAACTCGGCTATGGGAGTGGAATATCCTGCTAGAGATAGTTACGTGACTGGCACGACGCCGGGCACTGGGACCGCCTCCACCGGCTGCTGCTCGATGAACTGGGCACCGCTGCCGATGCGATCGCCCAGATGCTAGACGAAAACCGCCGCAGGTCATCGCGCTCGGCATCCGGGTCCCAGTAGGACCCGGACAACATCCGTTGCCAGCCGTTCTTGCGCTCGATCGGACTCAGCAGACCGGCCAGGTAGGCGCGGACACGCTGGCGAGGTTCCCTGCGCACGAAGCGAGGTGCCAACCGCCGATGGACCTGCTCCAGTTCCTCAGCCCACGTCTGAACGGTTTTCACGGTCACGGTCGTTGACATGGCACATTCCCTCAAGGCGGGAGGATGCCAAGCCGTCACACCAACTGCAACTGTAGTACCAAGTACATCGTTGCCCAGGCGAGCCGTTAGATAATTCCATCGATTGATGCTGTGTGGCGTTTCTGGGAGTCGCGCTCTACTGGTGTCTGGAGGAGTTGGTTCACCCGGTGAACTGTCTGGCTGGTGACGATGATGACTCTGAGTTCCTGGCCCGTCATCAGGAATGGTTGCCAGTCGCAGACGAAGTCAATGACCTTGATCTCAGGTCGAGGACCAACGTACAAGAGGGCTGCCGCCGGCTCGCGCCTCCTGTGATATCAATTCGATCTCCTTTTGACGTTCGTTGGCTGAGACAGTTCCAACTCAGCTCGCTAGCAACAAAGCTGCCGACAGGAGTCTGGTTCAATGACAGCAAACGCTGTTGAGGAAGAAACCGTCGCGACCAGCACGTGAAGAGTGCGGCGAACAGGTGCAGTCGCTTCGGCAAAACTAGACCGAGCGTTCGTTTGCCTCGTGCAAAGATTCGCAATGGGCGTGGTGCACTCGAACCAACTCAAGCAAGGTGTCTCTGGTCAAGCAAGGATCGTTATTCCACGCCCCGCGTGCGTACTCAAGTAAACGCCCGGCGCGCGCTGAATCGGAGCAGATGTCAGTGACATCTGCAAACCTGATAGGGCAGCGATTCGATTCTCGGAGAACGACCTCCTCTGCCAGTTGTCGGGCAGCAATGTGTAGAGCGTCTTTGTGGTAACCCTCTACTTGCTTGCGAATGGTATCCATGTGCCGGTTACGAAGTTCGTAAGGGTCGAGAGTGGAACCAACGTCACGCACAACATTGCGAAAGATATCTAGCATCGCTTGACCGGACAAGCGTTTCCGATGGGTCATCAGTTGGTTGTAAACGGCACCAGCAGATGCAGATCCGGAGCCGTTCTTACAGACGGTTCGGAGCCGCTGCGTGACACTACTCCACTCGTCGAGCAGAACTCGACAGAGCAATCGCCAATCGCTTCGCGTTGGCGTCCGTTTGTTGCAGTGCTGCTCGTACCAACTCTCTACCAACGACTGAGTGTCCGCGTCGCTGGCCCAGCCAGTGCGCATACCATGCTGCATGGTGGTTCGTAGTGCGTGTAATGAGCGGAAGAACTGGCGGTTTGAGACGCTGATAAGATCGGAAGTTGTAACGTTCCACTCATACTGGGCCATGAACTCGATGGCCGGATTGCCATGGTCGAAGATTGTGCTATAGAGCGTCGAGACGAGCGAGACGAACCAGAAAGCTGGATCACTTGAGGCGAACGGATCCCTCGCGTTCGCAGGACGCTCGACAAGCGGTTCTCCCATCCATGCATGGAAATCACGATTCGCGTCTTCGAGTTCATTGAACGAGACCGTGAGTTGCATTGCCAGTGCCATCCGGCTGAGGTCGTATGGAGGATAATGGTCGACGCGTGTGGTGAGTTGTGCCGAGGGTGGGGGGACATTATCGATTCGGCGTTGGCGTTCTTCAGGGTCCGCAACGGCGTAGTATTCCAGCCAGACGTCTAGCTGCTGCCGGCTTTGTGGGCGAGCATGCGCTATTTGGGTGGCCAACGACGCACTCGCTGCGCTGTCCAGGTCGAAGAGAACGTCGGCGAGACGTGCGACAGCGACGGAACGCAATTCCGTCTCGCTCAAGCTCCGCAGTGATGGGATTTCTAACACGCATACGGCAGGTGTATGCTGGATCGTATGCCCGGCTGCATTCCTGAGGACGCCGAGGACGACGAGCCAGCCGTGTATTGCGGCCAGCTTGGCTAATCGCTCGCTGATTCCAGCCGCCATCGACGGCGAGACGAGATGGAAGTCGTGCATGACCACGACCGTTTCCGCTGCCTCATTGAATGCAAGCCCGTGGTCATCCGCAGTCACAGGTTCAGGATGACCAAACAACGTGTCCCAAATGGTTAGAGGCTCTCCATTGGGCACGGATGCGACGACTGTCCGTCGGCCAATCGAACCTGCGAAATTAGCGATCCGAGATAGAACATACTCGCACTCTCCAGGAGAATCACACGGCACCCAGACAACGCTCTTCCCCGTATCGCAGCACTGCACAAATGCTGGCAACAACTCCGATGTTAGCCAGTCGTCGCTAGCAGCCGCGATCGGTACCGTGTACTTGCCGTTAGTCATCAACGACACTTCGTGACCGTGAGGCTTCGGAAATGGCTAGGCGGCGCAGCGGCTCCGCGTATGGTCCGCGATAGTTGAGTGCCACATGGAACGGACCGAGGTCATCACCGTTTCGGGGATCGAGCAGCCCAAACTCGGCGACATTGAACGGCAGTTGCATCCGGAGCGGCTCGACCCAGACGAACCCTCGGTTGCCCCTCAACCCACGGATATCCCCGTTGAATTGGAGCGCATTGCCCTGCTCGTCCGAGATGATCGAGAGGGCGCGAGACCGCCGGGGTCCGCCGATGTTCAGCAAGTCGAGTTCATGGAACACCTTGCTTCCTTCGTTCGTTCGACCCATCTGGATCTTCGACCAGCCCAGATGGAAGAGTGCGGCACCGTTAGCACTCTCCCCCTCAAGTTGGAGAAGCGCCTGACTCAACTCGCCAAGGTGCTCCCACTGCATGAACGAGAATGCCAGCCGCATTCGCTCGGTTGGGAAGAAGCTTTCCAGACCGGTCTCGGTCTTCCACCACAATCGCGAGTATAGTAGCAGGACTGTGCGATCGGTGAGAAGCTTTGGTCCACAGTGGCGATGTAGGTAGTTAATTGCCTCCTCATCGCTAATGTGTTCCTCGATCCACCGCGCCATGAGCACTCGAGGCGCCATCGAACCCTGCGCCGCAGCCTGCTCCGCCACGGTTTCAAAGCGATCGGGGTTTCCGAGAGCCATCGTGAACTCGGCAACTCGCTTATTGCGATTTTCTTTTGCAGAGGATGGAATGCTGAGCCCGAGATAGCGATCGATCATGTCCTGCCACTCCGCGAGAAGCTGGGACTGTTCGATGAGGGCCATCTGCCTGGCGCTGTCGTCAACCTCATCAGCGGCATCCGCGAGCTTGGAGATCGCGAAGCGGTCCTCGAGAATCCAGCATGCGACATCGAAGGCGCGATAGTTCTCGTCATCGAACTTTAGGCTTTCCCGCCACGCGGTCGTCGCAACTTTAAGCATCTCGTCGGATCGCTTAATGACAGTTTGATCCGCTTCACCCTCGGCATTGGCCAGACTGAGCAACGAGCCGAGCTGTACGCCGATTATGGCGGAGCGCTCCGTCCCGATAACGGCTAGGAATCGTCGGGCCGCATCCGACAGGCGACCAGCATTGCGTGTGACGATATCTCGCGCCATTTCAGCAGTGGCTTGCGCCGTCTCCAACAGCGGCATCCATTCATGCCGCATGAGCCTGCGGAGTTCGTCAATTCGCTCTTGGTAAGATGGGAAGGCTCTCTTCTCGAACTCACGCTGCTGAACCTGCACCCATTCCCGGGTGCAATTACACTCGACCAACAGCAGACGCGGATTAACCGCCGAGAACCTCTGGCGCAGACTCTGCACCAATTTGGCAAGATCGTAGAAGTGGTCTTTTAGCTGTCGTCGTTGATCACCTTGAGGGCCCACCGACTGCAGCAGCCGAACGACGTAGTTCAAAGTCGGGCTATGTTGGTCGTCCATTTCCGACTCGTATACAACCCCGACAATCTGCTCGATCAAATCGAGCTTCTGCTTGGCAGAACTAAGATTGCGCTCCACCCAAATCTCTGCCTCCAGAGGATGACGAGCAGAAAGCGTGATCGTGTAGCTGCCAGTTTGAAAATCCTCGGTGATGACGCTAGCAGAGCGCGTGACCTTCGAATAGAGTGCATTATCACGACTGATGAGCCGTAGACACAGTTCCTGCGGGATCGGCAGTCCCAAGTCACTTGATAGCATCACAGCATTGATGAGTTGCATCCCACGCAGGGACACCGAGCTCGGTGCCTTCGATTCTTCAATCGATAGGCCGTCACGATTTTCGAAGGTTGCCCCGCTCGAATCGTCAGTGCTCAGGCTCGCTATATATGCCTCGAGTTCATCTCCAAGGACGCGCCGAAACGCTCCTTCCATCGCCGACGTGGCGGAGTACTCGTTGCCGTACTGCTCAACTAGGTGCCGGAGCGACTCGTTGAACCGTTCGACGGAGAACTCAATCTCACCAACGATGCTCTGTTCGATATTATGCTTCGTAGCCGGTAGTATCCAGTGGAGGAACGCGAAGAAACTGTCAACTCGCGATGCCGGGATGCGCTCTAAGAGAGCCAGCGTACCCTCCACGAACGTCTCAATATGATGTAGGAGCAGTCCACGCTCCTCATCTTCCATCCGCACTTCCAGCGGGATCGAGTGAATAGTGATGTTGCCTTGTGAAAACGTTTGACTGCTCGATCGGGACATGTCAATGCTATAAGATGATCCGACGATGAGGCATTTCCGGCCACGCCCGGCAAGATACGTCGCTAGCTTCTGATAATCCGAAACCTCCTGCATGCCGTCATAGATTACTATCACTGGGACCACCGATCGGTTCCCCACGTCCTCGTTGGTGGACTGGAGTCTGACTGCTCCCTCGATGTACATACAGAATTCATCAATATGGGAGCGGTTGATTTCGGCAATCCGGCTGCCAGCATAGATTATTGGCAGCCCGGCTGTCCTGAGGTCGACGGCTAGCAGGTTCAGCAGCACACTCTTTCCGGATGCACTCTGCCCATGGACGACGATTACATGCTCTTGTGGTGCGCGCTCGCGGATCACGCTTAGGATCTGTGCTCGAATCTCGGATTCATAGACTCGCCGACGGAAGGCAAGCGTCTGAATCCATGACCACGATGACTCCGGACGAGAACCGAGGAAATCACGGAACACAGAATAACGGTCTTCGGACGAGACGGGCAACGGCTTGGCGACATTGATCGGCTCAATTATGGTGAATGTTTCTGAGAGCCGTTGCCAATCAGATTGGGGAATCGGCAGCCGTACTAGGTCCTCCTCGGCTGCACCGCGGAATTTGACAGGAACTGTAGGTGTCACCGAGTAATAGACCGTATCGGGGACTAGGAGGAGATCTTGGAGGTCAGTGAGGTCGTCTCCTGCTTCGAGTACGGCAATCACTTGGCTGAGTCGATCTTGGTAAGTTCGAACGATGCCAGCCTCAATCAAGTATTGGAAGTCTTCGTCTGCTTCCAAACATCGTCGCTGCGGTTCCGAGATCCCGAAGATGAACGCCTGGTTCGGCGCAAGGTTGAGCAAGGAGCGAGACAACTCCTGCGGTCGAAGCCAATCCGACCCCGGCGTGGGATCCCAGCCGTCAATGAACACTGCCCCTGACGGCGTAGCCAATTCTCCAATGGGAAACAGCATCTCAGAGGCAACACCGCGCCGCTGGCGGAGCTCTCGTCCATCGGCAGGTGGCCATTCTGAAGCAGATGGCCGTCCGACGCTGCCAAACAAGCGCACTAGCTTCAGCATTGCTGCGCCATGAGTCCCGTATCCTGGTTGCACTTCCTCATGAACTTGCCGGCGCGCCGAGACGGTAAGGAGGCGAGTGACGACCCGGTCAATGGCACTTGTGACGACTACCTTCCAAGGCCGCCGCATGAGCGACTCGACCTCTGCACTCGTGCTCACGACATCACTCAGTCCGGCCAAGTACTTGACCCGCTGCTCCAGCATGCGATCGTCGCGTAACCACCAATCGTATTGGCTATCCTGGTCGTAAGCAGATGTTAGCCCGATCGCTACGGCGAGCGGATCGGTGCCCGATCCATCTAAGAGGTAGTGTTGGCCAAGCACAAGCACGCGGTGTTCAGATCGCAACGCGCGAACTACGAGTTCCAGCGATTCTGACATGAAGTCCCCTTTGCAGACGACAGTTGCCGCACGGTGCTAACGTATGGTGGCAATACACATCAGAGCAGTAACCAGCATGGATTACCAGTCGGCTGCTATCAATGATCGATTCCACGTGACACTCGGATTGTATCCCGACCGACCAACGGTGGTCGACCGAAAGGAACGTTGACCGGAAGGATTGTCGACCGGAAGCTGCAAGTAGGTACGATTTAGAACACATTCATCGAGCGCAATGTGCCTACGCGGACGAACCTGATCGCATTAACGGGTACGTAGCGGGTGCGGAAGCGGTGAATGCCGGCCTGGCTAGTAAAGGCACGCTCGACGACGCACCTCTCACCAGTGTCAAATCTCGACTGCAAAACCATGCGCAGCGCTGCAGCATCCGCTGACGTTCTACACATTGAGGTACCGAGCCAAGATGACTGGCGGACTGACGCTACGTTAGATCCCTGTTTGGCTGAAATATCACGGTCCGCAATCAGCGCTACTCGGATCAGCGTTCGCCGGACTGTCAAGAGCGCTTACAGCTGTCGGGGCATGACAGACTACGGTTAGCTTCCATTACGGACTCGGAGTGGCGACGGCGCGAAGCTGGTATAAGAATCAAGCGAAAGCCGGTGTCGGTGCCACTAGACGAGATGCTCAACGCAAGGCATTCTACTTGCTCCAATAGTCCAGCAAATTCCGCGCGAACTGAAGCTCACGACATCGTTGGGAGGCGCAGATATCACTCGCCTCGATCTGACACACCAGATCCCACCTGAGCTCGCGACTGATAGCCCAGGCTGGTATCGTACGTCTTTCATCTCACTAGCAGTCTACTGCTGGTTGGGAAAAGATCAGCGTCATCAAGGTCCGGACAATGATGGGTTCACTACACGGCATCGCACAGGACTCATGCACCATGGACTTCGAGAAATCCATGGTGCATAACATGCTCTTAGAACGATTAGTAGAAGGTTAACATCACCAATCCGTGGGGCGCCTTTGACAGCGCGGTTCTTGTCTCTTACGCTGATCGGGCCGATTTCAAGCGGCACGGACTATGAACGATGGCCACCGTGAAGTCGTTCAACAGCGACCGAATTCCAAAGAACGAACGGTCGTGGACAAGAGTATCTCGTCATGTACCAGCGACGTAATGGGCCATTCAGAGAGTTACTGACCCGAAGCTTGGGCCATGATCGTGCCGCGGCCTATTTCCGATCGCCTATGTCATTCCGGTCGGCGTTGCGTGCGGCTATTCGTAGCATGGAGAGTGCCCGGAACTCCAACGGCAATGTAGTCAGTGTACCGAGTTTCTATTGGATCAGGTTGCACCCGCTCAGCCTCCGTGCGATTCGCGATATATCACGCTTCGTCACTCAACTAGAACAAGAGCTGAAACAATCTGCTGATAGGTGGAGATATAACTCGGTTGGTGTGATCCGTGTACTGGTCAGTGGAGACGCAGCGGTGGGCTTAGGAGATGCGCAGGCGAGCGCTATCTGGGCAAATGCGCAGCAGACGCAACTAAGTCTTCGCATTGCCCAAGTGTCGGCGCTTGTCCGCGCCAGGTCCGCCAAAGGGTTGGATGTATGGACGTTGATCGCGGTCGACAGTGGTCGGAAGCTCACATACCCCCTGGGCCGTTTCGTAGCAGAAGGATCAATACGAGTCGGGCGCCACCGTGACAATGATGTCGTTCTGGCGAACCGTTCAGTATCACGCTATCACACATTGCTGACGTACGACGTCGCAAGGCGTTGCCTTTGGGCTGAAGATCTCGGAAGCGCTAACGGCACAATGGTGAACAATCTGCGTATTCATCGTAAGCTACTGCAGTCGGGAGATATACTCACACTCGGCACCGTTCAGGTAGAGTGCATCAAGCTGGTGACTTCAAAACTATCGTCTCGGACGACCAATCCAGGTCAGTGAGTGTTCATAGAACCAGGATAGGGTAGAAATTGGAATACGGCATCCCGACCAAAGCTGATCTCATCTCCATTGAGAAGTGGCTGAATCCCGCGGAACTGTCCAATCGGAGCGTCGTCGACATTGCGACCGTTGACCCAAGTCCCATTATGACTGTAAAGGTCAACTATCCAGAAGCCTCCGTCTCGGTATTCGATCCTCGCATGATGGCGTGATACAGAAGGATAATCAAGTACGAGGTCATTGTCGACGTCGCGGCCAATCGTTGTCACACGGGTGTGAATGATATAGCGCTGTGGACGCACATCGTGGCCGCGGCATTCAAGGATCTGCGGTGGTAACGCTGCAATCCTGGTAACGGCCTGCATAACATCGGTGTGCTGTTGGCGATCGCGCTCTTCCGGCGTGTAGATACCCTCATGGATTAAGCCTGTTACTTTGATGACATTCCGGTGAACGGCTGAGGTGGCTGTGAAGCGAACCATGATCGGGCCTAGTACGGTATATCCTTGGGTCTCCTGCTCTTGCGAAATCCACGCTTCCATATCTCGTGTTAGGTCCCAGACGAGGTTTGCAATCTGTTGCAGGGTGGTCGGATGCACTGTAATCACATAGTCATTTGGAACGACGATAGTTCCGGTTGGGAAGGTGACTTTGCCAGCCTCGATGGTATCTCCTAGCCGTACACGTATTTCTTCGGCTTGGATCGGCATCCTGAATGCCCGCCTGAGCATCACCTCCATGACTCGTTCAAAGCACGCTTCCATCCAGTCAAGTGGAACCAGCATACGCGAATTATTCGTACTGCCCATGAGTGCTTAGCCTTTTCGATGATAACCTGACGATATGCATACTGAAAGTCCGGATCTCTGGATCAGGACACGAGTGAATCAGACCCGTTTCGGCAAGGCAGCGCATCGCGCATCGTTAGCACGACGTCAAGAAGTACATGTCAAATGAGACCGACCCGTCTGCTGGCCCTTCCTTCCAATAGGGTTCCATCCTCGCATGCACGAATATATCGCGAGTGGATTCCAGAGACTGGAGACGGCTGTTTGTGCGTGCAGCAAGATGAATTGCTGAATCGAGTAGTGCTCGTGGTGCAAAGCCGAATGCAAGAACCAGGCCGGCCTGCCGACCCTTGAACGGCGCTAAAGCATCGCTGATCTGCTGGTCGCTGGGATCTCCTCCACCTGGTGCCCCAGGAACCACAACGATGAATTTTTCGACCGCGTATTGAGGGACGCACAGCGTCGCGGTAACCGTTGGAGTCGGCGTTGGAGTCAGCGTTGGAGTCGGCGTTGGAGTCAGCGTTGGGGTCGGCGTTGTAGTCAGCGTTGGGGTCGGCGCTGGGGTCGGCGTCGTAGAGATAACCGTGCCAGTGCCGAGCGTAGTTGGAGTTACGGAAGCTATCTCTGGATCGCTACCGGGAGCCGATCCGAGGAAGACGAAGACGAGCGCGACCATCAAGTCCGCGAAGAGCCAGCCGGCTAGCAACACAGCACGTGACGACTCCCCGTCGCGCCATTCGTCTTCAATGCCCCGATCATCATCAAACAACGTCTCATCCATCCATGAGATCTCTGTCCACAAGCGGAATCCCATTTAGCCGCGCGACGGATCGTGAGAATGCCTCCCCTGAACGTTTGATACTTGCCGCCGATTCCTCGATTGATGTCCCAGCCGCCTCCATCTTTTCGGAGACGGAGGACTGCGTATTCATGAGAGTCCTGCTCGTCGTCACGACCTCATGGGTGATTTGACCGAGTTCTTCGAGCTTGACGGTGACGTTAGTCAGGTAGCGCCGCTGTGCATCCACTTGATTCAGCGCTTCGAGCAGGCGATCCGATGCTTTCGCCACCATCTGGGCCGTCCTGTTTTGTGCATCGCGCTCAGCGCCGATTTTGTCCAACAAGCTACGATGCGTAACTGCTAAGTCCTGTGTTGTCTGGCGGAGTTGCTCGGCAATCTTGATGACGTCGATCGCAACAAGGCTACGTGCAGCTTTCTCGAACTCTTCGATCAGCCGGCGATCCTGGGGCATGCGGTATGTGCTCAAGCAAACGGTCGCATCGGCGAGTAGAGATGCGATTTCGTTCCGTTGCAGTTCAACCGCCTGTCGCCATCGCAGCTCCCGTGCTTCCTTCACCCCGTGCGTCAGAATAGTGACGAGGAGCAGCAGCAGGAGCAGTGCGGCGACCGTCTGAGCTACATCGCTCAGCCGCAGATACCAAGGCAGGCGGCCATCAAACGCGCCCTGCCATAGGTAGAGGAAGGACTCCCGCCGCAATTCTGGCTTTTCAATGAGCAACTCATGATAAGCGGGCAGTGCAAACGTCAGAGCGACCCACAAGGCAGAAATCGGCAGCAGCACAAACCATCCACGCTGTCGATCTAACTTCTCACGCAAACCAGCCCGAGGCACTGGCACAAGTTGACGTGCGAGCCGATTAGGATCGAAAATCTCGGAGAGTTGGACGGTTGCCCACTCCGGAGCGCCGGTTCCAGTCCGCAGCGCTAATCCCAAGCTGTTCAGCCGGGCAGCGCTGCGTATGTCAAGCCGACCAAGCGACTCTGCCAGACTGTCCAGTTGGTCTGCAACCAATTGGCCGTCTTCCATCACAGTCCACTCTTGTACGCCTTGTAGACGCGACTCGCATCCTCGTCCCACAACTCGGCAGCTGCATCAAGCTGCTTCTGCGAATCATGATCTATCGTTCGAAAGAAATCTGTGAGTTGCAGGAAGGCTGCCCGAGGCAGGTGTTGCCTAGGTGTGACGGGCTTTAGGGCATATTCCACGTAAGCTGGGATCCGATCATAGAAGTCCTCATCATTGACGTCGTTGCGCTCATCTCGCTTGATTGGAAATGATCTAACTACGACCTTAATAAGCCTTACTAAGCGATCCCAAATGAACCATTGCGCACGCTCACTAGCGGATGACGTAGAGACTACAGTGAAGAATTGGCCCCAAAGATCCCAAGTTGTGACGTCTAGAGGTTCAGCGAGAGTCGTTAGCACGTTCTCGAGCTCACTACGCGTCGCAATGATAGGTGCAAGTACATCAACTAACTCGCACAGCAGCGCAGGATACATTGAGGAATCTATCCAATGAATTGCATCTGCCAAGGCGATGAGATTAAAATCATCGAGCGTCGGCATTTTGAGAAACTCAACGACTCGATCCCATTTCTCAGCATATTCTAGCAACTCGTCATTCACTGGAAGGTTTCTAATATCGACGAGGCTCGCAAGGACGCCACTCTCGGCAATGTCAGGCCATCGATCGATGGTTAGCGTGCCGAGGTACGCCTCAACCAAGCCATCGACATGTTCTGCATGAAGCAATGCTGGGAGCGCTTGATACAACGCGAGTACGTGGTAGAGCGTATCATCCGCTGATTCATAATCGAGTGTAGGTGTTGAAACCGCAACTCGGGATTGGTCAGCGGCAGGCGCGGTCTCCCCGGATGGGATAGATGATTCGCTAGCTGCCTCGCGATGCGCGTGAACCCGTAGAGGTGGTGGGAAGAAGAGTTGCTCCGCTCCATGTAGACGGCGGAGTTGTGTTTCTGCCCAGTCTGGGGGAGTGTTCTCTTTGAGAAAGAAAAGGTATGGATTCGCTCCAGGAAGCTGCATAGAACGATGGTGTAACTCGGCAAATGCTGTAGCAAGAACCACGAACAGCCACCAACTTATGGTGTCATCGTCCGCAGCTCCTAAACGGAGCAACGTACTCAGATCATCAGTCGACTCGATCATCGATACCAGTGAAGTTGCGAGTAACTCCACGATAACCGGTCGATCCGCTTGCGCTACGCATGCGAGCGCGTTGTTGAGTAGATGCAGATCTTCACGCCCACCGCGCCGCGTCGACTGAGGCCGGACGAAGTCCGCAATGTCGTCCCACGCGATCGCCCGGATCTGAACATCGTTAGTCAAGAGAAGACGTGGACTCCCCTGCTTAGAGGCAGCCTGAGCAATCACGTGAATTGCCGCCAGCCCGTGGGAGGTGTCAATACTCGAACTGGAAAACTGAGAAACGTAGCTCTCGATCAGCAGCTTGAGTGCTGGCACGTCTGAAGCCAGTTCGACCACCCGATGAGGTTCCTGCTCAATCAACTGAGCCAGTTCGTCATCCTTGAGACGAGCCTTGTCGTGGAACCTAGTGTGGAACGCCCCATCGGTCACATCATTCTGCAGAAAGTGGATATACAGTTGGAGGCCAACTGGGCAATCGAGTTGGTGCAACGAACCCAAGAACCACCCAGCTCTATCGAAGTGGTTCCTCTGCATCACCAACTCCAGCGCACGTCTGGTCATCTCTAAGCAGCTCGCCAAGGCCTCTGATACTACCCTTGGTACCTCGCGGGTCATCACTGCCGCCGCAATTGCCGCGTCTTGCCACTCCTTCGGTGTCGATGGTTGGAGGAGATCATCCATCTCTTCCCAAGGGATGTCCAAGAGAGGGCCGACATCCGTGGACGATCGAGTTGGTACGATCTGCGCAAACTGTGTAAGTAACCATCGCCGCTGTTCCCGGGAATACGAACGGACTCGACTCGCGCCAAACCTGATCCAAACGTTGAAGAGCGCGGATGCTCTATCGAACTCAGATTCCCTCAAGAGTATTGGAACAAGTTCATCGAACAAGCGCGACGCCACGGCGACGTTACCGGATTCGAGTTCGCTGACCGCCGCATTCACGGCGTTCGTCGCGATGGCACTGCTGACTTCGGTGTTTGCAAACATGCCAAACGCGGCAGTCGCATCGCGTTTCCCTCGGCTCTCCCACCACACGGCGTTGTATCGTATGGCGTCGACAAACGCATGCTGCACGGCCTTGTAGCGTAAGAGCGTACTGGCGAGCGCCTGGTGCTCAAATAGTGCTGGAATCTGGCCACTGTCGATATGATCCGGATCGAATTCCAGCATCATAGTTAGCTGATCGACACGGTCGAGACCAACGCGCTCAGCGATATCGACGAGTTCGAAGAGTCTGCAGCACTTAAGAGCGGTCAGGGAATGAGCTGCAAAGTCTGCCCAACGTGTGGCCTCCGGCAGTGCAGGCAGCGAAGAGCGTTGGTCGGAGAGAAACGTATTGATGGCATAACCAGATTCTCTGTAGACGGTTTGGGGCAAATCGTCGTCGAAACGTGCGGGAGAGTAGCCGTTCGACTCCAGGATCCAGCATGTACCAACGATCCGCGCCCGCTCGTGATGAAGATGTGATGCAGGCGTAAACGTATTGAATGTCAGGTCGCGCGTCATGGTCGACGGCAACGAGAGTGCGATGCCGTAGATGAGCTTCGCCACCATTTCCGGCTGAGCCGCGATTACGAGTTGTTGATTCGGATCAAGCGCTAGATAGGCGTTGATCACGAAGGCAAGAACATCGACTAGACCGGGATCAGCTAGGTCATCAGGCACGAGCCCAGGAGGCGTAATGTCAGCGGCAGTTAGTGAGGTCAGATGCTGACTCCCAGAGTCATGCCCTTGGTCAGAGGTGCGCCAGAACGGCGAACCGAATGTTGCGATTGCCTGCCGTGCAGTCATATCGGCAGGAAGTTGGTCAACCGCGTGAGTGAAGCTGACCAGCGGTCGGCCCTTCCAATCCTCACCGTCGATGGCCCGAATATGAATCAGCGTGCGGACGCCATCGATGACGCGCAGCGACAGGCTGACCGGCGCAAAGCGCTCGCTCACCTGGGCTTGGTTTACTCCGTTCGGGAGTGGGTACGAGAGGAACGGGCCAAGAGCCGTGATCCGACCATTGGCCACTTTCGTCAACCCTGGCGACGCAGCACGAACGTCCCAGCCGCTGATCCCTCGAATCCCCCGATCGGTTCGCGTGTACCAGAGTTGCTCAGCTGATACGGTCATCGTCGCCAGCCTGATGTGTCAACCGGTCGGTCGGGGCAGAATGGATGTCGATCCGTGGATGTCCGGTTCTATCTGGAACGACTCGGCGCTGTCGCACGCGATCTCCCACCTGCGGAGTGGTCGGTGTTGGCGACAACGGCGCAGGCGGTCGCCGTTCGTCTTGACGCCCACCCATGCGACGATGTGCCGGAACTGGCTGTGGAATCTCTTCCATAGGATGGATTACTTTGAGATCGAACAGTAGGTCAGCGAGTGGAGAAACGACTCGGAACGGCGTTAGTCCGCCCGGGAATGCACGATTGATTGGAGATCGACCTGTCGCTGAGATGACGTGGAACCATACGCGCTCGAACCTGGACGCGGCCATCACGACATCCCCAGCGTTGATGCTGCGAAGGAAGCTCTCAACCTCCTGACTTTGGGTTAAGGCTTCCTGCTTGTTGTAGCCCACATCGTATCGGACGGGCAAGGTCAGAAACGTATCGTGGAATTCCCCGCGAGCAGTCGAGCGCACCATGTCTGACTTCGCGAGCACAATAGCGATAGGTATCGGACAGCGTTCAAAGGTTGGCCGGCCACGCGAGTTCAACCATCCGTCAGCTAAGCTATGTAGCAGTTCCGTTGTCTTTAGCATTTCCGAACGATAGTTATCGTTAACTCGTTTCTTATGTACCTCAAATGGCATGGCCGAATCTCTTGAATGGAGACCATTAGCAATGGCATCGATGAAATCATCGTTGTATGAGCGGATCGTATCGATTACTAGCGGATCGATTAGGAAGATCAATCCGTCGGCGTGGCGTGAATAGCCGTAGTAGAGATTTCGAGTAAACGGGTTGGCAAGGTCTTCACCCGGCGCATCATATAACGTAAGCAGCACGTTTCGCGAAGGAGTGCGGGAAGACTGTCTCCGGAGTACGTGTCGACTGACAATGGTGCGCATATTGTCCATCAACTGTGCCGGTCGGTCGAATTCCAGGACGTAGACGAGCGGGAGGTTCACCGGTTCCGGCATTGCGACTGAAGCAGTGCCGTCGTTCGCATCATCGCTGCTCGATGGCGCCGTTGCAACGCGCCCTGATGCCAGCATACTCTGACTCGGTTCGATCATCTCATGGCGCGCAATAAGTGGATCGTAGTACTCAGAACGGTAGCGTTCCGCATCTAGTGGGCTCGACCGATAGAAATTCCGGAAGCCAGTTGGCTTACCGAAGGTCCCCTGATTGACTAGGTGGATCAGCATTGCGATTACGTGACTCTTTGTCGAGCCGCTGAGCCCAATCAGGCCAATGTTGATCGATTCCATGTGCTCGAAGTTGCTCGGCAGTGGTCGCTCGCAGTGTGGGCACTGACGCCGTAGTTCATCAGTTGGCGACTCTGGTCGGTAACCGGTCCGCACAATGAACCGGGAGGGTAGCCACAACAGCCTGCCGGGGCGACGCTTCGCAATATGATGGACATCGTTCGTGTAGTTAGTTCGTCCATCAGTTTCTTCGGTTCGTAGCGTCACGACCGCGCAGTCACCAAGATGGAAGCGGTGGTAGCAGTAGGGGCATAATTTCCTTGCGAACGGATGTGTCAATCGCATGGAATCGCTCTCCCCTTCCAGATGATACGTAGCTATGACACGGGAACGACCGGCCCTGACGCATCGTCGGAAACAACTTGAATCCACGCTACTTCAGCGGGATCTGCCGCGATAACACGCACGTATGATCGCTCAGGATACTCGCCTGAGGGAATCACTTTCTGTAGAAACGAGCGACCATCACCCCCCACTTCCATTACGGGAATCCAAGCCCAACGGAACGTACGGGTAGGATGGGTCGAACGGACTACTGTTAGCCGTGGGAGCGATGAGCCGTCATCAGTCCAGATATCTACAGTATAGACCAACCCTAGACGAGCGGTAATGCGCGAGATCACTCTACGTTGCGTTCGTGCCACTCCGCGCTCAAGCGGCTCCCAGCTAGACGCACGCCACTGCTTCAGTGGATCTAGCGCCGCAGGATAGATACAGACGTACAGTTGATCAGAACCCGCTTCCGAACCAGAAGGAATTACAAAGTCGATGTGTAGCACATCGACGTCAACGGTACGGACGAACCGATGCACTGCAGCGGTGTCTTCCGGCGTCTGTGGCCAACTATCGGCTCGCCACGAAATTTGAACGCTATCCTTAGCTCTGTTGGCCAGGTCGCAGCGGATGAACAGTCGGCCATGATCTAACCGCACCTGAAGCGATTCTTGACGCGTTGTACGACGAGACGCTTCGCTGTCGAGAAGATCGGACAGTGCATCAAGTTCATCTGGTTGACGCTCGCACGCGCGCCAGAGCGCCCAGACTGCGATGGATACCCGCTCATCATCAATCCCAATGATATCGGCGAACAGTCTCGATCGGATCGGATCGTTGAGGTCTCGTTGTTGGAACAGGAGTTCGTTGTTGGTCCGCCGATCGGCCCGGCACTCGTACCAGAATGATGGCTTCGCGCGCAGGACGACTAGCGCCGTGTAGATGACAAGGGCGGCAAAGCGATCCATCGTCGAGCGGAGTAGTGCAGGTGGCGCGATTTGCGGGTCCCGGAATCCTCCCTGCCCAACCGCCGGTTCCTGCGACACGCCCATCGATGGAATATAGAAAAAATCGTAGTCGATCAACACGAGTGTTCCGTTGGACCGCACCATGATGTTGTTTCCGGAAAGATCGCCGTGCGCTATTCCTCGTTGCTCCATGCTGGCGACCAATGCAACCCATTGGTGTATGAGACGATCAATCCGCGAGGGCGCGTCCGCGAATTGACAGATGATGTCGAGGTACTCGACGAGCGTATAGCCATCAATCCACTCCATAAGCACGACTGGAAAATGCTCAGTCACTGGATCGACGCCAGGAACGTGAATGCCGTTGGTGACAAACTGGATGCAGGAGACCGCATGGTTGTCGAGCAGTGCTGGAAGTTCCCGCTGTAATTCTTCGTAACGTCGAAATATCTGCTCAGATGGCGCGATACGGTCGGTGAAGCAGCGGAGCGCCACCACTCGAGGATCACCGTTCACATCGACGTACTCGACGCGGTAGACGGCGGCGAGGTTTTCGGGTTCAGTATCGACGCCAGTTGGCCGTACTGGCCATGCTACGCCGCGGCGGATGCACTCATCAACATCAAGCAGCGATTCAGATAGCGGATTCACCACCTCATCATACTCACGGCTCGTGGGGAATCTCATGACCCTACCTCGCTCCAAGCAGTAGATGGCACGGTTCAGGACCGCGAGCCGAGAAGTGGAAGTCAGACGCCTACAACACAATTGTAGACGCAATTGTCTCTAACTCAATGCCTAACTATTGATCGCGAGACGAACAAGTTGCGGGGGCTGAGAAACGCGGAAGCAGGTCGAGCGGCTCATACCGAGTCAGGCCTTGGATCACTCGTCGCTCTTGGAGACACTATCAATAAACCTGACACCGGCAGATCTACGCCCAGCGGCGTGGTGGTTACCCAGCGAGTTGTGGGACGATCGCGGAATCGCGCGTTGTACATACGCGCTGACGCTGTTTACCCAAGCGGAAGCATTTCATTAACATAAGATACCGTATACCCGTGAGATGCTTGTCCTCCAGCAGATGTAACGAGGCACTTCCTACTCCATTTCTGCAACTAGGCGGACAGCGTTATTGCGTAACGCTGTACCAGTAGTGTGTGACTGCATCCCCCTTAACACGTTGAACCCGACCCTTGCTTCGAATCCTTCAGGTCGACGTTCGATCTTCGAAGAGTTACAAGCGCGCCTTTTTGTACACCGTCACAAGTGGTACTGCGGCCTGGCGCTCTTCTCCACCCTCGGCCTCGCACGACTTGAAGGCATCACCGCGAGCTAGAACAGCGTGAGTCCGGGACGCATCACACGTCCCGGACTCACCGTTCCCTCGAAAGGACACCCCATGCATCTGACGGAACGCCCGACTCCTCCATCGGGTCATCTCGCTGGGCGCGACATCGAACGGCTGAACCGCTACCGGATCTACCTCGACTTCTACAACGGGCAGCAGTGGACCGGCAGGCGACGGGCTGGTGAGACACGGTTGACGTTCAACTACGCCAGAACGCTGATCCAGAAGTCGGCCTCATACCTGTTTCCGCGCCCGGTGACGTTCAACGTCATCCCCGACGGCGATGACCAGCAGGATTCCGTCCGCCGGGCCGAGCGGGCGCTCAACGAGGTCTACGCCCGCTACGATCAGCACACGATCGACTTCCAGTCCGCGCTCGACTCAGCCGTTCTCGGGGACGGCGCCTTCAAGGTCACCTGGAGCGCGCGGCGTGGTGCTCCGCTCGTCGTCCCGATTGACCCGTCGAACGTCTGGGCGTGGTGGGAGCCGGACAACCCCAACGAGGTCTACCGCGTGGCCCATCGCTACACGATTGGCGCGAACGAGGTGCAGCGCATCTTCCCCGGCACGCGCGTACCCGACCCGTGGCGCTCCGACGAACACGTTGTCGTCGTCGAGGATTGGAACGCCGACCACTACACGGTCACGCTCGGCGGCGAGACCGTCATCGACCGCGCCAACCCGTATGGCTTCATCCCCTACGTGATCTACCCCAACATCGCCCGGCCACACGAGTTCTGGGGCGCCAGCGACCTGGAGGACCTGATCGACGTCTGCCGCGAACTGAACCAGCGGATGACGACCCTCTCGCGAATCCTCCACGTCGCCGGTTACCCGATCGCCGTGCTGGAGAACGTCACCGGCAGCGATGGCATCCGCGCCGAAGCCGGGGCGATCTGGGAACTGCCCGAGGACTCGAAGGCCTACCTGCTAGACATGCTCGGCAACGGCGTCAGCCTCCACATCGACTATGTCAACCTGCTCTACCGGCAGATTCACGATCTGTCGGAGACACCACGGACCGCCTTCGGCGATGCTGGCCGCGCCCTCTCCGGCGTCGCGCTGGAGGTTGAGATTCAGCCGCTGATCCAGAAAGTGATGCGCAAGCGCCGCGTCTGGGATGCCGTCTACCGCAAGCGCAACGCGATGATTCTGGCGCTGCTGGAGCAGTTCAACGGCGACAACTTCGAGGGCCTGCGCCGCACCGAAACGATCTGGGGCGAGATTCTCCCGGGCGACCGCGCTGAACTCGTCCGCTCCGAAACGCAACTCGTCTCAACCGGCGTCCACTCCCACCGCCAGGCGATGTCCCACCTCGGCGACACCGACCCCGAGCGGACCTGGACACAGGTGCTGGAGGAGCGCGCAGCACTCGAAATGCGTGATGCGTAATGCGTGATGCGTGATGCGTAATCGCTTCGCGTCCCGCGTCCCGCGTCCCGCATCACGCATTACGCATCACGCATCACGCATCACCCCGCCCCCCTACTGCTCGATCCGCAGCACCTGCCCTTGCCCCGGCACGATGCCGTTATTAGTGACGTACAGCGCACCATCCGGGCCGATCGCGACGCTGGTTGGGAAGGCCAGTTCGACGTCGATGACGGTCTGCGTCCCGTCCGCCTCAACGCGAATCAGCGCGCCCGCCAGGCTGGCGGGATCGGATGGATCGATCGCGCCAAGCCCGTTCTGCACGGCTTCGAGGACGTACAGGTCACCCGCATCATCGAAGGCGAGGTCAATTACCGCCGTCAGCCCCGTCAGGTAGACCTCCGGTTCCTCACCGGGGACGACGCGCCAGACGCGGGCTGCGCCGGGCGTAAACGGGAAGCCGGTGAATTCGCCGACATAGTAGGCACCGTCGGGACCAATGACGACCGAGGTCGGAACTGATGCCATCTCCACCATCGCGCCAGTTGGTCCCGGCACCACCTGCGGCGGGAAGATCGCCAGCGTCGTGATCGTCCCGTCGTTCGCGACATGCAGCAGGTCGTTCCCCGCCGAATCGACGACTACGTAACCATCCTCGACAATCGCGACGCCGAATGGGTTGCTGTGGTCACCACCGGCCATCTCCGGATTCGCCGCCAATTCGTAGGCCGCAATGTCCGCAATCGGCTGAAATCCTCCGGCGGCATCAGCCGCCAAGAGTTGCCCCATCATCGCCGCGATGTCCGTCAGGTCGTCGCGGTAGGCGGGGTCCTGTGCATAGCCGGTCGTGAAGACAATCTGACCATCCGCGCCGACCGCGACATCCTGCGCGCCGGTGATCTGACCACCCGTGATGTGCGATGGCAACGCGTCGATAACCCGCTCCTGCACACCATCAGCCACCCGCGTGATCGCCCCGGTCGCGCCGAAGCAGAGGGTCGGATCGCCAAAGGCTGGCGGCTCCGGCACCTCGACGCACTCGTCTCCAGCCGTTCCCGCCTCGACAACGTAGAGGCTGCCGTCCGGACCGAACGCCATCCCACGTGGACTCTCCAACCCCTCCGCGACGACCGCTACCGTCGGTGGCAGCGGAGCCTCGACGCTGGCTGGTGTGTAGTTGAGCGGCGCGAGTTTTCCGCGAACGGCCCCAGCCGGATACGCCTCACTGTGGACATTCACATAGAATCCGGCCGGATTCCCCACGATGCTCGCCGCCAGTGCCGGTTCAACCGCCACACAACCGGACGACAGCCCGGTTACCGGCGCGTCCAGCGGGACAACGACTGGCCCGGCTTCACCCGGCATCCCTTGGTGGATGTGCGCGGCAGTGACACCCTCGACCCGCGCGACGCTGAGCCGGAAGCAGAGTTGGCTGGCATCCAGATCGATCGTGATCCTTGCCCAGCCGAACCCGTCCGCATCTCCCGGCCCCGGCACCTCGGCCGCGCCGGTCAGCGGCGCGCCAAGCGCGTACGGCCCGCTATGCACCCCTCCCTGGGCAGCAACGACAGCCGGAGCCAGCATCGCCATGATGACGATGAGCACGACACTCCATCGGAATCGGAACATGCAGATTCCCTCACACCCGGCCTGGTTGCAGGCTCGACCTATTCGACGCGGCCGTATCCCGCAAGATGCGTGCGCCAGAATGTCGCGTTGAGGTTCGTCAGGCGAACGTAATCGCCCTCCTGTGGAGCGTGCAGCATCAGTCCATTCCCGGCGTAGATGCCGACGTGGGTGACGACACGCTGCTCGGTCGTGATGATCCGGGCGCCTTCGTCTGAACCGACACCGTAGGTGTTGACGAAGAAGATCAGATCGCCGGGCTTGACGCTGCGCGGGTCGATTCGCGTCGTCGCGACGAACTGCTCGGCGGCTGTCCGTGGGAGTTGTGCACCGATCTGGCTATAAGCCCAGAGGACGAGGCCGGAGCAGTCGAAACCACCTTCCTCGTATGACTCGCCACCCCAGACGTACGGTGTCCCGACCGTCGTCATCGCGATCCGCAGGGCGTGGTCCGCACTCTGGGTGCCGGTCAGCGTCGTGCCGGGGATGATGAAGCCGAGGTTGGCTGCCTGACTCCGGACAGCATCGACGTACTGAATCCCCGTCCGTCCATCGTCGTCCACCCGACTGCTGACCGCCCCGGTCGCATCAATCGCATCAACGTAGGCGGCGACGGCGAGATCCCAACTCCCCCAGGTCGCGTACGCATCGGCAAGGACAGCCGCGCCAGTCCGCAGGTTCGTGTACGGATCACGCGGGTCGCTGCCGTAGACCCCACCGTACGCCTCCCAGTGCGCAGGCCGCAGTTGCATCAGCCCAACCGCACCAGTTGGCGACATCGCCTCCGGTTTCCCCTGTGACTCGACGATCATCGTCGCCGCAACAACCTGCCACGGCACACCGGCCTCGTCTGCCGTCTGCTGGATCAACTCGGTCCACTGCCCCAGGATGACCGCGATCCCACCCGGAGCCGCGATCGCCGGGGCGGTCGGTACCACCGCCAGCAATGCGATCAACCCAACGAGGAACCCCATGCGTCCGGCCCTGACAGACCGCTGAATACGTGAACTGTTCATGCGGAATAACCCCGAAACCATGCCACGCGGACGGATTCGCAGAGGAGCAGGATACCAGACGGAGGGGTGGAGGGATTAGGGATTAGGGACTAGGGATGTAGGGATTAGGGGCTGTCGGATGGGATGCGCCACTTTACCCTGTCATCCTCCGCCCAGAGGGCACCCGGCAGCGAAGGATCGCTTAGCGTGAGTGACAGGAGCGCACTGAACGGTAGCGCCCCGTAAGTCCTCTCGAACCGCCTGCGTCATCAAGGCCAGGCGATCCTTCGCTGCGGCTCAGTAGTCCACAACAACGATCTTGACGCATGCCAAGTTCGGGGGAACGCCACCCCGCTTGCCCTGTCATCCCGACGAACGGAGGGATCTCGTCACTCGTTCGCGCCGTGATTGGTTCAACGAGAACGAGATCCCTCCGTTCGTCGGGATGACAGGGCAAGCCTCACGGTCCTCGTCCAACAACCCCCAATCCCCAATCCCTAGAGCGTGCTTCATAGTGATTGCGACGGGACGGAGTAGCCACAGCCGGTGAACCAGCCGCGGGCATCGGCGGGCGTTATCTGATTCAGGCCAGTCGCGATAGCCGCATCGAGCGCCTC
>Ga0180215_1000221_pt1 | contig 82615 bp, 61 predicted proteins | sample eDN3rd37CBELigBY_FD_128871 | JGI IMG/M metagenome (GOLD analysis project Ga0180215, IMG submission 128871) | Enriched backyard soil microbial communities from Emeryville, California, USA - eDNA 3rd pass 37_C BE-Lig BY (version 2) (version 2) | ecosystem: Environmental > Terrestrial > Soil >...
CGGCGGACGTGGTAGGCTGCGCCATGGGGACCTCCCGCTATGGTGACGGCGCGACACACACCCGCACCGTACGCGCGATGGTCCCCAGTTGCTACCCCTTGCCGAAAAGTGCCAAAGTCCAGGGGCGACATTGCGATGTCGCCCCTACCGGATTGGGATTGATTGGGAGGGACACCCTACCGTCCACTTCCAACCATCAGACTGACCGACTGACCGACTGACCGACTGACCGACTGACCACCTACCGCCGCGAACGTATGCCCCCTCGCGGTATACTTAGCGTTCGGCGCGAAGCGATCTCGCGTGTTCTGCTGCCTCGCTCGTGGCGGGGCCAGGCTGGATTGTGCGGCATGATTCCACTCCGACTGACACTCAAGAATTTCCTCTCCTATCGTGAGGAGACGGACCTCGATCTGGCACCGATCCGGATTGCCTGCCTGGCGGGTGATAACGGTTCGGGCAAGTCGGCCCTGCTCGACGCGATGACGTGGGCGATCTGGGGAAAGACCCGCGCGAGCAACGACCGCGAGGTGATCTGCATCGGCGAGACCGAGATGGAAGTGACGTTCACCTTCCGGCTTGGCGAACGCGACTACCGCATCTTCCGCCGCCGCTCGTTCGCCCGTGGTGGCGCCAGCGGCCAGCACACGCTTGAGTTCTTTCTCTGCCAGCCCGGCAGTGACGAGTGGCTGCCGATCACCGGAGACAACGTTCGCGAGACGCAGGAGGGGATCGTCGCCGTCCTGAACATGGACTACGACACCTTCGTGAACTCTGCGTTCATCCTCCAGGGCAGAGCCGACTCGTTCACCCAGAAGCCACCGAGCGAGCGCAAGAAGATCCTCGGCGACATCCTCAACCTGCAGGAATACGACGATCTGGCGCGGCTGGCCCGTGATGAGGAGAAATCCGTCCGGCGTGAACTGGATGAGTCACGGGCGCGGATCAACGTTCTCGATGAACGATTGTCAGGTCGCCGGACACTGGTCACCAACCTGGAGATCGCCAGCGCGCAATTGACCGAGGCCAGCGCAAAGCTCGACCTCGCGCAGGAACTGGCGCAGACGCTGGCACTGCAACTCAGCGCCTACGATCGCATCCGCGACCTGCTAACGAACACGGAAACCCGCGCCAACCGGGAGCGAGCCACCCTCGAACGGCTCGATGCTCAACTGGCGCAGGTCGAGCGTCAGCGCAGCGAATTGAACGAACTCCTCGCCCACGCCGATGAGATCGAGCGCGGTGCAGCAGAACTCGCGCGCTGGCGCGAGGCGGCGAGCGCGTTCGCAGCGACGCTGGTCAGAGTCCAGCAGCAGATTGCGATCCAGAACGCCGCCGAGCGCGAGATCGCTGCCGAACTCAGCACCCTCCAGCGCGAACGCGAGCGGCACCTGCATGGCCGGAGGTCGGCCGAGGAGCAACTTCGGAAGATCGAGCAGGACGAGTCTCGGCTACTCGGGTTGCGTCGTGAGCAGGCCGACACCGAAGCGCTCACGCAGCAGTTACCCGCCACCCGCGCCAAAATCGACGAGTTCCGCCACGAGCGTTCGACGTTGCACGCCGACAACGGTCTGCTGAAGTCGCAGATGCATGACATCAAGGAGCGCATCGCCCAACTCGACACCGGGGACGCGAGTTGTCCCGTCTGCCGCGCTCCGATTGGCCCGGACGACCGGGAACGCATTCACGCCGAATGGCAGGCCGAAGGCAAGCGGTATGGCGACCGTTACCGCGCCAATAAGGCTCGGATGGAGGAAATCGATAAGGCGCTGCCGATCCTCACCGAAGAGGAGCAGCGACTAACTGATGCTGACCGCAAGCAGTCACAACTCGCAGGGGTCATCGCCCAGATCGAAGCTGGCCTGACACAGCGCAACGCGTGTCAGGAGCAGTTCGTGCGCGCAAGCGAGGAAATCGAGCGGATCGATCAGATCATCGCGACCGAGAGCTACGCGCAGGACGCGCGAACGCTCCTGTCGTCTGCCGAGGCGCTGCTGGCCGAGTTGGCCTACGACAGTGCAGCCCATCAGGAGGCGACTGACAACGAGCAGCGATTCGCTCCGTTTGAGCACCGCAAGCGCGATCTCGACACAGCGCGGACCCGACTCGAAGGCGTCGAGCGCGAACTGGCGTCAATCGCCAGCCAGCAGGCCGAACGGCGGGATGCAATCGCAGCAGCCGAACAGGAGATCGCGACGTTCCGGGAGCAACTCACTGGTGACGAGGACGTGCGACGACGCGCCCAGGACGCGGCCGACGAGGTCGACCGACTCACCCGCGAGCGGAATCAACTCTCCGGCGACCTGGCCGGAATCGAACGCGAACTGGCACATCTCGACAAGTTGCAGATCGAACGCGACGAACTGGACAAGCAGACCAGTAGCCTCGCTCTCGACCACGGCGCGCTGCGTGAACTGATCGACGCGTTTGGCCGCAACGGTATCCAGGCGATGATCGTGGAGAACGTCCTGCCGGAACTCGAAGACGAAGCCAACGCGTTGCTGCGGCGAATGTCGTCCAGCCAGCTCCACGTCACATTCCGCTCACAACGGCAGGCACTCTCTAGCGAAAACGTAATCGAGACACTCGACATCCTGATCCGCGACGAGTACGGCGAGCGGCCATATGCGCTCTACTCCGGCGGCGAGGCCTTCCGCGTTAACTTCGCGGTCCGGATAGCCCTCTCGAAACTACTGGCGCGGCGGGCGGGTGCGAATGTCGACATGCTGGTTATCGACGAAGGGTTCGGAACACAGGATGCCCGTGGCCGCGATGGCCTGATCGAAGCCCTTCGCTCGGTCGAGCAGGACTTCAAGACGATCCTCGTCATTACCCACATCGGCGAGGTCCGCGAACTGTTCCCAACCCGAATCGACGTCGTCAAGACCGAGCGGGGATCGAAGGTCGCGGTCAGCGCCTGAGTTCACCGCCCCTCCCGTGGGGACAGGTCGCAGACCTGTCCGAGGCCGTGAGGCCGACGGTTCGATACAGGTGGATTTGATCCACGGGCGCCGACGTCTGCGATCCGTTCGTAGGCCCGTTTGTTGGCGCGACGGCCTGCGGGCCGCGGACAGGTCTGCGACCTGTCCCTACGAAGTCGAGAGGCGCTCAAGCCAGGAGTGGCCGGGATGGACGAGTGCGATTGACTCGTGAAGCCAGCGCCGGCGTGCGGAATCGAGGTGCGGGAGAGTGGCGTCGAAGTCCAGTTGGTTCCTGGGTAACTCCGACTGCTTTGCCTTGAACAGCAGGGCGACCTCCGGGCGACAGTACGGTATCCCGTCACTGGTGTATTCGATCAGGTCGCTGTACGCCATTCGGATGCGTTTGTCACGGCGGCAGACCCACATCCTGTTTTCCGACGGCTCGCGGAAAATGTCCAGTCGCCAGTGGCCGGTCGATGGCTCACGAACCCAGGTCTGATGCTCTGCCTCGAAAAAGTCTCCGGCGTGGTCAAGCGGCCAGAGGAGTCCGTTGGCCGGGACGAAGAACTCGTAGCCCGGAAGTCTCGAAGCGATGTCGCTAAAGTGCTGGCGTGGTACGGCAACCTCCAGGTCCCCGTGCTCGCGATGCCCGCCTCCGAGGAACAGATCGATCGCCCAGCCGCCCGCGATGTACCACGGCGCTTCGAGGCCTGCGAGTCGTTGCGCGACGTCGGCAGGTGACCAGGCGTCCCACTTCGACAGATCAGGCTCAAACGCTCCGGAGTCGGTCACCGTCACCACTCCCTGTCGAGGTTACGCGCCTCAACTCGTGTGCTACTGTCTTCCTGACTGAGACTGGCTCCGCAATCAGGGGAGGGTAACACGATGACCATCGCTGCGGCTCCGTCGCGAACGTCTCACCGGCCGCCGATTCAGGCGCGGCATGTTGCGATCGCCAGCGGGCATTACCTGGCGACCGAGGCGGGTATGCGCATGTACCGGCTCGGCGGCAACGCGATCGACGCGGGGGTTGCGGCCGGCATCTGTATCGATGTCCTCCTGCCGGACCTCTGCAACTTTGGTGGCGTTGCGCCGACGATTGTCTACCACAAGGCCAGCGGCGACCTTGTCTCGATCAGCGGTCTGGGCTGCTGGGGCAAGTCAGCGACATTGGAACACTTCGTCGAGCACGAGGGCGGTGAGATTCCGGTCGGTGTCAAGCGCTCAGTCGTACCGGGCGCGCCCGATGCGTGGCTGACGGCGCTGGCGCGTTACGGCAAGCTCTCGTTCGCCGAGGTCGTTCAGCCAGCCATCGAGCTGGCCGAGGGCGGCTTCGTTGTCTATCCATCGCTGCATCGCAATCTCAAGAAGGAGGAGGCGCGGCTGCGAGGCTGGGACTCGACGGCGGCGATCTTCACGCTGGGCGGGTCGGTCCCAGAGGCCGGTGAAGTGCTCTACCAGCACGACCTGGCCAACACCTTCCGGCGAATGGTCGCGGCTGAGGAGCGAGCCGGTGGTGGCCGGGCCGCGAAGATCGAAGCCGCGCGGGACGAGTTCTACACAGGCGAGATCGGCAAGCAGATCGCGGACTTCATTCAGGGCGGTGGCGGTTTCGTCGGCGAGGAGGATCTGGCGGCGTTCCACTCAGATGTCGAGCCACCAGCGGCGACGTCCTATCATGGGATCGAGGTCTACGCCTGCGGGCCGTGGAGCCAGGGGCCGGTCAACCTGCAGGTGCTCAACATTCTGGAGCAGTTCGACCTGCGCTCGCTCGGACACAACACGGCCGACTACATCCACCTCTTCGCCGAAGCGTTCAACCTCGCCTTCTCCGACCGCGAGCGCTACTACGGCGACCCACATTTCGTCGATGTCCCGCTGGCGACGCTCCTCTCGAAGGAATACGCCGACACCCGCCGGGCACGGATCGACTTCCGCCGCGCATTCGGCGAGATGCCAGACGCTGGCGAAATCGAGGGCTACATCGCCTACACCGACGGCGTCGCCGCGCTGGAACTGCAATCGGATACGTCCTACATCTGCGCCGTCGATGAGGAAGGCAACGCCTTCTCGGCGACACCGAGCGACGGCGTCGGCAGCACACCGATCGTCCCGGGACTTGGGCTGGTCTGCTCCGGACGAGGCTCGCAATCGTGGCTGATCCCCGGCCACGCCTCGTCGCTGGAGGGCGGCAAGCGTCCACGGCTCACGCCGAATCCGGCGATGGCCTTCCGCGACGGCAGGTTGTTTATGCCGTTCGGGACGCCCGGTGCCGATATGCAGCCACAGTCGATGCTGCAGACCTTCGTCAATGTCGTCGACTTCGGGATGGACGTCCAGCAGGCGATCGAGGCGCCACGCTTCGGCACCTTCAACTATCCCGAGTCGTTCTGGCCGCACACCTACCGCCCCGGTCGCCTCAACCTCGAAGCCCGCATTCCCCGCGAGGTCGGCGAGGAGCTGGCTGCCCGTGGCCACGACCTCGAATGGTGGCCGGAGTGGACCCGCGTCGCCGGCAACGTCTGCGCCATCCGCGTCGATCACGAACGCGGCACGCTCGAGGCGGGTGCGGATGCGAGAGCGGAGGCGTACGCGACGGGATGGTGACGACCCCCTCCCCAACCGGGGAGGGGCCACAGGCTGCACACATCGAAACGCTCCTCCCTTCTTAGGGGAGGGGGCCAGTGAACCTGACCGCTCGGGAATATCTCGGTCCCCTCGCATGCTACGATCAAGGGCTGATAATGACGTGTGGTGGGGCGCGGGGGCGCGGACGAGAGATGGTATGACACGAGAGACGAAATCATCTTCGCTCGTCCCGTTTCGGGGGTTGCGGTTCCGCGAACATCTGCCGGGTGGGCTCAGTTCGGTCCTTGGACCGCCGGACGACATCGACTCATCGGATGATGCACGGGCGTTCGTCCGCGATCGCGCCATCAACGCCGTGCGGCTGGAGATTGAGGACGAGGGTAGCGGGCTGAGCTTTCAGGGCGCCCGTGATCTGCTCGATCAGTGGCGGCACGAGGGCGTCCTGCGATCCGAGCCCGAAGCCGCTTATTACGTCTACGAGCAAGCCTTCGTCGATCGTGGGCGACAGCGAGTCCGCCGGGGCATCTTCGGGCTGGTCCCGTTTGACGCGCCGGATGTCTGCGTCCTGCCACACGAGGAGACCTGGGAGGAGAACCGCCAGCGGCGGCTCCAGCTCCTGCGTGACCTCGATGCCGGTATCAGCCCGGTTTTCCTCATCTATGACGGCGTCGAGACGGCCAACCTGCTCAATGCGATTGTCCAGCGCCAGCCCGACGCTGAAGCCAACGGCGACACTGGTGAGGCGCACCGGCTCTGGGTCGTCGCGGACCCGGCTGAGATCACTCAGATCGAAGCGTCGATGCGCGAGCAGCATTTCATCATCGCCGACGGACATCACCGTTTCGCTGCCGCACAGCTCTACCACCAGGAAATGCGAACGCCCGAGACCGCACTGGTTCTTGCCTGCTGCGTCGAGGCGCATGATCCGGGCATTGCCATCCGGCCCTTTCACCGGCTGATCACTCCTCGTGCGGGATTTGACGCGGGTGAGTGGCTGGTGTTGCTACGTGAGTGGTTCGACATCGATACATCACCGATTGGCTCGCGCAGCGGGCACGATCTCGCGAGTTCGCTGCCGGACTGCGATGTGCCGGTCGCGGGCCTCATCCTCGACGCTGGAGAGACGTTTGCGACCCTCCGATTGCGCGACTGGGAGGCCGTCGAGTCGTTGATCCCAGCCGAAGTCAGCGGTCCCGCCCGGCAACTTGATGTGACGGTCCTGACCGAACTGCTCGTCCATCGAACGCTCGGCATTGCCGCCGACGAGGAGCAGGACTGCGTCGACTACCTGACCGACGCCGATGACGCCCTCGCGGCCACGCGCACAGGACACTCCCAGATCGCGATCCTGATCCGACCAATCCGCCTCGATCAGGTCCTCGCCGTCGCCCGGGCGCACGGCACCGTTCCGGCCAAGTCGACCTCGTTCATTCCCAAGGTACCGATCGGGCTGGTGCTTCACCAGTACTGAGTGACGAGCGTTGAATGCCAGGTGGTGATCACCTCGGCATGATCCTGCGCGCGTGCTACGCTATCTGCGCAGTGTACGTACGTAGGCAAGGATGCGCGCTCGACCTATGGAAATCTCGGCACCCGGCACTCAGCACGCGGCACGTTCAACCCGCCCATGACTCCCGTCCGCCGCCAGTATCTGTCGATCAAACGCCAGTATCCGGAGATCATCCTGTTCTTCCGGATGGGCGATTTCTACGAGACGTTCGACGGCGACGCCGAACTGGTGTCGAGTGTGCTTGGGCTGACGTTGACCTCGCGAGAGATGGGGCGCGGCAACCGGGTGCCGATGGCAGGGATTCCCTACCACGCCGCCGAGGGCTATCTGGCGCGGCTGCTGGCGGCTGGTCACAAGGTCGCAATCGCCGAGCAGACCGAGAAACCGAACGGTCGCGATCTGGTTGACCGGCGCGTCACGAGCGTCGTTACGCCGGGAACCGTTACCGACCCCGCCTTCGTCCGAGGGGCAGGCAACACCTACGTCGTCAGTGTCGTCAGCGATGGCTCGTCAGCGGGGATCGCCTACGCCGACGTGACCACCGGCGAGTTCGGGACGACGCGGCTTTCCGGCGACAACGGCGATGCGCTCAACGAAGTCGTCCGGCGCGAACTGCTGCGGCTGAATCCGGCTGAGATCGTGACGCGCGAGGAAGAGCCACTGCTGGAGTGCACCGGCGAATCCGCAGCGCGCTCGACAATGCCCAACAACGTCTGGCGCTTCGACGATGCCTGCGACAACCTGAAGGAGCACTTCGGCGTCGGCTCGCTGGAGCCGTTCGGCTGCGAGGGCGAGCCATTGGCCGTCCGGGCGGCCGGGGCGCTACTGGCGTATTTGCAATCGACGCAGTTCAACAGCCTGCGGCAGATCACGACGCTGGTGACGTATTCGACCTCACGCTTCATGAGCCTCGACGCGCAGACACGCCGTAACCTGGAACTGGTCGAGTCGACCTCTCGCGGCGGTGGGCCGACGTTATTCACCACGCTGGATGAGACACGGACTCCGCTCGGTGGCCGGTTACTGCGGCAGTGGATTGGCCAGCCGCTGCTCGACCGGGCCGAGATCGAACGGCGCTACGATGGTGTTGGCTGGTTCGTCGCCGAGCCACTGGTACGGGCGCGGGTCCGTGAGGCGTTGCGCGGAATCGCCGATATTGAGCGGGTCATCAACCGCGTCGTCAACAATCAGGCCGGGCCGCGCGAGATGGCATCGCTCGGAGCATCGCTCAGTAGCCTGCCAGGCCTGGTGGAGTTACTCCACACAGGCGATCAGCCGGAAATCGTCGGCGACATCCCGCTGGCAGAGCGCGCGGCTGCCGAAATCGCGGCGGCGATTGCCGACGACCCACCGGCCCTGCTCGTCCACGGAAACGCGATCCGCGAGGGCTACTCTGCCGAACTGGACGGTCTGCGACGGACACTGGCGAAAGACCGTCAGTACATCGCCAATATCGAGGCAATCGAGCGCGACCGGAGCGGCATCAAGAGCCTGAAGGTCGGTTACAACAAGGTCTTCGGCTACTACATCGAGGTATCCAACGCGAACCGCGAGCCGATTCCTGACGACTACATCCGCAAGCAGACACTGGTCAACGCCGAGCGGTACATCACGCCCGACCTGAAGGAAGCCGAACAGCGCGTCCAGGCCGCCGAGGATCGCATTCGGGAGGCTGAGGAGGACGCCTACGGGCGACTGCTCGGCGCTGTCGCCGCCGATGCCGAGACGATCCGGGCGGCTGCCCGCACGGTCGCGACAATCGATGTCCTGGCGGGACTGGCAGAGATCGCGGCCACGCGCGGCTACGTCCGACCCGAACTGACCGACGATGACGTCCTGCGGATCGACGGCGGGCGACACCCGATCGTCGAGCGACAACTGGAGCGCGGTGCGTTCGTCGCCAACGACACGACGCTCTCGGACGAGGACGGCAGGATCGCGATCCTGACCGGCCCGAACATGGCCGGCAAGTCCACCTACCTGCGTCAGGTCGCGCTGATCGTGCTGCTGGCGCAGGTCGGCTCATTCGTCCCAGCAGAGCGAGCGCAACTCGGGATCGTCGACCGGATCTTCACCCGAATCGGCGCGCAGGACGATCTCGCCAGCGGCCAGTCGACCTTCATGGTCGAGATGCTGGAGACGGCCGCCATCCTCAACCACGCCTCACCCCGCTCGCTCGTGGTCCTCGATGAGATCGGGCGTGGCACCAGCACCTACGATGGACTGGCGATCGCAACCGCCATCGTCGAATACCTGCACAACACACCGCGCCTGAACCCGAAGACGCTCTTCGCAACGCACTACCACGAGTTGACGGCGCTGGCCGATGTCCTGCCGCGCCTGCGCAACTACCGGCTCGATGTGCTGGAAGCCGGTGACAACGTTACCTTCCTGCATCGCGTCATCCCCGGAGGGGCCGACCGCTCCTACGGCGTCTATGTTGCGCAACTGGCCGGGATGCCGCGTCAGGTCGTCCGGCGAGCCGGTGAAGTGCTGCGCGAACTCGAACGCGACGGCAACAGCCTCGGCCAGCGCGAGGCCCGGACTGCGGCCGTCACCCACCAGCCGACCTCGCCCGTCCAGCTCACGCTCTTCGGCGCGCCACACCCCGCCGTCGAGCGCCTCAAGTCGCTGGAAGTCGACAGCCTCTCCCCGCTCGACGCGCTGACAGAGCTATACGAACTACGCCGTCTGGCCACTGACACATAGCCCACGACACAACTCAGTTTATCCACTGCCGCACCTGCGATGATCACAAATCATCACTGATATTGGCGTATGTTGCGTCGCATACACGACAGAATTGGTTGACATTCGCAAAAAGCGGAGTACGATATTCACAAGTACAATAAGTGAGTCGCCAGCAAGCCAGGAGTGCGTTATGGCGCGTCATCCGATGCCCGACGTCATCGTCCTTCTCCCAGGCATCATGGGGAGCGTCCTGCGGCGCGGCAATAAGGATGTCTGGGCTGCATCCGGCAGCGCTGGAATTCAGGCGCTCCTCTCAGCCGGTGACAGCATTCGAGATCTCCGGTTCGATGGTTCAAACGACGACGATGTCCCGGACGACGGCGTCACCGCCCACCGGCTGATGCCATTTGCACACCTCATCCCTGGCTTCTGGAAGATCGACGGATACTCAGAGACGACGAACTTCCTGATGTCGCGCTTCGAGATCACCGCCGGACAGAATTACTTCGAATTCCCGTACGACTGGCGGCTGAGCATCCGGGTAACTGGGGCCCGGCTTCAGGAGGCGACACACCGCTGGCTGAAGGATTGGCGTGCGTCATCAGGCAATGCCGACGCGCGATTGATCCTCGTTGGACACTCGATGGGCGGTCTCGTCGCCCGGCACTTCATCGAGGTGCTCGATGGCTGGCGCGACACCCGCGCCCTCGTCACGTTTGGGACGCCATATCGAGGCTCGCTCAACGCACTCAACACGCTCGTACATGGCGAGAAGAAGGTGTTTGGACTCGCGGACTTCTCGGGGTTCGTCCGGTCGCTCCCGTCCGTCTATCAACTCCTGCCGATCTACCCGTGTTACGACCCGGGGACAGGCGATCTGCAGCGTGTCGCAGAGGCGACTGGTATCCCGAACGTGTCGCAGGCGCGCGCCAGTCACGCACTGGCGGTCCACCATGAGATCAGGGACAAGGTCAAGGAGCATCTCGACAACGAGGAGTACGTGAAACGGGGCTACGAAATCTTCCCGGTATCCGGGATCAACCAGCCTACGCGCCAGTCCGCCAGGCTTGATGGCGGCAAGATCGTGTTCGCGAATACCTACCACGGCAAGGACGGTCGAGGCGACGGCACCGTACCGCGTGCATCGGCGATCCCGCTGGAACTCGACAACGACCCGCGTGCGATGTATCCCGGCGCCCGGCACGCTTCTCTCCAGTACACGGACTCGGTCCTGACCCACCTCGAAGGACTCATTACGGCGATGTACCTCGATTTCGGTTCGTTTCAGGTGCTGGAGGACCCCAGAGGACAGTTGTCTCTCGATGTGGACGATGCGTACTCAGCCAGCGAACCTGTCACTGTTCGACTTCAGTCATCGACACCGGGCCTGACGCTGACGGTTCGCGTTGACCGGGCAGAGTCAGACGAGGTAATCACGCAGGCCGTCGGCCCCGTCGACGAATCGTGGACCGAGGTCGACCTCGGACCTCTGGCGAGCGGGATGTACCGGATCAGCGCGACAGCGCCATTTGGCGTACAGCCAGTCATGGACATCTTCGCGGTTCTCGACGGCCAGCCGTAGCGCCCATTCCGAACACGGCGGACCTCGGCCAGTCGGTTCACGGTCCGAGTTGGAGGATGACGGTGAAGCCGCCAGACGCGATCAAACGCCTGACAATTGAGATCGATAACCGGCATCGCAACGGTGCCGAGCCATTCCTGCTGATTCTCGGTAGAGGATGCGCGGAGGCGGCAAACATCCCATCCGAAGCGATGATGGCCCGTCATCTGATCCGAACCCTCGCATTGGTGGACCGCAAGCGGGCGTTGCGCTGCGTGGATGAAGAACAACTCGAACAGGTCGTGGCCGGCGAACCGGGCGATGAAGACGCCCTCTCGCAGGCGTTCTACCGGCTGATGGACGTGCTGCGACGCTCAGACCGGGACAGTGCCTTACAGGACTTCTATGCAAATGTGCCGGTGCCAACCTTCTACCTCGATATTGCGACGCTGATAAAGACCGGATACTTCAAACACGTGCTGACCACCAGCATCGACACCTTGCTCGAACAGGCGTTAAACGCCGTCAACCTCTCGCAGGGACATCACTACGATGTCATCACACCACACGACGACGCGCACCCGAAGCCACGACAAAAGGCTCGTGCCACCCGCGACGTCCTGCATGTGATCTTCAAACTGCATGGTGATCTCTCTGATCCGGGCTTCAATGTCTCAGCCGACGAAGTCGACCATCTCCTCGGCCCCGATCACGCGCATTTCCGGAACCACCGCACAGAGAAGGTGCTGATCATCGGTTACGAGATGGAATCAGAGCCACTGAATGAGTGGCTTGTTCGGTCGAACAAGGACATCTGGTGGATCAGCCCGGAGCCGCCATTCGGCAACGCATGGTTCCAGCATATGAACGTCGAGCATATCGTTGATGGCGAGGCTGGGCGAGCCGATCAGGCGTTCACGCAACTGGCGCTGCTACTCCTCCGACAACCGGTCCTGCAATCGTTCGCCAGCGCAAAGGCCTCTGCCGAACCGCCGAGCAGCCGCAACGCACCAACTTTGGAACTCCACGAAGATGCCGCCATAGAAGAGGACTTCGTCCGCGAACAACTGCGTCGGAATCAGATGGTGCTGCGTTACGTCGAGCAATCACCATCAGTCGCGTCCAGCTTCGCGCCGCGTGAGGCACAGATCGAGTATCAGCGCCAGCAACTCATGCAGATACAGAGCGAACTGTTCCAACTGGACCAGACGCGCGACCGTCTGCGGCAACTGATCGACCAGGCGGAGCAATTGATCGAGCAAAAGGGCGCCGCTGGCGAGACGAGCGCCTACCTGAGGCAGCAGTTCTTAACGATCCGTAGTCAGATCGAGCGCCACGAACCTAACGCACACGTGCTCTCGGCTGCGATCAGCGCGACGGTTGTCCTTTGTGAACGGCTCGGATCGAACCTTGTCAGCCAGGAACTGGTGCATGAACTGGCGTCATACGTTCCGGGGCTAGGAACGAGAGCACTGTGATGGCACACGACATCGACATCATGGTCATCCCGAGCACGGTTGGGCCGCCACGGTTTCTTATGCAAGAGGGCGGCACCTGGCGCAATATGGGTGTCTCGAGCCGGGGTAGCCGGGCCGGCATCAGCATGCAGGACATCCAGCGGTTCGTTCAGCAGCAGTTGAAGCAACTGATGGTTCAGGTCGAGCACCACCCGCCGCCAGCGGATGCGCCAATCCTGACCGAACTCTACACCCACCTCTACCAGTTGATTATCCCTGAGAACCTTCAGGAACTCCTGCAATGTGGCACCTCAATGAAACCCGAGAAACCAAAGACCATCCGCCTGCATGTTTCCGAAGACTTCGACTGGATCCCGTGGGAGATCATGCTCGACCAGGACGATTTCCTCGGGATGCACTTCCTGATCTCGCGACTACCCATCACTGAGGCGGGACCGAACGTGAAGACGAAGAAGCCACGCAAGGTCACGAACATTCACAACCTGCTAGGCGGTGGCGTGCTGAACGGCGTGACAGAGCACGCCGAACTCCACTCGGCCTGGGAAACGATGTTCGAGCCGGCAATGGAGGCTACCGCCGAGGTCACACGGATCCCGGTATCCAGCACCGTGGAAGCCGCTGAGTGGCCTAACACCGGCGCATTCAAGAAGGCGATGACTGCCGACATTGTCCATTTGACCTGTCACGGCCTGACCGCTGCCGAGATGCAAGCCAGATTGCCGGGCAACGGCGGCGCGATGCTTGGTAACTCACCATGCTGGATCCTGGACATGGACCAACTGGTTGCATCGTGGTACCAGGTCTCGCCATCGTTGATCAAAGGGCTCAACCTGTACGACAACATGCCGCTGGTCTTCGGCAACGCCTGTGCGTCGGCCGCCGGAGGCAACACCGAGACGGAACTCGGCTGGGGGTTCGGACAGACACTGTATACCCGCGGCGCCATCGCGTTCGTCGGCACGATCGCTCCCGTTCGGATTCCGTTAGCGATCGCGTTCGCGTCCGAGTTCTACCGCCGTCTGCTGGCGCACAATCTTCCGATTGCCGAGGCACTCTGGGAGACGCGCTGGCACTTCCGCGACGCGAAGAACACCGATCCCTCGTACCTGTTCTACTGCCTCTACGGGTCCCCTGACACACGCTTTCAACTCGTATAGCGCAGTTGCGCAGCGTCTCGCAGCAAGAGGGGCAATATGAGTTCGACAACCGCGACCCTGGCAGCAACGAGCCAGGATGAGTACCAGCAGCGCCTCGTCGTCGAACGACTCCGAAGAGCAGTATTCGCCCTCTCCGACCCGGCTGAGAACCCGGAACTCATCAAGCAACTGGAAGACGCGGAACTCGAACTCAGCAAACGCGAACAGCAACGTGTTCAGGCACAACGCAAGGACCCGCGATCTGGCCAAGTCCTCGACACTGCCAGGACGCCCGGATTGCTCGGCCCGGAGACGACTGGCCTGGATGTCAAAGTCCACCTGAGGATGCGACAGGTACCAACCGCGATCTGTCACCTGTTCGACGCCACATCAAACCCGCTGCTAAGTGGAACGGTCAAAGCCGTCTTTGGGCATCCCCGCCGAATTCGGATCACATGCTCGATTGAGGGGTATTCGGCAACGGCCGTCGAAACGATCGAGTTGACAACCTCCACACCCCATGAGTTCCAGATGCTGCCGCTACTCTTTCTCGATCGCGCACGCACGATCACGGAGGTAACGCGTGCCTCACTCAACGTGAAGGTCGAAGACCTCGATCAGTCCAACAAGATCGAGATTCATGTGACGCATCCAATCTGGATGCTCGCGAGGACGAGCGCGCCGCTCGCCGTCCTGGACCCGACAACCGGCGCGCTCAACGACATGTCACCGTACTTCGGCGCATTCGTTACTCCAAATGCGCCGAAGGTCATCGAGTTCCAGCGGGCGGTCGCCGACATACTTCCAGGCACCCAACTGGTCGGATATCAGATCGACAGGTCGCTGGTCGAGCCGCAGGTGCGGGCGATATTCGAAGCACTCAAGCAACATAGCAAGTTGACGTACGTTAACTCCGTCATCGCGTTTACCCCGGAATCGGGTGCCACGGTGCAGCGTGTTCGGCTGCCAAGCGAGAGTCTGGCCGGTGGAACCGCGAACTGCATCGATGGGACAGTCCTGTTCGCGAGCCTGCTGGAGAGTTTCTCGCTGAACCCCGCCATCGTTGTGATACCTGGTCATGCGTTCGTTGCCTGGGAGACATGGAACAACTCGGATGAATGGCGCTACCTGGAAACGACGATGATCGGAACGAAGTCGTTCGAGGATGCCTGCGCGGCGGGTGAGCAGTACGCAGCCTCACGCCAGGCGCTTCAGGCACGAACCAACCGCGACGACGACTTCCGTCGCTGGCCATTGCGTGTGCTGAGATCACGGGAGCACAGCATCTTCCCGATGGAGTAGACCACCGGCTCCAGCCCGCACCACATCTGCTTGTCGTCGGGGCAGCGACACCGCGTCTCACTTCGCGTTACCATGCGGAAAACCGGCATGCGCGGAGGGGACGAGTCAATGGACACATTCGAGACGTTACGAAACCTGATGGAGTTGCCTGGGCCGACAGGTCGCGAGCGACCGGTCATGGAGTGGCTGCGAGAGGCGTGGGAGCCGAAGGTCGAGCGGGTCTGGTACAGCAGAGTTGGCAACCTGCTGGCGCACGTCGGTGGGCAGGGCCCGAAACTCCTGATCCAGGGGCACGCCGATGAACTCTCGTTCGTCGTCAAGTACATCGACGAGGATGGCTTCCTCTGGCTCTCGAACGGGCAGGCGCCGAACGTCGATGTCACCCACCGCTATCCGGTCGGTCAGCCAGCGCTGGTTGTCAGCCGGACGGCCCAGATCGAAGGGCTGTTCGCAGCCGCCAGTGGGCATATCCTGACTCGCCAGCAGCGCGAGCACAGTCAGGTGACGACCGACGACCTGTTCGTCGATGTCGGCGCGTCATCGCGGGACGACGCGATCGAGATGGGTGTCCACGTCGGCGCGGCTGTCGTCTGGAATCCGCCGGTCCGCAGGCTCGGGACACGCATCTACGGCAAGGCGATCGACGACCGCGTCGCGCTGGCGCTGATGACGCTCATGCTCGACGGGCTGGATACGTCGGCGCTGTCCTACGATGTCTACTTTGCAGCCACGATTCAGGAGGAGATTGGCCTTGGCGGCGCGCTCTCGCTGCGGCGCGATGTCGATGCCGACCTCGCGATCGCGCTGGATAATGGCCTGGTTGGTGATATCCCGACCGTCGCGACCCGTAACATGCCGGTCGTACTTGGTGGAGGGCCGACGCTGGTCTACAAGGACGCCGGTATCCACTACGACGTTCGCATCATCGACCATCTGACCGACATCGCCGAGCGCGAGGGTATCCCGGTCCAGCACGCGGTCTACGAGCAGATCGGCAGCGACGGCTCAGCCTTGATCAAGCAGGGCATTCCGACGGCGCTGCTTGGCCCATCGACGCGCTACACGCACTCTGCCTTCGAGATGATCGACGAGCGCGATGTCGAACACTCGTTGCGGCTGTTGCAGGCGTTCGTCGTCACGGAGCCTGCAGCCACGCTAACCAGCGGCGACGTGTCCTGAGCCGAGGCCAACGCGGATGCCCGTCAACCGTGGATCGATCTCGGTTGCGGGCATCGGCCGCGCGAAGTAGTACCCCTGACCGAGGGCGCTACCAAGTCGGACCAGCGCTTCGGCCTGCTGGCTGGTCTCGATGCCCTCGGTCAGGACTTCCATGTTGAGCGATCGGCCAAGTTCGATGATGGCGCGCGTCAGCAATGTCGTATTCGTTGCCGCATCGAGACCACTTGTGAACCGCTTGTCCAGTTTGAGGATATCGACCTGGAGACGGAGCAGGTGACTCAGGCCGGCGTTGCCGGAACCGAAGTCGTCGAGTGCCAGCCGAACCCCGAGTTTCCGCAGCCCATCGATGGTCGCGCTCGCCGCAGCCAGATCGACAATCGCCACGTGTTCCGTGATTTCGATGCCGAGTTGCTCGCCGTTCAGCCCGAACCTGCGCAGATCTTCGGCGATTCCAGCGACCAGATCGGGTTGCTGAAACTCGGTTGGAGAGCAGTTGATGTAGACCGGCACGATGGCTGCTCCCGGGAACGCTCGGGTCCACTCCGCAATCTGCTGGCAGACACGGGCACGAACCTGGCGACCGATTGGAACGATCAGCCCTGTCTCTTCAGCGATGTCGAGGAACTCTGCCGGTGAAACCAGACCGCGCTCCGGATGCTCCCAGCGAACGAGCGCTTCCAGCGCCATCGGGCGACCGGTTCCCAGATCGACCATCGGCTGATAGTGGACGATGAACTCATTGCGCTCGACGGCGCGACGCAGATCGACTTCGAGTTTGAGCGCTTCGACGGTGAACGGATCGCTGCTACCGTCGAATAACTCATGCTTGGCGCGACCATTGACTTTGGCCGAATACATCGCCACGTCTGCGTCGCGGATCAGTCCGTCCGCATGGCTGTTCCCCGGCGCGCCAATCGCGATGCCGACGCTTGCCGTCACGAACACGTCCTGACCGGCGACGTGGATCGGCGCCTTGAGCACATCCCGAATCCGGTCAGCGACGACGATCGCCTGCGACTCGTCGATGTCTTCCAACAGGATCGTGAACTCGTCGCCACCCCGCCGGGAAAGCGTGTCGGATGGGCGCACACAGGATCGCAGGCGGTGGGAAACTTCCACCAGCAATCGGTCGCCAGCATCGTGACCGAGGCTGTCATTGACGTGCTTGAACCGATCGAGGTCGATGAAGAGGACAGCGACGCGGTCCCCACGGCGCTCGGTCTGGTTGAGGGCATGCTCGACCCGGCTTCGGAACAGCGTTCGGTTCGAGAGGCCGGTCAGTGCATCGTGAAATGCCTGATGGGCGAGTTGCTGCTCAAGCGTCTTCTGCTTCGAAACGTCCGTGATCGAGCCAACCATCCGGACTGGCTTCCCGGTGTCGTCACGCACGATGAAACTCCGGTCGATAACGTGGACATACTCGCCGTTGCCACACCGCATCCGGTAATCGACCGCGAAACTGATGCTGTCACCCTCCAACGTATCGTTCATGGCGTTGCTGACCGCGACGACATCGTCGGGATGAATCAGCGATGTCCACCACTCGATGGACATGACTCGCTGGTGATGAACCGGGTGTCCGAACGTCGTGTTGATCGCGTCGCTGAAGATGATCGAGCCGGTGACAAGGTCCCAGTCCCAGACAGCGTCGTTGGTTGCCCGCGACATCAGTTCGAAGCGCTCCTGGCTGACCCGCATGTCCGCGTTTGCTTCCGACACCTCGCGTGCGAGCAGCGCCACGCGACAGACAGCCAGGAGGAAGAGGCCCAGCGCTCCTGGGATCATCACTTCCGCGTGAGCGTGGCCAGCCAGTACACCCTCGACCTGGATGAACGTGAGTGACGCTATCGGGATTCCGGACAGGAGCAGCAATCGACGCAGGCTGAGGCCAGGATAGACGCCGGCCTTCAGGGTCGGGAATGTCCGCATCGAAGGATGGAGCGCGGAAGCGCCCAGCGTAATCGACCCGATCATCCAGCCGAAGTCGAGCATCCCACCGCTGACGTAGGTGCCCGCCAGGACCTGGGTACCGTAGATCGTGTCGGTCACCAGATTGAGGGTGATACCAGTAGCCAGCAGCAGAAAGGTCGGCACCCGGTTCGGGTTGGTGAATGCAAACCTGACCAGCATTGCCAGGACCAGCAGGTCGCCAACTGGCGGGCTGATCGCGACCAGGACATGGAATCCAGGCAAGGACGGGTCATTCACATACGGCGAGATGAGAAACGTCCATGAGAGCAGCGCTGCACTGGCGGTGACGATGCCGGCGTCGATCAGTCCGCCGAGGTTCCGCCTGCGTGAGCCATGCTGAAGCAGCGTGTGAAAGCCATAGGCGGCGATGACGTAGTACCCGAAGTAGAACGCATCGGCCGGTGAAGGCCACGGGGCGACATCAACGAGGATGAAGTCATAGTAGTAGTAGATGATGTCGCCGATGGACGAACTGACGAGCGCAGCGGCAAACACATACCATGGCCAGCGGCGGTCAGGTCGATTGAGGCGAACACCCACCACGATCGCCGTTGCCGCCACACCTCCGTAGAAGATGTAGAGCAGGCCCTCCAGCGCAGGCCCAAGCCAGAGGTAGAGTGGCAATCCCGCCAGTCCGAAGACGATGCAGATGAGCCAGAGATGCTGAGAAACGAACGAGAGTCGCCCAGGCGGGCCGACGTCGCTTCGTTGCGTGGTGTCCTTGTTCGTCATCGAACGCGAGCCTCTCCGGGCCGGAACGTCACTGTCCCAGGCCGCCGAATCGGGACTACGAGTCACATGTTTGGGTCCCATGAACCGTACCCGCCAGCGACAACGGCAGCCATGGCCCACGACTCCCAATCACAACTCGGCCCGAAGTACCAAACGTCCTACCTTCCGGTGTAGGACGTTCGGTACTTCGGGCTGATCGTGGCGTGCGTCATCCGGGAAAGTCGAGTATGCGCGAGGCGTTGGGACATGCGCACTACCGATACGCATGTCGCGATACGACGCTGCATTGTGGTGGTTATTGAGCAGGCGCGGGCGTCGTTGCACCAGACTCGCGGCGGACGTCGAAGACATCGCGGATCGCTTCGAGTTTCTGGAGCACGCGCGAGAGTTGCTTGACGCTGTCGACCTCGACCGTCATCAGAACGGTGACAGTCCGGTCATCATGGACGTTGGTGAGGACCGAGAGCATGTTGACGCGCTCGTCGGCAACCAGCGCGGTGATATCACGCAGCAGGCCAACGCGGTCCCAGGCTTCGAGGCGAACGGCGACGGGGTACGAGCGCGCCAGCTGGTCGCCCCACGAGACCTGAACCTTGCGGCCATCCTCATCGACGTGCTTCATGTTGTGGCAGTCAGCCCGGTGGACGGTGATGCCTCGACCGCGCGTGACGTAACCGACGATGTCGTCGCCGTAGACGGGCTTGCAGCAGGCTGCGAGACGGGTGTAGAGGTCGCCAACGCCCATCACCTGCAGGTTGGTCGCGACCGGTGATCCGGTGTCGTAGGCACTGGGTGGCGCGAGGACTTCCGGTTCGCGGTTCTCGACCAGTCGGGTTGCGATCTGCTGTGGCGTGATCGCGCCATACCCGACGGCTGCCAGGAAGTCGTCAACCCGCTGGTACGACGGGAACTGGCGGGCGATATCCTCGGTCTTGGCATCGATGCCGATGCGACGCAGTTCGCGTTCGAGGATGTCGCGGCCCTGGGCGATGTTCTCGTCGCGCTCCTGGCGTCGGAACCACTGGCGGATCTTCTCTCTGGCCGACGCAGTCGTGACGTAGCCGCTGGACGGCATCAGCCAGTCACGGCTCGGGCCGACCTTCGTCTTGCTGGTCATGATCCGGACGACCTGACCGTTCTGGAGCTTGTAGTCCAGCGAGACGAGCTGGTCGTTGACCTTGGCGCCGACGCACTGGTGGCCGACCTCGGTGTGAATCCGGTACGCGAAGTCCACCGGCGTTGCACCGGCCGGTAACTCCACGATGTCGCCGCGCGGCGTGAAGACATAGATCATCTCGCGGAAGACATCGGACTTGAGCGATTCGACGAACTCCTGCGCGTCGACGACCTCATCGCGCCAGTCCATCAACTGCCGGAGCCAGGCGACCTTGGCCTCGACGTTAGCGTCGACGCGGCGGCCCTCCTTGTAGCGCCAGTGGGCGGCGATGCCGTACTCTGAGACGTGGTGCATCTCGTGGGTGCGGATCTGAATCTCGATCGGATGCCCCTCCGGTCCGAGAACAGCCGTGTGGATCGACTGGTACATGCTCTCCTTGGGATTCGCAATGTAGTCGTCGAACTCACTCGGGATCGGACGCCAGAGCGAGTGGATGACGCCAAGCGCGCCGTAGCAGTCCTTCTTCTCATCGACGATGATGCGAATGCCCATCACGTCGTAAATCTCGTCGAAGGAGGCGTCCTTACGCTGCATCTTGCGGGCGATCGAGTACATATGCTTCTCGCGCCCGCTGATGTCGGCGTTGATTCCCTCGCCCTTCAGCGCAGCGTCGATCTGATCCTTGACCAACTGGATGTAGCGCTCGCGGTCGCTGATGCGTCGTTCGAGGGCGCGGGTCAGCGAGTGGTAGCCCTGCGGATCGAGGTAGCGGAAGGCGAGGTCTTCGAGTTCCGACTTGATCTGCCAGATACCGAGCCGATTCGCTAGCGGCGCGTAAATGTCCATCGTCTCGCGCGCGATGCGCTGCTGCGACGACGGTGAAACAGCTGCCAGCGTCCGCATGTTGTGAAGCCGGTCGGCCAGTTTGATCAGAACGACGCGAACGTCATCGGCCATCGCCAGGAACATCTTGCGGAGGTTCTCGGCCTGCCGATCCGACTCGCGGCTGGCGCGATCGTCGGCAGAGTCGGCCTCACCGGCCCAATGGATCCGCGAGAGCTTCGTGACACCTTCGACGAGGGTCGCGACTCGCGGACCGAACTCCTGTTCCAGGTCCTCTTTCGTAACCTCGGTGTCCTCAATGACATCATGCAGGAGCGCGGCCGCCAGCGTCTCCAGATCGAGTTGCATCTCGGCCAGAATGATCGCGACGCGCACCGGATGGATGATGTATGGCTCGCCGGACTTGCGTAGTTCACCGAGGTGGGCCTGATCGGCATAGTGATAGGCACGCTCAATCAACGACGTATCTACGCCCGGATAGTCGCGCACGACGACATCGAGCAGGTCCTGAAGGCCTGCCTGATCGGGAGTGTCAGTGAGTCTCGTCGCCGGAATCGCCATTGCCTGTACCGTTGCCTCAATGAACCCAGGAGCCGATATCGCTCCGGGCGGATAGATCGTTATGGTGCGTCGTCGGGATGCGATGGTCAAGCACCTTGAATTGTGCCAGATCGCGTCAATATCCCGCGCAGACCTCGGTCTTCGCAAGCCGCCTGCCGAACATTCGGAAGCGCGGTTATGATTGCCCCCGGCCATGCCGCACGCCAGGAGGATGCCTGATGACCGACACCAAGCCGCAAACGTCGCCACTCGACCGGCTACTTCACCCGGACGAAGCGCGCGCCATCGTCCTAGCCAATACACGTCCGCTCGATCCCGAGCGCGTGCCAGTTGACGCCGCCGGGGACCGCTATCTCGCTACGCCGCTTATCGCCGATGTCTCGTTGCCGCCGTTTCCGGCCGCGACGATGGACGGTTTCGCCGTCATCCACGACGATCCGAACGTCGAACGGCGCGTACTTGGCTCAGGCTTCGCTGGCGACAACCCCGACATCACCGTCGAGCCGGGTACAGCAGCGAAGATCATGACCGGAGCGCCGGTCCCAACAGGAGCAGACGCGGTCGTCCAGGTCGAGAACACGACGACAGTCGACGGTATTATGACAATTCAACAGCCGCTCGTTCGTCACGGCGACAACATCCGGCCAATCGGTGCCGACCTGCGCGCCGGCGACCTGCTGATCGAGGCTGGTACGCTGCTTGGCCCTGCCGAAGTCGGGCTGCTGGCGAGCCTTGGACATGCGGAGGTACTGGTCGGCAGGAGGCCACGTGTAGCAGTCATCTCAACCGGCAACGAACTGGTGGAACCCGGCGGGACACCGGGGCCCGGACAGATCCGCGACTCGAACCGCTTCTCGCTGGCGATTGCGGCCAGACGGGCTGGCGCGGAGGTGGTCATCAACCGGCACATCCGCGACGATGAGGCGCAGTTGCGCTCGGGGCTCGGCGAGGCACTTGAGGCAGCCGATGTCGTTCTGACGAGTGGTGGCGTCTCGATGGGCGACCTCGATCTGGTCAAGCGATTGCTCGGGGAGATGGCTGTCGTCCACTTTCAGAAACTGTTCATGAAGCCAGGCAAGCCACTCAATTTCGCGACGGTTGGCGACAAACTGATGTTCGGCCTGCCGGGGAATCCAGTCTCGTGCCTCGTCGGCTTCCAGATGTTCGTCCGACCCGCGCTGCAGGTGCTCCAATCCACTCCACCGGATGCATACCCGACCGTCCCGGTCGTCGTCGAACACGAGATCATGCCGTCCGACCGGATCGAGTACCAACGCGCCGTCGTCTCAGTTGGCGCGGATGGACGGTTGATAGCGCGCAACACCGGGCCGCAGGCATCCGCGCGATTGATGTCGTTCGTGGGTTCGAACGCATTCCTCGTCGTTCAGCCGCGCGAGACGCCTTACGCAGCCGGCGACCAGTTGAACGCGATCATGATCGCGCCACCCAGTCCGGCACGGGCGGAGCAGCCGTGACACCACCTCGGATCGCTCTCGCGCTGCTGGGACTGCTGGCAGTCGCCCTCGGCGTCAATCTCGTTAGCGCAACTGACCGGTTCGTGACGGCCTATGATGCGTACGACAGCATTCGGCTCGAACTGGTCGAGTTCGAGTATGTCAACCCGGATGAGCCGGTCCGGACGGTCGTCACGATCACAAACCCAACCGACCTGAAGGTCGAAGTGCGCGCAATCGAGTTGCGGCTCAACGCAGGTATCCGGCGCGTCGGCGGGGGAGAGACGCGCCCCGAGCGGCCACTGACCCCTGAGGAAGAAGCACGGTTTACGCTGGAACCTGGCGAGGTACAGCAATTCGATGTCGTCCTCAACATCAACGATCGCACCTACGTCCGCGACCTCGGCGACGAAGAGATCGACTGGCGCGTGACAGGCCGCTTTCAGGTGCTCCTGGATGAGAGCATCGATGAAGAGTGGATCAACGCATGAGAGAATACTCGCCACGGGCGGCTCGGCTTCGAATGATCACCTCTGCGGTGCTGGCCGCAATTGCGGGCGCCGGACTGATTGCCAGTACCTCCGAGTACCTGAAGAACCTGACGGCATTTCATGTGGCCGACTTCTGGCTCCTGCCGGGGTTGGTCGTGATCGGTGTGCTGATCTCAGTCGCCAACGACGATGACGTTGCGCGAAGTGCTGGCGCGCTGCTCGGGGCAGGCATCCTCGGCGCAACGCTGGTCGGGCTGGCGGTTGCCGCACCGGGATTTCGAATCGAGCGTGTTCAGACGGAGATGATCGACCGAGGCACGATCTTTGGCCTGCTGGCACTACTGTTGATCGTGCTATTCGGGCTGGCAGGGATCATCGTTGCATGGATTGCCGGAGCGTTCTTCCGGCCAGGCCGTTTGTAGGATGCGAATAGGTGTGGCGTTGCCGGGCCCACACTCGTAAGGACAGGTCTGAAACGTGTCCTTACAGGATGTATCGAACTGGGAGGGAACCAGGATGACCAAACGATTGATTGAGGCTGGAGACATCTTCAAGATCCAGCTCGTCAGCGACCCACAGGTGTCACCGGATGGGTCCACGGTGGCCTACACCGTCACCGAACTGGACGAGAAGGAGAACCGCTACCGCACGGCGATCTGGCTCGTGTCGCTGGACGGCGGGGAGCCACGGCGGCTGACATCCGGCAAGCACCGCGACGGCCAGCCGCGCTGGTCGCCCGACGGCAAGAGACTGGCGTTCACGTCGGACCGCAAGGACGGCGACACGCCGAAGGGCCAGATCTGGACGATCGCCGTCGATGGGGGCGAGTCGACACGGCTGACCTCGCTCGATGGCGGGATCGAAGAGTTCTGCTGGTCACCGGATGGACAGCGGATCGCGGCGGTCTCAAAGGTACGGGTCGGCGAACACAACCCTGACTCCGATATCCGCCACATCCAGACGATACGCTATCGGTTCGATGGCCAGGGCTATCTGGATGACAAGTACCGGCAGATCTTCGTCATCGACGCGCATAGCGGCGATGCCCGGCAGGTAACGGAAGGCGCCTTCGAGCACCAGCACCCAGCCTGGTCGCCAACCGGCCATGAGATCGCGTTCGACAGCAACCGCGAGCCGGGATGGGAACTCTCGCCGTATCACGACATCTACGCCGTTCGCGCCTCCGGTAACGCGATCCGTAAGGTGACGGACAGTTCTGGAGAGTGGTCCACGCCGAGCTGGTCGCCGGACGGCACGACGCTGGCGTTCTTTGGCACTCGCCGGGTGATGAGCGACGCGGCACGCTCGGAACTCTTCACCGTTCCGGCTGGTGGCGGCTCGCCGACGCCATTGACCGACCACATCGACCGCAACCTGCGCGACGGCGCGACAGCGGACCTCGTCGGCTATCCCGGTCGCCCGCCGATCTGGGGCCCGGACGGATCGAACCTCTCGATTGTCTTCAGCGAGCACGGGCAGGTCCACCTCGCGACCGTCTCCGTCCCGGACGGCGAAATGCAGGAGCTAACCAGCGGCCGCCGTCGAGTTGGCGCGATTGACCTGATCCCCGACGGCGGCTACGTCTACATGGCGAACACGGCCACGACACCGCCCGAAATCTTCGCCTGCGACGCCAGCGGTCGTAACGAACGCCAGTTGACCAACCACAACGCGGACTGGCTGGCCGGAGTCGAAATCTCCGAGCCGGAACCGTTCTGGGTTGATAGCCCGGACGGGCGGAAGGTCCACGGCTGGATCATGAAGCCGATCGGCTTCGAGGAGGGCAAGAAGTACCCGCTCGTGCTGGAGATTCACGGCGGTCCATTCGGTATGTACGGCGAGACGATGATGCACGAGTTCCAGTTGTTGGCCGCTCGCGGCTACGTCGTCCTCTACACCAACCCGCGCGGCAGCACTGGCTACGGCGACGACTGGGCCGGGCAACTCTTCCGCGCCTGGGGCAAGCACGACATGCCCGACCTGATGGCGGCCGTCGACTGGGCGATCGAGCAGGGCTATGTCGACGAGGCGCGCCTGGGCATCACTGGTGGGTCGTACGGCGGCTACATGACCAACTGGGTTATCGGCCACACCACCCGCTTCGCGGCTGCTGTCACTGGTCGCTGCATCTCGAACATGTACTCGATGTTCGGAACCGACGACATCTTCTTCGCCAGTTCCGAGCAGACGATCGGCGCGCTGCCGTGGGAAGACCCCGACATCTACTGGGAACTCTCGCCGATCACCTACGTTGACCAGATCGAAACGCCGTTGCTGATCGAACATCAGGAGCAGGATCACCGCTGCCCGATTGAGCAGGCCGAACAGCTCTATACGGCTCTCAAGCGCCGCGGAAAAATCGTCGAGATGGTCCGCTTCCCCGACGAAAGCCACGGCATGTCCCGCACCGGCCAGCCAAAGCACCGTATCGAACGGCTGGGCTACATCACGGACTGGTTCGATCGGTATTTGTAAGGGGACCGAGATTCGGGACACGGGATTCGGGGTCTTGAGGGTCGTTCAACCTCATTGAGGAACACGGCTGGTTGACACCGCCGAATCCCGAATCCCGCCCCACGTTTGACACATCGTCACCGCTCGTCTACCATATACTGTACGTACACCCTCTGTGCGGAGCGGGGCCGTTGGTTGGAGATGCTATGTTGCGGGTGCTGATCGTGGAGGACGAGAAGCCGATCCGCGAGTTGCTTAATGACTTCCTGACTGACGAGGGGTACGTGACGCTCCTGGCCGAGAACGGCGAAGAGGGTGTCGAGATCGCCCGAACTGAGCATCCAGACCTGATCCTGATGGATCTGATGCTCCCACTGCTAAGTGGGCTCGACGCGATCCGCTCGTTGAAGGAAGACCACGAGACCCGCGACATCCCTGTTGTCGTGATGTCAGCCAATACGGTGTTGCTGCTGCACCTGAGCGATCAATTCCTGGCCGATGATACCCTGCGCAAGCCGTTCGACCTTGACCGGGTGCTGGATCTGGTGCAATCGCGGATTGGTGTTGCGTTCCCCGGCGCGATGGTTGGCGGATCGCGTTAGTCCGCCAGGAGCGCGTCGAAGGACTCGGGCTGCACGTAGGTTGGAACCGTCAACCTGCCCATGACGACGAGGTTCTCGCGCCGGTTGTCGAGTGTGTCCTGATTACGGTGATAGACCATATCCTCCGGCCCGGCATTGGCGATCAGGCGGTGGAGGTAGACCGTCTCACACGGCTTCCCCTGTGGGCATGCGCGCCCAACCGGATATCTGGCAGCCGAACTCGATGGGAGGCGCCACTCATAGGCCGAAATCCTCGCGAGGTCTTCGGAATCGACGATGGCGACTGTCCCATCGGAGAGTTCGAGCATTGCGGTCATATTCATTGCCGGGTCCTGTCTGTATCAGACTGGGTTCGAGCCATTGATTGCCGGTTCGTCCGATTCGATATTGATTTCATTGGCTGAATCGGACTGACCGTGTTTCATACAGCGATGCGTCGCTGCCCTCCTCTACGCAACTCGCTTGCCGCGACAATTTCTCGCTACCACGCGACACGCCTGAGGTCGCTGGCGTATCCTCCACGAATGAATGGCGATGATTGATGACGCGCGCCCATCGTTCGGACGATGGGGCGGCGCGTTGCGGAATCAGCAGCGATGCGACGATTGAAAGAGAGCATCACGTGCAGACCGAGATTCTCTATGCTCCAGCCTACGCACTGGCCAGATTGACGCTCGCACCACGCGAGGCAGCCACCGTCGAAGCCGGCGCGATGGTCAGCATGAGCAGCGACATGGAGATCAAGACCAGTTCGCAGGGTGGGTTTCTCAAGGCACTCAAGCGCAGCGCCCTCGGTGGAGAGTCGTTCTTCGTCAACACCTTCACGGCGTCGGATCGTGGCGGCGAACTGACCGTTGCGTCGTCCTTGCCGGGCGACATGATCGTCCTCGACCTGCAGAACGAGGAATACAAAGTCCAGGCCGGCGGCTTCATCGCCAGCGGGACAGGCATCACCGTCGACACAAAGTGGGGCGGTGCGCGCTCATTCTTTGGCGGCGACGGCGCATTCTTCATGCTCTCGTGCCGTGGGACCGGCCCGCTCGTGCTGGCCAGTTACGGCGCGCTGCACAAAGTCTCGCTCGGACATGGCGAGCGCTACACTGTCGATAGCGGCCACGTCGTCGCCTTCACGCACGACATGGGCTTTACGACACGCCGCGTCGGCAACTGGAAGTCAACGATCCTCGGTGGCGAAGGTCTCGTCGTGGACCTGACCGGCCCCGGCGACCTCTACATGCAGACCCGCAGCCAACCCGCCTTCATCGGCTGGCTGACATCGCACCTGCCGTCGAGTCAGGCAGGGTAGTGTAGGTTTTAGCTGCTAGGTGTTAGGTGTTAGGAGACGAGTTGAGCATTCTCTCTAATGCCTAGCACCTAATACCTAACACCTCAAGGAGCATCATGGACGAACAGGTACACGTGACATTGCGGTTCTTCGCGATCATGCGGGAGCGGATCGGGGAGTCGGAGCGCGAGGTGGCGTTCGAGAGCGGGAGCAAGGTCGCGGATGTCGTGCGCTACGTCGAGGCCGAGTTCGAGGCGATCGCACCGCTCTTCCGGGCGTCGATGGTGATGCGTAACCACGAGTACGTCGATCGCGAGGAACTCCTGGCAGACGGTGACGAGATCGCGTTCATCCCGCCCGTCAGCGGCGGCGAGCGCGACCACTACCGGGTAACGGCTGATGTGCTCGATAGCCAGGCGATTGCGGCGATGGTCGAAGACGATGGCGCTGGCGCGATCGTGACGTTCGTCGGCACTGTTCGTGACAACGCACGGGGCCGGGGCGTCCTCTGGCTCGACTACGAGGCGTATGCGGAAGCGGCCGAGGTTCAGTTGCGCAGGATCGGCGACGAGATGCACGAGCGCTGGCCCATTCTCGGGATCGCGATCGAGCACCGCACCGGCCGGCTGGCAATTGGCGAGGCCAGCGTCGTCATCGCGGTCTCTTCAGCACACCGCGATGCCGCGTTCCAGGCATCCGCCTACGCCATCGAGCGGATCAAAGAGATCGTTCCAATCTGGAAGAAGGAAGCCTACGACGACGGCCAGACCTGGATCGGTAGCGAGGCTGACTATCAGGTCGAGATTGGGCGCATTCCTGCCCCACCCACGTCATCCAACTAGAGCGGTTCTCGGACGCCCCACCTGTCGTCCTGAGCCGCAGCGAAGGACCTCTCCTGACCTGATGCCGCATAAGGCTAACGAGGGGAGGTCCTTCGCTGCGGCTCAGGACGACAGGTGGGGCAACCATTCTGCAACCCGCTCTAATACGCGATCTTCAAGTTTGAGATTGGGATGAGCGCAACAAGGGCGAGCCAGTTGGCTCGCCCTTGTCGTCTTTTCGCATGTGGTTGAGGTTACGACGCCAGTTCAAGTGGCTGCGGGTCAGCCGGTGGGACATCGGCCAGGGTGTCGATTTCATCCCGACTGACCCCGACTGTCACCGTTGTCCCGCGAATCGAGCGGATGTGTTCGACTGCGATCCGCTTACGTGTACCAATTGACGATGCGATACGAATAACGAGCGAGCTAAGCTGTCCGCGCCGGTCGAGTTCGAACCGTTCGACGGTTCCGATCGCCTCTCCGGCAACTCCGACAACATTCATAGGTTGATTCTATCCCCACGCCATCCGCGACAACCGGTACTCCCGTGGTACCACGTCACCGATGAACGCTTCCCGGCGCTTCGTTGCGCCCGTACTCATCCTTCAACAACGCGCCCATGCGCGCTGCATTCCCCACGCACTTCAATGCGCTGGACCACGCTGGTCCCGACGAACATTTGATCGCATGATACATGCCATGAACGTACACCCTGCGCGGTTGCCTGTCAACGCGCCTGCGGTTACAGTGTCGCCCACGTGAACGTCCGGACGGGGAGAGGAAGACAGGGGAATGACAACGCTCGATCAACTCCTGGCGATGGTTGAAGAGGCACGCGACGAGGTGATCCAGTTGACGGGGGACCTGGTACGGGTGCCATCGGTCAATACCGGCCTGAACGCTGAGCCGCCGTGGCCGCCAACCGGCAAGCCGGCCGAAGGAGAGCCATATCCGGAGCCGATCGTCCCGCACGATTCATCCGGCACCGTCCGAACCGGCGACGAACTGCCCGCCGCTGAATTGTTGCGCGACAAACTGGCTGCCGATGGGATCGACTCGCAGATCTTCATCCCCGGCGAGAATCGCGGCAGCATCTACGCGATGCTCGGTGAGCAGGGCGCGCGACCGAAACTACTGATGATGTCGCACCTCGACGTCGTCCCGGTTGAGGACGCGAGCCAGTGGACGCATGGACCGTTCTCGGGCGAGGTTGCTGAAGGACGCCTCTGGGGTCGTGGTTCGTCCGACATGAAGTCGACGGTCGCGGCCGAAGCGATGGCGTTGATCATCCTCAAGCGCGCCGGTGTCAAGTTCAAAGGCGAGCTAGCCTTCGCCGCCTGCGCCGATGAGGAGTCGGGCGGCGCATACGGCTTCGGCTGGATGACGCAGCACTACCCTGAATTGATGACGGCCGACTACGCCGTCAACGAGGGTGGTGGCTCGCCGACGCACAAGGATGGGCGGCTGATCTACCAGATCAACACCGGCGAGAAGGGCCGGCTGGAGATCCGCATCCACATCACCGGACGCGGGTTCCACGCCTCGCAGCCGTGGAAGGCGGACAACGCCATCTACAAGGCCGAGGAAGCCATCCGACGCATCCGTAACTACGAACCGGAAGTCTCGACCGACGTCGAAATCTTCCGCCACCTCGACACGCTGGCCGGTATTACCGAGGAGGTCACGCCCGACAACATCGAGCGGATCCTGGCCGAGATCGGCAAGACGAACGACAGCCTCGCGTCGTACCTCAAGGCCGCAAGCCGAATGACGCTGGTCGCGACAATGATCAACGCCGGTGTGAAGTCGAACTCGGTCGCCGAGAACTGCCTGATCACCTGCGATGTCCGCTCGCTGCCGCATCAGAGCCCGGCCTACGTTAAGGAGCAGATCGAGACGCTGCTGTCCGGCATCGATGGCGTCACGGTTGAGGTGATCGAGACGTCGGTCTCGAACGCGTCCACCTTCGACCACGAGTTCGCCGATCACGTTGCCGCCGCGACGAAGGCAGCGATCGGCCGCGACGACCTGGAGTTCCTGCCAGGCATCACGGTTGGCTTCACCGACTCGCGCTTCGTCCGTCCGCTCGGCAACATCGCCTACGGCTTCATGCCGAGCCACCCGGACTCCGACCCATCCAAGTCGGGCGCGCACAATATCAACGAGTCAGTCGATCTCAACACCATCGTCAGCATCACCCGCTTCCTGGTGGCGCTGGCGTGGGATACCGTCGTCGAGCACGACTAGGTAACAGGTGTCAGGTGCCAGGTGTCAGGGATTGATTGGGTTTCTCCTGAAACCTGATACCTGACACCTACTCACGTCGTCCAACACTCACCCACACCCCAACTACAATCAACGCCATCCCGAGGAAGCCGGTCCAGGCGAGGCGTTCGTCGAGGAAGACCCAGCCGAGGATGACGCCGACGACCGGGATGATGTAGGTGACGAACGAGGCCGCGGTTGCGCCGAGTTCGGAAATCAGGCCGTAGTAGATGACGTAGGCGAGGCCGGTGCCGATCGCGCTGAGGATGATCCAGCCGGCCACGTCGGTCGCGGCCAGTTTCTCGGTGTCGACCCAGCCAGTCGCCAACGCGACCGGGGCGATGACGATTGCGCCAATCCCTAGTTGGGCGGTGACGTTGGAGAGCGGATTGCCGCGCACGAAGCGACGGGCGTAGGCGAATGCGAACCCGTAGCAGAGGCTTGCGCCGAGCAGCGCCACCTCTCCGAGTCCGCTGGTGTCCTCGATCGAGAGAACCGAGCGGCCGGTCAGGAACGCGACACCAGCAATGCCGAGCGCGATGCCGGCCACCCGGTTCGGCGTAATGCGCTCCATCCGGAAAGCAACAGCGGCGATCAGCAGCGTGAAGAGCGGGATAGCCGCGTTGAGGACGGCTGCCAGAGCGGACGTCGTGTGCTGCTGGCTCCAGGCGATCAGCCAGAATGGCAGCAGATTGCCGAGCAGCGACATGACAGACAGGTGACCCCAGACCGGCCCCCAGGCTGGGAGTGCACGCCGCTGCACCAGCAGGATCGAACCGAGTACCAGCGCACCGAGCACCATCCGGACGGCAATGATCGTCACGGGATCAGCCGCATCGACCAGGTTCTTGATAAACAGATAGGACGATCCCCAGATCGTCCCCAAGGCAAGCATCAACACGATCTGGCGCGGCGTGACCGCGCCGGTAGTCGCACCCGGCTGTGACACCCTCGTAACCCTCCCATGCGGATGATACACAGCCAGCCAGCGATTGCAGCGAACCTGCTACCATCCTGCGACGAACGGGAGCATGGTCAGGCGAGGAGCGCAACGGTGACGAACGGATACGATGCGATTGTTGTCGGGCTGGGCGCGATGGGCGCTCCCGCTCTCGCGGACCTCGCGCGGCGTGGACAACGAGTGCTTGGTCTCGACATGTTCCCGCTTGGCCATGATCAGGGTTCGTCACACGGGCATCATCGGATGATCCGACGCAGTCACTGGGTGCCAGCCTTTCGCCCACTGGTCGACCGTGCCTTCGAGCGCTGGCGCGAACTGGAGTCCGAAACGGGCCACAACATCATGAATCTGATCGGCGAAGTCTCGCTGACAATGGCGAGCGACGACGCACGCTACCATCGTCGCGTCGTGGAGCGTGCCGGCGGTGGCTCGCGCGAGATCCTCGACGAACAGCAACTGGCCGAACGCTTCCCCGGCTACCGACAGGCCGAGGGGATGGTCGTGACCTACGAGCAGGAGGCGGGTTACCTGCGTCCGGAAGTCGGCGTCGCCGCCCATCTGGAGGTCGCCGAACGGCACGGCGCGACGATTCAGCGACCGGAAGCAGTCACCGGCTGGGAGGCAGACGGCGCTGGCGTCCGCGTGACGACCGATAAAGGGAGTTACCGCGCCGACAGGCTCGTCATCAGTGCCGGGCCATGGTCGGAGGAGTTGCTGACCGGTCTTGGGCTGCCGTTGCAGGTCGTCCGGATCGTCAACGTCTACTTCGAGCCGGAACGACCGGACCTCTGGACGGCAGAACAGGGTGCGACCGACTTCCTCCTGAGCGTGCCGGAGGGAAACTACTACGGGATGCCGTCAATCGAGGGGCAGGGTGTCAAGATCGGGCGTCACGAGAACGGTGAGCCGACGACCGCCAGAACGATCCGGCGGTCGATCGACCACGAGGAAGTTGAGATGCTGCGCTCGGTCCTGGATCGCTACATGCCCGGCTCGACCGGTGCGGTCAAGCACCAGATCACCTGCATGTACACAATGACACCGGACGAGAACTACATCATCGAGCGCCATCCAGCGTTCCCGCAGGTTGTCTACGCCTGCGGCTGCTCGGGCACCAGTTACAAGTTCAGTCCGGTGATTGGCGAGATTCTCGCGGGATTAGCCCTGGACGACGCCCCACCTTATGACATCAGCATGTTTTCATCGCAGCGGTTCGCGAGCGTTCCAGCGGACTGACGTTCGTGCCAATCGGGCAGCTGCTGCCTTCTCACCTACAGAGCGAACGACCCGACACTCCGACGCGGAGGAGGACAATCACTGGCCACCGCGATCCTGAGATACCACCATCGCTATCGGGAGATCGCCGGGACCGTCTCGCGGCACGGGCTGGGCTGGCTGGTGCAGCAGTTCGGCCTCGATCAGGTGCCAGTGCTGGGACGTATCGGATTTCGACGTCGTGGCAACGAGCCAGTCAGCCAGCCGCGTCATTTGCGGCTCGCGCTGGAGGAACTCGGGACGACTGCGATCAAACTCGGCCAGATCCTCTCGACTCGCGACGACCTGCTGCCGCCTGCGTACATCGACGAGTTGAGCCTGCTGCGCGAGCACGTGCCGCCTGCGTCCGTCGAGCAGATCATCCAGGCAATCGAAGACGAACTGGAACGCTCGCTGGACGAACTGTTCGCCGAGTTCGACCGCGAGCCGCTGGCGGTTGCGTCGATCGGGCAGGTCCACGCGGCCCGGCTGAAGGATGGCTGCGCGGTCATCGTGAAGGTGCAACGTCCCGGAGTGGCCGACCAGGTGCTGCAGGATGTCGCGATCCTGCGTCAACTGGCCGGGATGGCCCAGCGACATGCGCCACTGGCCGAGCACTACGATCTGGTCGAACTCGCCGAGGAGTTCAGCTGGACGCTACGCAACGAACTCGATTACCTGCGTGAGGGCCGCAACGCCGATCACTTCCGGGAAGCGTTCGCAGACGACCCCGAAGTCGTCATCCCAACCGTCCACTGGGACCTGACAACCGAGCGCGTGCTGACGCTGGAACGGATCGATGGGCTACGCATCGATGACATCGATGGGCTGGAAGCAGCCGGCGTCGACCGGCCTGCGCTCGCCCGGCGGGCAGCCCGGGTCATTCTGGACGAGGTGTTCGTGCAGCGCTTCTTCCACGCCGACCCGCACCCCGGCAACTTCGCCGTCCTGCCGGATGGCCGAATCGTCGCCTACGACTTCGGGATGGTTGGTCGCCTCAGCAACCGGACGACGAAAGCGCTGCTGACGCTGCTGCGCGCGACCATCCAGGAGGACAGCGACCGGATCATCGACGCCGCAATCGACCTCGATGTCGTCCGGGGGCAATTCGACCGGGCCGCCCTTGCACGCGACATCGACCGGATGATCGACCGCTACCGGGTCCTGCGAATCGAGAGTTACGACATCCAGCAGATCACCGCCGATGTGACACGCCTGATCCGCAAGCATCACATGCGACTACCCGGCGACCTCGCGCTGCTACTCAAGACGTTGGCGATGCACGAGTCGAGCGCGCGACGGCTCGACCCCAACTTCGTCCCGTTCGAGTTTTCCGCGCCGTATGCCCGAAAGGCATTCCTCGGCCGCTACCGTCCGGCGAACTGGGGAACGCGGCTGGCCGGCAGCGGCGACGAACTCTTCGAACTGCTGATGGAGGGGCCACAGAGGATCGACCGGCTGATCTCACAGATCGAACGGGGCGACATCCGGACGACGATGCAACTGGCCGACTGGGAGCGAATGATCGGGGAGGTCCGGTCGCTCGTGAACCGGCTCGTGATCGCCTGGCTGGTCGGGACAAGCCTGATCGCCCTCAGCGTCATGCTGGCGATTTACCGCCCTGACTGGATCGACAGCTGGCTCGGCCCGCTCTTCTGGCTCGGCGCCGCAACGACCGTCGCTGCGGGTGGGTTCCTGGCGTTGCTGCTGTTGAGACGGCGATTGTGAGGCGTGGGGATTGGGGATTGGGGATTGGGGGGTATTGAGAGGCGCGTGTGCCGTCAACTACCCCCAATCCCCAATCCCCAATCCCCACGCTCTACATCGTCTTCGGCAGGTCCCGCTTCACTTCCTCGATCGCGGCGGCGAGGTTAGTGATCTCTTCCTCGGTGTTGTAGAAGCCGGTTGAGAGGCGGACGCAGGAAGGTGACGGGATCGTGCGGAGGATGAATCCGCGCTCGAACAGGCTCGTCACGAGGTCGTTCGGTTCGATGCCGGTCAGGTTGAATGAGATCAGGCCAGCCATGTTGTCCTTCGGCGTCAGGAGATTGATGCCGTCGATGTTCTCAAGCGTTGTGTAGGCCAACTTGCCGAGTTCGGCGATCCGGTTGTAGATCCAGTCCATCCCGACGTCGTCAGCCAGCCACTCGGTCGCCGCCTTCTGACCGGCGATGAGTGGGTAGTAGGTGGCGATCCGGTCGAAGCGGGCCGCGCCGGGGGTCGGCGCGAAGTAGCCGCCCTGGTTGTCGACACCACCCATCGCGCTGCCGTAATTGACGTAGGTCTGCTGGAACCAGCTGATGCGCTCGTCGCGAATCCAGAGCGAGCCAGTCCCCTCGGGGCCGCACATCCACTTCTGGCCGGGCATCGCGTACGCGTCGGGGTCGTTCTCGTAGAGCTTCGGGTCGATCGAACCGGCCGACTGGGCAGCATCGACGAGGACAAGCACGTCGTGCTTGCGGCAGGCTTCGACGATCTCCTTCAGTGGCAGGACCGCGCCGGTGTTCCAGGCAAGGTGCGATATGACCAGCGCCCGCGTCCGCTTGGTGATGGAGCGTTCGATCTTGCCGACGACGTCGCCACCGCCATTGCCGAGATCAACCGTCCGGACCTGGACCCCATAGCGGTGGGCAACGACGTAGAGCGGGAGTTGTCCGCCGGGATGCTCCAGGTTGGTGATAATCGCCTCGTCGCCGCGCTGCCAGTCGACGCCGTGGATCATGATGTTCATGCCTTCGGTCGTCAGTTGCGTCAGCGCGATCTCGTCCGCCTTGACGTTCAAGGCACGCGCCAGCGCGTTGCGTGCTTCCGGCTTGAGCGCCATCTTGACCTGCCAGGCATCCATCGAGATGCGGCCCTGCTCGTACTCCTCCAGAGCCATCTGCGCCATCACCTCGGCGGCCGCGCGCGGGAGAGGGCCATTGGTTCCGGTGTTCAGGTAGGCCCGGGCATGGACTGCCGGAAGTTGCGCGCGAATCTCCTCGACCTTGGAATCGACCTGTACCGCCACGAGCGCTCCTTCTCCTGCTGCATCAATTCACTTCGTTTACTGGTCGCAAGACTCTAACGATACTCGCAATCGAATATTCCATGTGCCCCACCCCCTCGTAGGGACAGGTCTGAGACCTGTCCCTACGAGAGGGGGGAAGGGGCGGCCACCGGGTTGATCATCCTGGTGGCCGCGCAGTGAACGTTACTCTTCGGCGCGCCAGTTCTGAATGTCGTGGTAGTTGCTCGTCCAGGGTGTGACGGCATAACCGGTCAGCCGGTTGGCTGCGGCTGGCCCGCCTCCGGAGATGACGAGCGGGATCTCGACGACATCCTCGACCGAGAGATCATTCATCGCAATGAACAATTCGACCTGCCGGTCGGGGTCCATCTCGACCCGTGCCTGATCGTGCAGCGAGTCGTACTCAGGGTTGTTGTAGCGGGTGACATTCAGCCCCGCCCAACTGTTGGACTGCTGGCAGATGCCACTGGAGTGGTAGCGCGTCATGTAGTTGATCGGGTAAAGACTATCCGGCGCGTAGGTGAAAATCTCGAGGTCGGCGTAGAACTTGGTGTAGGTGTCCGGATTACCGGCGTCGGACGAGAAGAAGACCGACGCATCGACTGCCTTCAGCTCGACGCTGAAGCCAAGTTGCTCCAGACCGGCCTTGATCACCTGCTGGGCATTCTGGCGCGTCGACGTGATGGACGTCTGGAACAGCATCTGATAGCCATTGACGTCCGGATGGGCGGAGACGAGTTCCTTTGCGCGCTCGACGTTGTACTCCCAGGACGTGTTTGGCGAGGCGAACTTGGTCGGCGCCGCCAGGTTATTGGACGTCGGGACCGCGCCATTGCCATACACCTCATCGGCCAGCACGTCACGCGGGATGATGAGTGCGATGGCCTCACGCACGTCGCGGTGCTGGAAGAGCGGGTGGTTCGTGCCTGGTTCGGCGCGAGCACCGTTGACTTCCGCGTTCGGGTCCGCGAACTGGATTGCAACCCGATCACCGGTGATGCCACCGGCCCGGACGATGATGCCGCGTCCCTCTCGTTCCAGTTCCGCCAGCACCTTCGGATCGCCGCCTGCGCCCCATGCCCAGTCGGCCTCATCGGTCTGGAGGACCGCGCGCGTCGCACTGAGTGCGTCGCCGCCACCCTTGAGTTCGATCTCGTCGAAGTACGGCTTGCCCTGCTCCCAGTAGCCCTCGTAGCGATCGTAGAGGATGACATCACCTGGGCGGAACTCGCGGACCACGAACGGGCCGGTGCCAACAGGCATCAAGTTCTCCGGCGCGTTGCGCGCGTCAGCACCCATCTGTGGCCGGAAGATATGCTCCGGGATGATCATGCCGTTCCGGCCGGTGAAGACCTCGAAGCCAGCCGGGTTCGAGTCCTTGAAGTTGACGACGACGGTGTAGTCGTCCGGCGTCTCGATGTCGGCGACCGAACTGAACGCGCCCGCCGTGACCGCACCGGTTTCAATATCGGTCGCGTACTCCCAGGTGAAGCGGACATCCTTCGACGTGAATGGCGTCCCGTCATGCCAGGTGACGCCCTCTCGCAGCGTCCAGGTGACGCTCATACCGTCCTCGGCAACGCCGCCGTTGGCGACGGTGGGGAACTCGGCTGCGAGAACGGGAGTTCCGTTGCCCTCGAGGTCGAAATCGGCCAGCGGCTGGTAGGCGATCCGTGCCGCATCGTAGTCCTTGTAGCCAGTCGAGAGATGCGGGTTCAGGATCGTCGGTGCCTGCCACTGGAGAATCCGCAACAGCCCGCCGCCACCGGCCTCCGTGGCTGGCGCTGCCGCTTCAGTTGCCGTCGGTTCCGCAGAGGCTTCGGTTGGCTCCTCGTCATCCTCGGTCGTCGGGGATGGCTCGTCTTCGTCCTCGCTCTCCTCAGTTGCGGTCGGCTCAGCGGCCGCCTCGGTGCTGGCCGGTTGGTCACTTCCGGACGCGGTTGTGTTGGTTGGGTCGGCGTCATCATCGTCATCGCCACCACAGGCCGCCAGCAAGCCGGCGATCACCGGCGCACTCAGCCCGAGCGCCGTCGCCCGCTTGAGCACCTGCCGCCGGGAATACCTTCCGGCCAGGGCGCTCGCCGCCAACTCATCTACCGCATCGGTCAGGTTCTTCATCGACATCTCACTCACTTCAACTTCCCCCACCAGGCCGGCGCAACAACGCCAAGCCAGACCGTAACGTGCGCTCAAACGGCCGAATGGGCCGTCCGACTTTGCTCCTCCACCTCCTTTCAGATCGATCCCCCAACGATGAACAATCGGCGCAATCCAACGGGTGCGCGCAGACGACACCAGCACCGCACGGCGAACCGGCGATTCGACGGCATGCTGATCGGCGGAAATTGCCCGTTGTCAATGGGTACGCGGAGAACGAATGCAACGCTGCAATTTCGTTCGCGGGTGCGTTCGGGGGATGCTAATCGCACATTGCTGCGCTGTCAATCGCGTGTATGGTTGAATCGTGCATCAGCAGGTCCGTCCGCCGCACAATCCGCCACGCACGACCCTGTGAGGAAGTCAGCCCATGCTCGATTCTCCCGATCTCCATCAGAGGGACGCGAATGGCGACGCCTGATGTCCGCGAGATCGAGAAAGCCCGCGTTGTCGATGCCTTGGACCCCGAGACGAACATCGGCGCGGGCACTCCGGTCGAACCATCGACGTCGGGCGAATCGGCCGACCTCACCGACCACCTCCCGGCCTGGAAGCGGCCATTCATCGCCCTGAGCGAGGCGGAGTTCCGGCGGCTCTGGGGCGGCATGATGCCCGGCACGATGGCGATCCAGATGGGGATGGTCACGACTGGTTACGTCGCCTACGACATCTCCGAATCAGCGACGGCCGTCGGCATCGTCTCGCTTGGCTGGGGCGTCCCGATGTTGTTCTTCGGGCTCTGGGGCGGCGTCGTGGCCGACCGGTTCCCGAAGCGGCGAACGCTGCTGCTGGCGCAGGCACTGATCGGCGTCTCGGCGATCGTCAGCGCAATCCTCGTCCTGACTGGCGTCATTCAGGTCTGGCACCTCGTCTTCACGTCAGCGTTGCAGGGGATCGGCTTCGCCTTCAACATGCCGTCGAACCAGGCATTCATCGCCCAACTCGTCAGCCGCAAGAACCTGATGAACGCGATTGCGCTCCAGAACACCGGCCACAACTTCGCCCGCGTCGCCGGGCCGTCGATCGCCGGCGCTCTGATCGGTGTCTCATTCGTCGGGGCTGGTGGTGTCTTTGTCCTGATGTCGGTCATGTACGCATTCGTGCTGATCAACCTGCTGCGCATCTCCCACGCCGGTGAGCCGACCGGCGCGAACCGGCCGCCACCACTGGCAGCCCTGCGCGACGGCCTGCGCTACATTCGCGGCAACACGATCGTCTTCTCGCTGCTCTCGCTAGCGTTCGCGCCGGTCCTGCTCGGGATGCCATATCAGACACTGATGCCGGTCTTCGCGGAGGATGTCTTCGAGGTTGGCCCGGGTGGGCTCGGAGCCCTGATGGCCGCCAACGGGTTCGGAGCGCTGCTTGGCTCACTCATGATCGCGTCCATCTCCGGATACCGGCGACGCGGAATGCTGCAGGTTGGGCTGGGCATCACCTTCGGCATCGGGATCGCCGCGTTCGCGTTCGGGCAATCGTTCGTTTTCGGGCTGTTCGCGCTGGTCATGGTCGGCTTCGCCTCGGCGGCCTACCAGGCGCTCAACAGTTCACTCGTGATGCACTACACCGAGTCAGCCTTCCATGGGCGAGTCATGAGTGTCTACCTGCTGACATTCTCGGCGATGCCCCTCGGCACGGTCCCATTCGGCGCCCTCTCCGACATCTACGGCGCACCGATCACGATCGGCATCGGTGGACTCGTCCTGGCCGGGATCATCGTGGCTGTCGGGGTGCTGTATCCGCCGTATCGCCGGATCGCGTGACGAGGTCGGTCGGGAGTCGGGAATCGGGATTCGGGGGGCTTAAACACCGTTCTGTCTCCTCGAAGGAGCACACGTTCAAGCCCCGAATCCCGATTCCCGACTCCCGATCACCGCGCCGCCCGCTCCAGCGCCTGATCGATATCCGCGAGGATGTCCTCGGGGTCTTCGATACCGACTGAGATGCGTATCAGCCCTTCACCGATGCCGATTGCGGCCCGTTCCTCCGGCGTCAGGGCGCGGTGTGACGACATCGCGGGGTAGAGCGAGAGCGAGTAGACATCGCCGAGTGAAGTCGCCGGAACGACCAGTTTCAGCGCTTCGAGGAACGTAAACGCCTGCTCGCGGCCAGCATCGCGGATATCAATCGAGAGCATCCCGCCGAAACCACGGTCGCCGAAGAGTCGCTTGGCCGTCTCGTGACTGGCATGCGACGGCAGGCCGGGGTAGTTGACCTTCTCCACTCGGGGATGATTCGCCAACCGTTCAGCGACGTACGCGGCGTTGCTGCAGTGGCGCTCCATTCGCAACGGCAACGTCTTGACACCGCGCAGCGCGAGCCAGGCCTCGAACGGGCCGAAGATGGCACCAGTCATCTTGGCGAAGTTGGAGAGCCGCTCACGACGCATCGACGTGGACGCAACGATTCCCCCGGTAACATCACCATGCCCCGCGATGTACTTGGTCATCGAATGGACGACCAGTTGAGCACCGTCTGCGGCTGGCGTGTAGAGAACTGGCGTGTTGAACGTCGCGTCGACCAGGACGGCTGCCCGGACCGTCTTCGCGATCTCAACGATGCGCGGGACGTCGGTCACCCGCATCAGCGGGTTTGAGATCACCTCGCAGACGATCAGGGCCGGAGAGAGTCGAGCAACGGCATCGGCGACCGCAGCAAGGTCCAGCGTATCGACGAACTCGACCGTGCAACCCCACTCGCGCATGTGGGTCGCGAGCATCTGATAGGTCGCGCCGTAGAGGTCCTGCGATGCGACGATTGCGTCGCCTGGCTGAACGCTGGTCATGATGGCGGCGTGGATGGCGGCCATTCCGGACGAGAACGAGACGGCAGACGTCATTCCCTCCAGATCGGCAATGACCGTTTCAAGGGCCGTCGTCGTCGGGTTGCCGTAGCGAGTGTAGACGTACTTGCCCTCGGCACCACCGAGGGCGGCGTCCATATGCTCGAGGTCGTCGTAGACGTACGCCGAGCCTGCGTAGATCGGCGTGACGACTGGTGTGAACTGCGGCTGTTCGGGTCGCTCGCCGCCGTGAACGGCACGGCTGGCCGGTTGTAACCCCTTGACGCGGGTTCGACTTCGCTGATCCTGCACGGTGATCCTCCTCATCTCCCTGTCGTGCCGTCGCCATGGTAACGGGCGATGCGTGTCACGACTAGCCACACCGCGCACAATGGCGATGCGGTACGCTTGGGCAGCGATTGTGATTCCTGTAACGATGGACGATCAGCACCATGTCCGGAACATCTCAACCCACTGCCGCCGACCGCTATCTCGGGTGCCTGCTGGGTCTTGCCATCGGCGACGCGCTGGGGATGCCTGCCGCCACGCGTAGCGCGCAGACACCAATCACCGGCTACGAACCGATGCTTGGTGCCGACGGAACAGAGCAGGTCCAGGCCGGGCAGTTCACTGCCCATACCGAACTGGCGCTGTGTCTCGTAGAGACACTGGTGTCGGCCAACGGGTTCATCGATCCCGACAACGCTGGCTACCGCTTCGCCCAGGTGTTGCGCAGTGAGCATGGCCACCTGCTCGACGCGACATCCCGCGCCGCAATCGAGCGTGCCGACGAGACCGGCGACTATCAGAATGGGCTCGCCTCCGATGGACCGATCGAACCGGGACCGGCAGCGCGCGTCGCGCCGGTCGGACTGGTCCATGCACTCGGCCCGATCAACACCGAGATGTTCGTCCGCGAGGTCATGCGGGCGACGTTGATCACCCATGCCTCACCGGATGCCGTCAATGGCGCGCTGGCTCTGGCATGGGCGGTCAGCCTGGCCGTCAAGCACGAGGTCGTGCCGGAGATGGTCGCCAGCGAAGTGCTGTCATTCATCGACGAAGACGACACGGCTCGCAAGGTCCGGATCGCCGCTGACGCGCTGATGTGGCGAACGTCCAGCGACGGCGACAACGCGGTGCTGGAACGGATTGGCCCTGGCGACTCGATCGCCGAAGCCGTCGCGCGGGCGCTCTACCTGTTCGGTATCTACGCCGAAGACTTCGAGACGGCGGTTCTGACGGCGGCGAATAGTGGGCCTGCGGGTGCCGCCGTCGGTGCGATGGTCGGCGCGTTGACCGGCGCGAGACTCGGCGCGAAGGCGCTGCCGGTGCCACTGGTCGAAGGGTTGGAAGGACGCATGTATCTGCTGATGGCCGGTCCGGCCCTCTTCAAGACCGCACAACGACGGGCGGGGCTGTTCCTCCCGCTCCACCCACGACCATGAGCCAGCGCATCCGTGCCGTCGTCTTCGACCTCGACGGCCTGCTGATCGACTCTGAACCGCTACAGGCCTGGGCCTGGCATGAGTACGTCGCTCGCTTCGGGGCCGTCATGACGCCGAACGTCCTCGGCCGGATGCTCGGGCTACGGGCTGTCGATGCCGTCAAGATCCCGATTGAGATGCTCGACTTGCCGGTCGATGAAGTCACCGCCCTCCGCGAGCGCGACGACATCTTTCTGGCCGCCGTCCCCGGTGCGATCCACGCCCACAAGGGCGCAGTCGAACTGATCGACGAACTGCGCTCACGTGAGATAGCGATCGCGCTGGCGACCTCCGGCCACCGCCGGTACGTCGACCTCGCGCTGGAGAGCGCGGGACTGACGGGCCGGTTCGATCAGGAGGTGACGGCGGAACTGGTGACGCGCGGCAAGCCCAACCCGGATGTCTACCTGCGCGCCGCCGAACTGCTCGACACGCCTCCCGACGCCTGCCTCGCCCTCGAAGACGCACCCAACGGCGTAACAGCCGCCAAGGCCGCCAGAATGCGCTGCTTCGCCATCCCCGGCGACCACGCCACCCCCGACGCGGTTGCCCACGCGGACGCCGTGCTGGAGTCACTCAACGATGTGATCGGGGAAATGTCGCGACGGGGTTGGTTGTAGCGGCGGGACGAGGGACGTGGGACGCGGGACGCGAAGGTTTCGAGAATCGCGTCCCACGTTCCGCGTCCCGAGAAAATTACCGCTCGTCATCCCAGGGATACACCAGCCAGTCGTCGGTCAGTTCAGCGTAGAAGTCCGGTGCTTCCTCGGGGAAGCGGGAGGCGCGGGGCTTGTAGTGGAGGACGGCCAGCGTCGGGATGCCGCCGGCGTTGACGACCCGCTGGCGGACGGTCATCGCCGTCCGGCCACTGTCCCAGACATCGTCGACAATCAGGATCCGCTTGTCGTGCAGCAGGATATCGCTCGGGAACTGGACGAAGATCGGATCGTCGAGCGACGTGCCAATGCCGGTGTAGAGCTGGACAGCGGCGACGAGGATGTTGCGGATGTTCAGCCGCTCGGAGATCAGGCAGGCCGGCACCATGCCACCACGGGTGATAACGAGAATCGCGTCGTAGTCGGTGCCGATCTGATCGATCAGGGTGTCGACTTCGCTCATGATGTCGTCCCAGCCGAGAATTCGCTTCAGTGGCTGGTCGACTCGTGGTGCATTCGTCTCTGGCATCCCTGATTCCTCATTCTTACGCGGCCCGTTCAACGGCGATCGGTTAATGCTACCCAATTTGGGGCGTGTCGGTGGTTGTGCCTCGGGCCTCGGGATACGGAAACTCAACCGTCAGCCGCCCCCGATTTCCGAATCCCGAGTCCCGACCCTTGGCACTCTCGTCCTGAAAGTGCTAATTTGCGTTGACGGGGTGGCCCCCGCTGCTATCATTTGTGCTGCACGCCTCGTTCATCCAACGCGTGGTGCGACGGCGTGCCTGACTACGTTATGACCAGGCCGGTCCTCGTCCAGCAGACACCACCGACCGGCTTCCTGAATCAGGTGAGCATTCGATGGCTGAAAAGCGCGACTACTACGATGTGCTCGGGATCAGCCGCAGCGCAACTGCCGACGATATTCGCAAAGCCTACCGGCGCCTGGCACGCCAGTATCATCCCGACGTCAACAAGGACCCCGGCGCCGAGGACATGTTCAAGGAAATCAACGAGGCGCACGAGGTGCTGTCCGACGCCGACCGGCGGGCAGCCTACGACCGCTTCGGCCATGCGGCTGTCAACGGCGGCGCGAGTGGTGATCCATTCGGCTTCGGTGGACGCTCGCCATTCGGCGACCTGTTCGAGACGTTCTTCAGCGGCGGCGCGACGACTGGCAACCGCCGCCAGCGAACCGTCCAGCGCGGCGGCGACATCCGCATCTCACTCGACCTGACCTTCGAGGAAGCCGTCTTCGGCGTCGAGCGCGAGGTCGAGATCAACCGCTACGAGCCGTGCGACGAGTGCCACGGCACCAAGATGCGCGACGGCCAGACGCCTCCGACCTGCGGCCAGTGCAACGGCACTGGCGAGGTCCGGCGCGTTCAGAACACGATCCTCGGCCAGTTCATGACAGCGACGACCTGCGACCGCTGCGGCGGCGAGGGCGTCCAGATCACCGACCCATGCCCGACCTGCCGTGGCCGTGGCCGCGTCGCCAAGAGCCGCAAGATCGTCGTCTCGGTCCCGCCCGGTGTCGATGAGAACTCGACCCTGCGACTGACCGGCCAGGGCGAGCAGATTCGCGACGGCGTGCCGGGCAACCTGTTTGTTGCCCTTAAGATCAAGCAGCACAAGGACCTTGGCCGGGCCGGCAAGCATATCCTCTACGACCTGCCGGTGACGGTCGCACAGGCCGTCCTCGGCGACCAGATCGAGATCCCGACGGTCGATGGCTTGTCGACGTTCGAGCTACCGGCCGGCACCCAGCCGAACCAGCAGTTCCGCATGCGCGGCAAGGGCGTCCCCGACCTGCGCGGCGGCGACCGTGGCGACCAGATCGTCACCGTCCACGTCGTCATCCCAACCCAGCTCACGCCCGAGCAGCGGCAACTCTTCGAACAACTCGACGGCAGCCTCGAACGCGCGTCGATGCCGAAGGACAAAGGGTTCTTTTCCAAGGTGAAAGACGCGCTCGGAGTCTAGCTTCGACGGCTAGCCGCCACTTGAACGCAATGAGACGAAACGAGCCGAAGGTATATCGGCTCGTTTCGTCTCATTGCGTTCACTCTATTTCAACCAACGCAGTGTCCGGATGATATTGGAAAACTCATCCGTCCAGACTTCACTACCAACGGCGACATCATGCCACCGCTCATCACTCGCGAACCCTGCGAGCACACTGTCCGACATTCCGAGTACGACCCAATGCGAATCGTAGATTCCAGCGTCAGTTGCTTCTCGATCGACCTTATCGTGACGAGTCAGACTCGGCATTCCCTGATTGCGAGCAATCGCTCCGATCACTGGCTCCAGGTCGAGGTTGCGATTCGTTATGTGAATCAGCAATGCCCCATCAGGTGTGAGTTTGTCACGGTACAACTCGAAGGCTTCGGTGGTCAACAAATGCATCGGAATCGAGTCGGAACTAAACGCGTCCACGATCAGCAGGTCAAATGTTCCCTGAGGAACATCCTCAATAGCGAGACGCCCATCTCCATCCACCGTGTGAATTGTTGCCGCCGAATCACTCAGGTATGTGAAGTAACGAGGATCAGAGGCAATACGCGTCACCGCCGGATCGATCTCGTAAAACGTCATTTCCTGTCCAGGTACACCGTAGGCTGCGATAGCGCCCGTACCAAGGCCAATCACGCCAACAGACTGCAATGAGGTGGACTGCTGCAGATAACTGAAGACCTGGCCAACAGGACCAGAACGAGAGTAGTAGCCAAGCGGCTCACGGGCGGTCGCTTCGGAGGTAAAGTCCTGTGTGCCGTGAATCGTCGTACCATGCTTGAGAATCCGGCGATTCCCGTCAATGTCACGAACCTGCATCACACCGAAGAAGGTACGCTCGGCATGCAGGACGGGCTGGGCGAGGAACATCGGCAGCGCAAGTACAGCAATTGCAGCGCCGACGTAAAACGCCGGCCGCTTCTGAACGCCCTGGGAAACCATCTGAACGATACTCGCGCCGGCAACAAGGCTCACGACCGTCCCCAGGGCGGCAATCAGGCACCAGCGCAGGAATCCGTCGGGTGTTCCCACAATCATGATTCCGATGACGACTGCCGTTACCAGGAGCCGGACCATTGTGCTTCGATCTGTCAGTCGCCCAAGGAGATCGCTCGGCCTCACCGGTTCGGTGCCGCCCAACGGAGCCAGGAGCATCGAGACGACGATAACCATCGAGTACTCGACGACCTCATCGAACACGACCGGCGCAATCAGTGCGTTGAAGACACCGCCTAGAACACCGCCGACGGAAACAAGCAGGTAGAACTCGGTTAGATGGCGGGCAGCGGGCCGGTCGTCAGCGAGCTTTCCGTGCGCAACGAAACTCACCAAGAACAGAACGCCGATGTGAATGAAGATCATCAACGCGATCGGCAATGGCAGAAACGCGGGATTCGCGACGATTCCGAGCACAGCCACGATCGGCAGCACAGTGGACGCACGGTCAAGCGAGACTAGTCGCTTCTGCGCAAACGCGAGAATGAAGGTCAGAAGGTAGGTGGCAAGCGGCACAACCCAAAGGAACGGAGCGGACGCAACGTCAGTTGAGAGGAAGCCAGTCGCGCCAACCATCAGCGAAGAGGGAATGAACGCCAGCGCAATCCAGCGCAGACGCTGTCGCCATGAAAGCGATTGCATTTCAGATGTCGCCGCATCTGGGAGATGCGGATGTGTCAACGACCCAGGGAAACGATGGAGCAACGCAACAGATACGATGCAGAGGCTAACGAAAAGGAGATACAGCAGCATCCATAACTTGCCTTGCTGCGCAAGTGTCAGATTCGGCTCTACGACGATCGGGTAGGCAAGCAGCGCAAGAAGGCTACCGGCGTTGCTAGCGGCGTAAAGGAAGTACGGATCGGCTGCGTTCGGATGATCGACGCCAGCAAACCAACGCTGCAAGATTGGGCTGGCGGTAGAGACGACCAGATACGGCAGACCGGCAGTCACTGCCAGAATCAAAAGGAGCCACAGGACTGGTGATACCCCGCCAGGCTGGGCCGAGTCCGGACGAAGCTGCACCGGCAGCACCACCAGCGGGAGCAACAGCACGACCAGATGCAGCTTTGACTGCCGATGCAACCCCAGCCGTTTCGTGCTGAAGTGCGCGTATCCGTATCCTGCCAGCAAGAGGATCTGAAAAAACACCATCGAGGTGTTCCAGACGGACGGCGATCCGCCAAATAATGGGAGAGCCATCTTCGCAACCATCGGCTGGACCAGGAAGATCAGAAACGCACCGACGAATATTGCGCATGTATAGACGGTGAGAAGCATGACCTGAGCAGTACGCCCAGTCATTACATGCTGGCTACTCAGATCGGCAACCACATCGGTTGGCATCGCTTCGTTGGCGGATCGATCCATCGACTGCTCCCTGACCGCGTTCTACATTGCCACATCAGGTGGAACTGACCGCGAAATCGAATCGCGGCCCGCTTGTGTCAAATGTGCGAGTCTAATGATTGCCGCCTCAATGAACTCAGTAAACTGCCAATAGGTCATGGAGTTGCACCATGGTTTGAAACAACCGCAGTAGAGTTCTGGGGAAAAGCGAAGCGGGTGTCCAATTGTGGACACCCGCTTCAACAATTCCGCTATGAACTCTAGGTATTACACGATGGCGGACGCGATCGAAGAATAGAGCTCCGCGACCGACCCACGAAACGCTCCTACAGCGCCGATCAATCCCACAGCGATGAGGACCAGGATCAACGCATATTCAACCATCCCTTGACCACTGACATGATGGCGTCTCATGTCAACCTCGTTTCGATTCACCGCGCTATTTGTAGCGATGGGAGTCCGGTTGATTAACCGGACTCCCATCAGCGTTATTGCTGACCAGCGCGGGGCCTAGCTGCCCGAGAAGTTGATGCCGCTGAAGACACCGGCGATCGAGCCCTTGAGAGCAACCAGGGTACCGATCAGGGCGACGGCGATCAGCGAGATGATCAGGGCGTACTCAACCATGCCCTGGCCCTCTTCGCGGCCTTCCTTGACGGTGGCGAGGTACGAAAGAACTGTCGCGTAAAGCTGAACCACAATGGGCTCCTTCCAAAAATGCGGCAATTACTGCCAGATAATGTGACCTCAAAGAATGTTCTTGGCGAGAGCGTCGGGTCAGTTCGCTTCTCGTCAGGTCTTCGGTTCCCTGTACCAGTGTTCCGTCGACATTCAGATAATAGGTGATGCACCAGGGTTCTCAAATGGGTCAAAAGCCCCAACCGCGAGGCTGCGGAAAGTACCCTGGTCCCATGCTACTGGTACCTCCTGCTGCCTATCACGCACGGCGGCCAGTTTCCGCTTCAGGATGGGAAAACCTGGACATCAGGAACAGGCGATTCGATGCGGCCAGTGGCCTCGCTGAGGGGCCGCTGCTCGACGTCAGATGCGGAGTCCTTTTGCCAACCTGTCACCATGATGAAGGATGAGCTTCTCAGTGGATTGGACGTGGTGTCAAAGGCGTTCTGGATCGTTCACCACCGTGAGCGCAGAGGATGCAGCGTACGGCGGTGGACGAGCTGCCCCTGACGCGCTCGCCACGTCGATCGTCATCCCGACATCCTAAATGGAGTGCCGCCCCGCTCCCCTGTCATCCCGACGAACGGAGAGATCTCGTGACTCGTTTGCGCCACACCTGTTCAACGAGGACGAGATCCCTCCTGCGTCGGGATGACAGGGGTCAGATGGATGTGAGCACATCAATGATGGGCATTGGCGGCCAGAAACGCATCGAGGCTGCCACAGAGTGTGGCAGCCTCGATTGGTTGAGCGAAGGGTTTGGCGCTAGCGCGCGCCGGTTGGGACGATCAGGGTGACGCGGACGCCGTTCGGGAGAGCTTCTTGCTGGATCGAGCCGCCGATCAGCTCGATCGCGTCGAGCGTGTAGCTGTCCTCGACGAAGTGCGCGACGGTGTTGGATGTCTTCGGGCCGACGTTACTGGCATCCAGGCGGACGGCGAGTTGGGCCTCCTCGAAGCGGATATCGCACTGGACGGTCGTGCCGACCTTCGGTGTCACCAGCGCAAGCATCGCCTGCTGAATCAGCCGGAAGACGGCGACGCGGGTGTGGCCGGCGATGGAGTCGTCCCGGTCGGGGCCGTTGATCGTGATCGTCGCGCCGTTCTCGCGGCCAAAGTCGGCCGCGTAGCGCCGCAGGGTCGGGACGAGGCCGAGTTCGTCGAGGACTAGCGGGCGCATCTCGAAGATCGAGCGGCGGATGTTGAGCAGCGAATTCGCAGCCAGTTCACGCAGGCTGTCGACTTCCTCAACGACCTGCTCCGGCGCGCGCTCGGCGGCTCGCTTGACGACCTCGGTCCGCAGGATCAGGTTGGCGAGCACCTGGGCGGGACCATCGGTCAACTGCCGGGCGATGCGAACCCGCTCGCGCTCGCGAGCCTGGATCAGTTCCGGCGCGAGGTCAACCGTCTCGCCAAAGAGGCTGGTGCCGCCCTGCAAGGTCGTCGTCCGTGTGTTCGGCGCGACCGCATCACCCGACTGCTCGCGGTTGATCTCTGCCAGGTTGAGCAGGATTCGAAGCTTCTGCTGCTGGGTGTCGATCGACTCCCGGCGCGACTCGAGCGCTTCCAGCTGGTTGCGCATCATGAACAGGCGCAACGAGACGTCGTGGGCGGCGAGGTAGGTGTTGCGGATATCGGCGCGTGAGTAGGCCTCGAGACTGGCTTCCATCTCGCGGATGCGAGCGTTCTGCTGCGCCTCGCGCTGCGAGAGGCGATCAACCTCGGCCTGGGTCTGATTGAGGAGCAGATCGATCTCCTGCAGCGACTGGCTGCTCTGCTCCAGTTCTTCGCGACATTCGGCGGCCAGCGACGTCAGCCGGTCGACGAACTCACGGGTCTGCGGAGGGGGTAACACCATCGACATTCTGTATCTCCATGCCCTGTCCGGGTCTGCCGGAGCGACAACGGGCGAACCGCAGCACGAAGCCTGCGCATGTACTACAGCATCGATGATAGCGTGCGGCTATTGATGTCGAACCCGCCCAAGAGTCCCGAAAGTTGGCACATTGCGCAGGTTTGGGGATTGGGGATTGGGGACTGGGGATTCGGGGTCGTTGAACGAACCTGTCCGCTCCAACGACCCCGAATCCCGAATCCCCAGTCCCCAGCCCCCCCGCGAAGCGCACGACATTGCCCCCATACAGGGCATTCGTTACACTTCAATGAGCGGTCGCGGGTGGTGAAATGGTATCACAGGGGTCTTTGGAACCCTTATTTCAGGTTCGAGTCCTGGCCCGCGAGCTTCTCGTCACCGGTGGTGGCGGGCCTTTCGCAGCGAGCCGCATGTGTGCTGCAGTCGTGGTGATAGGGACACTTGGACCCGGATAGTACCAACCCAACCAGCGAACCTCCCGACCGCCAGCCCGGCGGTGTGACAGGCAACGGCAACATCGCCGTCGTTATCCTCACAGCCGGGCGTGGAACACGGATGCGTTCAGCAACCCCGAAGGTGCTCCATCGGATCGCGGGCCTCGCGATGGTCGAGCACGTTGTGCGTGCCGCCGATGGGATCTCTCCAGGTCAGATCGTCCTGACGATTGGGCCAACCTCCGAAGCACTCCGGGATGCACTGACCGGCAACCTCACTTTCGCATGGCAGGCCGACCCGCTTGGGACCGGCGATGCCGTCCGGGCTGCATTGCCACACCTCTCGCCTTCCATAGAGTGGGTCGTCGTCATCTTCGGCGATCATCCGCTGATGTCCTCCGAAACGTTGCAGAACCTGATCGACGCGACACTGGCCGCTCAGCCGCTGCTGGCGACGGTCGCGGTTGTCGTGCCGGAGCCGGGGCCATATGGTCGCTACCGGCTGGATGCGCGTGGGCGGGTTGTCGGCATCGTCGAGGCGCACGAGGACACCCAGACCTACAGCGGGCCGACGCCGGTCAACTCAGGTGCCTGCTGCATCCGGCGTGACTGGCTGGAGACAGCTATCGGCGACGTGCCGCTCGCGCCGAAGGGCGAGTACTACCTGACGTCGCTGGTTGAGATGGCTGCGCAGGTCTCGCTCCCCGACGACCGCGATCCGGTCCTGCTGGTGACGGCGCCGGAGGAGGTCGCACTCGGAATCAACGACCGCGTCGAACTGGCGGCGGCTGAGGCGGGGATTCGGCAGCGAATTAACGAGCGGCACATGCGGGCCGGAGTCACGCTGGTCGATCCGGCGACGACGTACATCGACGCCAACGTCACAATCGGCGCCGACACGCGGATTGAGCCGGGGTGTGCACTGCGTGGAAACACCACGATCGGAAGCAACTGCCGGATCGGACCGCATAGCGTCATCGAAGATTCAGTCATCCACGATAACGTCATCGTGCGCAACTCGTGGATCGAGTCGTCCGAGGTCGGCGCGGGTGTCGATATCGGTCCATACGCTCACCTGCGGCCGGGAGTGACGGTCGCGCCGAACGTCCACATCGGGAACTTCGTTGAGATGAAGAACGCCCGGATCGGCTCCGGCACCCAGATCGGGCATGTCTCGTATGTCGGCGATGCCGAGGTTGGCGAGCGCGTCAACATCGGTGCCGGGACGATCACCTGCAACTACGATGGCGCCAACAAGCATCAGACGACGATCGGCAACGATGTCTTCGTCGGGAGCGACAGCATGCTGGTCGCGCCGGTCACGCTGGGCGACGGCAGCCGGACCGGGGCAGGAGCCGTCGTCACGAAGAACGTTCCAGCGGGGAAGACCGTCGTCGGAATTCCGGCGCGGGTTATTGGATCAGCAACACCACCAGGCAAGAGCGACAGCAAGTAGAGACAGGGCAGATGGACGGACGACTACAGGTCTTCGCGGGGAACGGCAATCGCAAACTGGCCGAGGACATCATGGCGACACTCGAAGCGCCGCTGGGCCGGGCGATCGTCGAGTGCTGGCGCAACGGCGAGACACGCGTCAAACTCGAAGAGAACGTGCGCGGCTCGGATGTGTTCATCATCCAGTCGCTGGCCGAGCCGGTGAACCATCACCTGGTCGAGTTGCTGATTATGATCGACGCCGTCCGGCGCTCGTCGGCAGCACGGATCACGGCTGTCATCCCCTACTTCGCCTACGCCAAGCAGGAGAAGAAGACGGGTGGGCGCGAGCCGATCAGCGCAAAACTGGTCGCAAACCTGCTGGTGACGGCGGGGGTCGACCGTGTGCTGACGCTCGACCTGCACGCACCGGCCATCGAGGGATTTTTCGATATCCCGGTCGACCACCTGCGGGCGACGCCGCTGCTGGCGTCGGCCTTCCGGCGGATGGCGTTCGACGACATCGTCGCCGTTAGCCCGGACGCTGGTGGCGTTGGCCGGGCTGAGGACTTCCGGGTCCGCTCGGGCGGTTCGCTGGCGATCATCTCCAAGAAGCGACCGGCGCCGGACGAGGCCGAGATGATTGAGATGGTCGGCGACGTCGATGGCAAGACCGCCGTCATCGTCGACGACATGATCTCGACCGGCGGAACGTTGGTCCAGGCCGCCGACATGCTGATCGAACGCGGCGCGGCACGCGTCTACGCCGCCGCCGTTCACGGCATCTTCGCGGGCGATGCGCCGGACCTGATCGCGAAGTCATCGATCGAGAAAGTCATCGTCACCGACACGCTGCCGCTCAATCAGAGCGCCCGCAATGGCAGCATCGAGGTCCTGACGGTTGCGCCACTGCTGGCGGAAGCCATCACCCGCATCCACAAGGACCTCTCTATCAGCGCGCTGTTCCATTAAGAGCCGAACAGCGCGACCGCGCCTACACTGGAGAGTGTGATTGAGTACCACTGCCATAACCGAGCTGATCATCGCAGCCATCGCCGTTGGGGTCGTCGCAGTGTCGACCTGGGCGGAAATGAGCCTGTCAGCCGGCACGCGAGTGGACATCCGACGCCTGTTTGACAATCGACTGTCCCGCGAGGACGCTGCCGCAATCGAGCGAATCCAGCGGCTGCGGTCATCGCTGCTGCTGATCGAGATGCTGGCGGCCGGTGTCGCGATCTGGACGATCGCGGCCGCGACGCAGGAACTGATGGACGACGATGGGCTGTTCTACGGCCTGCTGATTGGCATCGCCGTCCTGATTGTCTTCGGCAACCTGCTGCCGCGCGTCTTCGCCGACACCGAGCAGACCAGCGAGCCATCGCGGGAGATCAACGTCGCCCGCGCGCTCTCGTTCGTCTTCGCGCCGATCATCCGGCCAGTCGAGATGATCAGCGGACTGCTTACCCGCAACCGGCGACGCGGCGAACCGGCGACGACCGACCTCTCGGCGATCGAGCATAGCGGCAACGGTCAGAGCGCCAGCGAGCGCGAGCGGACCGAATCGCACGAGATGCACGACATCGAAGAGGACGAGCACGAGATGATCACCGGCGTCCTCCACCTCGACGAGGCGATGGCGCGGGACATCATGGTGCCGCGGATCGACATCGTCGCGCTTTCGAGGGATGTCCTGATCTCGGAGGCCGTTGATGTCGCGATCCAGCACGGGCATTCGCGCATTCCGGTCTACGGCGAGAACATCGACAACATCCTCGGCGTCGTTTACGCAAAGGACATGCTCCGTTACGTCAACGAGGAGCATGAGGGGATGACGGTCGAGCCGCTGGTGCGGCCTGCCTACATCGTGCCGGAGTCGAAGCGGATCGACGACCTGCTGGAAGAGTTGCAACTGGCAAAGGTCCACCTGGCGGTCGTCGTCGACGAGTTCGGCGGGACGGCTGGCGTCGTCACGATTGAGGACATTCTGGAAGAGATCGTCGGCGAGATTCAGGACGAGTACGACCGTGAGACGCCGCAATTTGAGATCGTCTCGGAGCATGAAGCGATCGTCGATGGCCGGCTGAGTATCGACGATCTGGCCGACGAGATGGACATCCTCTGGCCGGAACCAGCCAGCGGGACACTCGGCGGCTATATCCAGCGCCGGCTGGGCCGGATTCCATCCGAAGGCGAGAGCGTCGAGTTACCCGGTCTCCGGCTGACCGTTCTCGTCGTCGAGCATCGCCGCGTGCGTCAGGTCCGGGTCGAGCGTTTCGACCCGGACCCGCAGGAAGCCCCGGACGGCGAAGCCCGCCCGGCTCCAGTCGCCAGCAAGTTCTAACCGCCAGTGACGACACCCCGCTGGCAGATCGAGTGGCATGCCGAACTGCCGTCGACGATGCCCCGCGCTCGCGAACTGGCCGAATCCGGCGCACCAGCCGGGACGGTCATCGTCGCCGACTACCAGTCCGAGGGACGCGGGACGCATGGCCGCATCTGGCTTGCGCCACCCGGCACCTGCCTGATGTTCACGCTGATCGCCCGGCCCACTCTCGCGGTTAACGAACTGACTGACATCCCCCTCCGCATCAGCGAATCGATCGCGGCTGTCCTGCACGAAACCTACGGCCTCACCTGCACCGTCAAGCCACCCAACGACGTCATGGCCGGCGAGAAAAAACTCTGCGGTGTCCTCTGCACGTCGCACCTCGTCGGCAAACGCATCGAGTGGCTGCTGGTCGGCATCGGCCTCAACACCAGCATGTCGAGCGACCAACTCCCTCTGGAGACCGCGACCAGCCTCGCGATCGAAGGGATCGCCATCCCACCACACGACGTCCTGATCGACCAGATTCTGGATCGCCTCAACTGGCTTCTCGTGGCAGAGTAGTCTCCGTCAATCCGGATACTGAACTGCTGAGCAGGATGAGATGACCGACGACAACGACCGATTCCACCAACTCGTAACCCGCATCGATCCCGCCAACCGACTGCTCCGCGCCTGGCCACTGACCGGAGGCGTCTCCGCACAGGTGACGGCACTGGAGGTCGAACGACTCAACGTAGAGACAACCCGCTGGGTCGCGCGAATGCACGGCCCGAGGGATCTGGCAGGGAACCCCAACATCGCCCGGGACGAGTTCCGGCTGCTCCAGGTCGTCGAGAAGCACGGGATCGCTGCGCCACGCCCTGTCTACGTCGATACCTCGTGCGATCTGTTCCCCTCGCCAGTCCTCGTCATCACGTTCATCGAGGGCGAGATGGTCGACGACGCCGAGCAGGTTGAGGACGTCGACAGCTTCGTCCGCCAGATGGCCGACCAACTGGCCGCCATCCACCGCGTGCCCGATTCGCCTGAGATCGCCTTCCTGCCCGGCACCCACGACCGCCTCCCGCCACGCCCTGAGGTCCTGGACGAGTCACTGAACGAAGGCCGTATCCGCGACGCACTCGAAGCAATGGGCAAGCCCGAGCCGCTGAACCCGCCCGTCCTCCTACACGGAGACTACTGGCCAGGAAACGTGCTCTGGCGCGATGACACCCTCGCCGCCGTCATCGACTGGGAGGACGCCGAACGCGGCGACCCCCTCAGCGACCTCGCCAACGCACGTATGGAAATCCTCTTCACCTTCGGCCCCGAGGCGATGCAGACCTTCACCGACCACTACCTCGCCCAGACCCAGATCGACATAGAACACTTGCCTTATTGGGGCCTCGTCGCTGCGCTTCATCCGTGCGGCCGGATGGCTGAATGGGGCCTTGCGCCCGACGATGAGACGCGGATGCGCGACCGGCACGGCTGGTTCGTCAATCAGGCGATTGCCAGGCTGCACTAGTGCGGCGACAATCGGCCCGATCGACGAAGGAGCAACGGCGATGTCGATACTTCTCGACAAAGAGCACCAGGGCGAAGCCCACACCGGGCAGCTCGGCGGTCGGCTGAACTGGCTCCGCGCAGGCGTCCTCGGCGCGAACGACGGCATCGTCTCGACGGCCGGTGTCGTCGTCGGCGTGGCCGGCGCGACCTCGACGTTGCAGACGATCCTGACAGCCGGGCTGGCCGCGCTGGTCTCCGGCGCGCTCTCGATGGCGGGCGGCGAATACGTCTCGGTCAGCACACAGAGAGACACCGAAAAGGCGGCTGTCGAGCTCGAACGCTGGGAACTGGCCAACCTGCCGGAGCAGGAAGAGGAAGAACTGGTCGAACTCATCCGCACCAGCGGGTTGTCGGACGAACTCTCCCGCCGGGTCGCACGCGAGCTGACCGAGCACGACGCACTCCGCGCCCACGCGCAGGTCGAGTTGGGCATCAACCCCGACGAATTGACCAGCCCCTGGGAGGCCGCGCTTGCGTCGTTCTTCGCCTTCGCGGTCGGCGGCATCATCCCGTTCACCGCGATCATGTTCCCCTACGCGGACTGGCGCGTCCTCGCCTGCGTCGTTGCCGTCATCATCGGCCTGACCCTGACCGGCTACGTCAGCGCCCGACTCGGCAACGCCCCACCACGTCCTGCCATCCTCCGCAACGTCGGCGTCGGCAGCCTCACGATGGCCGTAACCTACGTCGTTGGCCGGCTGTTTGGCGTGGCCACCGGTTAGGCGCACCCCAACTTGATATCACCTACCTGCTGATCAACACTTTGTTGGGACGCTGGATCAGCGACGCACCTTGACGCGCTCGGCATTGCTGAACCGCGCCACCCGGCCGTCCTGCTCCACCGCGATTACTGGCCTGGTAACCGTCTCTGGTGCGGCGATACCGTCGCCGCAGTCATCGACCGAGAAGGCGACGAACGTGGAGCCCTACTCAGCAACCTAACGAACTGGGACTTAATTGCTGCGCTTCATCCGTGCGGCAGAATGGGCGAACAAGGGCTTAAGCCAGATGACAAGGCACGGATTAGGAGGTGTCACGGATGGTTCGGCGAGGAGGCGATAGCGCTCAAACGGTCAGGCAGAACTAGCGATTAACGTCTGTCAATTACCAACGCCAGCAATTACTCACAATCCACTTGCAGGCCAGGGGAACACGGCAGCGTTGCAGTGAAGATGAGCGTCTTCCCTTGGGCAAGATGCTCTGGGCTCAACTCGATTGACCACAGCATGGACAGCATATCAATCGATTCGGTCACATTCGTTTTGTCGAGATCCCAGATTTCAACCAGCAGTGCCACCTCTCCATTGGTGGCCGAGATCTCCCCTATCGGACTCGACTCATTGGCGTCCCAGGCATCGGTAATCAACCAACCATCAGCCTTGATGGTTTTGAGAAAGTACTCATACAGGTTACGGCTGTGGTCGTGGCTAAGGTATGCCGAAGCGAACGCAGCCTCAGCTTCGATGATTTCTGCATTCGCTCGCCCGGATCCCAGGAACTCCAAGTCTTCAGGCAACGAGATAGCGATTGCAGCAGTATCGATCACCGTGGTCGCCGCTTCCTCACCAACGGTTGCGACAATCGGTTGTTGAGGGTCGGTGCCCGCGGTTGCAGTCACAGTCGCTGTAGGAGTGACAGTCGATGGTGTGGAGACGGGAGTACCTGCGGTTCCGGATGACTCATCCGTCCCACACGCGATACCAAGCAGCGCCACAAGAGCACAAAAGCCGAAAACAACGCGGCGACCCAATCAGCATCTCCTGTCAGCAACGGCTCTCTGAGGAATCTAATGGACTTCTGTTGAGGTGATGCAACCGTAGCAAGGACCGCTTCAAGCGGCGATGAGAGATGAGTCCTGTTCCGCGGAAGCCTCGTGGCGAAGCGCGGTGTAACTCGCTATCTGTTCCAAGCTGGACAACTCGAATCGCGCCGCTCCGGTAGCCGATTCACCCACCAATTTCCTATACTGGTAGGCGGATTACACACCCACGGGACAGCATGGGTTGCCTCGCGGTCTGGGACGGGAGCCTGCGTGTGCAGGCAGTAGGGAAGACAAGGGCGGTCAAGCGATGGATTTCTCGCTCACGGACGAGCAGATTCAAGTCCGCGACATGGTTCGCGAGTTCGCCGAGCGCGAAGTCGCTCCGTACATTCAGGAGTGGGAAGCCAAGCAGGAGTTCCACCCCGAGGTTCTGCAGCGCATGGGTGAGCTGGGCATTCTCGGCCTGCCGATCCCGGAGCGCTACGGCGGCGGCGGCTTCGACTACATCTCGCTGGCGCTGGCCTGCGAGGAACTGGAGCGCGTCGATACCTTCATGCGCGTCGTCATGAGCGTCCACGTTGGCCTCAACAGCCTGGCGCTCCACCAGTGGGGCACCGAGGAGCAGAAGCAGCGCTGGCTCAAGCCGCAGGCGGAAGGCACCAAGCTGGCCACGTTCGGTCTGACCGAGCCGGCCGCCGGTTCCGACGCGGGCAACATCCAGTCGACGGTCGTCAAGGATGGCGATGACTACATCCTGAATGGCGAGAAGATGTGGATCTCGCTGGCCGATGTGGCCGACCACTTCCTCGTCTTCGCCAGCATCGACAAGTCCAAGAAGCACAACGGCCTCTGCGCGTTCGTCCTCGAGCGCGGCATGGAGGGTCTGACGACCGGCACGATCAAGGGCAAGCTGGGCGTCCGGGCCGGCAACACCGGCTGGCTGGCGTTCAACAATGTCCGCGTCCCAGCCGAGAACATGATCGGCGAGGAGGGCGAGGGCTTCAAGATCGCGATGTCGTGCATCGACCAGGGCCGCTTCACGGTCGCGGCCGGTGCGGTCGGTCTCGCGAAGGCGTCGCTGGAAGCCAGCGTCAAGTACTGCCACGAGCGCGAGGCGTTCGGGCAGGAGATCGGCAAGTTCGAGCTGGTCCAGCAGAAGATCGCCTACATGGTCGCCGGTATCGAGGCCTCCGAGCTGCTGGTCGCCAAGGCTGCCGAGCTGAAGAACCGCGGCATCCGCAACACCAAGGAGACCTCGCTGGCCAAGTGGTACGCCTGCGATGTCGCGCTGAAGGCGGCTGACGAGGCGATCCAGATCCACGGTGCCTACGGCTATTCGAACGAGTACCCGGTCGAGCGCTACATGCGCAACGCCCGTGGCGCGGTCATCTACGAAGGCACGCGCGAGATTCACCAGCTGGTCCAGGCGTCCTATGCGCTGGGCTACCGGGTTGACAAGCCACTGCGCTGCCCGCAGCCGCCGGCTCAGGCGTTCGAGACCGAACTGGTCACGGCGTAGTTGATGCGTCGGGATCGGGGATTGGGGATTCGGGGGTGTCGAGGGACACGGTCCGGTTACAGACCCCCCAATCCCCTGTCCCCAATCCCGATCCCACGACACGGCCAGCCACCTCGGCTGGCCGTTCCCACGTAATACGATCTAACGCCCGACATCCGGGCTGGGAGGACCACAGTATCCATGGGTAAGACAGTCATTCTCGACGGCGCGAGGACAGCCTTTGGCCGGTTGAGCGGCTCGCTGGCCGACAAGAAGGCGATCGAACTCGGCGCGATTGCTGGCAACGAGGCGGTCAAGCGGTCGGGCCTTGAGCCAGCCGAACTGGACCACATCATCATGGGCCAGGTACTGCAGGGTGGCGCGGGTCAGAACCCGGCCCGGCAGGTCGGCTTCAAGATGGGGCTCGATAAAGAAGTCACCGCCGACACGATCAACAAGGTCTGCGGCTCCGGCATGCGGGCCGTCACGATGGCCGATGTCTTCATCCGCTCGGGCGACTACAAGACGGTGCTGGCCGGTGGCATGGAGAGCATGACCAACGCGCCCTATGCGCTGGAGAAGGCCCGCAGCGGCTACCGGATGGGCAACGGTCAGATTATCGACCTGATGGTCCACGATGGCCTGACCGACGCCGTCATGGGCTGCCACATGGGCACGCACGGATCGACCGTCGCCGCTGAGTGCGAGTGCAGCCGCGAGGCGCAGGACGCCTACGCTTACCGCAGCCACCAGAACGTGATCGCGGCCTACGAGCGCGGCACCATGCAGGAAGAGATCGTCCCGGTCGAACTGAAGGATCGCAAGGGCAACGTCACCCTCTTCGACCGCGACGAGTCACCACGCGCCGACACCTCGCTGGAAGCCCTCGCCCGCCTGAAGCCGGTCTTCGACCCGCAGGGCAGCGTCACGGCCGGTAACGCGCCGGGCATCAACGACGGTGCGGCCGCGCTGGTCGTTGCCAGCGAGGAGTACGCCAACGAGAAGGGCATCAAGCCGCTGGCGACGATCATCGCCCACGGCACGAGCGCCTGGGACACGCCGTACCTGGCCTACGTCCCGGAGATGGCCGCGCGCGACGCCCTCAAGAAGGCAAACATGTCGATCGAGGACATGGACATCGTCGAGATCAACGAGGCATTCGCCAGCGTCGCGCTGATCGCCTCAGCCCGGCTCGGGATCGACCCGAACGAGCGCGTCAACCCGAACGGTGGCGCGATCGCCCTCGGCCACCCGATCGGCGCATCGGGCGCACGACTGATTCTGACGCTCGCCTACGAACTGCGCCGTCGCGGCGGCGGCTACGGCCTGGCCGCGATCTGCTCCGGCCTGGCGCAGGGCGACGCGATCATCATCAAGGTCGATGCGGCGTAACGTAGGTGACAGGTGACAGGTATCAGGTTTCAGGGAGCATTCGGGCCGGTTATACCCCTGATACCTGTCACCTGATACCTGACACCTCACTCACGGAGGAACGATGTCCAGCAGCCCCCTTCGCCCGTACAAAGGCACCATCCCAACCGTCGCGGACGATGCGTTCATCGCCGACAATGCAGTGATCACCGGCAATGTCGAGATCGGGAGCGGGTCGAGCGTCTGGTTCGGGGTCGTGATCCGTGGGGATAGCTCGAAGATCACGATTGGCGAGCGCAGCAACGTGCAGGACGGCACCATCATCCACTCCGACGCCGACGCACCGACGACAATCGGCAACGACGTGACAATCGGCCACCGGGCCATCGTCCACGGCTGCACGGTCGGCGACGGCGCACAGATCAGCATGGGCGCGATCGTCCTCTCGCACGCAACCATCGGCGCTGGCGCGATCGTCGGTGCTGGTGCGCTGGTGCCGGAAGGTGCGACGGTTGCCCCGAACACGATCGTGATGGGTGTCCCGGCCAAGCCGCGCCGTGAGGTGACGGATGAGGACCGGGCCAGAACGATCGAGGCGGCCAGGCACTATAGCGAACTCGGGCGGGAATACGCGGAAGAGCAATAACCAATCGCGTAGGGGCGACATCGCAATGTCGCCCTGTGCTGCCACCCGAGCACTCTGGCTGGGGAGCCGGGCGACATTGCGATGTCGCCCCTACGCGATTGGTTGAGGACGGGAGACACGATGGCAGTTCGAATCGAGCGCGACGGACCAATCGCTACCGTCACGATGAGCAGGCCGGAGGCGTTCAACGCCTTCAACACGGAACAGCTCCGCGCATTGCGTGACGCGGTCGCGGAGGTGGCGGCCGATCGCGAGATTCGGGCGGTCGTGCTGACCGGCGAGGGCAAGCGAGCCTTCGCATCGGGCGCAGACATCAAGGAGATGTCGACGATGCGTCCGACCGAGGGGCTGGCGTTCGGACAGCTCGGGCAGTCGGTGACACAGGCGATCGAGGCGACGCCGCAGCCGTGGATCGCGGCCATCAACGGCTACGCGCTTGGGGGAGGCTGCGAGATTGCGCTGGCCTGCGATATCCGTATCGCCAGCGAGAACGCCGTCATCGGCCAGCCGGAAGTGACGCTCGGCATCCTGCCCGGCTGGGGCGCGACCCAGCGGTTACCCCGACTGGTCGGCGCCGGGATTGCCAGCGAACTGATCCTGACCGGACGCCGGTTGAAGGCCGACGAAGCCCAGCAGATCGGCCTCGTCAACGCCGTCTATTCACAGGAAGAGTTGCTGCCGAAGGCGACCGAGATGGCCAGGGCAATTGCCGCCAACGCACCGCTGGCCGTCAGCGCCAGCAAGCGCGCCATCCTGCTCTCGCGCGATGTCGACCTGACGACCGGTCTGGCCTACGAAGCACAAACCTTTGGACTGTTGTTTGATTCAGAAGACCAGAAGGCGGGCATGAGCGCCTTCCTTGAAAAGCGGACAGCGGAGTTTGAGGGGAAGTGACGGGTGATGCGTGATGCGTAATGCGGATTGAATCTAAACCCTCGCATCACGCATCACGCATTACGCATCACGAACAACGGGGAGGAACCATTGAAAATCCTTGTCGCAGTTAAGCAGGTGCCGGATCCCAACGCGATCCGGTTCGATTCGTCGGGGACATTCGCGGCCAACACGCCGCGGGTCGTGAACGAGTACGACAGCTACGCCATCGAAGAGGCGATCAAGCTGCGGGAGGCCGGGACGGCCAGCGAGGTCGTCGTCCTCTGTGTCGGGACGGCCAACGCGCGCGACGCGATCCAGCGTGGACTGGCGATGGGCGCCGATCGCGGTGTGCTCGTACAGGCCAGCGACTCTGACCTGACCTCGATGGCAGTCGCATCGATCGTCGCTGGCGAGGTCCGCAATGGCGGCTACGACCTGGTCTTCGTCGGCCAGGAGTCGAGCGACGGCGGCACGGGCAACACGGGGCCGCAACTGGCCGCAATGCTGGATATCCCGCTCGTCTCGAACGTCGTCAAGCTCGATGTCGATGGCAGCGCCCTGACACTCCAGCGCGAGGTCGAGGATGGCCGCCACATCGTCGAGGTGACGCCACCGGCCGTCATCTGCGCGCTGACCGGCCTCAACGAGCCGCGCTCCCCATCGCTCAAGGGCATCATGGCAGCCCGCAAGAAGCCGATCGAGGAGAAGAGCATCGGCGACTACGAGACGCCCGAGACGCAGACCGAATGGGGCCAGCTCTACACCGAGCAACGCACCGTCCAGGCGACCATCATCCAGGGCGACGACCCCGAGGCCGCTGCCAAGCAGGTCGTCGAGCTGTTGCGGGAGAAGAAGCTGATTTGACGTTGGGGACGGGATTAGGGATTGGGGATTCGGGGGTGTCAAACGGAGTCTCTCCCTTCAAGATCCCCCAATCCCCAATCCCCAATCCCGATCAGGAGGCGATATGGCATCAGGAGTACTCGTCATCACTGAGACCAGCGCAGGGCAGGTGCGCGAGACGGCATTGGAACTGATCGGTCCGGCGCGAGAGATCGCGAACGGTGGGACGGTCGCGGCGGTCGTGATCGGAAGTGGCGTTGGTGATGCCGCTGCCGACGTGGCCGGGCGTGGCGCCGATCGCGTGCTGGTGGTCGATTCTCCGGCACTGGAGCGCTACACGACCGACGGCTACACGAAGGCGATTGAGGCGGCGATCAGCACGGTCGATCCGGCGGTCGTCCTCTTCCCCGGCACGACGGCGGGGCGCGACCTTGGGCCGTACGTTGCCGCTCGGGCTGGGGCAACTTGCCTCTCCGACTGCGTCAAGCTGAAGTGGGACAATGGACTGATCGCGACCCGGCCGGTCTACCAGGGCAAGATGCTGACCGATGTCCGGGCACAGTCAGGCGAGCGGTCATATGCCGTCATGCGCGGCGGTGTTGCGGCGGCTCCGGCGTCGTCCGGCAGTGGCGCGACCGAGCCGTTAAGCGTCGAAATCAGCGAGGGCGACCTACGCGTGAAGCTCAAGGACGTTGCAGAGAAGCCTGCAGGCGGCTCGAATCTCGAAGGCGCCGAGACGGTTGTCGTTGGTGGCCGTGGACTGGGTAGCGCCGAAGCATTCGGGATGATCGAAGAACTCGCGGCGTCACTGGATGCCCCGGTCGGCGCGACCCGCGCGGTAACCGACCTCGGCTGGCGCCCGCACTACGAGCAGATCGGCCAGACGGGCAAGACCGTCCGACCGAAGCTCTACATCGGCGCGGGTGTCTCCGGCGCCGTCCAGCACACCGTCGGTATGCAGGGCTCTGAGACGGTCATCGTCATCAACCGCGACCCGGATGCGCCACTGCTCAAGCTCGCGACGGTCGGCGTCATCGGCGATCTGAACGAGTTGTTGCCGGCGCTGACGAAGGAGATCAAGGCAGCACGCGGGAAGTGACGGTCGGGATTAGGGACTGGGGAGTCGGGGGTATCGAACGGAACCGTCCTCTCCAAGACCCCCGAGTCCCGAGTCCCTAATCCCGCCCCACGAGAATCGGGGATCAATGGAAGAAGAAAAATTCGACGCTATCGTGGTTGGGGCGGGGCCAGCGGGCATCGCGGCTGCGCTGACGATGGCGCGAGCGGGGCTGGAGGTCGTCGTTCTGGAGCGCGGGTCGTTCGCTGGCGCGAAGAACGTGATGGGCGGCATCCTCTACTCGCAGCCAACGGCCGAGATCATCCCCGACTTCTGGGAGGACGCGCCGATCGAGCGGCCGATCATCGAGCAGCGCTACATGCTGCTGACCGAGGATTCGCACATCGGCCTCTCCTACCGGACCCAGGCGTTCGCGGATGCCCCATATAACTCGTTCAGCGTCCTGCGCGCCGACTTCGACCAGTGGTTCGCAGCCAAGGCTGAGGAAGAGGGCGTCTTCATCATCCCCGAGACGGTCGTCGTCGATGTCATCTGGCGCGATGGCCGGGTCGTTGGCGTCCAGACTTCGCGGGAGGATGGCGACCTCTACGCCGACGTCGTCGTGATCGCCGATGGCGCGAACTCGCTGCTGGCACAGGCAGCCGGGATGCACAAGGAGTGGAAGCCGAACGAGCAGGCCCTCGTCACCAAGGAACTGATCCGGCTCGGCGAAGATGTCGTCAACGAACGCTTCAACGTCCAGGACGGTCGCGGCGTCGCGATGGAGATCTTCGGCCAGTCCACAAGTTATCTGCTCGGCTACGGGTTCATCTACACCAACAAGGACAGTGTCTCGATCGGGAGTGGAGCGCTACTCTCCGACCTGATCGACACCGGCATCAACGTCAACGACATGCTGGAGCGGTTCAAGGCGCATCCGTCGATCGCGCCGCTGCTGGCCGGTGGTGAGATGATCGAGTACGCCGCTCACCTGATCCCCGAGGGCGGCTGGAACTCGCTGCCGACGCTCTACATCGACGGAGCCGTCGTCTGCGGCGACGCTGCCATGCTGGTCAACCCGCTCAATCGCGAGGGGTCCAACTTCGCGATGATCTCCGGCAAGTTCGCCGGTGAGGCGATCATCCGCGCCAAGGAAGAGCGCGACTTCTCGGCTGCGACCCTCTCCTACTACCAGGAACTGCTGGCCGACTCGTTCATCATGAAGGACCTCTACAAGATCCGCAACGTGACCGAGTTCGCGCACAGCCGTCCGTACCTGCTGTCGGACGTGCCGGAGGCGATCTCGCAAACACTACGCGAGTACCTGCGTGTCGACAGCGTCGCCAAGAGCACCAAGCAGAAGTCGATGGTCAAGACGCTGCGCAACGCATTCCCCCTCCAGCGAACGTTCCGCGATCTGCTGGACGCCCGCAAAGTCCTCACCTAACGCATCTCTCGTTGGGACAGGCCACAGTCCTGTCCCAACGTGCGGACAGCACCCTCCCGGCACGTTGTAGTAGACATCGTTGCTGCGGCCTCAGTTTGCACACCCCATGCACTACGTATTATCCGTGAGCACGCCTGTGGCGTGGTTCTTGCGCCAGTGGACGTGATTCTGCACAGGAGTTGTCGTACTATTGTCGACTCCCGTGTCGGAATACATGTATGCGAGCGCGCTGGTTCATCCTGCCGGTGTAGACACTGCTTGTCGATCGTGACGGCATGTGACATGCGCTGTCGCTTTCACGTCATATGTCAGGGCCATCGGAGATACCGGACGACAACCGGTGGCGGCCCGAATCCAGCCGATCGACGAAAGAGGCCGTCATGGGTCATGCACCACCTGGACGCTATGGAATAGCGGCTGTCGTCACGCCTACCAGCGGGACAACCCACGAGCAATTGAGTCCACAGCAGATCATCGACACCCATGCACGGACGTCGTTCAGTTTCGCCGCGCGCTTCCTGCCGCAGCCACAGCGCGCGGACGCGATCGACCTCTACGCCTTCTTTCGGACGCTCGACGATCTGGTTGATACCTGCCCTGATGGCAACGCGCGAACGGCGGTGAACGCCGAACTGACTGACTGGGACGTGTGGCTAAGCGGGCCACTGGGCAGAACGGCTCCGCGTGAGCCGCTGGGTCGCAACGTGCGTCGCGTGATCGAGCGCTACGACATCCCAATGTTCGCCTTCCAGGAGATGCTGGCGGGCTTACGAGCCGACCTTGATTCGCGCGAAATCGCCGACGACACCGAGTTGCAGACCTACTGCTATCAGGTCGCCTCGACAGTCGGCTGCGCGATGGCGCATGTCCTCGGCGCAACATCACCACAGGCACTGGCTGCGGCGGAGAAACTCGGCGCGGCGATGCAGTTGACCAACATCCTTCGCGACGTCGGCGAGGACCTCGACGCCGGTCGTGTCTACCTGCCGTCCAGCGTGCTCCGGCGACATGGACTCTCCCGAGCGGACCTCGTCATGATGCGCGATGCCCGAATTGGCCCGGACGACCGCTTCCGGGAGATGATGCGCGCACAGGTCCATCACGCACAGGCGCTCTACGAACAGGCGATTCCAGGCGTCTGGCTGCTGCCGGAGCATTGCAGGCTGCCGATCCTGATTGCCGCGCGACTCTATCGAAAACTGCTGACGTTAATCGCGCAGCGCGACTACGACACGCTCCGCCATCGAATTGCCACCTCGAAACGGGACAAGACACAGGAAGCGCTGACCTGCTGGGCAACGTTGACGATTCGACGGTCGCCAGCGCAACCGAGAGTCGAGCCTGCCCCCGTCGTCTCCCGCCCATCAACGATCGAAGCGCGAGGCGATTGATGCAGCGATCGTTATGGATGCTCCTGCTGATCGCGCAAACGATCCTCGGTGTGCGGGTTGGCGCACGGCTGTTGCGGACGGCCCGTGGCAAATCGATCCAGCCTGCCCAGTCGGAGGGACCGCCACGACTTGTCACGATTGTCGTTCCGGTCCTCAACGAGCGGGATCGGCTCGGACCGTGCCTGGACGGGCTCATCGCTCAGGGGGAAGCCGTCGCCGAAATCCTCGTCGTCGACGGCGGATCGGACGACCGCACCCAGCAACTGGTCGAGGACTTCGCGCACCGTGATCCGCGCGTTCGACTGGTGGATGCCAGCCCGATCCCGGACGACTGGAACGGCAAGGCCTGGGGACTCCAGGTTGGGCTTGAGCAGGCGACAGCTGAATGGGTACTGACGATCGACGCCGATGTCCGGCCAGCGCCGGGGCTTGTCGCGGCGCTGATGGCCCATGCGGGCGAGACGGCCCTGGATGTCTTCAGCGTCGCAACCCGGCAGGAGATTGATGACGCCGGTGAGGGGTTGTTGCATCCGTCGATGCTGGCGACGCTCGTCTACCGGTTCGGTATCCCCGGTGGGCGCTATCGCCGGGTCGACGAGGTTCAGGCGAATGGCCAATGTTTCCTCGCCCGGCGTGAGGTGCTGGAGCGCATCGGCGGGTTCGCGGCCGTCCGAGAGTCGATTTGCGAGGACATCACGCTGGCACGGATGCTGGTCGACGCCGGTCACGAGGTGGGGTTCTTCGAGGCAGGTGATCTCGTGTCGGTGCGGATGTACCCGGACTGGCAGGCGACCTGGCGCAACTGGCCACGCTCGCTGCCGATGCGCGACCGCTACTTCGGCGTGCGTGGCATCGTCGGACTGGCCGAAGTGCTGCTCGTCCAGGCATTACCGATCCCGCTGCTGGCGTTGACTGGGCTCGGACGAACACGGACACCCGGGCTGATGCAGGTCAACCTTGTTCTGCTAATCACCAGGCTGGGCATCCTCGCTGGAACGGCCCGAGCCTACACACACCGGCCACTGACCTACTGGCTCTCGCCGCTGGCTGACCTGCCGGTGGCGCTACGACTGATCGCGAGCGCGCTGCAGCGCGAACACACCTGGCGGGGACGCACGCTCGTCCGTGGAGGAGATCGATGAGACTGGTTCGACTGTTGTTCCTTGGCCACCTGGCGGCCCTGATCTTCGGGCTGGCCGGGATTCTGATCGCGCTGCCGAACCCGCAGTGGTGGGCCGACAGCCGCTATGGCCGAGATGTCTTCCAGTTCGGGATGGAATACGGCGGCTCGCTGCACATCATCCTTGGCGCGGCGACGATGCTGGTCTTCGGCGGGCTGACGATCGGGTGGCGGCGAACGCTGACGTTCTTCGTCGTGACGGTCGCGCTCTCGCTCTCATCCGAGTTGATCGGAACCGGCACCGGCTGGCCGTTCGGCAACTACGAGTACACGAGTGGGCTGGGATACAAGGTACTCGGGCGGGTTCCGTTCACAATCCCGCTCTCGTGGTTCTACGTCGGTTTCGCATCGTATCTCCTGATCAACCGGCTGGCCGAGCACCGGATGCCGAAGTATCAGGGGCTGCTGGCCGTCCTCGGTGGCGCGTACCTGCTGACCGTCTGGGACCTCGTTCTCGACCCGGCCATGGCTCACGAGTCGCTCGCGATCCAGTTCTGGACCTGGTTCGAGACCGGCCCGTACTTCGGGATGCCGGTCAAGAACTTCATCGGCTGGGCGCTGACCGGAGTGCTGTTCATGGGCATCAGCCGTCTGCTCTGGCGACGAGATGTCCGAGCCGCTGAGTACACGACGGCAATACCGTTCGCGATCTACCTCGCCAACATGATCTTCGCGATGGTGCTCTCGGCTGGTGTCGACCTCTGGTGGCCGGTCGTCCTGGCCGTCATCTTCGGCATCATCCCGGCCGCAATCGCCTGGCAGTCGCGCCCCGTCGAACCAGAACCGCTCGGTGCCCCGGGACGAGACCGCTACCGCACGCCATCCCCTGCCGAGTCGGTCGCACAACGGGTCATGCTGACCGGCGCCAAGGTCGTCGGAGCGCGTGGAACCGATCTACGAGTCGAAGGGGCCGAGCACCTGCCGCAGACCGGGCCGGTCCTGATCGCGGCCCGGCACTTCCACCACCTGCACGACGGGACAGCCATCATGTCCTCGGCCGGGAGGCCGGTGCACATCCTCGTCGCACTCGACTGGGTCAAGGGCGGCCCGGGGCGAGCGCTGATGGAGCGCGCCTGCCGGATGGCAGGCTGGCCGGTTATCCTGCGTGGCGACGGACTCGCGGGGCAGGATGGACAAACCGCATTCACTGCCAGCGAAACGCGCAGCTATCTGCGCAGGGCAGTCCGTGAATCGGTCAGCCTGCTACGCGCCGGAAAGCCGCTGGTCGTCTTCCCGGAGGCCTACCCAAACATCGATCCAGCCTACACGCCAAAGAGCGGCGACGATTTCCTGCCGTTCCGGCCCGGCTTCGTTCGGCTGGTTGAGATGGCGCAGCGCGACGGAACAACCCGCGTGCCGATCGTCCCAACCGGCTTCGCCTACGAGCCACGTACCGGCGGGCGCTGGCAGGTCGTGATGCGCTTCGGCCAGCCGATCTGGCTGGACGATGCCACCGACGCGAGCCGGGTTGCGCGCATCGTCGAGGAACAGGTGCGTTATCTCTCATCAGCAGCCGAGCCGGTTGGCGCGGGAGTTCCGCAGGAAGCGGTGTCATCGTGATCGAGGCGTTGAACGGCCACCACCGCAATCAGCATCGCCGGGTTTCCGTGATCGGCAGTGGCTTCGCTGGGCTGGCGTCGGCAATCCGGCTCCAGGCAGCCGGTCACGAGGTCACGCTGATCGAGGCACGCGAACGGCTGGGTGGCCGCGCCTACCAGTTGCGTGAGGGTGGTTATACATTCGACATGGGGCCGAGCCTCATCACGGCGCCACACCTGCTACGCGACCTCTGGCAAGCGGCAGGGAGCGACTTCGACCGCGAGATCGATCTCGTCCGCCTCGACCCGTTCTACCGCATCTACTTCCGCGATGGATCGCACTTTGACTATGGGCGTGGCGTCGAGGAGGACGAGGCCGAGGTCGCGAAGTTCAACTCAGGTGATGTGGCCGGCCTGCGCGAGTTCCTGGCCTATACCGAGACGATCTACAAGCGGGCATTCGACGATCTGGCCGGTGAGCCGTTCGACCGCTTCGCCGACTTCGCGAAGGTCGTCCCCGAACTCGTCCGGCTGGGCGCACAGAAGAGCGTCTACAGCGTCGTCTCGCGCTATATCACCGACCCACGGCTGCGGATGGTCTTCTCGTTCCACCCGCTCTTCATCGGCGGCAACCCGCTACGCGCCAGCGCGATCTACAGCATCGTGCCGTATCTGGAGCGGCTGGGCGGCGTCCACTTCTCGATGGGTGGGATGTACAGCATCGTCGAGGGGATGGAACATCTGTTCCGCTCGCTCGGCGGAGATGTCGTCACGAATGAGCCGGTGACGGAGATCCTGACCGCACCCGGTCGAGTGACCGGCGTCCGGACTGCACACGGCGCATACGCTGCCGATGCCGTCGTCGCCAACAGCGATCCGGCGACGACGTACACACGCTTGCTGCCAAAGGCCAGCCAGAAGCGGCTGACGGCAACGCGCCTGCGGACATACCGCTATTCAATGAGTTGCTACATGCTCTACCTCGGCCTCAACCGGCAGTACGACCAACTCAAGCACCATACGATCCTTATGCCGGACGACTACGAGAAACTCCTGACCGAGATTTTCGATGGCCGGGGAATGCCCTCCGATCTCGCCTTCTACCTGCACGCACCGACCAAGACCGACCCATCGATGGCGCCTCCCGGTGGCGAGAGCCTGTATGTCCTCGTCCCGGTCCCGCACCTCGGTCATGGGATCGACTGGGAGCGTGAGGGCGATGCCTTCCGCGACCGGATCGTCAACTTCCTCGAGCACGAGTTCGGGATGGAGGGGCTCTCGGCCAGCATCGTCGTCGAGCGGCGCTTCACCCCGCTCGATTTCCGCGATCAGCTCGGGAGCTGGCTCGGCTCGGCGTTCTCGATTGAACCAACACTGACGCAATCGGCGTGGTTCCGTCCACACAACCGCTCGCGAGAGTTGCCCGGCCTCTACTTCACCGGTGCCGGAACGCACCCCGGCGCGGGGCTGCCGGGCACGCTGCTCTCAGCGGACGTCACCAGCCGGCTCGTCCTCGACGACCTGCCGGTGATCGGTGGCCAGCGAACCAACCACTCCGAGAACGGATCGCCCCCAACCCACGCCCTCATCTCCAGAACAGTCAGGAGCGTCCCATGAGCCAGAAACAGATCATCCTTGCCGAAACGATGGGGTATTGCTGGGGCGTGCGCCGGACGTTGGAGATCATTGAGGCAGCCGGAGACCACGACAATCCGGTCGCGACGATCGGCGATGTGATCCACAACCCGCAAGTCGTCGATCGGCTACGCAGCCACGGCGTCGACACAGCCGCCAGCATCGCCGAAGCCGCCGAGCGCGGCTTCACCCGCGTTGCCATCACCGCCCACGGCGCTGGCCCACAGATGGCGATTGAGGCACGGGAACACGGCCTGGAATTGCTCGATACGACCTGCCCACTGGTGACGAAAGTCCAGCGAATGGCGAACAAACTCGCCAGGCAGGGCTACACCGTCGTCGTATACGGCGACGGCTACCACCCCGAGGTCAAAGGGATCGTCGGCTGGGCCGATACCACCCGTATCCACTCGGCCAAGACAATCGCGGATCTGCCTTGGACCGCTCCGCGCGGCTCGAAGGAGCCGGGTGCGGTGACACCGCCCCGCAAGGTCGCCGTCGTCTCGCAGACGACCAAGAACACCGATGAGTTCATGAAGTTCGTCAACGATCTGACCGCGCTGGTGTCGCGTGAGGGCGGGGAAATCCGCATCTGCAACACGATCTGCGAGCCGACCTACGAGCGGCAGAACGCGCTCAAGAACCTGGCTGGTCAGGTCGATCTGATTCTCGCCATCGGCGGTAGAAAGTCGAGCAACACAGCCCGACTCGCCGACGTTGGCAACCAGATGGGTGTACCGAGCCATCACATCGAACGGGCCGAAGACATCGACCTCAACTGGCTGACCGGCATCGACCGCGTCGGTATCACCGCCGGTGCCTCAACCCCCGACGACGTCATCCAGTCCGTCATCGACTACCTCACCATCGTCGGGTATGCGGAACCGGACCGCCTCTTCGCGTCCGGTTCGTTGGAAGCCGTGCCAGCGTACTGATGCCGCTGACATCGCGGCTGACTCCGCGGTTGATCCCTCATTCAATCCCAATCCGGTAGGGGCGACATCGCAATGTCGCCCTGCTCTCCGCCTGAGGTGTTCGGATGGCAAACTAAGGGCGACATTGCGATGTCGCCCCTACCGGATTGGGATTGATTAAGCGAAACACGGCGATGCCCCAGCAACCGCTGGGGCATCAGGCGTTACTGAGCAGTGAAGGCTACGAGGTCGGGTTCTCACCGACGCTGTGCTGCGGGATATCACCGCGCCAGGCACCGGACTCCATGCCGCGCGACTCGATGTACTCCTTGAAGCGCTCGAGGTCGCCCTTCATGCGACGCTCGACCATGCCGAGCGCATCGCCGACATTCTCGACGAAGCCCTGTGGATCGTAGTCAATCTGGAGCATGATGCGGGTTGTGTTGTCATCGATGTGGTGGAACGTCACGACACCGGCATTCTTCGCACCAGTCGTGCTGGCCCAGGCAACTCGCTCGTCTGGCGACTGCTCGGTGATCTCGGCCATCCACTCCTCGGTCTTACCGGCGATGGAGGCCTTCCAGCGCAGGGTCTTGTCGTCAAGTTGCGTAACCGACTCGACGCCATCCATGAAGCGGGGAAACTCTTCAAACTGCGTCCACTGATTGTAAGCAGTCCTCACTGGAACTTTGACGTCGATTGATTGCTCATAGTTTGCCATTGATTGTCCTGTCCCTTCCTGGACGAATATCCATCTGGGGACAAACTATGCAAGAGTCCTGCCATGCGTGGCCGGGACGTGGGACGTGGGACGTGGGACGTGGGACGCGATTGACAACCTCGCGTCCCACGTCCCACGTCCCGACTAAATCCCCAACGTTCCCTGTTTCGGTTCGTCCTCGCCCCAGGTGCCCTGGAGGCCGAGGGCGTCGACCATCATCCGGGCGTTGGTGACGGCGTAGTTCTGCATGTTGTTGTTGAAGATGACGTGCAACTCTTCGGCCTGGGTGGCGAGTTCTCGGGCGACGTCGGCGAGTTCGTTGATTTCGGGTTGCTTGTAGAGGTAGTTGAACCGTTCGCCGGTCGTTTCGACGCGCTTGTACCAGGTCTCCTTGTTGCGGCCGTGCATGCGGAGGTAGGCGAGGCGCCGGTTGGTAACAGCCGGGACAAGCGGGGCCGTGCCGGTGCCGACTTGCGGAGCGTCGACGGTGACGTAGGAGAGGCCAAGACTGCGCAGGAACTCCAGTGAGTCGGCAGTCTTCTGCTTGCCGGTCAGCCAGGTCTTGTTGCGGAACTCGATCAGAATCGGGTCGTCGGCCATGTGTTCGACGCAACGGGCGATGACCTCTTTATTGGCGTCGGTGGCGTCAAACCAGGGTGGGAAGCCGAATAGCACCGCACCGAGTTTGCCGGCCTCGCGCATTGGCGCGTAGGAGTTGCGGAAGGCGTCGAAGACCTCCGGGGTGGCTTCCTCGTCGCGCCGGTGGCCGGTCAGGACGCCGAACGCTTTGACGTTGAAGACAAAGTCGTCCGGCGTCTTTTCGACCCAACCCGCGTAATTGCGGACCGGCATGATGTGGTAGTAACTGGCGTTGACCTCAACAACCGGGAAGTGCTTGGCGTAGTACGTAATGCGGTCGCCCGGTTTCGTTCCCTTCGGGTAGAACTCCTCATGATCCGACCAGGCAGCGGTTCCGACACGAATCCGTCCAGGCTGATCGGCCATCGATCATTCCCCTTCCTGCTCCGGCGGTGAGGCGCTGGGCGTCTCGCCGGTCTCGGGTGTATCGGTCTTCTTCCTGCGCGTCGTTGTCCTGCGCGTGCGCTTTGGCTTCTCCTCGGCGGGCGCGTCGGACGCAGCCGCGTCTGGAGCGACGTCGGCAGCGGCCTCAGCGGTCGCGTCGGTCTCGGTTGCCGCTGCCTTTGCCCGGGTCGTTCGTCGCCGGGTTGGCTTTGGCTTTTCCTCCGCCTCAGCCGCGACGGACTCGACTGGCGGCTCGGCCTCGACGTCCTTCTTACGGCTACGTGGCGCACGCGTCCGCTTCGGCTTGGGTGGTTCCTCAGCAGGCTGCTCTTCGACAACCGGCTCGGCTGCGGCGACCGCTTCCACCGACGGCGCAACCTCCGGCGGATTGCCCGGGGCTGGCTCGGACTCAGCGATCGTCTCCGGCTCGGCGACCTTCGGCTTGCGCGTGCGCGTCCGGCGCGGACGGGCCGGAGGCGCGGTCTCTTCAACGACTGCCTCTGGCTCCGGAGCCAAGGCGCTGACATCAGCCTCAATGGCTTCAGCGGCTGTCGTGGGTGGTTCCTGCGTCTCCTGCACCTCCGGGGATGCCACGACGGCATCAAACGGCGTAAACGTGTGTGGCTGTTCGTTGATGACGAAGTCGCTCGGCTCGTCTGTCGCCAGTTCCGGTGCGGCCTCTGGCTCAACCGGTTCGACGGATTCGATCGATTCCGACGTGCCGTTGCCGAGTTGCCGTTCGGCCAGATGAGCCGGGAGGACGGCACGCCACTCTTCGTCGATCCCCTCGTCAGTGACGCCGTAGAACACGTGCAGGTGGTCGTCGTGACGATAGACGAGGTTGTAGCGAACATCACCGCCGCGCGGCTTGTACGACTTCCAGTAACCCCGGTTCGTCAGGCCGTCCCAGGTGACGTCTTCCTCGCGGCAGGGATGCAGTTCCAGCTGGGTGATGGCGTAGCGCCAGAGCCGGCGGGCCGAGTCGCGGGTGACGTTCTGGACGATCTTGAGATTCCGCAGGTCGCGCATCGCGTGATAGCGGACACCGTCCAGCATGACTGATTCAACGATCTCGACGCCGGTGCGTGGGAACGGGATGTCCTCGCAGGCGCGCAGTTGCGGCGCGTCCGCCTCAGAGAGTTCGATCGACCCATCGGTGTCAGCAACGATCTCAGATGGCTCTGGCTCGGCAGTCGCTTCCGCCATCACCTGATCGGTTGCGTGGGAGCGGCCCGAGCCACGCCGTCGCCGGGACGAGCGACCACCGATCCGCTCACGCGGAATGTCGTCAGTCGTGGCCTGCTCCGCTTGCGCGACGGCAGCGACCGATAGTCGGTCGTCGGCGTCCGGTACGACGATCGGGCGATGACTGGAGACATCGCCCGGATGTTGCGTGGTCGGGACAAGCTCCGGCAGCGTCCCGGACGTCTCAGCGAGGCCAGACTTGACCAGTTCGATGATCTCGTCACGCAACGCGATCGTCGTCTCACCCTCCTGGCGAACGAAGATCGTGCTCGGCAGGACGGCATACGGCTTATCAGCGCCAGCCGGGACCTGGATGACGATGATCTGCTTGTTCTCGGTTGAAGTAATGTCGATCGTCCCGGCGATCGGCGGCGTCACGTAGCGAGCGAGATCCTCGGCGATGGCGCGAGCCACCTCCGGTGCGTCCTCAACACCCGCGACGGGATCACGCGGATTGGCTGAGATACCAACGAAGACGGTGCCCCCGTTGCCATTAGCGAAGGCCGCCGCATCGCGGACGACCGGGCTAAGCCGGCCACGTCGAGGTGGCAGCGTCTCGTGGAACGCCTGAACGATCGTCTCGCCTTCAGCACGCGCGATCCGGACGAAGTCATACGGGTCGTGCGATGGCCGGTACGGGCGGATGCGGTTGTAGTTGTCCGATTCGAACAACTCACGCAACGCCTGGAACGACGGCTCGGCGATCTGGACCTCGGTCATCCGATCGCAGGCACCGAGGTTGCTGGGCCGGTTCGGGTCGCGGTTCAGCCGGTGTGCGTCCGATCCCTGGATGATGTGCATCCGGCGCGGATACTCCGGCTTCGAACCGTTGAAGAAGCGAGCCGTACTGCGCCGGCTGGTGCTCTCCATATCGGTCGCTTCGAGCGCGTGGATGTATTCGCTCTGAGTGAAGGCGATCTTCGTCTGGCCGCCAAACGGCAGGTTCGTCATCGCGACACCGTGAGTCGAGTTCACGTGCGCGGGAATGACGAGCGCACCTGCGTCGTGGAGCATCTCGTACGAGCGCAGGACGTCGGTCGTCGCGCCGACCTCGCCGCTACCCAGGTCGATCTTGTCCTCAGGGACGTTGAGTTCCAGCAGCAGGTGCTCCAACTGCCGGATTGAGGTGCCTTCGGGGAAAATCGCCAGAACGTGGAATCCAAATGTGGTGGTCAACTCGAAACCTGGAAGGACCCGGATCGATTGCAGCAGGCGTCGATACTCGTCGAGCCGCCGCTGTTCGCCGGGCGTCAACCGATCCAGGACTTCGAGCAGTTCGAGGTCTTCAATCTCCCGCCAGAAGTTCGCATAGCCACGGACCGAATTGTGGTCGGTAAAGGCGATCAGATCCGCGCCCCGGGATTCAGCCTTGCGCAGAATGTCCAGGAACGAGCAATCGGGTTCCTGGTAATCGGCTGATGCGGGCGTATGAATGTGCAGATCGATCCGCCGCCAGACCAGTTCACGATGGTCACGCTGGCCGCGATCACTGGAACGGGAGCGTCTGCTCCTGCCCAATGAATTGTCTAACCCTTCGTTGAGTACGATGAACCGGCAAAAATATCAGGCCGGCCGGCGGGCCATCGCGCGGCCACACCGGAACGAATTGTATCAACGATGCGTCAGTTCCATAGGACAGCGTGTACGTTCACTGGTGGCGGTCGTGTTAGACTCGCAGCGAACATGCTGTGCCGCAGTGGGGTCGCGGCAACAGGGGAAACACAGCCACCTTGCGATAGCATCGTGTCAGGTCACGGTGCGGCAGTCGTTCTGCAGAAGCAACATGGCGGGAGCCGCATGTCAATCTTCCTCGTCCTCGACGTTCTATTGATCCTGCTGATCGCGCTGTTCACGCCGATTGGCTACTGGCGAGGTCCGGTCAAGGAGTTACTGGTCACGCTCGGCGTCCTGTTCGGGATTCTGCTGGCGGACTTCTGGGCGCGGCCATGGGGCCGGGATCTGAGCGATCTGACCGACCTGACCGACGGTAGCGGCGCCTTCATCGTCGCGATGAGTTTTCTGGTCGCCGCGACGTTCATCATCGGCTATGGCCTCGGTGCCGCGCTTGGCCCAGCCTATCACTCGACGGAGGCGCGGCTACTCGGCGCGTTCATCGCCGCCCTGAATGGGACGCTGCTGCTCTCCTTCGCGCTCCAGTACGTCCGGCTCTACCTGCTCTCGGACGCCAATGAGGAATCGCTGGACGACTCGTTCGTCTCACAGTTCCTGCTCGACCAGATCGGCTGGGTACTGATGTTCACGGCGATCGTCGCCGTACCGGTCCTGCTGTATATCCTGATCTCAGGTCGTCGCGCCTACGAATTGATCTACGAGGACGAGGTAGAGTACGCCCCGCCACCGGCGACCGCCTACGACCGGCGTCGTACCGCTAGCGCAGCGACGGCAACGCTCCCGCCCCGCGTGCCAGGACCGCCCCGCGAGCGAGAAGCGCGCGCCTACAAGGCTGAACCGGAGCCGCGACAGCGCCGGGCCGCCGCTGAAACGCGACCGCTGGTTGTCGACGAGCCACGCGAGACGGCTGAACCGGAGCCGATGCTGCTCAGCACGCATGAACCCGAACCACGCGAGTTCAGCGACACGGATCCACACATCGTGATCCCAGCCGAGGCACGCCGGACCGAACCGCAACCGGAGACAACACCGCCAACACCAGCCGACGAGGATGAGCCGCCAGCGGAACCAGTCGAGACCGAGCCGGAAACGTCTGCACCCACTCCGGACAACGAGCATCAGTCCGACCTTGCGCCCGGCTACGAACGCTGCCGCACCTGCCACGCGGTCCTCGCACCAGGCGTCTCGATCTGCCCGAACTGCGGCACCCTGCGCTAAGCCATCTCGTAGGGACAGGTCTCAGACCTGTCCGCGGCCCGCAGGCCGTCGGTTTGATACCGGAGCGTTCAATACACGAGCGCAGACGTTTGCGCCCTGAACACTGTCCCGTGTACCGGAGCGACGGCCTGCGGGCCGCGGACAGGTCTGAGACCTGTCCCTACGAGGACTCGTGCCAGGCTATGGCGCGGGGGGACGGAGGACTCCTCCAAAGGCGCGGATCGCATCGTCTTCGATGACGAGTTGGACGTAGCGCAGCGCGCCGACGAGGAGTTCGTGCTGATTCGGCAAGCGCGGGTTGTCGTTACTGGTCACCAGTAATGATGGCGTTGCGGGAGCCGGATCGCCGTTCATCACGAGGGCTTGCGCCTCGACAGGCGGCGGCGCTGGATCGAAGGCAAACGCGACATTGACATCGCCCCGGTGAAGGACGACGCCGCGTGCAGCGGGCTGATCGGGCGGTGCGCCAAAGACCGTCAGGTCGAGCCGATCGGTGGAAAGCAGTACCCGGTCGGACACGTAGCGAAGGTCGATTCCGCGCCGGTTGCATTCGGCATCGATCTCCGACCAGAGTTGATTCGCGCCGGGAACACCCGCGACGATCACGGTAGTAGGGTCGAGTCGCTGAAGTGCCTCCCAGAGGCCGATGGCCGCATCGTCATCGGAAGGGGAAATCAGCGTTGTGGGTCGAGGTTCCCAGGGCCGGGCGATCCGGCCTAGCATCGCGCCAGCGCCCTCGCGATCGTCGGTGTTGACGATCAGAATGCGTGAGTCGCCGTCTATAACAACCGCCGAAAGACTTGTCGGACTGGCGATGACACGGACCTCGGGCGAGGGATTGTCCAGCCAGCCGACAACGGTCATCGGAACGACAAACGCGACGAGCGCAGCCAACCCAGCCAGCAACCATTCGTGACGACGGATGGCCGGTCGCGCCGCCGGTTGGCTCACAGGTCGTCGTCGTACCAGGTGATATCGACCGGAGATCCGCGCGGAACCATCGAGTTCCACGCCAGCGTGCTGGTGACGACGCCTCCCGCCGGGAACTCATCACAGTCGAAGTTCGGGCTGAACTCCAGAATGCGCGCACAGGAGAGTGGCATCGCCTGAGTAACGTTAAGTCCAGCGTCTTCCAGAATCTCGATGGCTTCCTCGAAATCCATGCCGTACACGTACGGCACCTCGACCAGGTCAGACGAACCCGTGCTGACGACGATCGTGACGGTCGATCCAGATGGTGCCTCCGTCACCGGGGCGGTGCGGATGACGAGTCCAGCCGGGACGCTGTTGCTGGCTTCCTCAAGCCGATCGACGATGAAGCCGAGCGATTCGAGCAGAGCAGCGGCGTCGTCGGCATCCTCACCGCGTACGTCAGGGATCGCGACGATCTGCTGGCCGTGACTGACGACGATCGTGATCGTCTCCCCAAGCGGCAGCGCCGTTCCTGGTTCTGGGTCCTGACTGATGACGACTCCGGCAGCCACTGAAGGCGAAAACTCCTCAACGATGTTGAGCACCCAGTTTGCGCCGACCGTATTCTCGGCCTGAGCCTGCGTCAGATTCGTCAGGCTTGGGACGCTACCGGCTGGGACCGTCGCCGTGGCCGTTGGGGACAGCGCGACTGTCACGGTCGCGGTCGGCTCGATCGCAGTCGTCGCGGTTGGAACCGCCGGTGGCGTGGTGGCCGTGGCGGTCGCAGTCGCCGTTGCCGTTGCTTCGATTGGAGCGTTCGCCTGCGTCGTTGCAGTTGGGTCGGGATCGTTGGCAAACGCGCCCGGATCGAGCCGGAAGGCCAGTACGACGAGACCGATGATTCCGAGCAGGATCGCGGAGCCAATCAGCCATGTCACACAGCCCAGGTCGTCGCGATTCGAGCGCGGCGCGCTCCGGGCAGTTGGGTACGGCGCCGACGCCGCACGGCTACCGCCACGGACGGCAGGCGGGAGCGCCGGCATCTGGCCGGTGCGCTGGCGGACCTGTTCACCATGCCGTCGCCGGTCCGGGCGCGGCTGATTTCGCGGTCGTGGTGCTGGTGGCGGCGCAGTCCGGACTCGTGGTGGAAGCGCGGTCGTACTGCTGGCCGGCTCGGCTGGACGCGGCGATCGATCCGGATAGCCAGTCGGCGCCGGTGGCGGGATGTCCCAATGCCGCAGGGCCGACGCCAGTGCCGCGCCGGTTGGGTAGCGAGCCTCCGGGTCCTTCGCCAGCGCGCGCAGGACGATCGCATCCACCTCGGGCGGAATCTTGGTGTTGAACGTTGACGGCGGTGGCGGTGGTGTGCTGACGTGCTGCATCGCGACGCCGACCGGTGTGTCGGCTTCAAACGGTAGCCGCTTCGTCAGCATCTCAAAGAGAACGATGCCCGTCGAGTAGAGATCGGAAGCGGGCCCGGCCGGTTCGCCCTGGGCCTGCTCCGGCGACACGTAATGGACCGTCCCCATCCCGGTACCCGCCTCGGTCAGATTGACGTCGCGCATCCCTTTGGCGATGCCGAAGTCGACGACCTTCGCGTTCCCGTCACGGTCGACGAGGATGTTCTGCGGCTTGATATCGCGATGGATCAGTCCACGCTGGTGCGCGTAGTCGAGGGCCGACGTGACCTGGCCGATGATGAAGATCGCGCCATCAACCGAGAACGGCCCCTGTCGCTTGATGAGGTCCTTCAGGCTTGGGCCACGGATGTACTCCATGACAATATAGTGCTGATCGCCATCGGTACCGACATCGTAGATGTTGACGATGTTGGGATGGGAGAAACCGGCGGCCGCCTGGGCCTCCCGCTCGAAACGGCGCAGGAAGTTCTCGTCGGATGCATACTGCGCGCGCAGGATCTTGACGGCGACCGGCCGGTTGAGGAGTACGTCCTGCGCCCGGTAGACGACGGCCATGCCGCCCTCTCCGAGCACTTCTCCAAGGCGATACCGCCCGTTCAGGACCGTCTCCTGCACCACTGGCCCTCTCTGCCGCCGCGTTGCTCTACTGCCCGCGCAATGCCGCCGCGATCGCCGCTGCTGCCGGGCGCGAGTCTGTCGGCCCAAGCGATTCGACGACGTTTATCTCGCCCACCATGGGCGTGAATCGAGCAAGCCGCTCGGCGATTTGCGCTGCCTCCGCGTGACCGGCAGTCACGGCGTAGAGCGTCGGTCCGGCCCCACTGACCGAAACGAGCGAAGCAGATGCCTGCCCGAGCCTGTCGTAAGCGTATCGTATGTCCGGGTACCCGAGGAGTTGACGGGAGAACGCATTCGGCAGGTGCGCGGGAAGGCTGGAACCACTCGCCAGCGTCGCTATTATGTCGCGTACGTTCGCGCCATCACTGAAATCACCGGGCTTCAGGCCACTATACAACGTCCGCGTCTTCTCCGGTATGTCAGCAGGTGGCGTGACGAGGACAAACCACAGGCGTGGAGTCTGGACTGGCAGGAGTTTCGTCCCGGTCCCGGTCGCAAGCGCTGCCCCACCCCGAATGAAGAAGGGCACGTCCGAACCGATCCTTGCCGCCAACTGTGACAGTTCGTCGTCACTGGCGGCTGGGTGCGCCAGCCGGAGCGCCAGTGCAGCGTCGGATGACCCGCCTCCCAGACCCGCTGCCATCGGAATCACTTTGACGACCGTCAGCCGGCCAGACCAGCGCTGGATATCAGCAGCATGCTGGAGCACGCGCCAGACCAGGTCCTCATCAAGGCTGACTCCCTCTGGCGGCACGTACTCGAATGGCGCTCCCGTTGCAGTCCAGACAAATCGGTCATAGATGCTGACGGCCTGCATCAAGGTCACAACCTCGTGGTAACCATCGGCGCGACGCCCGACGACCTCAAGCCCGAGGTTTACCTTGGCTGGTGCGAGTGCTTCGAGGCGACGCATCGGCTAGCGCCCGTCCTGAAGGTAGCCAGTCTCGCGCAGCGCCCGGTAGACCCGCACCCAGTCGTCGATCGTCAGCCGCTCGGCACGCTCGGTCAACGGGACAACGGCCGTCGCCAGCGCATCGGCGATGACGGATCGCTCGATCAGGAGGTTGGTCGAGAGTGCGCCGCCGAGTTGCTTGCGTCGCTGGGCGAACCCCGCATGCACGACGCGGAAGAACGCCTCGTGCTCGTCAGCAGATAGCGGAGGTGGATGCGTCTCGATCCGCAGCACAGCCGACTCGACCTTCGGTGGAGGGATGAACGCTCCCCCGCCGACCCGAAACAGGATGCGCGGCGTGGCGTAGAACTGGACCCCAACGGCCAGCAGGCTCATCTCCGGTGGCGCAGCCGCAATCCGCTCGGCGACCTCGCGCTGAACCATGATCGTCAGCGAGCGTGGCGGCGGGGTCGCTTCGAGCATCCGGCGCAGGATGGCGTTGCCGACTGAATAGGGCAGGTTGGCGACGACGAGATAGTCGGGCCCAACCAGCGCGGGTGGATCGATCTCCAGCGCGTCGGCGTGGACCAGTTGGACGTTGGCAGGCAGGACGGTCGGCAGGTACTCGGCCAGCCGGTCGTCGAGTTCAACGGCGACGACGCGTCCCGCCCGCGCCGCCAGTTCCTCGGTCAGGATGCCGAGGCCAGGACCGATTTCGAGAACAGTATCGTGCGGTGCGATCCCGGCGCTGTCGGCGATCCGGCGGACGATGGCATGGTCGTGCAGGAAGTTCTGGCCGAGCGCCTTGCTCGGTGTCAGCCCCAATTCGCGCAGCCGCGCACGCCAGC